>ENA-ORTP01002459-ORTP01002459.1-human-gut-metagenome-genome-assembly--contig:-NODE-2459-length-15477-cov-3.202438_pt1 | contig 15477 bp, 9 predicted proteins | sample MGYA00241913_ERZ509190 | MGnify/ENA primary metagenome ERZ509190 (study PRJEB26280, sample SAMEA2338839) | human gut metagenome | biome: human gut; feature: human-associated habitat; material: faeces...
AAACTTCTGCTCCTTTAAGTTTTCGCCATCTGGAATTTCCTTTCGGTCATTCCACCAGGCAATGCAATCGTCAAAATGTTTCAGTTCCATAGGTTTTGTCTTGGAGAAGTGCTTTCTGTCGGACGGAATATCCACCCGATAAAACCATGTCTCTGTGGTCGGCTTGGTGTTGTCAAAAAACAGCAGATTGGTGGTGATTGAGGTGTAAGGGCTGAACACAGAGCCGGGCAGCCGGACAACCGTGTGCAGATTGAACTGGGAAATGAGCTTCTTCTTGATGTTCACCTTGGCGTTGTCCAGACCGAACAGGAAACCGTCCGGCACGACAACAGCAGCCCTGCCCTTCTTCTTCAAGCGGTACATGATGACTGACATAAAAAGGTCTGCGGTCTCGGCGCTTGCCAAATCGTCAGGGAAGAAGCCCTGAATGGACTTGTCCTCATGCCCGCCGTAGGGCGGGTTCATCAGGATCACATCAAACTTGTCCTCGTCCGTGTAGTCCAGCAGATTGTGTTTCAGCGAGTTCATGTGGTAGATATTCGGAACCTCAATGTCATGCAGCAGCATATTGGTCACGCACAGCAGATAGGGAAAGGGCTTCTTCTCAACGCCATAAATGCTGTCATCAAGCTGCTTCTGCGCGGTGGTGTCCGTTACCTGCCCCGAGAGCTGCCCCAGCCACGAAGTGATAAATCCACCGGTGCCGCAGGCGAAGTCTGCCATCTTTTCGCCCAGCTGCGGCTTTATCATCAATGCCATAAACTCGGTGACTGCTCTCGGCGTGTAAAACTCACCGGAAGAACCGGCAGATTGCAGCTCCCGCAAAATCTCCTCATAGACAAAGCCAAAAGCGTGGCTTTCCTTCACATCGTCAAATGCAATCTCGTCAATGACATCAATGACCTGACGAAGATAAACGCCGTCCTTCATATAGTTGTTGGCGTCCTCAAAGGCGGATTTGACAATGGCTTTCTTAATTGGCGTATCGGGTGTCACCTTGATCCCCTCATAGAGAACCGCATCCCCGTCCTTCACATCATTGCCTTTCAGCACCGGGAACAGAATGTTGTTGACGAAGTTCAGCAGCTTGTCCCCCGTCATGGCGTGACCGTTGCTGTCGGCTTTTGCCCAATTTCTCCATCGCAATGCTTCGGGAATGATGGATTCGTAGTCGTCCTCGTTCAGCTCCCAATCATCTTCCTTTGCGTCATAGACTTTCAGAAAGAGCATCCACACCATCTGCTCAATTCTCTGGGCGTCACCATTGATCCCTGCGTCCATACGCATAATATCTCTGATGCGTTTTATAAATCCTGACTGCATCGCCATATTAAACTACCTCAAATTCATAGATACTTTCTTCCAGCTCCCTGATGGCTGCTTCGTACTGCGCCTTGCCGCCAAACAGCTTGACGATCTTTGCGGGCTTCCCAAAGTTCGCAAAATCGGCAAGGGACAGAACCTTAATATCCTCAACCTCGGTAATGCCCTGATTCATGTACTTATCCAAAAGGATACCCAGAACCGCCTGCGCTTCGGCAGAATACTTGCTGAAGAAGTCTTTTTTCTTCACCTTGCTGGCCCGTTCTTCGCGGGTCAGCGGCTTTTTGCCGTATGCCACATAGCAGATGAAATCGAAATCGTCCACATCTTCCATCCCTTGGTCTGCCTTCAACGCTTTGAGGTCAATGCCCATCGCCGTGAAAGATTCCTCAATGGTTTTCTTCTTGTCCGACGCTTTCCACTTGCGGATAAAATCGGACAGGGAAGCGTATTCACCCTTGATATTGGTTCTGGTGTAGTCGATAATATCCTCCTGCTTAAGCAGCTTGCCATTCGCATCATAGACAGAAACGGTCTTATTGATAATCTTACCGTTATCCCGTACCTTGAAGACGATGCCGTCCATCCAGACTATCAGATAAACGGGATCAAGAGGACAATTCTGCCACTCTTGAACAGTCTGGTTTACTTTGTAAGTGATAATGGATATGGTAGACATGGAGAGTTCTATTTCATAAATCTCACACATCTCTTCCTCTATGTCAGGAACACCCATCCATTTAGCATAATAGAGAGATAACAAGCTTTTCTATGAAAAGTCCACGGCTTTCATGTTTAGGAACTGCGATCGATTCGAACTAACCGTTACGGTCACAGGGAATGAAAATGACTGCCTCCCCATGTTCTGTTTGAATTTTCTTCGAATAACTGCCATTATGTGAATTACCACTATTATTTCCGGCTACAGAGTTCTTTTCATAACCTAAATGGCATCCATCTCTCCTTCAAGAATCTTCTCCAATACTTGGGTATACAGTTACTTCAGGAACTTGCTTACATCGGCTTCTGTCTTGAACCGGCTAAGGAACTCCCTGCTTAATACCTCATCAGAAACTACTTGATTTTTTTCTTACATAAGCTTCTTCATTTTGTAAATCTATAAAATAAAAAATCGAAACTCAATCTAAATCCCGTATTTCACATTTACACAAATATTTTATAGTGCCAATTTTGCTTTTCAAATATCATTCTCAACACCCTCCAAAATTCATTCACCTAATATTCATATATCCTAAAATTTCCAATCGAAAATAATACTTAATTTTAAACAAAAGTCTAACCTAAACCTCAAATCATTTATTCTTCTAAAACAAACACTATTACAATTCAGAATACGACAGTATTGTACAAATATTCAAAAAACAAAAATTGCTAGATAATTCAATTTAAGAACCTTTATCTAGCAATTTTTCTTACAATATGAATTAATTTCCTTACCAATTAATCACCTGCAGCATAATCGTTATCATCATCTTCATCGATACCAGGAGTAAATTTCCACATGTCTGCATCAATAACGTTTCCGACACTTGCCCCTCCCAAAGTGACATATCCATAATTATCAATCGAAAAACCTACCGCATAAGAACGTCTAGACATCATACTCGGTAATTCCGTAACTTCATCCCAACGGTCTCTTTCTATGTCATATTCCCAACAAGTGTTTGAATAATTTCCAGTACCAGTCGCAATATACCCTTTCATCTTCCCGTCACGATTTGAAGTAAATGCAACAGCATACGCTCTTGGTATACGATTATAATCATTATCCCAGCCGATTCCATCTTTATCAACCAAAGCGTGCCTATCGGTTATCCAAGCCCTTGTCGGATTATTAACATCTTCTAAATCTCCGTCATAAACCAATACATCATACCGATAATTTCCCGATGTAGCACCAGCTCCCAAGCAAATAACAGCTTTATTCCCAATAACGAAAGCAGAAGCACCGCAACGGGCATCCCCGGGAAAACCAACCGAAGTCCAGTTAGTTCCATCAAAACAATACATATCTTTTATCACCTGAGCACCTTTTGCAATTCCTGTCCCCACATATCCTTTCCCTTTTAAACTAAAGGCCACAGCATCACGACGGGCAACTGCACCATCAGGCAAATAAGTGACTGGTATATCACTCCATGTATTCGTACTTGGATCATAGCAATAAAAATCATTAAAATACTGCTCTGTTGTTGTTTTTTGATCAGGTCTATACCCTGTCCCGACATAAGCTTTACCATCAACCACAAACGCTACGGCTCCATAACGTCCTTCACCAGGAAAATCAGCAATCTGAGTCCAGATACGATCTTTATACATCCAAAAATCGGTCAAAGTCTTATCCTGCTGATCCAGCAGGATATTAAATCCCAATCCAACATATACAACATCATCAATAGTAAAAGTAACTGCTCCTGTTCTAGGAAATCCTCCGAACGAAAATGAACGGGACCAATCACCCCACGTATCGTCATTCGAATGGCAAGCAGTAAAAAACAATCCTAGTAAAACCAGGCATAAAAAATTTACTCTCTTCATAAATTCACTTTTATTTTTATGTTATTATAAACTTTTTCAGTTTATCTATTTGAATTCTCCCGGCAAAACTAAACATTTTTTACTTATAATTCCAAGCAAATCCAGAGATAATATTCCGATCACCTTCCCATTATACATTTTTAACACAACTACTCTTTCAGAAACCAGCACTGTATATAAATGATAAAGAATACTTCCGTAAGTTAAGCCCGGTAAGAAAATAATAAATTCCTCTCCTACTTGCCATATTTTTGGAAAATAGTTATACCTTCGCGTCGTATTATCAGTAAATACCTTATATATGCGAATCATATTTTTTTTAGTCTTTACTATCTTAGTACTATCTTCCTGTAACAATGATCTGACTACGATCGGGCAGGATTTAATTTACAATGAAAACCAAATAGAAGTAAAAACATCATTTATAGAACAAACAGGAACGGTCAGGTTAGACTCTTTCATCACTTCCAGTGGAAGATATGGAGATGCTATTTCCCAAATGTTTATGGGGCGTTATGAAGACCAAATGAGTGGAACAACCGTTACATATCCCTGTTTCCAACTTGTACCTTCTTCTACGCCAAACATAGCGGCGCGGATAAAATTGGATTCGGTTACCTTTCATTTCAAATTCGGTAATAAATTATGGGGAGATACAATTTCTTCTCCCCAAATACAAACGTTCGATCTCTATCGTTTATCCGAACTTCCTTATCTGAACACCGAGAAAGGTGAATATATTTACAATGTTGCACCTATAGCCTGGGGAGATAGTTTAGGCAGAGTTTCTTTCCTCCCTAAAAGGGCAAATATGAAAGAAGCAGAGTTCAAATTAGAGAACAATGATTTTCTCATAGATCTATTTGAAAAAATGAAATATGAAGATCCCATATTTAAACCTTCAGCAAATAGTGCGATCAGTTATTTCAAATTCCTGAATTATTTCAAAGGATTAGCTATAAAAACAGCTGAAGATAACAATTGTATTATCGGAATCAGTATGCTTCCGGACAGCTTGTTCATGCGCTTTCATTATCATGATACAGACGTGAAACAATATTATGATTTAAAGTTACTTACTCAGAGTAATGCTTATCAATACAATGCAATTTATACACAACCGGCAGACCCATTCAAATCGCTGACAAACCAACGGATCATTGTTCCTTATAGCGAAAATGATATTGCTATAACTCAGGGAATGAGTGGTTATATGATAAAACTCATTCTTCCATTTCCTGACACAAAAGAAACCTATAAAACTGTCGTCAAAGCAGAAATCGAATTAAAACCTTTAGTATGGCCTTTCCCTGACATTGCTCTACCTTCTTCCTTATATGTATATTCTACAAACACTTATAATGAAGTGGGGAATATTGTTTATAACAGCACCAATAACCCGATTGTTGGTAAATATGTTGTCGACTCAGAAAATATAGACAACAACCGATATATCTTTGATATTACCGATTATTATCAAAACTTAGTAAACACGGCTCCTATCACAGGTAAGGAACCGCAATTTTTACTTACTTTACCAGACATGACTAATTCTTTCGAACGGGTTATTATTAAAGAAAAACCGATATTACGAGTATACTATGCCAGTTATAAAGACTAAAAAAGAATCATATATCCGATATCATCAATTATGAAAAGAATACTTCTTATCACATTCTTGTCTGTATTTATTTTTAAGGTGTACGGACAGGACAACATCGGAACCCCATATTCTGTATATGGAATCGGTTTACAGACAGAAAATGCCGGTCCTTACAATGCTATGGGTGGAGTTGCGGCAGCTATGCGCGACAACGGCAATATCAATTATCTGAATCCGGCATCCTATACGGCCCTGGATACGGCTCGTCTTTATTTTCAATTCGGCGTTACGGGCGAGTATGCCCATTTGTCTACTTACAAAGAAAATGCAAGTTACCGGGTAGCACAAAATACAGCATTCAACATAGCGTTCCGCCTATACAAAAATATGTATATGTCTCTGGGATTCACAGAAAAATCGGATATCGGATATGACTTATTGTATACCAATATTATTCCAGGAAGCACAAATTCCTATTTCACACAAAACATTCAAGGAGAAGGCGGACTGAATGACGTTTACCTCGGATTAGGCTGGAGATATAAAAACTTATCGATCGGTTTGAACACGTCTTTAATTTTCGGAAAGATCGAAAAACGTCAGACCCTGACAGCAATGCTTGAAGGTAGTAAAATTATCAAAACCAGTGAAAACAATCGTATTCACGATGTTTTGTTTACCCCCGGAATCCAATATACTTTGAATCTGTCTCCCAAATCCATTCTGACATTGGGATCGGCTTTCAATTTTACACAAAAACTAAGGTCCAAAACCGATTATATGGCTTATTGCGTCAATTCCAGTACCAACACGACCGAGATGCTCAATGATCTGACTTTAAAGCGGGGATATATCAAATATCCATTCCGTATTTTGAGCGGATTCGATTTCAGATACAACCGGAAATGGGATATTGCCGGAGACTATACGTTCCAAAAGATGTCTGTTTATGAAGAGTTCGGTAAAAATCAGGAACTGAAAGATTACCATAAAGCAGCCTTAGGGTTGTCCTGGACACCGGAACGGCTGGGACGTTATTGGTGGCAGCGCAACAGTTATATGTTAGGAGGCTATTTTATTCATTCCGGCATCGATGTCAAAAATGTAGATATCAATACTTACGCCATCACCTTCGGTTCTCAAATTCCTTTTTACACGGCCCGTAACGGGATCCTTCTCCTTGGCGTGGCATTCGATCTGGGAATCCGTGGAACAGAACAAAACGGTTTGATTCAGGAAAAATTTGCAAAAGTCCGTATTAATATCGGCTTCAATGAATTCTGGTTTATGAAGCGAAAGATTAACTAAACATTAACATGACAAGACGATGCCCGAAGCATCGTTTTGTTATTTTTATCCCTATCTTTGTATTAGTTAATTTTTATCACAAACTCTAAAATCATGAAGAAAAGTTTATTATCTTTAGCTGTTATAGCCGTATCACTATCAGCCTGTGACACAACACCGAAATACAATATCAACGGGACCATTACAGGAGGCGAAGCGAACAACGTTTATTTATTACAACGTCAGGGACGTACGATCGATACACTGGCCAAAGCTCCTGTAGCCGAAGGCAAATTCAAACTGACAGGTAGCGTTGCCGGGCTGACCCCAGCTTTTATCGTCGTTGAAGGACAACGGGGAGGGGATCTTATTTTTGTAGAGAATGCCGATTTTACTGCAAACTTAAATCTGGAAAATCCGACAGCTTCTAAAATCGAAGGAACTGCCACCCAAGGAATAGCCAATCAATATACCGCAATCTCAAACGAAATGGGTAAAATGGCTAAAGAGCTGAACCAAAGTTACAGGACTGCCTACCAGGAAAAAGATGAAGCTAAAATGAAAGAATTGCAGGAGCAGTACGAGAACTTGATGAAAGATTATGAAGCTAAAGAAGATGCTATAAACAAAGCGAATGCAGACAGCTATGTCGCTGCTTATATTTTAGCCGGCAAACTCTACGAATATGATTATGAAAAACTAGTCGAAAAATTCAATACCCTGGGGGAAAATGCCAAAGCAACAGAACCGGGAAAAACAATCGCCGACAGAATCCAGAAATTATCTGCAGTAGCAGTAGGCCAGGTTGCTCCTGATTTTACTTTGAATACTCCCGACGGAAAACCGCTGTCTATGCACTCTATCAAAGGTAAAGTAAAAGTGATCGATTTCTGGGCATCCTGGTGTGGCCCTTGCCGTGGAGAAAATCCCAACGTAGTGAAAATGTATGAGAAATTCCATCCGAAAGGACTCGAAATTCTGAGTGTATCTCTGGATGAGGATAAAGATGCCTGGTTGAAAGCGATCGAAGATGATAAATTGACCTGGAATCACGTTTCCGACTTGAAAGGATGGCAAAATGCAGCTGCACAACTTTATTGTGTAAATGGAATTCCTCACTTGGTTGTATTGGACGAAAACAATGTTATTGTTGCCAAAGATTTGAGAGGAGAAGAATTACAAAATAAAGTAGCTGAATTGTTGAAATAATTTAACATTCATTAGCATACAACAGAGGGTATCGTCAACACGGTACCCTCTGTTTTTTCGTACATTTACGGGAATATTTCTAGTTAGCAAGTACGCATTCCGGATATGAAAGAAAAAATCATTTTACTGTTTATAGGTCTTCTGGTATTTCAGGGGAGTTATTCCCAACCGGCCGAAGTATCCCGGCATTCCTGGGCCGATTCGGTCCTCCACCAAATGAGTCTGGATGAAAAAATAGGCCAACTCTTCATGATTGCGGCCTACAGCAACAAGAACGAAAATTACGAAAACGAACTGGAAAAACAAATCCGGCAATATCACGTCGGAGGGCTCATTTTTTTCCAGGGGAAACCGACTCAGCAAATCAAACTAACCAACCGGTATCAAAAAGCAGCGAAATATCCTTTAATGATCGGGATGGATGCGGAACACGGAGTAGGCTGGCGCCTGGAAACTGCGATGGAATTCCCCAAAATGCTGACCAACGGGGCTATCCGGAAAGATAGTCTGATTTATGCATTGGGAGCAACTATCGCCCGGCATTGCCAGGAACTAGGGGTTCACGTAAACTTCGCCCCGGTAGTAGATATCAATAGCAATCCCCGGAACCCGATCATCGGAATGCGTTCTTTCGGCGAAGACCCGGAGGAGGTTACCCAAAAAGCGATCTTATATGCTTACGGCTCTTTGAGTCAAAACGTGCTTCCCGTCATCAAACACTTTCCGGGGCATGGAGATACCGATACCGATTCTCACCATACCCTGCCTGTCATCCCACATTCCCGCCAACGCCTCGACTCTGTCGAACTCTATCCTTACCAGCATCTGATCGAAGCCGGCATTCCGGCGGTTATGGTCTCCCATCTGGCGGTTAAATCGATAGATTCGACAGGCATTCCGGCTTCTCTCTCCAGCCCGGTCATCCAGGGATTGTTACGCCGGGAGCTGAACTTCTCCGGCCTGTGCTTCACCGATGCCATGAATATGAAGGGGGTAACCCAAAACTCCCAGCCCGGCGAAGCAGAAGTAAAAGCACTGCTAGCAGGTAACGACATGCTCCTTTTTCCGGCCAATCTGGGAAAAGCAGTGGAAGCGATCAAAAAAGCCCTGGCCGATAGCCTGTTGGACGAGCGGACGATCGATGAAAAATGCCGGAAGATACTGGAAGCAAAGCAAAAATATGTATTACCGAATGTTTATCCGGCCGAAACCCCGGGTCTATGGTCACGTCTCAACTCTCCTACCGACATAGCTCTGAAGCAACAACTTTACCAGGCAGCCATCACCCTGATTAAAAATACAGACTCTTTACTTCCCCTCAAACGCCTGGATACCCTCCGTATCGCCAGTCTGAATTTCGGAGCCAGAGCAGTAAACAATTTTCAAACGACACTGGAACGTTATACTCAAGTCACTCACTTCGTAGCAAACAAAAAATTATCGGACGAAGAACTCCGGAATTTGCAAAAAAAGCTCCAACCTTTTAATTGTATCATTATTTATAATAATCTGAGTACGAATTCGGCTCAAAAAGATTTCGGTTATTCGCCGGTCTTAGATACCCTGATCCGGCAGCAAACCGGCAAGCGAATCATTTTATGCCATCCGGGCATCCCATACGGTCTCGCTTCCTACGCTTCCCTCCCGACCGATGCTTTATTGCTCAGCTACGAAAATCATCTTTATGCCCAACAGTATGCGGCACAAGCCATTTTCGGAGGCATAGCCATGACTGCCCGGCTCCCGGTTTGTGTAAATCCGGATTATCCGGCCGGTACAGGTATTCAAACGCCCAAAACCAGACTGAGTTATACCAGTCCGGAGATGTGCCGCCTGGATTCTGAAAAATTAGCCAAAATCGACTCCATCTGCCAACTGGCGGTCCAGGCACATGCCACCCCCGGCTGTCAGGTGCTGATTGCCAAAGACGGTAATATCTTTTACAATAAGGCCTTCGGTCATCATACCTACAAACAAACGACTCCCAACAAAACATCCGACATTTACGATTTGGCCTCCGTAACCAAAATCACAGCCACCCTACCGGCCATAATCAAACTGTACGATTCCCGGAAAATCAATTTGGCGGCTCCGTTGTCGGACTATTATCCTCCATTAAAAGAGACCGATAAAAAAGACATCACCGTACAGGAAGTACTATGCCACAATGCAGGTTTGAAAACCTTTCTGCCTTTATTTACGGATGCTATCGATCCGAAATCGCTCCCCGGACCTTTATTTACCAGCAAACGGACAGCGCACAACACCACCCGCCTGAAAGACAGGTTATATGTAAATCTCAATTATCGGTTTAAAGACAGCACGGTCTCCAATTCCCCGAAACCGGGCTATAAATACATGGAACCCGGACTTTATATGTTCCCGGCCTACCAGGACACGATCCGGTCCTGTATACTTCATTCACCGCTAAATCCTAAAAAAGAATATGCCTACAGCGATTTGGGGTTTATTCTTCTGAAATTCGCAGTGGAACATGTAACTGAAAAATCGTTAGACCAATACTGTCAGGAAGAATTTTATCGGAAATTAGGTATGCACCATACCGATTTTCTTGCTCACAAACGCCTGAATAAAAATAATCTGGTTCCTTCGTGTGTCGATAAACTTTACCGCAAAACGGAACTCAAGGGCTATGTACACGACCCTATCGCAGCGCTGCTCGGTGGCATTGCAGGACATGCCGGTCTCTTTTCAACAGCCGAAGACCTGGCCAAAATGATGCAATTGTATCTGAACGGAGGAACCTATGGAGGAGAATATTATTTTTCACCCGAAACGATGGTCACCTTCAGCTGTAAAAACAATCTGTTTCCTAAAAACCGCAGAGGCCTGGGTTTCGACAAACCCGAACCGGATCAAACCAAGATCAATCCGGTCAGTAAGTGTCTCCCTTTGACCAGCTTCGGACATACCGGTTTCACGGGGATTATGGCCTGGTGCGACCCGGATAACAAACTGTTATACCTATTTTTATCCAACCGGACTTATCCCGACGAATTTAACACAAAATTATCTGAAATGAATATACGGACCCAAATACAGGATATTATATATCAGGCTTTGGAAGAAAGTAAAATCAGGTACAATTAGTTTTCAAAGTATTTCAGCCCCCGTTTTTATTACAGAAAAAATTCCGAATTTAGAATCATTCTAATGTATTAAAATAGGGTAAAGTTAAAGAAAAAGGATACTTTTGCAGGATTAAAGGGTATTAAACCAGTTATTAATAAATAAAACAAATTATGAGCAATTTTTTGACCTCTTCGATCGGAAAAAAAGTCATCATGAGTTTATCGGGACTTTTTCTGATTTCGTTTCTTTGCGTCCACCTGGCGCTAAATTTATTGTTGATTTTTGATAATAGCGGGGCCTTATTCAATCAGGGAGCTCATTTTATGGCTACGAACCCGATTATCAAAATTATTGAACCCATCCTGGCTATCGGGTTTATCATTCACATCATTTGGGCTTCTGTACTGACTCTTCAGAATCAGAAAGCGCGTCCGGTGAAATATGCCCTGAGAAACCAGAGTCAAAATGCCACCTGGGCTTCCCGCAACATGTACATTCTGGGAGCAATGGTGTTGATCTTTCTGGTGATCCACCTGTATAATTTCTGGTGGAACATTAAATTCCCGTCTTTGGGAACTCCGTTGTCAGCCATTACAGTCGGAGGTGTTGAAATGGAAGATACTTACACATTGGTTTCCAGCTTATTCGAATCAAGCATTGTATACTGTTTGATTTATATTCTGGGAGCCGTTTTAGTAGGATTACATATCACTCACGGTTTCTGGTCTGCTTTCCAAACTATCGGTTTCTCAAATGATATCTGGAGAAAGCGTCTGGAATGTTTAGCTTATTTCTTTGCAATTGTATTTGCAGTAGGCTTCAGCATTATTCCACTGTATTTCATCGCAGGACTGGGAAACTAATTATTTATGATCGATGATTGATAAATTCGGTTTTATCAATCTAAAGTCTGGAATCAAAATTTAAAATTTAAATCAATTTATTATGTCAGTAATAGATGCTAAAATACCTGCCGGACCGTTGAAAGACAAGTGGTCAGCTCACAAAGCTCATATTGGTGTTGTCAGCCCGGCAAACAAAAAGAAACTGGATGTTATCATTGTAGGTACCGGACTAGCCGGAGGTTCTGCAGCTGCCAGCTTAGCCGAATTAGGATACAATGTAACCGCTTTCTGTTATCAGGATTCTCCCCGTCGTGCACACTCTATCGCCGCACAGGGAGGTATCAACGCAGCCAAAAACTATCCCAACGATAACGACTCTGTATTCCGTTTGTTCTACGAAACCATCAAAGGCGGTGACTATCGTGCCCGGGAAGCCAATGTATATCGTTTGGCAGAAGTAAGCAACTCCATTATCGACCAATGCGTAGCTCAAGGTGTTCCTTTTGCCCGTGAATACGGCGGATTACTGGCCAACCGTTCTTTCGGTGGAGCTTTGGTAAGCCGTACGTTCTATGCCCGTGGCCAAACCGGACAGCAATTGTTGCTGGGATGTTACGGAGCCATGAACCGTCAGATTCAGGCCGGTAAAGTAAAAATGTACAACCGCCACGAAGTGCTGGATATCGTGATCGTCGACGGTAAAGCACGCGGAGTAATCGCCCGGGATCTCGTTACCGGAAAAATCGAGCGTTTCGGAGCCCATGCCGTAGTGTTGGCTACCGGAGGTTATGGCAATGTATTCTTCCTGTCTACCAATGCGATGGGATGTAACGGTAGTGCAGCCTGGCAAGCTTACAAACGTGGTGCTATGTTCGGGAACCCCTGCTTCGTGCAGATTCACCCGACTTGTATTCCTGTACACGGAGACCAGCAGAGTAAGCTGACCCTGATGTCCGAATCGTTACGTAACGACGGCCGGGTATGGGTACCGAAAAAAATCGAAGATGCTAAAAAATTACAGGCAGGCACTTTAAATCCGAACGATATACCCGATGAAGACCGGGATTTCTATCTGGAACGCCGTTATCCGGCATTCGGGAATCTGGTACCCCGTGACGTCGCTTCACGTGCTGCTAAAGAAAGATGCGATGCCGGATTCGGAGTCAACAATACAGGTAAAGCCGTATTCCTGGACTTTAAATATGCTATCGCACAATTAGGCCGGGATACTATTGAAAAACGATATGGTAACCTGTTCCAGATGTACGAAAAAATCACCGCTGTGGATCCTTACAACAATCCGATGATGATCTATCCGGCTATCCACTATTCTATGGGCGGACTTTGGGTAGATTACAACTTGATGACTACGATTCCCGGATTGTACGCTATCGGCGAATGTAACTTCTCGGATCACGGGGCAAACCGTTTAGGAGCTTCTGCCTTGATGCAGGGACTGGCTGACGGTTATTTCATTCTGCCGTATACCATCGGCGACTATCTGGCCAAAGAAATCCAGACTCCGAAAGTCAATACCAATACCAAGGAATTCGACGAAGCTGAAAAACATGTCACCGACCGTCTGCGTCGTTTGTATGACATCAAAGGAACGAAATCTCCGGATCATTTCCATAAAGAACTGGGACACATCATGTGGGAATACATCGGTATGGCCCGTGAAGCTGCCGGTTTGAAGAAAGCCATCGAACTGATCGCCGAATTGAAAAAAGATTTCTATAAAAATCTGCGCGTAACCGGTGAATTTACAGCGATGAACAACGAATTGGAAAAAGCAGCCCGTGTCGCCGACTTTATAGAACTCGCCGACCTGATGGCTCACGATGCTCTCGATCGGAATGAATCTTGCGGCGGACACTTACGGGTAGAATCGATGACCGCAGAAGGTGAAGCCAAACGGGATGACGAACATTTTAAATATGTTTCTGTATGGGAATACAAAGGTGAAGATAAAGCACCGGAACTCCATAAAGAAGAATTAGTGTTCGAAAACATCCAACTTACTCAACGTTCTTATAAATAAATAATTTACGATTTGTGATTTACGGTTCAGGCTTATTCCCCTATCGTAAATCCGAAATCAAAAATAATATTGGTTATGGCAGATAAAATATTAAAAGAACTGACTCTGAAGATCTGGCGGCAAAAAGACGCTAAATCAAAAGGCGAGTTTAAAACATATAAAGTTCACAATATTTCTACCGGCACTTCATTTCTGGAAATGCTCGATATTCTCAACGAACAGCTGGTAGAACAAAACGAAGAACCGGTAGCATTCGATCATGACTGTCGTGAAGGTATTTGCGGTACTTGTAGTCTGTTCGTCGACGGCCGTGCTCACGGACCGGACGATGATGTGACTACCTGTCAATTGCACATGCGCCGTTTCGAAGACGGAGCTACTATAACGATCGAACCCTGGCGTTGCGGTGCTTTCCCGGTAATCAAAGACCTGATCGTCGACCGGAAGGCTTATGACAAGATTCTGCAGGCCGGAGGTTATGTTTCTGTCAGCACCGGTGGAGTTCCTGATGCCAATGCAATTCCAATTGCAAACGACAAAGCGGAAGAAGCTATGGACGCAGCAGCCTGTATCGGATGCGGAGCCTGTGCGGCTACCTGTAAAAACTCTTCAGCTATGCTGTTCGTGGCAGCAAAAGTTTCTCAGTTAGCTTTATTGCCACAGGGAAAAATTGAAGCTGCCCGCCGGGCTAAAGCCATGGTGGCTAAAATGGACGAACTCGGATTCGGAAACTGTACCAACACCGGCGCTTGTGAAATGGAATGTCCGAAAAGTATTTCCATCGCTCATATAGCACGCCTGAACCGCGAATTCCTGAAAGCAAAACTGAAAGACTAATATACGTCGTCTTTATTTGGAAAAAATGCTATCTTTCGGGGTAGCATTTTTTTATCGGTAAACCCAAAGCCTGATATGCAACTCTTCTATCGTGAAAAAGGTATCGATACGCATCCCCCCCTCATCATCCTTCACGGCCTATGGGGAGCTTCGGACAATTGGCTGCCCGTAGCCGATCTATTGAGCCACCGGTTCCATGTCATCCTGCCCGACCTGAGAAATCACGGCTGTTCTCCGCATTCTTCATTATTCGATTACACCATTTTGAGCCAGGATACGGAGGAATTGATCGGGCGACTGAATTTACCCCAAAGGCCTTTTCTGGCGGGACATTCCCTAGGAGGCAAGACATTGATGCATTTAGTATTGAAACGTCCGGAAATCGTCGAAAAAGCGGCAATCATAGATATCTGCCCGCAAGCCTATACTTTAGACAGGCAGACTATGCACCGAAGCCTGTCGGAATATATCCTGACTACCCCGCTTCAAAATTTCCACCGACGTCAGGAAATACATCGAGCGGTCCGGGAATATTTTTCTACAGAAGAGGAAGTTCAGATTTTGCTAAAAAATATCCGAAAAACTCCTCAGGGATACGAATGGAAGGTTAATGCGAAAGCGATCCGGGAAAATCTATCTTCTCTGTTGGATTGGAATATACCCGATATCCGGTCTCCTTA
>ENA-ORTP01002468-ORTP01002468.1-human-gut-metagenome-genome-assembly--contig:-NODE-2468-length-15428-cov-3.297860_pt1 | contig 15428 bp, 12 predicted proteins | sample MGYA00241913_ERZ509190 | MGnify/ENA primary metagenome ERZ509190 (study PRJEB26280, sample SAMEA2338839) | human gut metagenome | biome: human gut; feature: human-associated habitat; material: faeces...
GTTTAGGTTAGTAGTTAGTAAATGTTTAAGGGTCGGTTCACCGGCCCTTTCATTTTTTATTTTACTCTCTCTTTTTTTTATTTTCGATGTTCTTTGCCGGTATTTTTTCGGAGGTTCGCTTTTCTTCCCTTGCTTTTATCTGTATTTTTGTGGGATAAATTAATCTTTATTTTATGACTGGAATTCTTGAAATCGAAGAAATGGAGTTTTTTGCCTATCATGGTTGTTTCGAGGCAGAGCAGACTGTTGGAAATAAATTTAAAGTATATGCCTGTTTGCACTATAATTGTGATAAAGCCGCTGTTTCGGATCAAATTACGGATGCTTTAAGTTATCAGACGGCTTATGAAATTATTGCTGTAGAGATGATGAAACGTTCTCATTTGTTGGAACATGTCGGGCTGCGTATGCTGGACGCCCTTTATGCGGCTTTCCCTCAATTGCTGTATGCTAAGATTAAGATTTCTAAGATGAATCCCCCTTTGGGAGGGCAAATTCGGTGTACGAGTGTGACTTTGGAGAAATAATTTTGCAGATTATTTTGGAAGTTGACGAAAACATCCTATCTTTGCATCGCAAAATCGCAACAGGGTCGGTTGGCCGAGCGGTTAGGCAGCGGTCTGCAAAACCGTGTACAGCAGTTCAAATCTGCTACCGACCTCAAAAGCCTTCGAAAGTTATCTTTCGAAGGCTTTTTTGTATCCGGTATCTTGAAGGGTAGGGCGGCGGGAGTTTTAGTTCCGCCAATCTCTTCTGAAAAAGGGACGCTGATCACAACAAATCGCAGCATGGGTTTGTCAGGCAGCTGTCCCTTTTATATCCTGTGTTTTAACGGCGTTCACGGTATACTACATCTGCAATCCGGGCAAAACCACTGTACTCTGTCCGTTTGCTGACTTTATTGTTTATTCCGTCGATCTTATAGAAACCCAGTGTACCTCCGTTATTGTCCGTGCTGTTTTTATCGTATGAACCGACCATCAGTTCGAACTGCCGGGCCATAAATTCCTCCGATTGATCGTTGAGCAGAGTCAGGAGGGGCTGTTGATAAAGATTGAATTTCAGGAAGGTGACTTCGGATGTCGAAGGCAGAGTGATCACCGATTCGTAGGTGGTATTGGTGGCCAGATTGTACATATGCACCTTATTGCCTTCGGCATAAAACAGAAAGGGAAACTGGGAATGGAAAGCGAACCGGCTGGCTTGATCGAAGCCGGGGGCTTGTAAATTTTCATATTTCGATTCCTGTACGAATCCGTTACCTCCCATATTGATTCCATAAATGTGGCGTTGGCCGTTTTGATCCTGAAGGATGGCATACACCAGACCATTGGAAAAACGTGTACTTTCCATATAGATCAGTTCCATCCCGGTTTTAAAACTGAACAGGGCCTCTTCGGGGTCTTGCAGGGGAGATAGGATTTGTTTCGAGTTGTCGGTAGTTCCTGTCGACCAGCCGACGAAACGCCGGTTATCGGTGTCGTAAAAAAGGGCAGTATTACCATTGCCGGGGCGTGCCATACTGACTCCTACGTAAGGGGCGACTTTAAATTCAGGAGCCAGGCCACGTTCGGAAGTATTGATCGGATATTCGAAAGCAGCACCTGCTGTACCCAATGCCTGGCAATAAGCATTCCCTTTGTCGGTGACACAAAAGTTCGCCTCACCTCCATACGAGCTACCCGAATTCAGGGAGATGTAATAAACAGGTTCTTCGTCTGCAGGAGGTATGATAAAATCAACGGCTTTTATATTCCAGGATTCGTCTGTTTTGAATGTTTCCTGGTCCAATAGATAGGAACCTTTTTCTGAAATCAGGTAAATGACATCTCCCGGATTGGCGAAACGGCTGGGGGCCCAACCGAGCATACGGGCGTTTGTCACCTCCGGAAGTCCCAGGGAGGCGAGCAGGTCGTAGGCCGGGAGTGTTCTTTCTTTAGAAAGTACGGAGATCATATCCAGCCGGACACGATTTTGAGCTCCTTCGTTACAGAGTACCATCCAGCCTTCGTAAGTGGGGGAGGTGACTTTGATGTCGAATAGTTTTGCCGTCTCCCTGCCGGTTCTGATATCGGTGACGATAAACATACATAAGTAAGTATTGGCTGCAAAGGTAGCCAGCGTATCCACATCCTTTCGGCCGTTTTTATTCAGGGTTACTCCCCAATATGCCCCGTTTACGATCGTACCTCCGCTTTTCAGTTCCATTTTATAGGTGAAAGTGAAGTTCGGGTTATCCTCTGTAATGATTCCTTCCAGAGAAGATTTGACTGTGGGGGCGGCCACAATGTGTTCGGCTCCCCCGACGACTTCCAATAATTCCGGCAGACCTTCGATCGTGATTTCTGCCACTTCATGATAATCGTAATTTCCTTTGTCGTCGAAGCACGAGCTGATCAGGGGAATGAACAGGAGGACGAATAGTTTGTATCGTTTCATAGAATTTTGATTTTCAATGTTATTTTATGTTTCGGTTGTTATTCATATCGGGAATAGTCGACCGTATAACCGTCGGCCAGTTGCATGTAGGAACCGTCCTTATCTTTTACGGGGGTATCGTTATCGGCTTGTTCCTGAAGGGAATTACGAACAGCTTTGGCGGCGAATCCGAGGCGTCCGTAAGAGACTTTCGCTCCGGCCTGTCCGGCTTGCGACCAATCGTTCACTGTCCAGCCCATGACCGAATTGACAACGATGTATTTCTGAGGCGTCCAGGGACCGAGGAAACCTTCACCGAACCAGGACCAGTAAGTCGGTTCGGAATATTGTTCGTTGAATTTGAACGTATACCGGGTACCGTCCAGGTTTTCGCTGCTGGAGTTCCATTGGTTCGTTTTTTTGTATTCGTCGATCCGGGCATTGAAGTGTTCGTTTTCTATAAGGTGCAGAACGACTGTAAGGGTACTGTCGAGTAAATCGGGGGTACGGTAAAAGGTGATTCGCACATAGGCATTACTCTTGCCGGCTTTTATTTTTAACGTGTCGAGGTTCGTATCGAAATGCACGCCTTGGATTCCGGTACTCATTTCTTTATCGATTTCCACTTTAAAAGGGCGGTCGTAGTCGGTGACATTTCCCATCGTACGTACTTCGGCCGAATAGGTGACATTGTTTTTTTCGGCAGCTGCTCCGGCAAAAGTGAATTCGGTGCTGTTGGAATAGGTGACAGTGGTGCTTCCCCATATATAGGAAGCAGTCCGTTGAAAATAGAGAGCGGCATCGTCCGAGGTGTAGACCGGAATATCTTTTGTCTCACAAGCTGTAAATATCAGAGGCAGAAGAAAGAGATAGAGTATTTTTTTCGTTTTCATAATATGCTGTTTTAACGGTTTTCGATTTCTTTGGCCGGCATGGGGGGGACGTAACGGGCGGCACTGGCCCCATAAGTAGAGGTGTTGTGCCCATTTTCGGTATTCAGGATGTTGACGAACAGCCGTTTGTACATAAAGAAAATCTGGCCTTCTCCCCAAAATTCACGGAGATATTCGATACGTAGTTTGCTCATCAGCTCATTTTCGTCTGTAATGGTTATTTCGGGCAGGCCCCGCAGAGTGCGGATTTGGTTGAGCCAGCTGTTGCCATCCGATACCTTGGGTTCGCATTCGGCTGCGATATAATACATTTCACTTAAGCGGATCAATGGCATGAAGCTGCTGTAGAATAATTTAGCATCTCCGTCCTGAATGGCTTTGTACTTGGTGAATATATGACCCGTGACTCCGATACTCGTCGCCTGAGCCCATTGGGATTGATAGCGGTAATCCTGGGTTTCTCCTGCAAACAGATTGCCGTCGACGAATGAGTTACGGGGTTGTAAAAAATTGTTTCCTGCATTTTCTGCATCGAAACTGTAGGTATAGATATCGCCCCGTTTCTTCATGTATATCCCCATCAGGACTTCGGTAGAGAATACCCGGTCGGGATCGACATTGTTAGCCAGTAGTTTGTTGGGATCTACCGGGGGAAACCATTCCGATACCGTCTTATCTTTCAGGAGTTTATAGGCTGCTTGCAAAGCTTTGTCTTTCTCGCCGGCATAGAGGTATACCCTGGCTTTTAAGGCCAACACAGCGTAATAATTCATCCGTAATTGGCGGTAACGCAGATATACCTCGTTTTCATCTTCCAAAGCGGAGGCCATAGGGCCTTCCGGGATGACCGGGTCTTTGGCCAATAGTTTTTCGGCTTCGTCCAGGTCGCGCATGATCTTGTTGTGAACGATCGAGTCGGCTGATAATAGGGGAAGGTTCATGATTTTTACCGATTCGTTGTAAGGGATGGATGGGGCCGAAGGATCCTCTTTATAGATGGGGCCGAATAAGCGTAACATGTCGAAATGAAGGAAAGCCCGGAGGGCCAGTAATTCTCCCTTCATCAGATTGGTTTCGGCCGGGGACAGTATGCCCTGCTGCGTAGCCAGATTTTCCAGGATGACATTGCAATTCAGGATGGTCGTGTAGGCTGTGGCCCAAGTCGACTCGAGTGCCTTGGAGACATTTTCCTCCGCATATCCCCAGCTATTCAGACTGGTCAGATAAGTGCTTTTAGCCAGGGGAGCATATCTTTTTGAAATGACATCGATCAATTCGTATGAGAGATTTTTGCCATATAACGAATTGGAAGTTAGGTTGTTGTATAAACCGTTCATGGCAGTATAGTACCCCCCCCCGGGTCGCCAAAAGTTGTTTTTCAGTATATTGATCTTTGGGCTGGACATCCAGAAAGCGATCGCATCCCGTACAAATTCCTCCCAATAAAATGAGGCTTAGTAATATTAGAGTTTTGAAATTCATCGTATTCGGATTTAAAAGTTAAAAGAAAGTCCTAATTCGAGGCTGCGTGCGAACGGATAGAGAGTTCCCCGTTCGGATTTGATCGTGGAAGCTCTGAAAACATCGCGCATGGAGGCTTGAATCTTTAGATTGCTCAGACCTATTTTTTTGATCCAGCCTTCATAAAATTCGTAACCGACATAAACGGATTCCATACTCAGGACGTTTTCTTTCTGAATGAAGCGTGAAGACATCGGCGTACTGGCTGCATTCGCGATGTCTTTGAAGCGTACTTTGTCGCCCGGATTTTGCCATCTTTCGTACAAAGCCCGTTTATCCTGGTTTTTATTCAAACCGCTGACGGAAATATTCTCGACTTTGTTGAACAAGGCTTCGTTGAATACGCTGGCACCTGTCTGGTATCTGAAATTCATGCTGACAGAGAACCCTTTGTAGTTGAGAGAAGTCCCGATCACTCCTTCGATTTTGGGCCGGGTATTTCCACAGATCACTTCGTTGTCATAAGAAAAGTCGTAGGTGTAATTGCCCTCTTTGTCGTAGAATAATTCCCGACCTGTAGAAGGATCTATCCCTGCCGATTTCACGGCCCAGATATCGTCGGGGTCTGCTCCGTTGTAATATCTGACCGTGTTGTGGCCCTGGCCGGATTTATTGAGCTCGTCGAGTTTATTTCCGATCTTATCGAGTTTGGTTTTCTGGGTTCTCAGGTTACCCCGGACGAGCCAGGAGAAACGTTGATCCAGTTTCTGTATGATGTAATAGGAAGCGGAAAGCGTCAAGCCTTGGGAAATCTGTTTTCCCATATTGGTCAGGTAACTGCTTGTCCCTGAAGACAGGGGCATGCTGATGTTTATCAATAGGGGGTCGGTTACTTTGTGGTAATAATCTGCTGTGATATTCAGGCGTTTATCGATCAATGTCATATCGATACCGATATTTTTGTCCAGGGTGATCTGCCAGTCGAGGTCGGGGTTACCGAGCTGATTCAGTACGGCTCCCATACCGAAATAATTCATAGAGGCCAATTGAAAATTGAATGTCGTCAGTGTTTTCGACGAACTGAAGTTTTGGTTGCCGGGGTTACCGATCGAGGCCCTCAGTTTTAGGAAATCGATCCAGGTGAGGTGATCTGCAATGAATCTCTCTTTGTGCAGGTTCCAGCCTAAGCCGACAGACCAGGTACCGATATAGCGTTTGGAGGCTCCGAATACGGAAGAGCCGTTTTCGCGCAGACTGAAATCCATCAGATAACGATCATCGAAAGAATACCCCAGGTTGAAATAGCCGTTCATCGACCGTGAAGTATTTTCGTAATAGGTAGGGCTTCCTCCCTCCGGATAACCGTTCGAGAAAGAGGGGTATACGAAATCACCTTCCGGGAATCCTTGAGCACTATAGCCTTGTGTCAGCGTTTTGTTACTGTTGAGGTTACCACCGAGGACGGCATTGAGACGATGACGGCCGATCAGTTTGGCAAAAGTTACCGATAGCTCGCCTTCGTATTGGTTACTTCGGGTATTGGTGGTATTGAAAGTCCCTTTTTTGAGGATCTCATAAGTATCGAAGCGGGTGTCGTTGCGGGAGATGAATTTTTCTGTATCGTCGTTGCCGTAGCTGATGCCGAAGCGGGCCCGTACTTTCAGTGCTTCGAGGGGAGTGTATTCGGCCACGAAATAGTTGGATAAAGCGAGTTGCTTGCCTTCGTCACGACTGTTTTGAGAGGCATTCCACAACGGATTGGCCGCTTTGGTATAATCGTTGTTTTCGAGCCATTTATCGATATTTCCCTCTTCGTCTCTTTTTTTGTAGTAGGGATTGGCGGCAGCATATTCGCTGAAATCAACGATCGGATTTTTGATTTTGGTGTTGGTCATCGAAAATTTGTTCGAGAACTGGAATTTTTTGATACGGTAGATCAGGTCGATATTTCCGCTGATAACTTCCCGGTTGGATTTCTCCATGACTCCGCTGATACCGTTATAGCCGGCTCCGATACCGAACAGGAAACTGCCTTCTCCTCCTTCGATATAGAGGGAGTGTTTCTGATTGACTCCCACCCGTAAAGGTTCTGTCAGCCAGTAGGTATCTATCCCGCTTTCGATTTCGGCTAATTTTTGATTGTATAATTTCTGTAGTTCGAATTCACTTGTCGCCGACCAGGAAGCAGGGGTGTATTTCCCGGCTAATTTTTCGAAAGCCAGTTTTTCTTTTGCATTCATGAGGTTGTAGCTACTGAGATCGGGCATCGAAATATTGGCATTTCCATTGTAACTGACCATCAGTTTTCCGGCTTGTGGTTTGACGGTTTCGACAACGACTACCCCGTTGGCTGCTTTCGATCCGTAGATCGCTGTCGAGGCGGCGTCTTTGAGGATGGTGATCGAAGCGATGCGGTTGATATCCATATCGTTGATTACAGATAAGGAGGATTCGAAGCCGTCGAGGATGAACAACGGTTGGTTCGGATCGGCTTCGAGCTCGTCACGCATACCCAGCATACTCGATTTCCCACGGATTTCCATATTCGGCAGGCGGTTCGGATCGGAGCCGTATAAGGTGTTGTCCAGAATGGCAAAAGAAGGGTCGAGGGTTTTCAGACTTTGCAAAATGTTTTGAGTACCTGCCGTTTTGAGTTCGGATGCGGTGTAAGTGGAAGCAGAACCGGTAAAGCTTTCTTTTTTGCGGGTAAAAATTCCGGTCACGACCACCTCTTTCAAATTTTCTGCCGTCTCTTTTAAAATGACTTTGATCGGTTTTTTAGGATCGCCGACCGGGACTTCCTGACTTTCCATACCGATAAAAGAGAAGATCAGAATGGTGTTTTCTTGTTGGGGCAGAGACAATTTGAAGTTTCCTTCGGGATCGGTTGATGTTCCTAGTTTGGTGCCTTTTACCAGGACTGTCACTCCCGGAAGAGGAGTGTTGCTCTGGTCGGTTACCTGACCGGTCAGGGTAACGCTATTTACGGTTTGGGGAGTAGTTAACGGAGTCAGGATGATGGTTCGGTCTTCCAGGGTATATTTGAACCGATTATTGGCAACCGCGTCTAAAACCTGTTCGAGATTCAGGACTTGTTGTGCGAATTTTACTTTCCGGTTGAGGTCGAGTTGTTCGCCATTGTAGAATACATCATAACGCAGTTGGGAGGAAATAGCATCGAAAATTTCCCTTACTGTCAGCTGTGTCGATGAGAGAGCGAGTTTTTCCTGCTGGGCAAAGACCGAGGCATTGCCAGGAAGCACACTGATCAGTAAGAAGAAACTCAACCAGCTACATAGCAGGAGATTTCTTTTTACTTTCATTTGATTTTTTTTCATACATTAGATATTAAGTTGTTAGTAATTGAGGTGGTATCGGGAATGGGGTTTCCCCCGGACGATCACTGTTCTGCCTTGTATGTCGAAATGCAGGTCGGCTGTGCGTTCCAGGTATTTCAACACCACCTGGAAGGAGTTGTATTTGTTGATTGCTCCGCCGAAGTGGAGACCTTTCAGTTGCGGATCGGTATAGAATACTTCGAAATCATACCAGCGTTGTAATTGCCGGATGATTTCTTCCAAACGTTCGTTGTGAAAAATGATTTTACCGGATATCCAGGAGGTATATAAGGCGGGATTGACAGAAGAAATCTGTGGACGTCCCTCTTGGCGGGATGCTGTATACTGTTCTCCGGGTTTTAGGATATAGGTGGTGTCGTTATGGCCGATTTGTATTTTCCCTTCGACTAAAGTCGTACTCCAAAGACTGTCTGTCGGATAGTTGCGAACGTTGAACCGGGTTCCTAAAACTTTTATAGTCCGGTTGGCGGTGTGTACGATGAAAGGGCGTTGGGTATCGGGTACTACTTCCAGATAGATCTCGCCGGACAGAAATATTTCGCGTCGGTGTAAGCCGAATTTTACCGGATACCGGAGACTAGATTCCGAATTCAACCATATCCGGCTTCCGTCGGCCAGTTGTAACCTGTATTCGCCTCCTTTGGGGATCTCGAGTGAATGATAGGATAAAGTAGAATCGTATCCGGGAGTTTCAGTCGGTAAATATCGGATGGATTGGACAATACTGTCGAGTTGAAGATTGGCTGCTGTCTGTGGCCTGATAAGAGGGGATTGGTTCGGATTTAAGAAGATTTGCTCTCCGTTTTCTAAGGTCAATACAGGTATGCCGTCGGCTTTGTAAATCTCCGGTGAGGGGGAAATTGCCGGGGGATAAACAGCGAAGTGACGGATAAATAAATAACCGCTTCCCGAAAGGAGACATAGCGCCGATACACAAATAGCCAACCAGGAATGCCGTCTTCGAATAATGTAACCGTTATTGGTACAGCGTTTTACGCGTTTCCAGCCTTTTTGCCGGTCAAAGTGGTTCTCTGCCGATCGATTGACGGCTACTTGAATGATAAACCGTTCTTTATCAGATAGTTTTCTCTCCATAAAAACGGACGATTATTTTGGTGGGTATTCACCAAAATAAAATGGACAATCGACAGATGACAATTGACAATAATTGGAAGTTTCACTTCCACTGAAAAATAAGATGAATTCAGAAAGATAAACTAATATATAAATAATATATGTATGGTGGTGATCAGGTGTATATAACCCTTGGGGAAAATATTTTTATTTACCGGTTATCGGATTTTATTTGACAAAATGCAGTCGGTATCTATGTGCTTTGTAAACTTTGTGAATTTTGTAAACTTTTGACTATTTAATCGTCCGTTTATTTTATGTTAAATACTTTTATAAAGGAATAATAGCGGATTATCATCTTCTTTGGCATTTTGTATTTGTTTTATAACAGGATTATCGGATGCTATTCCGGCGAGTTTACGTTGTAATATAGGCATGTCGTAAGAGAAAGCGACAATTTCGTTGTGTGTATCTTCGGTAGCGATGCTGTTATGCAGGACAATTCCAAGGTTTGTATTGGTTATGCCGTAGGCGTGTACAATTTGATGCCGGGTTTTGTTATAAACAAACAGGCCTATTTTATTGGTGTTGAAAAAGAGATTACTGCGTATTTCTTTTACATTTATGATCGAAAGCACTTTGTTTCGGGTTGCAGGTGCATGAGGCTCTTCATTCAGTTGAGTCGGATTGTAGCTATATTTCCCGAAATCCACGGTAACCACAGGTTTTATACGGTTGTTGTCCCAGCTGTAAATGGTGTAATCTCCGTTTTGAGTGAAATACAGGTGTTCGCTCTTTAATAAATAACTCCCGCGGCAACGGAATTCCCCCCGGTAAGTGAATGCTAAAGGAATTTTTTTCGCAACCGTAATCCGGTGGTCTTCTTCATTCAGCAGGGATAAGTAATGTTTGGGTTCTAATACTTTTGAATTGATAGCCAGTATGTTATCTGTTGTTCGGGTTATTTCAGTATAGAAAGCTTCGCTTGTTTTTTCCCGAAGGAAGTTACCGTTGTAATCGTAATACAAAAATTTATATGGACGATCGGCCGTGACAATTATTTCCCGGTCGGTTTCATCGACGGTAAAATCGGTGATACCGAGCCATTCGCCCGGTCCCCTTCCATGGGGACGGATATCGGTAATAAATTTGCCTCGACGGGTGAATAGCAGTATTTTCTTGTCTTGTATGTCGAACAGGAAGATTCGCTCCGGGGTAAGTACTATTTTATTTATCATACTAATCAGAGAGCGGTCCGTTGTTTCGGGAAATACGATTTCGCAATCTGCAAACCAGGTTGTGTCGGTATATACATCTTCGGTTAAGTCAGCCTGTACTACCGCCGGTTGTATTTTTTCCCGGCAGCACACCAAGGCAAAATATATACCGATAATAAGACCTGTTTTCACAATACTTGAATTTAGTTTATAAATTTTATAATAAGATACCTCTTCCTGAAAAAAGGGTGATGCATTTTTATAAAAATTTTATAACCTGATGTTCATTTCGCTTTTCAGGCAGGTGGACTGACTCATCAGCCAATACCACAAAATGAGCGATTCTTCCGAATGTAATTGTCCCCGGATCAACCGATAAGCTTTAGAGATATGGGTTTTGACGGTATTGACCGAGATCGAAAGTTCGTCGGCGATCTCGGTGTATTTTTTTTCTTCGATAGCACTCAGCATGAAAACTTTCAAACATTGGGGCGGTAACTCCTGCATGATGGCTTTGATCCGTTCGATTTCCTGCTCTTCTTCGACCGAATATTCGGAATGGAGGAGGTATTCGATAAATTCGGTCAATTTCGGGTTATGTTTCCGGACAATGGCCTGTTTTTGCAGATTTTTGAGGGCCCGGTGGCGGATGCAGGTATAGAAGTAAGCCCGGAGTGAATCTTTCACCTGCAATTTGATCCGGTTTTCCCAAAAATGGATGAACATATCCTGAACCACATCCTCGGCCAGTGAACCATCGGCCAATAAACCCTGGGCATACCGGCACAAGGGATCGTAATACTTCTGGAATAATTTCTCAAAAGCCGGATAGTTGTCTTGTCTGACAGCTTCATACCATTGAAGGTCTATATCGGTAACCTTATTCATCGGGACAAATATACGTCTTTTTAATCTATTTAAGAGGCTTGTCATTTTATTATTTTTATGTAAACGAACTATCCGAATTGTCTTGCATACAATAAACAGATAAAAAGAACAACTAACTTAATCGATTAATCAATATCTTATAAGAAATTATTCCGATGAAATAATCTAGATTTCCATATACTGATAGATGTGATCCGATATTTGATACTATAAAACCCTTCTAAATCTTCCTTTACCAAATAGCGTTAACGGAAAATGAAGGGTTTTATGGCGGAATAGAAAGAAAAAATTATATCTGTTTTTAAATAGTTTCAGCGGTTTAAATGGTTACAAAGGTTTCAGAAGTCAGGTTTAACCGCTATAACTAAAAAATGGATTTTTTTAAAGATTAATGCTGTTTTTGGGTAACTGAACTGAAAATTATAGGCCTGGAACTAATCGGGAATGAAAGTCTATAGGCGTTTTCCCGGAAAGCCGGAAAATTGCGTTTTAATTACTACTTTTGTCCACCTAATTCGAACTGAATCTATATATGGCTGATCCGATCATTATATATACCGATGGTGCTGCAAGTGGAAATCCCGGTCCGGGAGGGTTCGGCGTTGTGTTGAAAGCCGGAGTGTATCGCAAAGAACTGATGGCCGGATTCCGGAAGACGACCAACAATCGGATGGAATTGCTGGCTGTCATCGTGGGATTGGAAGCACTGAAGCAACCCGGGTGGCAGGTGGTCGTTTATTCGGATTCCCGGTATGTGGTCGATGCTGTTGAAAAAGGCTGGGTGTTCGGATGGGAGAAGAAAGGATTTAAAGATAAGAAAAACCCGGATTTGTGGAAACGCTTTCTGGCTATATACCGGCAACATCAGGTGAAGTTCGTCTGGGTAAAAGGACATGCCGATATCCCCGAAAACGAACGTTGTGACCAGTTGGCTGTTCAGGCTTCTAAAATGCCTAATCTCCAGATCGATTACTATTATGAAGCGGAACAGGATAATAACTTAAAACTTTTCATTTAAACACTGAAAAATATTTCAATTTTTAGTCTAACGGGTGATTTTATTATATACATTTGCAGAGAATAAAGTGGTGTTCTACCCGATTGTTTGAAACTATTATAACTCAATCTGCAATGAAAAAAATATTGATTGTCGGTGCTGGCGGGCAAATAGGTTCTGAACTTGTCCCTCATCTGAGATCCATTTATGGAAATAATAATGTTGTAGCTGCTGATATCAGTGCTGAAAAATGTAAAGTTTTGGCGGAAGCCGGTCCGTTCGAAGAGCTGAATGCGCTGGATGGAGAGAAATATACGGCAATAGTCAAAAAATACGGTATCGACACGATTTTTAATCTGGTGGCTTTATTGTCGGCTACCGGAGAGAAAAATCCGGTGTTGGCCTGGAATATCAATATCGGGGCGCTGACGAATTCTTTAAATATTGCGAAAGATAACGATTGCGCTGTGTTTACTCCGAGTTCTATCGGTTCGTTTGGAGAAGCTACACCTCATGTAAAGACGCCGCAAGATACGATTCAGCGCCCTCGTACGATGTATGGGGTAACCAAAGTAACTACTGAATTGTTGAGCGATTATTATTATACTAAATATGGAGTAGATACTCGTGCGGTTCGTTTTCCGGGCATCATTTCCAATGTAACTCCTCCGGGAGGGGGGACTACAGACTATGCGGTCGATATTTTTTACTCCGCAGTGAAAGGTGAAAAGTTTGTATGTCCTTTGAAACCCGGTACTTATATGGATATGATGTATATGCCTGATGCGCTGAATGCAGCCATTTCGTTGATGGAAGCAATTCCAACACGTCTGAAGCATCGGAATGCTTTCAATATCGCTGCCATGAGTTTTGATCCGGAGGAAATCTGCCGGGAGATAAAAAAGCATGTGCCCGATTTTGAAATGGTATATGAGATTGATCCATTGAAGCAATCCATTGCCGACAGTTGGCCCGACAGCTTGGATGACAGTTGTGCTCGTGAAGAGTGGGATTGGAAACCGCAATATGATTTAGAGTCCATGACGGTGGACATGCTTGAGAAGTTAAGAGCTAAACTAAATAAGTGACCTTCAGGGGCCGGTAAAGAATGAGAAAAATAGGATTGGGGTTCTTTCTTCTCGTTTTCTTGGTGTCGTGCGGCAACAAGAAGACGAAGATGGATCCTTTTGCGACAATCACCAATTTGGTGGATTCAGCTGCACACAAAGCTGATACTGTACCACAGGCTGAAGTTGATAATGACCCTAAGCCAATAGAAGCGGATGAATCGTTTGATGATTTCGTCTATAGTTACGCTTCGGATGACGCTTTGCAACGGCAGCGGACTAAGTTTCCATTGCCTTTTTACGACGTTGATAAACCTTCTAAAATAGAGAGGGGGAGTGGGAACATGATTATCTGTTTACCCAGCAGAGCTATTACACATTGCTCTTCGATGATGAAGATGACTTGGAGTTGGTGGGAGATACTGCCTTGACATCCGTACAGGTGGAATGGATTTTGCTGAAAAACCGTATGGTGAAGAAATACTATTTCGAACGTACCAAGGGTGTCTGGATGCTGGAAGCTATTAATCTTCGGCAGATAGAGCAGGGGGAGAATGAAGACTTCGTTGCGTTTTATTTGCGTTTTGTGACTGATAGTGTTTATCAGAGCCGGCATATTCGCGAACCTTTAGAATATATTACGATAGATCCGGATGATGAATTTTCTATCTTGGAGACTACACTCGACTTGAATCAGTGGTATGCTTTCCGTCCGGTATTGCCTGTAGACAAACTGTCCAATATCAATTACGGACAAAAGAATAGCGATTACTCTAATACGAAAATTCTGAAAGTAAATGGGATTGGAAACGGATATACCAATATTTTCTATTTTCGCAGACATCGTGGAGAGTGGGAGTTATATAAATATGAGGATACGAGTATTTAGGAAATTACGAATTACAAATGACGAATGATAGAGCATGAGATGAGAAAAATACCCAATACATTCGGACTTGATGTAGAAGCTGCCGTGTTTTTGGAATACAGTTCAGTAGAAGAATTGGAGAAGTTGATTGCCGCCGGACGCATCACTTCTCCTTATCTACATATTGGCGGAGGGAGCAATCTGTTGTTTACCGGAAATTATGAGGGGGTGATATTGCATTCGCGTATAGGCGGCATTGAAGTAACGGCTGAAGATGAAGAAAAGGTTTCGGTGCGTGTAGGTGCCGGTGTGGTGTGGGATGATTTCGTGGGCTATTGTGCGGATCGGGGTTGGTATGGAGTTGAAAACCTGTCTCTTATTCCTGGGGAGGTGGGGGCTTCGGCTGTACAAAATATTGGTGCTTATGGCGTGGAAGTGAAAGATCTGATTTCTTTCGTAGAAACGGTGAACATACAGGGCGTGAAGCATGTTTACCAAACGGATGAATGTGATTATTCATACCGGAGCAGTGTTTTTAAACGGCCGGAAATGAAGCAGGTGTTTGTCACATATGTTGGTTTCTCTTTGAGTAAGAAAGAGTCTTATACATTGGACTATGGTACTATTCGTCAGGAACTTGAGAAATACCCGAAAGTTGACTTGAAGACATTACGACAGGTTATTATCGATATTCGTGAAAGTAAATTGCCTGATCCGAAAGTATTGGGTAATGCCGGTAGCTTCTTTATGAATCCTGTCGTTGCGCGTGAAGTTTTTGAAGCCTTACGGGAACAATATCCTCAGATGCCTTTTTATGAAATAAGTGCTGACCGGATAAAAATTCCTGCCGGTTGGATGATAGACCAGTGTGGTTGGAAGGGGAAATCGCTGGGACCTGCCGCCGTGCATGATAAGCAGGCATTGGTGTTGGTAAACCGGGGTGGGGCAACGGGGGCCGATATCGTAGCTCTTTCGGATGCTGTAAGGGCGTCAGTTCGCGATAAGTTTGGCATTGACATACATCCCGAAGTGAATTTTATTTGAAGTAATCATGATTATCAGAGGTTGCTTTTGAATGAACTGATGATTGATAATTAATATGTAATTAAAGTGAAACTAAGAATATTAGGAAGCGGAACATCGACAGGAGTGCCTGAAATAGGTTGTAAGTGCGAAGTTTGCACTT
>ENA-ORTP01002473-ORTP01002473.1-human-gut-metagenome-genome-assembly--contig:-NODE-2473-length-15413-cov-3.402722_pt1 | contig 15413 bp, 10 predicted proteins | sample MGYA00241913_ERZ509190 | MGnify/ENA primary metagenome ERZ509190 (study PRJEB26280, sample SAMEA2338839) | human gut metagenome | biome: human gut; feature: human-associated habitat; material: faeces...
AGGAATTGATTAACTGACCTTCTCCCTTTGATGACATATTTCGGACATTATTAAAAAAGATACCGGAATTGGCAGTACCTGAAAATGGTTTGCAAAATTCTCAAAATAACTATTGACATTTCATGACAGTTAGCGTATCCTAATTAATAGAGTTAGTCAATGCTAATAAAAGTTAGAGAGAACTAAGAATCTGATGAATGGAGGGAGTTTATGCAGCCATTAATTTTCTTACAAAACGGAGAGCAGGGAATTATAAGACGAGTCGGGGGCGCTGCAGATACCAGGCGATTTCTGGCAAATTTGGGATTTGTGGAGCAGGCCCCTGTCTGTGTGATTTCCAAATTGAATGGAAATATGATTGTAAATATCAGAGATTCCAGGGTAGCTATTAATGAGGATATGGCAAAGCGCATTCTGGTATAGAGAAAGGGGAAGAAAGATGACGTTAAGAGATGCAAGGGTAGGAACCACTGTAGTGGTTTCCAAAATTGAAGGGGAGGGTGCGTATAAACGCCGGATTATGGATATGGGTATTACAAAGGGCTGTGAAATCTATGTTCGTAAGGTGGCGCCTCTTGGTGACCCGGTAGAGATTACCGTTCGCGGATATGAGCTTTCCCTGAGAAAGCAGGACGCTCAATGTATACAGCTACAGTAATTTTTTTAGAATGAGGTTAATCAAAACTAACTAAATAAAAACCAGGAGGAAGGAAAAATGGCAATAAGGATTGCACTCGCCGGAAACCCAAACTGCGGAAAAACGACCATGTTTAATGCACTAACCGGCGCGAATCAGTATGTTGGGAACTGGCCGGGGGTTACGGTGGAAAAGAAAGAGGGGAAAATCAAAGGGAAGAAAGGAAACAGGGAAGAAATCTTTGTGACAGACCTGCCGGGTATCTATTCACTCTCTCCGTATACACTGGAGGAGGTTGTAAGCCGGGATTATCTGTTAAAAGAAAAGCCTGACGTGATTTTAAATCTGGTAGATGCCACTAATATTGAGCGAAATCTGTATCTGACCACACAGCTTATGGAAACAGGGGTGCCGGTGGTGGTTGCTCTGAATATGGCAGACCTGCTGGAAAAAAATGAGATTCAGATTGATATACGGCGCTTGAGTACTCTGCTTGGCTGTCCGGTGGTAAAGACTTCTGCGCTGAAAGGAATAGGTCTGCAGGAAGCCATACAGGAGGCAGTCCGCTGTGCAAAGCAGGAAGAACAGGTATTGCCCAAAAGGATTTTTAGCAGGGACATGGAAAGCGCCATTGCAAAAACGGAAGGACTTTTGCAGGGAATCGTAGAAGAAACCAAGCTTCGCTGGTATGCTGTAAAACTGTTGGAAAGAGATGGAAAGGTGTTGGAGGAACTTTCCCTGGATTTTCAGATAAGCAAGCGGATTGAGCAGGAAGCAGCATTTCTGGAGAAAAAAGAGGACGATGATATGGAGAGCATTATCACAGATGAGCGTTATTCTTTTATCCAGAAGGTGGTTGCATCTGCTGTGAGAAAGAAGGTTGGTAAACTGACCATGTCAGATAAGATTGACCGGATTGTGACAAACCGTATTTTAGGTCTTCCCATTTTCCTTCTTGTTATGGGTCTGGTATATTATGTTTCTGTAAGTACAGCAGGAACCATGGCAACGGATTGGACCAATGATACTTTTGTAGTTGCCATACAGGAGGCAGCTTCCGGCTTGCTGGCGGCCGCGGGAGCAGGGGATTTGATTATCAGTTTAGTAGTTGACGGGATTATCGGTGGGATAGGTGCTGTACTGGGCTTTGTACCGCAGATGGCAATTTTATTCTTGTTTTTATCCGTTTTAGAAGACTGTGGGTACATGGTTCGTATCGCGTTTGTTATGGATCGTATTTTCCGCCATTTTGGACTTTCCGGAAAAAGTTTTATTCCTCTGTTGATTTCTTCTGGCTGTGGGATTCCGGGTATTATGGCGTCAAAAACCATTGAAAATGACAATGACAGGCGTTTGACCATTATGACAGCAACCTTTGTTCCCTGTGGAGCTAAGCTTCCGGTAATTGCACTCATGGGTGGCGTTATGGTGAGCTATACCACAGGCAGCTACGAGGTGGGCGGACTTATGGCGCCGCTTATGTATTTGCTGGGAATCTCAGCCGTGTTGGTATCTGCAATTATGTTGAAAAAGACAAAGCCCTTCTCCGGTGAACCGGCGCCCTTTGTTATGGAGCTTCCGCAGTACCATATTCCTTCTTTAAAAACCGTGCTTTTGCATGTGTGGGAAAGACTGAAGGGATTCGTTGTAAAAGCGGGTACCATTTTGTTTCTTGCCTGTGTGGTTATGTGGTTTTTGGGTGGCTTTGGATTTACGGAAAGCGGCTTCGGCATGGTAGAGGACAGTAATAACAGTCTTCTGGCAGCTATGGGCGGTATACTTGCACCGATTTTTGCACCTCTTGGATTTGGGGAGTGGCAGCCAGTGGCAGCAGCGCTTTCCGGCTTTACGGCAAAGGAAGCCATTGTTTCTACCATGGGTGTTCTGGCAAATGTGGGCAGCAGTCTTTCCGAAGACCCTGTAACCGTGGGAGCGGCAATCCAGACCTGGTTTCCGGGCGCTCTGGCAGCTTTTACCTTCCTGCTGTTTAATCTTCTGGACTCTCCGTGTCTGGCAGCGATTGCAACTATGGCACAGCAGATGCAGTCCAGAAAATGGTTCTGGTTTGCTATTTTGTTCCAGAATGTATTTGCTTACCTGGTGTGCCTGAGTATTTATCAGATTGGGCTTTTGATAACCAGTGGAGTCTTTACTGTGGGCTCTGCAGCAGGGATTCTGGCAGCGGCAGTGATGCTGTTTTTCCTGCTTCGTCCAGACCCCTATAAGCATAAAAGAGCAGATACAAAGACATCGGTACAGGCAGCAGGATAAAAAGAACAGAAGGAGGAAGAGCGTATGCTTTTGAATGTTTTAATCGCAGGCAGCATTGTTCTGTATTGTGGTTATGTGATTTATCGTCAGATAAAGAAACGGAAAAATCCACAGGCAGGGTGCAGCGGTTGCTGCGGAAGCTGCCACGGATGCAGCCACATTAAACATTAAAAGGAAAAGCGGTTATGTGGGCTTTGGGGTTCTGAATTCTCGGCGAAACTGCAGAGGCGTTCGTTTTTTCTGCTTTTGAAACAGACGGATAAAATAACTGGTGGAGCCAAAGCCGCACTGCATGGCAATTTCTGTTACAGAAAGCGTGGAGGACACCAGCAATTTTTCTGCTTCTGCCAGGCGGATACGGGTGACATAGTCTGTGAAACTCATATCCAGAATCCGGTTAAAGCTGCGGGAAAAATAACTGGAGCTCATGCCGCAAAGCTTTGCCACGTTCCGGGCTTTTAAGGGCAGGTCGTAGTGTTCCTGCACATAGGAAAGGGCAGGGGCGAGCTGCAGAGCCAGTTCCGTGTGAATGGGGGAGTCTGAAGAAAGGGCTGCCCCATTTTTATGCCAGTAACGCAGAATCCACAAAAAAATGCTGCCAATGTGGTTTCGGACAGCCAGTTCATATCCATAGGCTTTTTCCATGTCTTCTCGAAATACTTCTTTTATCAGCCGGGGAATTTGGGTTTTCTGCAAAACTTCTTTTTTTATAATTTTTTCCTGCCCCTGACTGTCTGTGAGAAAGGGGAGGAGATAGAGAAGTTCCAGTCTGCTCTGGGAAAGTCCGTTGTAAATCAGCCGGGGCAGAAAACGTATAACATAATAAGCGCCGCCCTGCTGGGACAGGCTGTTAATGAGATGCACTTCATTGGCGGGAATCAGCACCATATCTCCTGGACCGAAGCGGTGATAAGAGTTCCCCAGATAAATCTCAAAGGATTCTTCTTTTCCGAATAAAATTTCAATATATTCATGGTAGTGGGCAGGATACACCATGCCCTTTCCCTTCATGTCCTGCAAATGGCATACATACTGCAATGGAATGCCGTCAATGCAGGGCTTTTTTTCTTTCATATATTCCATGATAAATTCCTCGCAGGACAAAATTTTACTATTTTTGAGCATGGAAATTATAGCATGGAATTTGGGAAACGTCTATAATAAAGGCAGAAAATCCCTATGGAAAGCAGAAAGGAAATGAGAGTATGGAAGGTACAAAAATAGGAGTGCCCTTAGAGGGCTTTGGAGATAAGGTAAGAGAGGCAGCAGCAGAGGGCATGGTCCTTTTGAAAAACGAACAGCAGATGTTTCCTTTGACAAAAGAGGACAACGTTGCCCTTTTCGGAAGATGTCAGATAAATTATTACAAAAGCGGAACCGGCTCCGGGGGCGCGGTACATACGCCTTATACCACAAACCTGGTAGAGGGCTTCCGCCGCCATAAGGAGATTTCTTTAAACGAAGAATTGATTTCCGTGTATGAAGACTGGATAAAAGAGAATCCTTTTGACAACGGTGGCGGTGTCTGGGCAGGAGAGCCCTGGTATCAGAAGGAGATGCCGGTAAGTGAGGCGCTGGTAAAAAAAGCCAGAAAAACCTCAAATAAGGCGTTGGTGGTCATTGGAAGAACGGCTGGGGAGGACCAGGATAATGCAGCCGTGGAGGGCAGCTATCTTTTGACAAAGGAAGAAGAGGCGCTTATTGAAATCGTGGCAGCCAGCTTTGAAAAAACGGCTGTGGTGCTGAATGTTTCTAATATTATGGATATGAGCTGGCTTTGCACCATGAAAAACAGAGAACATATCTGCGGTGTGCTTTATACCTGGCAGGGCGGTATGGAAGCAGGAAATGCCAGCGCAGACGTTATGACAGGCGCCGTAACCCCTAGCGGAAAGCTGCCGGATACCATTGCTTATCATATTGAAGATTATCCAAGCACTGGGGATTTCGGCGATGAAAAGAAAAATTGCTATAAAGAAGATGTTTATGTGGGATACCGCTATTTCGAAACTTTTGCCCCGGAAAAGGTGCAGTTTCCTTTTGGCTTTGGACTTTCATACACAGAATTTCAGACAGAGATTACAGATACAGGAATAAGCGGAGAGGGCAAAAATGGGGAGATTACCATAAAAGTCCGTGTTACCAATACAGGAGAAACCTACAGCGGAAAAGAAGTGGTACAGATTTATTATGAAGCGCCTCAGGGCAGGCTGGGACAGCCGGTGCGGCAGCTTGCAGCTTTTGGAAAAACAAAGCTTTTAGCGCCAGGGGAAAGCCAGAATCTGACCTTTACCATAGGGGCAGAGCAAATGGCGTCCTATGATGACAGTGGTGTAACCGGTTGTAAAAATGCCTATGTTTTGGAAGCAGGGTTGTACCGTCTGTATGTGGGAACAGATGTAAGAAGCGCTGTTCTTGTGAATATAGAGGCAAAAGAGGGATTGGAAATTCCGGTATGTACGGTAGTGCAACAGCTTCAGGAGGTTCTGGCTCCTACGGAAAATTTTGAAAGACTCCGCCCCGGTAAATTACTGGAAAATGGCATATATGAAGCAAGCAGAGAGAAAGTGCCAATGCAGAGCATTTCTTTAAAAGAGAGAATTCGTGAGAATCTTCCAAAAGAGATGAAAATTACCGGAGATAAGGGCATCACTTTTGCCATGGTAAAGGATAAGAAGGCAACTTTGGAAGAGTTTGTAGCTCAGTTTGGCAAAGAGGAACTGGCAAGAATTGTCAGAGGAGAGGGTATGTGCAATCCTATGGTAACACCGGGAACCGCCTCTGCCTTTGGAGGAACCGCCCCCAGCCTTTATCGATACGGTATTCCGGCAGCCTGTACAGCAGACGGTCCTTCCGGAATTCGCATGGACAGCGGGCTGCAGGCAACACAGATGCCTATTGGTACCATGCTGGCGGCAAGCTGGAACAGGGAAATGCTGGAAGATTTGTATGAATGGGAAGGAAAAGAACTTTTAAGGAATCAGATTGATACACTTCTGGGGCCCGGAATGAATATTCACAGAAGTCCGTTAAATGGCAGAAACTTTGAATATTTCTCCGAAGACCCCTATCTGACAGGCATCTGTGCCATAGCGGCAGTAAGAGGGATTGGAAAGACAGGCGCTGCGGCAACTATCAAACACTTTGCCTGCAACAACCAGGAAAAAGGCAGAACGGCTGCAGATTCCGTTGTATCACAAAGAGCAGTCCGGGAAATTTATTTAAAAGGATTTGAAATGGCAGTGCGAGAAGGAAAGGCCCGTTCTCTGATGACTTCTTATAATCCTTTAAACGGACACTGGACTGCCTCTAATTATGACTTATGCACAACCGTGCTGCGAAAGGAATGGGGCTATAAAGGCATTGTTATGACAGACTGGTGGGCAAAAATGAATGACCCGGAAGAAGGGGGAAAAGAGGATATGAGAAATACGGCGGCCATGGTGCGGGCGCAGAATGACTTGTACATGGTTGTGGCAAACGGTGGTTCTGAGGAGAATGCATATGAGGATAATACCCTGGAAGCCCTGGAAAAGGGAAAACTGACAGTTGGAGAACTGCAAAGATGCGCCTTGAACATCTGTGGTTTTCTTCTGGAAAGTCCGGTGGCAGAAAGACCTTTAAAGACAAAGGAAGAACTGGAAAAGGATACCAAAAGCTTTGTCTTTATGCCGGTAAAATTGCTGCCAAAAGAGCCGGAAACCATGAAGCTTTCTCTGGAACATGCGGGACGGTATAAAATTATGGTGAAGCTGCGTTCTGCCCTTTTAGAACAGGCACAGTCCTCCTGTAATCTGCTGTTGAACGGAAAGCCTGTAGCAACCATACAGACCAATGGGACAGGAAATGAGTGGAATCTTATCAGGCTGGATAATATAGATTTGAAGCCGGGGGAATATGAAGTGGATTTGCAACATATAAAAGCAGGTATGGAAATTGACTGGCTGGAAGTGTGCAGATAAAAAAGAAGGAGGCTGCTACAGGAAACATTCTTGGTGTATGTGGACTGTGGCAGCCTTCTGCCTGTTTTGCAGGGCGCTGTATGCTTAAGTAGTCATCAGCTTTCCCGATATTGTATAAAAATTCCTTTGATAATCTCATAGAGAGGTTTCTTAATCTGGTTTAAAGGTACCGGCTGTTCATAGAGAATGGTGTTATAACTGGTGCCGCTGACTAATTCTAAAATCATATACATCATAATGTCCGGCGTTCGGTAGGTGTGTGCAGCATGTGCCAGCATGGCCTCATACGTTTCATAGATAGAGGGGATATCCTTTCCCGGCGCAGCGGACAGAAAATCCTTGAAAAATCCCCAGCTTAAATGTTTGGAAATCAGAAGCACCAGATTGTGATTTCCGGCAAACTGATCCAGTATGTTGTTAATAATGAATAAAACCTGTTCTTCAAAATCTTTAATTTCTTCATGTTTTGCAAGCTCTGCACAGGCAGCCTGAAAGACCTGGTTTGCCTTGTGACTGATTAAATGATTGCGAATATCGTATTTATCCTTGAAATACAGATAGAAGGTTCCTTTTGCCACTCCGGCTTTTTTTACAATGTCTGCAATGGAAGTTTTGCTGAAGCCATTGTCAATGAACAGAGTGAAAGCAGAATCCAAAAGGGAATTTCGTTTCTGTTCTTTATTATTTTCTACCTTACTCATTTGTACTATCCGCCTCCTTCCATACAATTATAGAGAAGAAAGAGGGAAAAAGTCAAATCTTAAACAAGGAAAAATACGGATTCTACAGATTGCATAAAAAAATAAACTGACTTTTGGTCATAAAATATATTGACTAAAAGTCAGTTTTGCGTTATAACAATAAATGACCAAGGGTCATAAATAAAATTCGGAAAAATATAAGGGAGGAAAGAAAATGGTAAAGCTGGGAAGAAAGATTGTAAAATTCCGAATTCCGATTTTTATCCTGAGTTTGCTGCTTTTAATACCTGCAGGAATCGGATACATAAACACCAGAGTGAATTACGATGTACTGTATTATCTGCCTGATGACATTGAAACCATGAAAGGGCAGGATATTCTGGTAGATGAATTCGGAACAGGCGCGTATTCCATGTTTGTATGCGAAGGCATGCCCAACAAAGATGTGGCAGCGCTGAAGAAAAAAATGGAGAAGGTGGACCATGTTGCTAAAGTTGTGTGGTATGACAGTTTTGCAGATTTAAGCCTGCCGGTGGAAATGCTGCCGGAAAATATAAGGAAGGTTTTGTTTGCAGAAGATTCCACCATGATGTTTATTATTTTCGACACCACTACTTCGGCAGATGAAACCATGGACGCCATTGGAGATATCCGAAAGCTGGCAGGAGAGCAGTGCTTTGTCAGCGGCATGTCAGCTATTGTAACAGATACCAGAAATCTGGCAGAATCAGAGGTTGCAGTCTATGTTTTGATTGCCGTGGTACTGTCCTGTATTGTACTGGCGCTGACCATGGAATCTTATCTGATTCCGTTTCTGTTTCTTATAAGTATTGGAATTGCCATTGTTTACAACATGGGAACCAATGTTTTGCAGGGAGAAATTTCCTATATAACCAAAGCTCTAAGTGCAGTACTGCAGCTTGGCGTTACCATGGATTATTCCATTTTCCTGTGGCACAGTTATCAGGAGCAAAAGGAGCATTTCGGGAGCAACCATAAGGAAGCCATGGCACAGGCAATTGCAGCCACCATTAAATCCGTGGTGGGAAGTTCCATTACCACCATTGCAGGCTTTGTGGCGCTTTGCTTTATGAGTTTTACTCTTGGTATGGATTTGGGTGTTGTTATGGCAAAAGGTGTCATCTTTGGTGTGATTTGTTGCGTCACCGTTCTTCCTTCCATGATTATGATTTTTGATAAAGCCTTGGAAAAGACAAAACACAGACAGCTGATACCGGATTTTCCAAAGGTTTCAGAGTTCCTGGTAAAGCATCATAAAACCTTTGCCCTTCTCTGCGTAGCGTTGTTTATCCCCTTTGCTTATTTCCAGGCAAATACAAAGGTATATTACAATCTGGACGCCAGCCTTCCAAAGGATTTGGAATCCATTATGGCAAATGAAAAATTGCAGGAAGATTACCACATGGGCGCTGCTCATATGATTCTTATGGATAAAAACGTTTCCGGTAAGGAAAAGAACAAAATGATAAAGGAAATGGAAAAGGTTGACGGCGTGAAAGAAGTGCTGGGTCTGGAAACGCTCATTGGACCTTCCCTTCCTCAGAGCATGATTCCTGAAGATATAAAGGAAATTCTGGAAAGCGACCATTATGAATTGATGCTTATTACCAATGAATATCAGACTGCTTCTGAAGAGGTCAATGTACAGATTGATGAGCTGAACAAAATTTTGAAATCCTATGACAAAACAGGTATGCTGGTTGGAGAAGCGCCCTGTACCAAGGATTTAATAGAGATTACAGACCATGATTTCAAAGTGGTCAGCGCAGTGTCTATACTGGCGGTTTTCCTGATTATTTTGTTTGTATTTAAATCCGTAACCCTTCCGGTCATTCTGGTGCTTGTTATTGAAGGGGCGATTTTCATTAACATGGGTATCCCTTATCTGACGGGAACCGAGCTGCCCTTTATTGCTTCTATTGTAATCGGAACCATTCAGCTTGGGGCAACTGTGGACTATGCGATTTTAATGACCAGCAGGTATGAGCAGGAGCGAGGCGGCGGCAAGAGCAAAAAAGAGGCCATCAGTATTGCCCTGCAGAGTAGTATCCGACCTGTCATGGTATCTGCGTTTAGCTTCTTTGCAGCTACTTTTGGCGTTGGTATGTATTCCAAAATTGATATGATTAGTTCCCTCTGTCTTCTGATGGCAAGAGGCGCTTTAATCAGTATGTGTGCAGTACTTTTGTTTTTACCTGCTATGTACTGGCTGTTCGACAGAGTTATCTGTGCAACAAGTAAAAATTTCAAGGTGAGAAAGTAGGAGGTTTTGATTATGAAGAAGAAAAACGTACAGGCGCTTTTGGTTGGAATGTCTGTGATGATGTCCGTGATTTTACCGGTAACTCCGGCTTTGGCAGCAGACAGCAGTCATGCGGAAAAAGAACAGACCGTTTATGTAAATGCAGATGAAAACGGAAATTCAAAGGAGGTTATTGTCAGCAACTGGCTAAAGAATACGGGAAACGAAAAGAATCTGACAGATAAGAGTAATCTGACGGACATTGAGAATGTAAAGGGCGATGAAACCTGTGAACAGAACCCGGACGGAAATCTGACCTGGAATACAGACGGAGGAGATATCTATTATCAGGGAACAACAAACAAGGAACTGCCGGTTTCCGTAAAGCTGACCTATTATCTGGACGGAAAAGAAATGAAGCCGGAAGATTTGGCAGGGAAAAGCGGAAAAATCAAAATCCGAATCGAATACAAAAATAAAGAAAAGAAGACCGAGGAGGTCAATGGGAAAAAGGAAGAAATTTACACCCCGTTTTTGATGATGACCGCCATGATTCTTCCGGCAGACACCTTTACCAATGTGGAAATGACAAACGGCAAGGTACTTTCTGACGGAAACAATGATATTGCCGTGGGGTATGGAATTCCGGGGCTTTCCGACAGCTTAAAGCTTTCGGACATGAAGGAACTGAAGGATTTGGAAATCCCTGAGTATGCGGAACTTACTGCAGATGTAAAAGACTTTTCTCTGGGTATGACGGCTACGGTGGCTACCACAGGACTGTTAGAAGATTTCAATCTGGACGATGTAAAAGACAGTAAGGATTTAAAAGAAAAGCTGGATACTCTTACAGATTCCTCTACCGCCCTCGTTAAGGGAAGTAAGGATTTACAGGAAGGGATAGCCACGCTGGACAGTTCTGCCGATACTTTTGTAAACGGTTTAAACAGCGCCGATGAGGGTGCAGGGCAGCTAAAAGACGGCATTGACACCATGAATAACAGCAAGGGAGAATTGCTTGACGGCATTACACGTCTGACAGAGGGCATGGGTTCTTTGGAGAGCGGAGCCGGAACATTAAAGGAAGGCATCAGCGCTTATACCCAGGGTGCTTCAAAGCTGGGAGAGGGTATTTCTCAGACAGCAGAGGGCGCAGAAGCTCTGGATACCGGTATTGGAACTTTGAATGAGAAAAAAGATACGCTGACAGAAGGCGTGGGACAGTTAAGTATGGGCGGTCAGCAGCTTGCTCAGGGAACCGGACAGCTGGAAAAGGGTGTCAGGGATTATACGGCAGGAGCGGAGCGGTTAGATGAAGGAATCGGAATGCTGCAGGAACAGCTTGCCAGTGCAGAGGGACAGATGGCACAGCTTGGTGAAGCTGTGAATCAACTGACAGAAGGTGCCGGGGCTTTGAGTCAGGGAGCAGAAGCATTAAAAGGCGGCGTGTCACAGGTAGAAGGTGCAGCCGGAGCCTTGGGAGAGAATGTGGCAGGACTGAAAACAGCAGCTTCCACAGTAGGAAGCCTGAGCGGTCAGGCAGCCAGTCTGATTGAAGGTTTTTTAAACAGTCAGGGAACACCTCAGGCAGATATGGGGGCTGTCAATGAGCAGGTTGCCGCGGCCATTGCCCAGGAGAACGCCCTTGTAAACGAACAGGCAAACGCACAGGCCAATGAACAGCAGTACAACAATGTGGCAGCTGCCTTAGATGCCGCAGGAATTCCGGAAGAGGAAAAGCAGGCAGTATTGGCAAATTTAAGCGGAATCGGCGTATCTGTAGGGGTACAGACCTCAGCTGATGTAAGCGTACCGGTGACTGCCGGGGATAACAGCAGTGCAGCAGGTGTGGCAGAAGGTTTGAAACAGATACAGGGCGCTATGGAAGCCGTAAACGCACAGATACCGGAAGCAGAGCAGGCATTGGAAGCAGCCGGGGCACAGATTGCACAGATGAAGGACGGAGCAGCCCAGGCAGGAGAGGGCGCTGAGGAATTGCAGACAGGAGCACAGAAACTTTCCGGCGCTATGGGAGCCATGGGAAATCTGTCACAGCTTTCCAGAGAACTTCAGGCAGCTCTTGCACAGCTGAAACAGGGCAGCGAAATGCTGACTGGCAACAATGTAGAATTAAATGCAGGCGCTGCAGCCGTAAATACAGGCGCGTCCTCTTTGAACGCAGGAATCCAGCGGTTATCAGAGGGAGCCGGACAGTTAAGCGGCGGTATTTCCCAGCTTGCCCAGGGCAGCAGTGCACTGCGCGCAGGTACAAAGGAATTGCAGACAGGAGCAAATGCACTGACTGCAAACAATGACCAGCTAAATACAGGAGCAGTTCAGCTTTTCCAGGGAAGTACAGAACTTTTAAAGGGCGGCAATGCACTGGCAGAAGGCGGCAATGTGTTAAGTGATGGTATTTCCCAGCTTGCCCAGGGAGCGGCAGCCTTAAAGGACGGAACTTCCCAGCTGGCAACAGGCGGAAAAGAATTAAAAAGCGGTACTCTGCAGTTAAAGGACGGTTCCACACAATTAAGCGAGGGTATGGAAAAATTTGATAAAGAAGGCGTGAAAAAAATCACAGATACCTTAAACGGTGATGTGAAAACCATGCTGGAAAGACTGAAGGCAGTGGAGCGGGCAGACAAAGATTACAAGGCTTTTGACGGACAGAATGACAATGCAAAAGGAAAAGTAAAATTTGTCATTGAAACTGCAGGAATTGAAAACAAATAAATGCATTTTCAGATTGTATCCTCTGAAAAAAAGAGCTATAATGTTCCTTACGCAGAAAAATACAAACGGGAAACCGGTATTTGGATAAAGGAAGAGAGGATACGGACATGAGTGTATATGCTATTTATTTCAGCCCTACAAAGGGGACAGAAAAAATTGTAAAATTACTGAGTGAGACTTTCGGTTCTTGCAAGGAAATGGATTTAAGCAAGCAGAGGGCAGAGAAAAATATTGCGGCTTTTAAAGAGCAGGATATCTGTTTTATCGGAGTGCCGTCTTATGGCGGACGTGTGCCTGAACTGGCTGTCAAGAGAATTGCCAATCTTCAGGGAAACGGTGCAAAGGCAGTTCTGGTGGCGTCCTATGGAAACCGGGCTTACGAAGATACGCTTTTGGAATTACAGGAAGAGGTGGAAAAGCAGGGCTTTGTATGTGTGGCAGCAGTGGCAGCCATTGCGGAGCATTCTATTATGCACCAGTTTGCTGCTAAAAGACCGGATAAGCGGGACAAAAAAGAACTGAGAGAGTTTGGAGAAAAGATTCAGCAGAAAATCAACACAACCAAAGAATATGAAAAACTGAACCTTCCGGGCAAGAAACCCTACAGAACCTACAAGGGAGTTCCGTTAAAGCCAAAAGCAGGAAAACAGTGTAATGCCTGCGGCTTATGCGCCAGACTCTGTCCGGCAGGGGCAATTTCAAACGAAGACCCGAAAAAGACAGATAAATCCAAATGTATCTCCTGTATGAGATGCGTGCAGATTTGTCCTCAAAAGGCAAGAAAAATCAGCAAAATAAAAGTGAAGCTGGCTTCTGCAAAAATGAAGAAGACCTGCACAGAGAGAAAGGCAAACGAATTGTTTTTGTAAAAATAAAGAAAGAGAAAAGAAGAAGGGGAAAGACCTGTAAAGTCTGCCCCTTCTTTTTGCGTTAAAACAGTAATAATTTTTCATTTGATGTAGATTTAATAAAATCCTAATATAGAATCAAAGAAACTGTAGTATGATTACGGAAATAAGAAAAAGCAATCAGGTCTTTTGTTCTTGTTTTTTTAAGAATTCAGCAGAACAAGAAACAGATTATGTAGAGAAATTACAAGGAGAGAAAGTATGGGAACAGAGGAATTCTTATTTGAAATTCGTAAAAATTACAGAAATCTACGACCTTCGGAACAGAAGGTGGCAGATGTGATTCTGGAAGGGACAGAGGAAATCGCAGAATATACCATAGAGCAGTTTGCACATAAGGCAAAGGTGAGCCAGCCTACAGTGCTACGATTTGCCAATGCAATGGGCATGAAAGGGTATAAAGAATTAAAGACCAGAATGATTCAGATTTATGCAGGTACGCAAAAGTCGGGAAGTGAAAAGATGGTTTTGGACTTTCCTATTCAGGAAACAGATAAACTAGTAGAACTTCCGGCAAAGGTGATTATGACGAATATCCGCCACATGGAGGAATGTCTGAAATCTATCTCCACATATGAATATATTCAGGCGGTTCATGCATTGCATGAGGCACAGCGCATTTCTGTGTTTGCAGTAGAAAATTCTGCATGTACTGCGGAGGATTTTGCTACAAAAATGACTTATATTGGAAAACAGGTGTCTTTTCAAAAAGATGGGTATTTGCAACATGTTACAGCAGGAAGTCTTACCAGCCAAGATGTGGCAATGGGAATTTCCCATACAGGAAAATCCAGACAGACGGTAGACGCACTGGCAATTGCCAAGGAAGCAGGGGCAAGAACCATAGCCATAACAAATTCAGAAACAGCAGTTATCAACCGGTTTGCAGATATCGTTTTGTGTACGGAAAATCGGCAGTATATGTATGGTGATGCTATTTTTTCCAGATGTGCGCAGGTATCTATTGTGGATATGTTGTATCTTGGGGTATTTTTAACAGACTATGAGCAAAATGCCAAAAGGCTGAATCAGAACTGGGAAGGGATTCAAAAGTTAATTTATTAAACTGGTTATGTAAAAAAATTACAGAGGAAAAACCATGGAAATGAGAAATCTTTATGTAAGATTAACGTTTCCGTGGTTTTTTCTTTTACAGAGTATTTCTATAATCGTAGGTGTGAGGCAAATTAAGAAATTCAAAAGGGAGGAAAGTATTATGAAGAGAAAATTACTTGCTTTTTTAATGACAATGATGACTGTTTCTGCTTTAGGAGGCTGCGGCGCTGAGGCAGGAGATACGAAGGCTCAGGAGGAAAAATCTCAGAATACGAGTACGGAAGAAATGAATGCAGAGAAAAAGATTGAAAAAGCCCAGGAAGGTGAAATTACCGTATATACAGCTCTTGAAGATGAGCAGGTAACAGAATATCTTGCAAAATTTAATGAAGAATATCCGGATATTCAGGTAAATGTTGTAAGAGAGTCTACAGGAATTATTACTGCAAAGTTAATTGCAGAAAAGGATAATCCGCAGGCGGATATTGTATGGGGAACAGCTGCTTCCTCTATGATGGTTCTGGACGATATGGGCTGTTTAAAACCCTATGAACCGGAAGGTTGTGACAGAATTCTTCCACAATTTAAGTCAGATAAAGAAGTGCCTACCTGGGTAGGAATTGATGCTTGGGAAACTGCGTTTGTAGTAAATACAGAGGAACTGGAAAAATTAGGTGTGGAGAAAATTTCTTCTTATGAAGATTTACTGAATCCGAAGCTGAAAGGGCATATTGTTATGTCAAATCCCAATTCTTCCGGAACAGGATTTTTAACAGTGTCTGCTTTGTTGCAGCTTTATGGAAAGGATACAGAGGAAGGCTGGAATTATATGGATAAATTAAATGAAAATGTAGCACTGCTTCGTGAACATAATGAAAAAGC
>ENA-ORTP01002481-ORTP01002481.1-human-gut-metagenome-genome-assembly--contig:-NODE-2481-length-15358-cov-2.931451_pt1 | contig 15358 bp, 16 predicted proteins | sample MGYA00241913_ERZ509190 | MGnify/ENA primary metagenome ERZ509190 (study PRJEB26280, sample SAMEA2338839) | human gut metagenome | biome: human gut; feature: human-associated habitat; material: faeces...
TGTTTATGGCCATAAAAAAGAGTAAAAAAGGTATCCATTGGCTGGACTGGGAGAAAAAATACCGGAAACCAACCAAATCACAAAAAACAGTCATTGCCAGAGAACTGGAAACGGAAATTGCCTATGAAGAGTTTCTGCAATGGCTTTTCTTCCGCCAGTGGGCCGCATTAAAAACCTATGCCAACGAACAGGGAATCCTTCTCATTGGTGATCTTCCGATTTTCGTTGCCGGGGACAGCGCCGACGTCTGGGCGCAGCCAAAACTATTCCAGTTGGATCAGGATGGTTTCCCTACCGTTGTTGCCGGAGTTCCTCCTGACTATTTCAGCAGCACCGGACAGCTTTGGGGCAACCCGCTTTATGACTGGAAATATCACAAAAAAACGGATTTTGACTGGTGGATGAAACGGATTCAGGTTCAGCTTTCTCTCAGCGACATCATCCGTATCGATCATTTCCGGGGGCTGGAAAGTTACTGGGAAGTCCCTGCCAACGCTAAAAATGCTTTAAACGGCCGCTGGGCAGACGGACCGAAGGACGCTTTCTTTGAACAGATTGAAACCATTTTCGGCAAAAATCTTCCGATCATCGCAGAAGATCTGGGCATTATCACTGACGAAGTGCGGACCCTCAGAGACCGCTATGGTCTTCCGGGCATGAAGATTCTGCAGTTCGCCTTTGAAGACAATGACAGCGCTTATCTGCCATATAATCAACCATACAACTGTATTTGTTACAGTGGAACCCATGACAATGACACCAGCGCCGGATGGTATGCGCATGCACCGGAACATTGCCGGGATAAAGTAAGACGCTATATGAATACTGATGGCTCCCAGATCAGTTGGGACTTCATTCGTACCTGTTTCGGTTCGCCAGCCAGAATCGCCATCGTTCCTGTACAGGATCTTCTGTGCCAGGGCAGCGAATACCGGATGAATATCCCGGGCGTTGCGGATGGAAACTGGACGTATCGTATCGGAAACGGTCTTCTTACTTCCGACATTGCCCTTCGGCTTCGTGACATCACCTGGCTTTACGGTAGATAAAGGAGGAAAAAATATGAACTTACGGGCATTGGGAACGGCTTTTTATATTGCCTGTTTTTTACTTACATCTTATCCTGAACGACGCCGGCTGAAAAAACTGGCCAAAACTGATCCGGCTGAAAGCAGCCGCCAGGCGCATCTTCAGGTAAAAAAAGTTTTCCGCGGGCTCCTGCGGATCGCCGGAATAAAAATCGAAGTGGAAGGTCTGGAAAATATTCCGGAAGAACCCTGCTTATACGTGGGCAACCATAATGGCTACTATGATATTCTGGTTGCCGAAACGGTCATTCCTTCCGGCGCAGGATTTGTATCCAAAGACAGCCTGGCCAAAATTCCCGGACTGGCTTCCTGGATGCTTCTGATTCACTGTCTTTTTCTGGATCGTCAGAATGTACGGGAAGGATTAAAGACCATCCTCACCGGAGTAGATTATTTAAAAGAGGGTTACTCCATGTTTATTTTCCCGGAAGGTACCCGGAGTAAAAATGGACAGATCGGGGAATTTAAAGGCGGAAGTCTGAAGATGGCGCAGAAAGCCAACGCACCGATTGTTCCGGTTTCCCTCTGGGGGACTGCAGACATTTTTGAAAACAATCAGGGGCTCAGGGTATGTCCCGGCACGGTAAAACTATCTTTCGGCACACCGATCCTTTATTCCTCTCTTTCCAAAGAGGAAAAGAAATCCATCACGGATCTGACCAGAAACGCTATTCAGGAAATGCTGACTCTGCAGCAAAAATGCTGATTTTTTTCACGCTGTTATAAAAAAGGATTAATATCTTATTTTATCTCTTTTCATAACATAAAAAAGATGATACAATGTTTGTTTGTAATCATCATTGGAGATATATGGCACATTATGGATCAGCCTTTCCTTTGAAGCCGTGTTATCTCCGACAGGAAATAGAGGAGGAAACGATATGAGTATAAATCCCTGGGTTATTACCGGTATCATTTTAGTGATCGCCATTGCCGTTCTTGCATTTCTTTATTATAAAGGTTCCAAAATGCAGAAACAGCAGGCTGAACAGAAAAGCAAGTTGTTTGAGGCTGCGCAGCAGACCACAATGTTGGTTATTGACAAAAAACGTATGCCGTTAAAATCTTCCGGTCTTCCACAGGCTGTTCTGGATCAGACACCGAAGAGAGCACGAAATGCCAAGGTTCCTGTGGTAAAAGCCAAAATCGGTCCACGGGTAATGACCTTCATCGCCGATGAAGACGTTTATGATTTAATTCCGGTCAAGGCAGAGATCAAAGCCATGATCAGCGGAATCTATATCACCAGCATTAATAACTTCCGTAAAGCTCCCGTACCTAAACCGGAGAAAAAGGGATTCATGGCAAAGCTTCGTAAGAATGCCGATCAGGCGCAGGCTAACCTTGACGCCGCAAAAAAAGAACAGGCACAGGCCAAAAAAAATCGTAAAAAATAGTTTTGTATCCTGATGCAGCTTTTTGCATCCTGACACAGAATAAAAAAGAGACGTCCGCATGGTGTCTTCATCCGTTTTACCGGATAGAAGATCCTCGGTCGTCTCTTTTTTCTGTTCTCTTTTTGTTTTTTCTATGTTTGCCTTTTCCCGGTCATCCCTTCAGAAATTGTCCCGTTACCACGAGATGATAATCCGACAGAAGCGTTCCTTGCGCATAAAATGAGTAATCCAACGTCAGTCTGATTCCCTGCGCATCGTGGTGAAAATCCAGCTTTCGGGTATCAGAAAGCAGCTCCAGCATACCGGCCGGAGATTGATAATGGCAGTTTTTGTTCTGTCCCGGACAAAATTCCAGAACGGAACGGCCATTTCCATCTTTTCGCAGCTCCACCTGCCCCTTACGGATGGTCAACCGATTCCTGATTTCCCCCCCGTCTTCCGTTATTTCTTTATAGAAGAGATAATGCACCTTTTCTTTTTGAAAATAATCTGCTACAGTGGTAACCTCGGTACATTCCTCCTGACCAAACCCGGACTGCGTCCCCCGAATGGTCAATTTCATCTTTCGGTTATCCATCATAACGAACCATTGCCAGATCAATAAGCTTTTGTACCAGTGTTTTTTTATCCAGACCTCTGGCTTCCCAAAGCATCGGATACATACTGATTGAAGTAAATCCCGGCAAAGTATTGATTTCATTAAAGACCACTTCATGACGGTCATCGGTCAGGAAGAAGTCCACGCGGGACAGCCCATAACCATCCAAAGCTTTAAAAATGGCCTCCGCATCTTTGCGAATCTCTTCTTCTTTTCCTTCCGGCAGTTCCGGTCCGACCACCGTTCTGGACTCCGCATTATTATATTTGGCATCGTAACTGTAAAATTCATCCGCTGCCAGCACTTCTCCGATTCCGGAAGACTGCACCTCTGCGCCGCCTAAAACCGCACACTCCAGTTCCCGTCCAACGATGGTTTCCTCCACAAGAATCTTGGTATCATGATCGGCTGCCAGTTCCAGCGCACTGACCAGTTGCTGCCGGTCGTCCGCCTTACTTACTCCCTGCGAAGAACCTGCCTTGGACGGTTTGACGAATACCGGATAATCCAGTTCTTTCTCCACAGAAGCCACCACGCTGTCCATATCTTTTAACTGGGAACGATGTACGCCGACAAATTTAGCCTGTCGGACCCCGATGGCGTCCACGATCACCTTGGTATAAAACTTATCCATAGAACAGGCCGAAGCCAGAACGCCACAGCCCACATACGGGATACGCGCCAGTTCCAGCAGTCCCTGTACCGTGCCGTCTTCCCCGTTCATTCCATGCAATACCGGAAAGACCACGTCAATGTCCAGAGTATCCACTCTGTCTCCCCGGATGATGCACAGTTCCTTTTTATCCGTATCCGGAGAAATATAGGCGCTGACACGTCCGTTCACCCAGGAGCCGTCTTTGACATGCTCCAGCGAATCAATCAGCTTCCACTGTCCCTCTTTCGTGATGCCAATCATCACAATATTATATATATCGGTATTAATGTTCTCAATCACTGTTGCCGCAGATACCAGAGAAACCTCATGTTCTGAAGATCTGCCTCCCATGAGCACGACAATATTTTTATCCGCCATTTTATTTTTCCTCCTGATAATAAGCACAAAATATACGTTTTCTGCAATACTATATCACATTCTTCTCTTTTTGAACACTTTACTCTTTTATTTTTTTTTGCATCATGGCCGGATTGGCTGCGTTGGCTACCGCAATTTCCCGTTCTATTTTTCCTTCCCGGTACAGTTTCTCCAGAGAATAATCCATGGAAAAAACCTGATCGGATACCGAAGAAGAAATCATCCCGTCGATCTGGTGAACTTTTCCCTCCCGAATCATGTTTTTGATGGCATTATTGGTCGTCATTAATTCAAAAGCCGGGATTCTTCCCCCGTCTTTGCTCATGACCAACTGCTGGGAGACGACCGCATTTAATACGGAGGCCAGCTGCACCGTAATCTGCCTTTGCTGATTTGCCGGAAAAACATCAATAATCCGGTCCACCGCATTGGCTGCGCCGGTCGTATGCAGGGTGGAAAAAACCAGATGCCCGGTTTCCGCCGCCGTCATGGCAATATTAATGGTCTCATAGTCTCTCATCTCCCCCAGAAGAATCACATCGGGACTTTGCCGGAGCGCTGCTCTTAAAGCGACCTGATACCCTTCCGTATCCGAACTGACCTCCCGCTGACTGACGATACTTTTCTTATGGCGATGGAGAAACTCCAGAGGATCTTCCAGCGTAATAATATGGTTCTCTCTGGTAGTGTTGATGCGATCAATGAGACAGGCCAGGGTGGTAGATTTTCCGCTGCCCGCCGGCCCGGTCACCAGAACCAGTCCTTTTTTATATTCTGCCATACGGAGAATCGAGGGTGGAATATCCAGTTTTTCCGGATCGGGAAGCTGAAAGGCGATCAAACGGATCACCGCCGCCAACGACCCTCTCTGTTTATAGAGGCTTGCCCGGAATCTGGCCAGATGTGGAATAGAAAAAGAGAAATCGTCGTCACCTTTTCTTTGCAGCGCCTCCAGATGATGTTCCGGTACCAGATCGTAGATCTCCTGAATCATCCTGGCCGTATCCTCCGGCATCATTCTTTCGTCGTTAATATGTATCATTCTGCCGTTTACTTTACAGGTCAGAGGAAGACCTGCCACAATAAACAGATCCGACGCCCCCAATGTGTGGGCTTTTTCCAGATATTCCCTAAGTTCCATCGTGTTTCTCCTCCTGTCAATGTTCCTGCCCGGTATATACATCCAGCGACCGGTCAGCCTCCCATTCTTCCGATGACTGCAGCTGCCATTTTATTTTCTCATACGGCTGAGGATTGTCTTTCTCATTCCGTTTCACTTCTGCCACGAGTTTCTGTCCGTTTTGCAGCGGTTCCTCTAAAGACAGAATCTCTCCCGGCACCAGAACGGTCTCCGTCTCCCCTTCTGCCACAGCTTTAAGTTTTTGTTGGATACGATTTGCCGCTTCGTAATATTTTGTGGTATGTTCTGCCGCCTTTGCGGACATTCGACGGTCTGCCACCGCATTTTCCAGCGATAAAACGGAAAAAGTCAGCAGGCAGAGATTCATCATGATCAAAATCATCAATGCCAATCCGGGATTCACCATCGGGATTTCCTTTTTATCCATCTCTCTCCCTTTCTTTTATCGACGATATTCGTCTGTATATTATTCCGGCTGATAAATCTGTAAGGGCAGGCGATAGATTTCTTCTTCCGGTTTCCTGATGACCGTAATGAGGATCTCCATCATGGAATCCTGCTCTTCCCAGGAAACGGTCAGAAAAAATTCCGCCTTCTCCCACTCTTCTTTTTCGACCGGTTCCCACCGGGCGTCATAACCCGCTTTCCTGCAGTTTTTTTCCCCGGCATTATCTGCAAAACTTTCAGAAAAATATTTTTCCAGATCTTTGGTAAACGCTGTACTTCCTTCCAGAATTTCCGCTGCGGAAGCAGCCAGTTTCTGCGCCTGATACAGATTTTCAGCATCCTTGCTCACTGCGCGGGATCTGGCAAACACCTGTAAAAACACCGCTGCCGTAATGACGAAAAACAGAAGGGAAATCATTAATTCGATTAAAAATAAACCTGATTTTGTATGTCGTCGTTCTCTCATTGTGTTCCTTCACCGTTTCCCTGAACGTCCAGCCGGACGTATATGGTTTCTTCCTGCCCATCTTTACGCACGGTAAGACGCAGAAGATCCTTTTCCGGTCTTTCCGCCAGAAACTGATCCAGCGCCATGAGCTTCTGCCCGCCGGACAAACCGGTAAAATTCCCGGTTTTCGTCAGCAGTTCCCGGAGATAACCGTCCTGTACATAAATATAAGAAGTGTATTCTTCCTCTTTCCATGATGTATGCAAAGCCAGAACAGCGCTGCCCCCCACAGAAAGGATCTCTACCTGTGCGACGTCATTCACTTCCCGTGTTTTTTCCTGTAAATAAGCGACTGCCGTTCGCACCGTATAATTTTCCTGCAGCCCTTCCGTTGTTTTTTCATAAATATTCGCCCCCTGTAAGACAACCAGCAGGGCACAGCAGCAAAACAGCAGGATAAACACCAGTGGAAATAACTGGTCGACCGTATGTAGGTTTTGTCTGCTTTTTTTCATTTTTCCTCCTGCGTCAGCCGCATCACCCGGATCTGTGGACGAATGTTTTTGCCGATGACCTCATATTCGACAATGTATTTTTTTTCATCATACCGCAATCCATAATGTTGACGTAAATAGGCAAGGCTTTCGGGATAGGCCCCTTCCGTTCCATAACAAAATACCGCTGCCTGTACCACTGCATTTTCAATATTTTCCATTTCTTTTTTTCCGTTGTCTGAGAAACGGAAGTAATCTCCATAAGAAAAATGGTCAAAAATATGGCAAAAAAAAGAAACGGAACTACCATCTTTCCTGTTATGTTCTTCTTCCCCATCCGCTCTGCCCCTTTCTTTTTCCGTCATCCATCATCCAAAGATACCCGGTTTCTCATCATTTTGCCTCAGCCGATGCTGGACAAAACACCCAGCAGAGGGAACATCACCGCCAATAATATGCCGCCCACCAGCACGGATAAAACAGCCACCAGGGTAGGTTCCAAAACAGCGACAAAATTTCTTATGGCAATGGTCACTTCCTCATCCGCCTGTCCGGCTACTCTGGCCAAAGCGGCATCCATATCTCCGGTTCGTTCTGCAACGTAGAGGATTCTGGCCTGCATCCCCCCGAGGATCTTCGCCCTGACCACCGCCTGCGGGAAGGATTCCCCTTCCTGTAACTTTTCCTGGCAAACCGCCAGTTTTTCCTTCATCTTGTGATCGTCTTTCAGCAGATCGTCCATCAGGCGAAAAGCTCCATCGTAGTCCATGCCGCTTCGCAAAGCCATAGACATCCCGGCAGCAAATCGGGCCACACTGATTTTTTCCATAATCTGTCTGGCCGACAACACCTGGTTTAACAGTTTCCGGCCGATCTTACGGCCTGTTCCGGTATATTTCATCCAGAGTATTCCTGTTCCCAGCAGCAGGAGAATAAAGATGATCCACCCATAACTGCGGCGAAGACCCAGCCCTATGTTCAGCAGCACTGCCGCCATGCCGGTCATCTCACTGCCGAGCTGGGCATACACCCGGGCAAAAACCGGAAGAACCTTCACCAGCATCACCACCACAATGACCGCCAGCATTCCCAGCATCACCAATGGATAGGTTACCGCACTTTTTATATCCTGCACCATATTTTCTTCCCGGGTATAATAGGCCGCCAGGCCCTCCATCACTTCATCCAGATTGCCTGTCTGTTCCCCGATTCGCACCATGGTCACCATGTACGCAGGGAAGGCCCCGGTTTCTTCCAGCGCATCCCAGAAAACCCCGGTTTCTTCCAGGCCCTGCTGCAGCCTTTCGTAAACATTCCGTAAGGCTTCTTCCCCGGCATCGTCTTTCATCATCATCACCCCTTCTGTTACCGATATGCCTGCCTTTAACAGCATCGCCATCTGTTCACAAAAAAGGATGCGTTCTTTATTTGCTAAACTGTTGTTCATTATTTTTTCCTCTGTGGCAAAACTCCATTTATTCTCTGCCTATGCTGGATAACCACTCCAGAAGCTTAAAGCGAAAGCGTATTTTTTCTCCCCGCAGCGTCTGCTTTTCTTCCGGGGAAAAAACCGTTTCCATATCTTGTTCTCCTTTCTCGGAAAGGGAGAACGACTCTTTTGCATTATAGCATAATTCCGGGTAAATTGCACACCACCAGTTATGGCCCAGTGCCGGTCCAATATCTATGCAAAGCGCCTGATATTCCCCCGCCGGAAAAACCACGTTCCCATAAAAGCGCAGAGGAAAGCGTTCCCTGGTAAAACGTACCTTCACCTGTTCAACGCTGTGCGCCTGCCGCAGGACGTCCGTGGCGGTTTGCCATAGCTGCCCCTGTTGTCTTTGCAGCAGTTCCTTTAACTGACGGGCATCGGAGGCATGCTCAACGGTTTTACGCATTTTTTCCAGAATGCGATCCCTCACCTCCAGTTTCAACCGCTGTTCTCTGGCCGTATCATCCGCCGCCCGCACATGGAAACGCAGGGTTTCCCGATAAACCATAAAATGCTCTTCCATATATAATTGATAAGATAATCCCAGAGAAAAGAGCAGAACCAACAAAAGCGCCGCTCTTTCCATATTCTTTTTTATTTTTATTCTTTTTTCTGTTCTTTTTCTTTTCTTCATAATAGAAGTTTTGCCTGTTTTTGCCGTTTCAATACCAGTCTCTTATTTTCCACACTGGTCTCATAGAGATAGATTTCTTTTTCTCCGGCATTCTTTGCCCGCAGCACTTCCACCGGCGTTCTGCAGCATCGGTCCGTAGCTTTTGCGGACGGCGCGGTACTTTGCTCCGCCTGTTCCATAAGGCGACTGACCTCCTGCCCTGCCGCCCCTTCCGGAATATTTTTTATTTTCAGAAGCTCTTCCGCCCCTTCTTTGCAAACAGACAGCAATACGTTGGGCGATTTTTGCCAGGAGGCTTCCCATTCCTGTAAAAAAGCGCTGGTTTTTGGCCCATTGTTTATAAGATTCGGACCCAGAAAAATCGTCTCGATATGATTCCATTCCAGCGTTCCCACCTCGGTTTTTTCAAATTTGCTCTCCAGTTCATTCAGATTTTTGGCAATAAACCGTGTGGTCACACAGGGAATACTGTCTTCTTTCTCTTCCATGGCCGCCAGATCTGCTCTGGACACCCAATAGGTATAATTTTCTCCACTATCCTCCACATATAAGGAGAGTACATAGCTTTTTTCTTCCACATCCGCATGGTTCTGGCAACCGAACAGGGAAAGCATCCCCACGCATAAAATTGCCATGCCCACAAGCCGCCGGGGAAAATGAGACAGCAAAGCCAGCAGGGGGAGCAGCAGCAACAGCGGAAAATCCACCCATTTTTTATAAAAAATAAAAAGATTTCTCCAAAATTCTTCCTGTCCGTCCAGGAAAAAGCAGGATAACCCTAAGAGCAATAAAACAACTCCCCCTGTCATTTTCGCCATGTTTATCCGCAGTTTTTCTTCTTTTCTCACCGGAGTAAAAAAGACTTCTTCTGCGATTTTCCTTCCATAATAAAGGTATCCGCTTAACACCCCGGCAAGACATAATATCCAGAAGACGGCCAGAAGAATATCAAAACGCTCCAGAAAGCCTCCCGGCAGGTGGATCAACTGCATAATCTTAATCACCGGCCATGGGGAAGAAGCCGTCAGTTTTCCGCCCAGACTTTCCACCGTCACAAACCAGAGCAGGACGTCCCAAAGAAAGATACCTGCCGCAGTTTTGATCACCAGACGATTTCTTTTCTTCCACCAGGTTTCCCCTTCCTCCTGTCTGCCTCCCTGTTTCCCGGTAACTGCCGGAACCAAAAACAGAAGAAATTCCAGCGGAGTTGTACACAACAAAAGAAAATATCCATTTCTGCAGGCCAGCGCCAGATCCTCCTGTAACGGGGGAAGCCGAAACTCGCCTTCCAATCCCAGAAAGGAAAAAACGATCAGCGTAAAAAACAAAGCGACTATCCATGGAAAAAGAAGTTCCAGAAAACGGGCTCGTTTTTGCAGGGTAGTCTGTGTACAGTACCAGAGCAGCACGGCAAAAGGCAATAAAATTTTCAGCAGGCTCATATCCGGCATATATATTTTCTGTATGGATATTCCGAAGAAATAAAATAACGCCAAAGCATTCACAAAAAGACGAACAAGATACAGCATACCCAGCGGTTTATTTAGCACCAGCCCATATCCTTCCGCCATTTTTTCCGGATTTCTTTTTTCCAGACGCCAGATTATCCAGAGCATCCAGAAGATAAACAGAAAAAAGAAAACGCCGTAAACCAGCACGGGCCACAGGCCTTCCGACCGGCTCCCCCATGCCGCCACCGCCGGAAATGTCAGTCCGGCCGCGCCGAATCCTTCGATAAACATCATGCGGGACAACTGTCTTTTTTCTATTTGATCCTCTCCGGGGATCTGCCTGCCTCCTGTATTTTCCTTACCCATTTTTCTTTTCCTCCTTTTTCCTGCGGATTCTTCTTCCCGTTCTGGTGGTCACCGGTCTCTTCCACATGTATCGAAGCGGGTATCGCACATATCGGTCTTTATGGCTGTTATAGTCCAGATTTCCTCCGCACACGGAAGGAAGCATATAAGGAACGCCAAAGGATTCCAGCTGCGAAAGATGGAACAATAACGCAGTAAAAACCAGCAGATACCCATAGATGCCCCACAGGGCCGCCGCCAGAATAAATACGAATTTCAACAGGCGAAAGACGCCGCCAAAGGCTTCGCTGGGCACGATAAAGGATGCGATGGCCGTAAAGGAAACAACGATGACCACAATGGTACTGACCAGTCCCGCATCGACTGCCGCCTGTCCGACGATCAGTCCTCCCACGATACCTATGGTTCCTCCCAGTTGCCCGGGGATGTGTATACCGGCTTCCCGCAGCAGTTCAAACTGAAACTCCATCAGCAATACTTCCAGAACCACCGGAATGACGATGCCGGTTCTGGCCTGGGCAATGGATAACAAAAAGGCGGTCGGCAACATTTCTGTGTGATAAGCGGCAATCGCCACATAAAGTCCGGGAAAGCCTATGGCAAACACCGCTGCGGCAAAACGGAGAAGCCGGGCAAAAGAAGCGACGGCAAAACGGGTGTAATAATCATCCCCCGACTGAAAAAACATGGCATAGGTTACCGGCAGGATGAGCACCCCCGGAGAATTGTCGATGACCAGAACGATCCGGCCTTCCAGAAGGCTGCTGGCCGCTTTATCCGGTCTTTCCGTATGCTGAAACTGCGGGAAGGGCGTCCATGGATTTTTTTCCAAAAGCTGCTCTACCATTCCTCCATCGAAAATACCATCGAGACTTAACTGCCCGATTTTTTGCTTCACCTGGGCAAGCACTTCCGGGTCCACCAGATCGTCCATATAGCAGATGGCCAGATCTGTTTTGGATCGTTCCCCTACTTTAGTATGTTCCATTTTTAAACGAGGATCTCTGATTCTCCTTCGGATCAGCGCCGTGTTGGTACGAAAACCTTCGGTAAAACTGTCCTTTGGTCCCCGGATGACCATTTCCTGTTCTGTCTGTCCCACACCTCTGGTAGGAAAATTTTTCGTGGATAAAGACACTGCTCCGGCGCAGCCCTCCACCAGCAGTAACGCATTTCCAGACAAAATATCCGTTAATATATCCTCATAGGTTTCTACTTCTTTCCAGTCCACAGTTTCCAGAACATGCTTTTCCAGATACGATAGCCTCTCCGCGGCCGAAAGACTGCCAAGATCCTGCGTCAGGTCTGTTCCAAACCGGCTTTGCAGCGGCCGGATCACGAAATCCTGCACGGTCTGGGCATCGGTCATCCCATCCACATAGATGACCACTGCCCGGGTCTTTCCGTCTCCGGCATAGAACATGTTTTTCACAATATCTCCGCTTCTTTCCAACGCTTTTTCTAAAAAGGCATAATCTTCATCAAAATTTTTCTGCAGGCTTCCCTGTATTTTCTGATTCCTCTCATATACCAGTTTCATTGTTTTTTTCCTCTACACATTCCTATCTTTGTTTTACCTTTATTATTTAGAAAAAAACAGATTTTATACCTCTTTTCCCCTCTTGATTTTTATGCAAAATCAGTTATAATTTTTATGTATACAAGATACACAGGAGGAACAATTTTATGGCACAACCATTACATCTGAATGCCTATGGCAAAGTTAATCTGGGACTGGATGTTATCCGAAAAAGGGAAGATGGCTACCATGAAGTAAAGATGATCATGCAGACGGTGAAGCTTTATGACCGTATTATTATGGAAAGGAATTCTTCCGGCAAAATCACTTTACAGACAAACTTGCCTTACCTTCCTGTTAATGAAAAAAACCTTGTTTATCGCGCCATTTCCATTATTCGTCATGAATATGGTATTTCCGATGGTGTACATGCAAATATTATCAAAAGAATTCCCGTTGCTGCGGGGATGGCCGGGGGCAGTACAGACGCCGCAGCAGCTTTTGTCGGGATGAACCAGCTTTTTGCTTTGAATATTACTCAGGAAAAGCTGATGGAATACGGAATAACTCTGGGCGCAGATATTCCTTATTGCATCATGCGGGGAACTGCCCTGTCCGAGGGAATCGGCGAGATCCTTACTCCCCTTCCTCCGATGCCTTCCTGCTGGTTTCTCATCGTAAAACCCAGCTTTTCCATGTCTACCAAATTCGTTTATGAGCATCTTCGTCTGGATGACACTACGGTACATCCTGACATCGACGGTATGCGGGAGGCTCTGGCCAACCGGGATCTGACCGGGATCACCGACCGCATGGGCAATGTGCTGGAACAGGTAACCAGCCAGCATTATCCTGCCATCAATGAATTAAAAACCCTGATGAAAAAACACGGGGCGCTGAATGCGCTGATGAGTGGCAGCGGTTCCACCGTTTTTGGCATTTTCACTTCCAGAGAACAGGCTGAGCATGCGGCCAGGATATGTGAAAAGCATCCTCTGGTCAAACAGACGGCGGTTGTCCGTCCTTTCAATAAATCTCTGCGAAAGTAACTTTTCCTGCACCAGAACTTCTACAGATCAACTGTGATTTTTTACCGATAAAGGAGAGACCTTTTATGAAGCAAGATCATTTAAAAGACACGATGAACGAATACCTTCCTTTGCGGGATGTTGTGTTTAATACCCTACGCCGTGCCATTATTACCGGAGAATTTGCACCGGGAGAACGTCTGATGGAGATTTCCCTGGCCAACCGACTGGGTGTCAGCCGTACGCCCGTCCGTGAAGCTATCCGTAAGCTGGAACTGGAAGGTCTTGTCATTATGATTCCGCGCAAAGGAGCGCAGGTTGCCAAGATTACCGAGAAAAATCTGCGGGACGTCCTTGAAATCCGTTGTGTTCTGGAAGAATTTGCTGCTTCTCTGGCCTGTGAACGGATTGATGAAGAAGGAAAACAAAAACTGGAAACGGCACATCAGGCATTCGTGGAAGCGGTACAAAACAATGACATTTTAGAAATTGTGGAAAAAGACGAACAGTTCCATGACGTCATCTTTCAGGCCACTTCCAACGACCGGCTGATCACCATCATTAACAATCTCCGGGAACAGTTCTACCGCTACCGCATGGAATATGTCAAAGATATTGGCCAGCGTTCCGTGTTGGTCCATGAACACGAAAAATTACTCCATGCCATTTTCATCCATGACGTGGACACGGCGAAATCAATCATGCGGACCCACCTGCGTAACCAGCAGGAAGGCGTCATTCAGTCTATTCAGGAATAAAAGATTTTCTTACACAAAAATAATACCTCCAAAACAGGCAGAGAAAGCATCCTCTGTCATTTTGGAGGTATCATTTTATTTGTTATCCTACAGATATTTTATTTTATCGATGAAGAAAACCGGATATTCTCTTATACAGGTAGAAGGTCACCAGTCCGTTGATGCCCGCCTTGATCACGTTAAAGGCAAGGATAAATGGCATAAGCTGTACGACCATGCTTCTTGGCACACCCATAAATGCCGGCGTAATGATCAGATTTGCCGGTGCCATCACTGCAGCCATACAGATCATTCCCATAACCAGACCAATCAGCGCTCTTTTTCTGGTTTTTTGTTTATAATATACCGTTCCTGCCACCGTTGCCAGCACGCTTGTGGCAATGATGTGCATGATAATTCCATAAACTCCGCTTCCTGCGCTGACCGTCAGTCCCTGTACCAGCGAAGTCACGATGGTCAGCAAAATACCGGCGATTGGCCCAAAAGCAAACGTACCGATTAAAATCGGAATATCCGCCGGGTCATATTCCAGGAAAGGAACCATAGGAATGATTGGAAAATGGATGAGATAAACGAGTACCACGGAAATGGCGACCATCATTCCCATCATCACGAGTTTACGGGTTTTCTTTGCGCTTGTGCAGACATCATTCTGCAATACTTGTTGAGACATTTCAAATTCCTCCTCATGTGAAACTATAATGTTGGATGAAGAATCTGACAGGCATTGTATGCTGGAAAAACCTCTTTTTGCAAAAGCTTTTTCTCATACAAAAAAGCTCCGGAATATTTATTCCAGAGCTCTAAAATACAAAATCTTTTTTGCGCCAACGGCAAACGATATTTTGTGTTTCTTTCATCCGGACTTTAACCGTCGGTTGGGAATCAAACCCATCATGCCTTGCGGCTCGCAGACTTATAGACAAACGCCTCTTCACTGCCGGTGGAGACTTTCACTCCGCCCTGAAACAGAACTGTTATTCACTTTCTTTATCTATTATAGCGCAATCTGATGAATTGTCAATATGCATTTCCTGCCTCTTCTGCCGGTCCAGAATTTCCTCCACTTCCCGGCGGTTGCTCACCGCATTCATAAAATCAAGCAAAGCATTGGCCGACAAATACAGCGGCAGGCCGAGTTCCGCCAGCAGTACCCTGCGGCGCTTTTCGCTGCCGGCCACCCCGGACAGGCCGAGCGCATACAAATCCGCTTTGACAAGCGGCCGGTCCGCTTCCACGTCTCCGACTGACTCGTCATTCCGGAGGAATGTTGCCCCGGCACGTTCGAGCGCGCGCAGCAGGATATCCTGCGGCATACCCTCTACTCCGAGTTTCCCTTCCTTCGAGGGATGGCGCTTTCGCGCTTCCTTGCCCATGATTTCCGGCACATAGGCGTGCTTCACCTGCTCTTTCGGCAGAGTGCCGCGCAGGAAACCGCGGATGGTACAGCCGGCGCCATCGCTG
>ENA-ORTP01002483-ORTP01002483.1-human-gut-metagenome-genome-assembly--contig:-NODE-2483-length-15347-cov-3.716257_pt1 | contig 15347 bp, 9 predicted proteins | sample MGYA00241913_ERZ509190 | MGnify/ENA primary metagenome ERZ509190 (study PRJEB26280, sample SAMEA2338839) | human gut metagenome | biome: human gut; feature: human-associated habitat; material: faeces...
AATCCCTGCGGACCGGTAAAGTTGTAAACAGCTCCACCTTCCTGTACCGTCTTTCCGACTTTCATACAGTCATCCACCATGGAAGATAAAAACGGAAGCGGACATCGTTCTGCATGCGCCATATCAATGGCATTATCGGCATTGACCAAAAGCTGGATCGCATAATCCATCTGCTTTTTATATGCATCATAGAACTGCTCAAATGTCGTCATGTCCTCCACATTGCCTGTTGCCGGACCGATGCGGACACCTTTGTCCATTCCATTCGAAAATACCAGCTCCAGCGGACGGCACATATTGAAAAACGCCGCATCATGCCATCCTTCTGTCTTACCGGACTTCTGTGGTTCCACACATCCAATGATGTTATAATCTCTTGCATCCTGCAGAGTCAGTCCTCTGCTCATCAGAGACGGTATGATCACTTCGTCATTGTAATATGCCGGAAGTCCGATTCCGGTTCTTGTCAACTCTGCCGCCCTGATCAGGAATTCGTGTGGTGTTCCGTTCCATACCCGCACAGAAAGTGACGGCTGCGGAAGAAATACATGCATGGATGCCTGAATGCTCATAAAGGAAAGGTCATTCGTCACATCAATTCCTTCTTCATTCTGTCCTCCGGCAATCAGGTTCTGGAACAGACTGTAACCTGCAAACCCTTCCGCTGACGCTGCATCTCTGCACTTGTTCAGATCATTGAGTTTTACCCAGATACAATCCATCAGTTCCTGCGCAAACTCTCTTGTGATCTTGCCGCTCTCCATGTCCTTCTGATAATAAGGATACATGTACTGGTCAAATCTTCCCGGTGAGATCGAATGTCCGCTGGACTCAATCTGCAGAAGCTGCTGCACAAACCAGAAAGACTGGCAGGCTTCGTAAAATCCTGTGGCACCTTTTTCCGGAACATTTGCACAGTTCTGAGCAATCTGAAGCAATTCTCTTTTCCGGACAGGATCTGTGCATTCTTCTGCTTCTTTCAAAGCCAGTCTTGCATATCTTCTGGCATATTCGATGGCTGCATCACAGCTGATCATCACTGCCTCCAGAAAACGGGACTTCTTCTGATAATCTCCATCTGCCAGACACAGCTTATCAAGCTCTGCCTGTGCTTTTGCCTTGATTCCGGAAAATCCGATTGCAAGCACCTCTCCGTATTTTACGGTCACATGTCCCACACCATTATAGAAATAATTTCCAGGCGTAAAGATATTGTGTTCCATTGCCAGCAGTGTCTCCGGTTCCATGTAAGAAGTGGCAAGTTCGCTGGTCGTTTTCCCTTTCCAGTAAGCATTCGCTTCTTTTAACTCCTGCTTTGTCTTTTCTGAAATATAGAACGGATCCGCACTTCTTGTCTCCACAGTATCAAACTCTGCTTCCAGCCATTCATAAGAAAATTCCGGATATGTCTGACATCCTCTCGGTGCGATTGTTGTGCTTCCCACAATCAGTTCCAGGTCACGGATGACGATCGGAATATTCTCAAGAATGTGCGCAAATGCTTTCGCTCTGCGGATCACCATCGGCTCATTCTCTGTCTGTCTGTAAGATTCTGTGATCAAAATTGCTCTTGCAGACTCAATCTCAGGCATCTTTGCATACAGATTTTCTACCAGCTTCGGAATTCTGTCTGACTTTGGAATCTCAGTGCTGTCATAATTATACAATCCCATCTGCCTTGTTGCTCCTTTCTCATATTCGTATTAACTTTCTAAAGAAACCCTCTCTCTATCCAGTTAACGTCATTATACTTTACACAACAGCAGAAGTCAACAAAACTACAATATCATTTCCCGTCTTTATCCTTTGAATCAAAATAAATCACAATTTATTTTATGTGGTTTTTATTGTTTTTGTTAAAAAATCACACCTCAGCGCATTGACAAAACTGCAGAAATCCATCATACTGGAAACAGAAATCTGGAAAGGTGGGACTTTTCATGTCACATTTTGAATTTGATATCCATACTCATACAATTGCCAGCGGACATGGTTCAGCTGCCACGATCACAGATATGGTTAAAGCTGCACGTACACAGCATTTAAATATGCTGGGAATTTCAGACCATGGTCCTGCCACACTTGGCGGCGGAAAACCTGCATATTTCCGAAATCTTACTTATGCACCTAAAAACCGGATGGGAATCCGCATGCTGTACGGTGCCGAGGTCAGTATTTTAGACAATCACGGAAAACTGGATCTTGAGGATGAAATTTTAAAGCACCTGGATTATGTGATCGCCAGCCTGCACCTCCCTGCTAAGCGCCCCGGATCAAAGGAAGAAAATACACGTTCTTATATAGAAGCAATGAAAAACCCATATGTACGAATCATCGGACATTGTGATGATGTAAAATTCCCGGTAGACTACCTTGCACTGGTAGAAGCTGCAATGGAATATCATGTCATTCTGGAGCTCAATGACAGCTCACTGCGCCCGGACGGCTACCGGGGTGATACCCGTTTTAACGATATGATGCTGCTCAACCTGTGCAAACATTTCCACTATCCAATCCTGTTGTCCAGTGACAGTCACGGAACCGGACATATTGGAAATTTTGATCATGCAATGGAACTGATCCGGCTCGCTGAATTTCCAGCGGAACTGATCTTAAACCGCTCGTCCGGCGAATTTTTGAGCTGGCTTGAGAAATTGCGGATGTGAGAATAATTGATTCTTGCATCCGTTTTCTTTTTGTGCTACACTAAATCCACATCAAATCTGGATATTTCTTTTTTTCAATTGCCATTCGGCTGAAGATTCCTTTTGATGAAAACTTTATTACCCTAGAATATATGCGTCAACTCATTGCACTTTCTATACCCTGTTGTTATAATCAAATCAAACGGTACCTTTCGTTTGTTGTCTGAGTTTTCCATATATTCTTATCTGAAAGGAGAATGTTATGGAACACACACAAACCCAGGATTCCGCAGTAAAAAACTCAAAATCACGTGATAATGGTGCAAAACTAATCTTTTCTGATCCCATCCTCTGTGCTGAATTTCTCAGAGGATATGTGGATATTGATTTGCTAAAAGAAGTCCAGCCAGAGGATATCTCCGAACGATTTCTTCCTATGTGGCAGGAAGGCCGTGATTCTGATTCTGTCAAGAACATCCACTTGAAAGACTGCGTCTATTTAAGCGATATACTTGGAACCTATATTCCATCGTTTGAATATCTGGTTGTTCCGCTGACTAATTACAGCAATCTGGATCTCATCAAAAAGAAGGATGAACTGTCTCTTCTATTTTTGATCAATAAATTACGCAGTTCTTCTGATTTCAAAGAATTACAGAATCTTCCACCAGAATATTTTGAATCCTTAAGCCGTAATCCCCCAGAATACTTATTAGAGCTCATTTCAAAAATTTTAGCAGTTTTTCTCTATCGATTGAATATCCAAAGAAAAGAAGTTGAACACTTTACAGATCAAATAAAACGGAGGGATTTTGATATGTTATTTGACAGCTTTGAAGCATATGATGTACAAGAAACACGGAGGATAAGCAAAGAAGAAGGATCCACGCTGCGGTTAATCACTCAGGTCTGTAAAAAAATACAAAAACAGATTCCCTTAGCTGAAATTGCAGAAATGCTGGAGGAGGATATCTCTGTCATTCAGCCGATCTACAACATTGCAGTTCAATCTGCACCTGATTACAATGAGGATGCCATTTTTGCAAAATTACATCCAGAACTAAAAGAATCTGAATAAGTTTTGATACACCAAGACAAAAGAATCCGTCTAAATTTTCTTCATATATAAACAGGGCATCGCTCGATCCCCAAGTTAAATGATCAAGCGATACCCTCATCTTATGCAACTTTAAGCAGCATTACTTATATTTCATTTTCCATTCCGATCAAGTCAAACTTTTCGCAGCTTACGACAATTTCAAAATCATCCTTCTGCGGCTTTTTACATTTCACTTTAACAATCCGGTTTGACATATCATAATACCAGCCTATCTCTGCTTCATCAAAGGCATCACGGATCAAGAATCGCGGAATCTTCTCTCCGTCCACACTTACCCAGTAAGCGCCTTTTCCCTTGCTTACCACATTTATATTCAATTTTTCCCAGCTTTCCTGATAAAAACCAGTCTTATGGAAATGGATCTGCTTTCTGTCGCCTGCCTTGACACTTATCTTTGTCTCTGCAAAATTACCTTCCTCGTACTCTTTTGACCATCCGTCATCATCATAATATGTAAATTCCACATCATCCTCACAGCTTACGAACAAATCCAGTGTCTTCATCGTATCTTTTGCGATATGATGGATATCTTCCGTTGTCATATAGACAGCGGAACCTCTTAAAAACATCGGAATCGAGCTTAGGTCTACCGGAAGTTCGATTGTCTGACCGCCTTCGTATGCTTTGAAGTTGTCATTCATATCATACCATGTCGTTCCCTTTGGCAGATAAATCCGCCTTGTAACCGCGCCTTCTTCAACCACATTTGCAACCAGTACAGACGGCCCGAACATAAAGGTCAGATTCTGATCACGGTAGCAGTTCAGATCTTCCGGAAATTCCAGGAACAACGGGCGCATCACCGGCATTCCATTTTCATGAGACTCCCTCATAACAGAATAGAGATACGGAGTCATACGATAACGCTGCGCATATGCCGCCTGTACATATGAAAGATTTTCCTCATACATCCATGGCTGGGTTACGGTATTGTCATTGTTGGCAGAGTTGATGCAGAATCTAGGCTGGAAAATACCGTTCTGAATCCAGCGAAGTAGTAATTCCCCTTCTGGCGCCGGCCCTGCAAATCCGCCGATATCACAGCCTGCATTGGACATTCCGGACAATCCCATGCCCATAATAGTAGCAATGTTGAATTTCACTGTTCTCCAGTCTGTTAAGTTGTCTCCTGCCCAAACTTGCGCGTAACGCTGGATTCCGGCATAACCGGCACGATTGATAATGTAAGGTCTCGCTTTTGGATATACTTCTTTTAATGCCTCTTTTCCTGTATATGCCATCATATTAGACTGAATGATCTTCAATTCCGCCATAGTACCGCCCATACCTTCATGATCGCAGTAGGCATTTCTGTCTTCTACTCCATCATACTCACAGTTATCGTTCCAGACAGTCCGCATTCCTTTCACCATCAGATTCTTCTTCAGCAATTCTTTCCAGGCATCACGTCCGGCTTTCTTCGTGAAGTCTACAAACCGTCCTTCACCACCCCACCATCGTCCTACATAATCTTCCGCTTTGTCTGGTGTCTTCACAAATGCATCATACTGTTCAAACACTTTTCTGTAAGGATGGTTTTTCAGGATCCCCGGCTTCATGTTCGGAATCACATTGATGCCCATCTCCTGCTCCATCTTCTCAAAGAATCCTTCCGGGTCCGGGAATCTCTTCTTATTCCAGTTAAATACGTAACGCAGGTTGTCTTCTTCTCCTGAAGAGTATCCGCTTGCCAGCCAGAAATTATCAATATAAATCTTCTCATCAAAATGTTTCTGAATGACTTTGTAAATCTCTTCGTCACAATTCTGTTCCAACTCTGCGTAATACATCGTAGAAGCTGTGTATCCGAGAGACTGCTTCGTCGGCATTGCCTGCCGCCCGGTCAGATAGGTATAACGTTCCAAAACGGAAGCCATCTTCGGACCGTTGATCAGAAACAAGTCGATATCTCCGCCATCCGCCTGATAATAACAGTAACTGTCCCAATATCCGCTTCGCTCATTTCCCATATCAAATACAGCGTCATAGGAATTATTGTAAAACAATCCCAGCGCATGAAGATTTTCTTCATTGACACGAATATAAAATGGAACATGTTTGTACAACGGCTCCCCAAATTCCGGATCTGCCCCAATGGCATCCTTCGGTGACATTCTCAAATGACGTCCTTTCTTATCCAGATGCCCAGTCTTTTCTCCGAATCCATAGAAATGATCTGTGTCCGCATGAATCTCTGAATAATGTGTCACCCTTCCAAGCTGATCCTGATCAAATGCGCGTTCCTTCAGATCATTATAGATCAGCTTTCCTTCCGCATCATACAAAAGAAACTGAATCGGCTGCTTTTTCATAACAAGTTTCAATGCAGTTGTATGAAATATCAGCGCATCTTCCTTTTCTTCGCATACAACATCTTTCGCCTGAATCCGGGTGCGTTCCTCTTGAAACAGTTCATCCAGCTCATCCTCCCACGCAGTTGTAACAAGTGCATAAGAAGCCTCCTTGAATTTGCGATCAAAAGATACCCGGATCCGGATGATATCATCGGTCATAAATACCAACTTGATATCCCCTGCATCTCCATGAATCAAATATCCGTTATCTGTTTTCTCTATTCCGCAAAATTTTCTCAGTAACATAATTCACTCCTTTCACTTTTAAAAAAGCCCGATTGGTAATCAGGCTTTTTCACTCATCAGTTTATACAAGTCCCAGTAAGGTCGGAATTCCCATTGACAATGCCGGAACATACGTCACTGCCAGCAGGATTCCAAGCAATACTGCAAAATACGGAAGCAACGTCTTCGTCACCTGCTCAATGGTAATCTTACTAATACCACAAGATACGAACAATACCGAACCTACCGGCGGTGTCATACTTCCCATACACATGTTGAATATCAATATTACGCCGAACTGGATAGAGGACATCCCAAGACTCTCTGCAATCGGCAAAAAGATTGGTGTAAAAATCAGGATTGCCGGTGTGATGTCCATAAACATACCAACAATTAACAAAATGATATTCATTAAAAGAAGAAGTATGTATTTATTGTCGGTAATGGACATTAAACCACTGCTGATCGCTGCCGGAATTCCAGAGTATGCCATGACCCATGACATTGCAGAAGAAGCAGAGATCAGGAACAGGATGATACCGCTTGTCGCAGCGCTGTTCAGCAAAATCTTCATAAACAACTTCATATCAATGCTTTTATAGATAATAGACAAAATCAAACAGTACAGTACGCAGACACCGGCTCCTTCTGTTGCAGTAAAGATCCCGCCTACAATACCTCCGATTACGATCACAATCAGAAGCAGACTTGGAATTGCTTCAAATGTCACCTTTAATGCTTCTTTCATCGGTACAAATCCCGTTGTCGGATATTTGTGTTTCTTAGCATAAATAAAGGCAACAATCATTGTTCCCAGCCCCATCAGAATTCCCGGAATATAACCAGCCATAAACAGAGCGGAAATGGATACACCTCCCGCTACGGTTGAATATACGATAAATGCACTTGTCGGCGGAATGAGAAGCCCTGTCGGTGCAGAAGCAATATTGACTGCCGTTGCAAATGCCGGATCATAACCTTCTTCTTTCTGAATTGGGTAGATACATCCTCCCATTGCAGAAGAAGCTGCTACTGCGGAACCAGAAAGAGCTCCGAACAGCATGTTTCCAAGTACATTTGCCTGGGCAAGAGATCCTGGTATCCATCCGCAGAATAATTTTGCAAAGTTTACAAGTCTGCGTGCAATACCACCATTGTTCATAATATTTCCTGCCAAAATAAACAGCGGTACAGCCAACAGTGAGAAACTCTCCACTCCTCCGTTCATTTTCTGCATGGTGATAAATGTAATCTGATCCCACGACAGAGAAGACAAGGCCGTTACAATTGATGAAACTACGATACTGACAGAAATTGGACATCCCACGAACAAAAGAATTCCAAATACAGCGAACAAAAGTATAGTCGTTACGGCAATATCCATTACTCTACTCCTCCTTCTTCAATCACGTTTCCGGTAACATCTTCATAGATGTTAATAATCTGCGCGAGAATGATGAACACTCCAGAAATCGGAGCCATACTGTATACAAGCCCTCTGGAAATTCCCAGAAGTGCAGAATATTCTTTCACCGCGCTCAGCGCCAGTTTAGTTCCTCCAATAATAATAACAAACAATGCAAATACAAGAATCAATACATCCATCGCTGTCATCAGTACTTTCTTTCGATTTGGAGACAACCTGTCTCTTACAAGTACCAATGCCATATGCTGTCTTGTACTGAACGCATAAGCTGCACCGATAAATCCAGTCCAGATCAACAGATACCTCACGATTTCCTCGGTAAATGCCGCCGGGCTGTTCAGCACATAACGGGTAAATACCTGATACAATACCAGAAGCGTCATGGCAGACAAAAGCACTGCCGCAATTCTGGATAACAGAAAATTCATTCCTTTTTTTATCTTTGTCAACGTTGCCTGCATGGTTTCCCCTCCTTACTTTACAGACTCAATGATATCCAGAAGCTCTGCAACACCCGGATAGCGCTTGCAATAATCTTCTATCATTCCTTTGGTCGCTTCACGGAATGCATCCTTATCTACATCCTCTACAAATTCCACACCCATTTCGTTCTTCGCTTCCTCGACCGCATCATTAATCGCTTCTTCCCATAATATCTTATGGCTGTCTGTAGACTCCTGTGCCGCTTCCAAAATAATCTGCTGATCCTCCGGGCTGATGGTATTCCATATCTTTGCGCTCATCACCATAACATCTGGAATCATCGCATGTTCATCTTTGGAATATACTTTACAGATCTCTCCATGTTTTCCCGTTGTCAGCGCCGTCTCATTGTTCTCTGTTCCATCAATGATCCCCGTCTGAAGAGAGGTATACACATCACCATAAGACATTGCAACCGGCGTTCCCCCCATAACATCCAACATATCTGTCTGGGACTCCATATCCTGTACACGGATTTTTAATCCTTTTAAATCTTCCGGTGTACGGATTGCTTTGTCTTTTGTATAAAAAGAACGTGCTCCAGATGTATAATACGTCAGTGTCACAAATCCCTCATCCTCTGTAGAAAGGAAGAAATCATGCATCTCATCAGAATCCATTACATGATAGAAGTCCTCGGTATCGTCAAAAATATACGGAAGTCCGAATGTATTATACCCTTCTTCATAAGTTGCCAAAATCGGAGACGCAACCTTTGTCATGGCAATGACACCTGCTGTCAGTTGTTCCATAGATTCTGTCTCACTTCCCAACTGGGCGTTCGGAAAAATTTCCACTTTGATTCTGCCGTCTGTACGTTCTTCTACTTTTTCTGCAAATTCTTCCATTGCAATATGTACCGTATGAGTCTCACTCAATCCATGTGACAGTGTCAGTACCATCGGATTCTCTGCCGTTGCTTCTTCACTGCCTGACACACTCTTAGCTCCGCATCCTGCCAGAAGGCCTGCGCTCAATCCCATTACAAGCAGCATCGAAATTGCTTTTTTCATCTCGTCTCATTCCTTTCTTTTTACATTCCGATCATGTCAAACTGTTCAAATGACACAATCACTTCATAATCCTTCTTCGGATTCTTATATTTGATCTGCACAGATTTCAGACTCTGGCTGTAATACCAACCTTCTTGTGCTGCTTCAAATTTCTTTCTGTGCAGGAAATGAGGAAGTTCATGTCCGTCTGCCTTTACCCAGTACGGAGCTTTTTCCCGATGAATGACATCCAGATAAATATCCTCGACCGCAGTCTCATACTCCCCTTCATTCCGGAAGCTAAGTACCGTCTGCTCTCCTGCCTTGATATCCAGAACAGTTTTTAAATACCCGCCGTTTGCATAGTCCATTGTCTCTCCGTCATCCTCATAGATCACGAAAGAACTGTCTTTATCCGGTGCACAAAGGATCTTCAATCCTGTTGCTTCCTGCGTCATCAGATTGTTCATCTGATTCAACGCCATCGGCACGATTGCTCCACTTCTGACAAAAAGTGGGATACTGCTCAAATCAACCGGGAATTCGATTGTCTGTCCACCTTCATAACGCGCTCTTGTGTAGAAATCGTAAAATACTTCTCCATCCGGCAGATATACCTTGCGGGTTTTTGCTCCCTTTTCTACCACGTTTGCCACTAGAAGCGCATCTCCAAACATAAAATCCACGCCTTCATCATAACATTTCTCATCATTCTGAAATGCACTGCAAAGAGGTTCCATGATCGGCAGCCCTGTTTCATGAGCACGCTCCATCAAAGAATACAGATATGGGATCAACTGATAACGGAATTCAATCGCTTTCTTGATATATTCTTTGCAGCCGCTGTACATCCATGGTTCTGTTACCGTATTATCCGTATTTGTGGAATGAATGGAAAATCTTGGCTGAAAGATCCCGTTCTGGATCCATCTCACCAGTAGTTCCGCCTCAGGAGCCGGACCATAAAATCCTCCGATATCACATCCCTGGTTTGCGACTCCGGAAAGTCCCATTCCCAGAATTGTTGCAATATTATATTTTAATGCTTCCCAACATGTCAGATTGTCACCAGCCCATGTTTGTGCATATTTCTGAATTCCACAATGACCGGAACGACAAACAATATATGGTCTTTGATTTTCAAATATCTCATGCACAGCTTCATCTGTGATGTGACACATAATATTCGACATCACAGACTTCAGCTGACCAATCGTTGCTCCCTTTCCTTCAAAATCACAACGGCAGTCTTTATCGATCATGCTGTCATATTCGCAGTTGTCATTCCATACAGAACTGGTCCCATACTCCAGAACATTCTCTTTTAACATAGCTTTCCAGTTATCTCGCGTTTCCTGCTTTGTAAAATCAACAAAAACACCTTTTCCGCCCCACCATGTTCCAATTCCCGGCTCCTCTGATCTGCTTGCTCTTACAAACATTCCTTTCGCCTGCATCTCTTCCTTCTTTGGATGCAACAGCAAGATTCCCGGTTTCACATTTGGTGATACGCAAATCCCACGGTCTTTCATCTGTTTGAAAAAATCTTTTGGATCTTTGAAACGTTTTTTATTCCATGTAAAAACGCAGCGTTTGATTCCTTCTTCTGTCTCAATCGCACAATATCCTGAGGAAAGCTGGAAGCCATCCACTGGAATTTCTTCTTCTTTCGTTGTGTCAATAAATTCCAGGATTGCATCATCACAATCTTTCTCTAACTCCGGATAGTACATAGACGATCCCAGATAGCCCAATGCGTAACGCGGAAGCAATGCGGATTTCCCTGTCAAATCAGTATAACGCTCTACCACATCCCGCACCTGTGGTCCTGTGATCAGAAAGAGGTCAATATCTCCTCCATCTACACGATACGTGCTGTGAGGCTTCCAATAATTACTTTTCTCACGTCCCATATTGAAATCACACTCATACGTATTGTGATAAAAATATCCCACTGCCTTCTTGGTTTTCTTATTTGATATAAAATGGAATATGCTTATAAAGAGAATCTGTCTCCTTAGGGTTATATCCCATAGCGTCTTTCGGGCTCATGTTCATAAATTTCTGAGCTTTGTTAAACTCTCCGCTTTTCTCACCAAATCCATAAAAACAATCATCTTCTGTAATCTCACTTGTGTGAATGCGACGGTTATTGCTGTCCTCCATGTAGGCTAAATCTACAATATCCGCATGGATCTGTGTATTCTCTGCATCATAAACACAAATACGAAATGGATTTTTTTCCACTTCTACTCTCAAAACTTTGCCCTGGATTACCGCTTTTTCTAACCCATCTGTCAACTGGGCTTCTGCTGTCTGAATCCGTTTCCGATAATGTTTCATAAACATATCCATACGATCTTCCCATGCAGTTGTCACCAGACTGTAAGATTCTTCCACAAAATCTCCGTCAAAACCTGCACGAATCCGAACAACAGAATCCGTTAAAAACCAGATACGAATCTCCACGCCATCCGTAGATATCGAAAAATAATTTTCTATCTGTTTTACAGCTCCTGCCTGTAAACATATCTTCATCCCTTTTCTCCTCCTGTTTTCTTTTCCCGGAAATCATTTTCCTTTCAATTTCTAAAAATATTATAAAAAAACAGAGTACCTAAAGGTAGACACATTTTGTGATATTCCAGCCATTATTTTACCTTTCTTGCTATTTTCCTTCTTGCCCATCTTTCTTTTTTATGCTAATCTTCTTCTTATAGGATTTATATATTTTGCTTTTTGTTAGATATGCACAATTTTTATACCTCTATTTTGTGCAGAAAGGAGATGTATTATGTTAGATACTGCTGCAATTATTATTTCCCAAGGTAAAAAAATTGCTTACGCTTATGCGGAAGGAGTGAATGATAATATGACCCAGTCCCATTTTCATGATTTTTTTGAGTTCTATTATTTATTAGAAGGGGAACGGATGCATATGATAGAAGGGGAAATTTATCATTTTACTGCCAATGATTTTGTTTTGTTTCCACCTCATATCATGCATCACTCTTATGGTGATAAAGATATGCCCTTCAAAAGAATTGTATTGTATTTTTCTCCTGATTTGATTGTAAACGATACAATTCGTCAACTTCTTTCAGAAAAAAAACTTCTTTTTGTGAACGAAGCATATGCGCCAAATCAGATTCTTTCTCTTCTCTCGTCCCTCACTCATGAAATAGATGTTCCCGGGAAATATCACGATGCCTATGTCTATAATCAACTGAACGGACTTCTGTTAAATATGCTGCGTCTGGACTTTAAGACAGTCAAAAGTATACCCAAAACCCGTTCTGCAAAAGCCGTAGACTATATCCATACTCACTACATGGAAGATATCTCTGTGAACCAACTGGCAGAAATGCTCTATGTAAGTCCCTATCATCTGTGCCATGAATTCAAGAATGCAACCGGAAAAACGATTATTCAGTATTTAAATACCACACGCATTCTCCATGCACAGAGGCTGATGTTAGAAACCGACTATAATATTACTCAAATCAGCAGAGAAGTAGGATTTTCCAACCTGACTCATTTCAATCGGACTTTCAAAAAAATTACAGGTGTCGCTCCTCGTGAAAAAAAGAAATTATATCAAAAATAAAAAGAATGGAACTGCCACTTCACAATCTGATGTGAAAAGCGATAGTTCCATCCTTTTTACTTATGCCCGTTTTGCGAGCACTTCTGTCTCATATTTTTCGATTTCTTCAAACCAGCCTTCTGCCGGAACATTGCATCTTCTGCAGTACTCTTCCCAGATATCTCCGATCGGAAGGGTCTTGCACTCTTCCATCACTACCATTTTCTTTGACATCTGATTGGTATCCTGAAGTTCTTTTAAGAGTGCACTTGGTGTACAAAGTGCATTCAGCAGTGCTTTCTGGAAGCTTCTGAATCCTGTCACCCATGCAGAGATACGGTTGATGGATGCGTCAAAGTAATCCAGTGCAATATATGTTCTCTCCAATCCGCCTTCGCAGCGAACGATTTCCTGTGCAATTTCCTTCGTCTCATCATCAAACAGAACTACATGGTCAGAATCCCAACGGATCGGACGTGTCACATGCAGTGCGATTTCCGGGAAGAAGGTCAAAAGCGCCGGGATCTTATCGGAAACAACTTCTGTCGGATGATAATGTCCGTTATCCATCAGCGGCAGGCATTTATCTTTGTTCATTGCCGCATAGCTCAGTGCAAATTCTGCAGAACCAACTGTGTATGCCTCAACTCCGATTCCGAATACCTTAGATTCTACACAAGGTTTTACCATCTTCGGATCATATGGCTCAGAAAGGATCTCATCGATGGATTCTTTGTAACGAACTCTTGGTCCCATGCGGTCTGCCGGAACGTCTTTGAATCCATCTCCTGTCCAGATGTTCATCACACATGGGATTCCTGTCTGCTCTGCAAAGTAAGAAGAAATGCGGATGCATGCTTTTCCGTGTTCGATCCAGAATTTCCTTGTCTCTTCGTCCGGGCTTGAAAGTGTCAGTCCGTCTTTTACTTTCTCATGAGAGAAAAATGTTGGATTGAAGTCCAGTCCCATTCCTCTTTCTTTTGCAAAGTCCACCCATTTCTGGAAATGTTTTGGCTCCAGCTTGTCACGGTCTGCGAACTCCCCATCTTCAAAAATTGCGTAGCACGCATGCACATTGATCTTCTTTGCTCCCGGCATCAGGCTCATTGCCTTGTCCATATCTGCCATCAGCTCTTCCGGTGTTCTTGCTTTTCCAGGATAGTTTCCTGTTGTCTGGATTCCACCTGTCAGAGGGCCATCGTGATCAAATCCTGTCACGTCATCTCCCTGCCAGCAGTGCAGAGAAACCGGTACCTGCATACATTTTTCAATGGCTGCGTCTGTGTCTACTCCTAATTTTGCATATATTTCTTTTGCTGATTCATATCTTGTCATCGCTTTATACCTCCTGATTTTCATTTCCGTTTTCATCATAGTGACGGATGTCAAATGACTTGCCGATGCAGGTTCTTGCCTCAGGCAATGATGTAAACACTCCATCATGCAGCATCTGAACCGTAATATTTCCGATCGCAGTTGCCTCGGTCGGACCTGCCGACACTTTTTTCTTTGTATATCTTGCAGTCAGCTCGTTGAGATACCCTGCATTGGTGCCGCCGCCGACTACATAGATCGTGTCGTAAGTATTGCCTGTAATTTCTTCGATCTCCTGAATCGTCTCTCCATAACATTTTGCAAGGCTGTTATAAATGACTGCTCCAATCTCTCCGATCGTCTCAGGTACCTGCTGGCCGCTCTCCTGACAAAATGTCTGCACGGCTTTGATCATGCTCTTCGGCGCAAGAAATCTCTCGTCATTGCAGTCTACCAGAGATGTGATCTCTTCTTTGGAAGCCTGCTCACAGATCTGGGCAAAAGAAAGATCTTCTTTCCACTCTTTTTTCACAGACTGGATCATCCACAGTCCCATGATATTTTTCAGGAACCGGAACCGATAATCGTATCCTCCTTCATTGGTGAAGTTTGCCCGCATACTCTCCAGGGAGCAGTCCGCATCTTTTCGCTCAATTCCCATCAAAGACCAGGTGCCGGAGCTGATATAAATGGCATTGTCATCGTTTGTCGGAACTGCAAGTACTGCAGAGCCCGTATCATGTGTTGCCGGAAGGATGACCTGACAGTCAAACCCGACTTCTTTTTGAATTTCTTCTGTAAAGTTTCCAACCACCGTTCCCGGCATGGAGATTTCTTTGAAAATCTTTCTGTTCAATCCAAGCAGATCGATCAGTTCGTAATCCCAGTCCTTGGTTTCCGGGCTGACAAGCTGTGTTGTCGTTGCATTGGTATATTCCATTTTCTTGACTCCGGTCAGTAAAAACTGGAAGTAATCCGGGATCATCAGCATGTATTCTGCCTGTTCCAGCTGCTCTGAATGTTTCTCCTTGACTGCCATCAGCTGATAGATCGTATTAAAGATCTGCTTCTGAATCCCGGTTCTCGCATACAGATCCTCCAGAGAGATCTTCTCATACACCTTTGCATCCATCCCGTTTGTCCGACCGTCTCTGTATCCTGCTGTATCCCCCAGAATTTTATCATTCTCATCCAACAGTACA
>ENA-ORTP01002487-ORTP01002487.1-human-gut-metagenome-genome-assembly--contig:-NODE-2487-length-15322-cov-2.408070_pt1 | contig 15322 bp, 14 predicted proteins | sample MGYA00241913_ERZ509190 | MGnify/ENA primary metagenome ERZ509190 (study PRJEB26280, sample SAMEA2338839) | human gut metagenome | biome: human gut; feature: human-associated habitat; material: faeces...
CTGATGTGGATTCTCTCTCCCAGTTTACGGGCAAAATCCACTACCACCGAAAGATTGGCCGTCAGATAGACGATCAGAAAAAGACTGACCGCCAGAAGAACAAAAACGCTGTATTCTTTTTGAAATTGCCGGACGACCATGGCCAGAACCGCTCCCCCGATGCCGATCAATGCAATTTTTAAAATCACCATTTGCATTCCTCCATCTTCGTACATGATTCCCCGTCTTTTTTCCCGTTTTTCATAGCTGAAACAAACTGTAAATCTGGGAGAACAGATCGTTGATACAGGGAATGATCCAGGACAGTACAATAAACAGCCCGGACAGACTGATCAAAAATGCCTGCTCGTCCCGTCCGGCATGTTTTAACACCTGATTTAATATGGTCACCAAAATTCCCACGGCTGCAATTTTAAAAATAAGCTGAATGGTCATAACCCTCTCCTATCCCGGACTTTTCCTACAGCAGGACGATGACAAGCAATCCGCTCGCAGACAGACAAAGCGCCTGACAGACTTTTTTCTGTTTATCCACACATTCTTTCATTTGTAAAACATGCGTCTGGATTTTTTCAGAAAGCTGTCTGGCCGTATCCTGATGAAAGAGGAGGTCGTCCGAAAGCAGGTTGCGTCCCACCTGAAGAAAAAGGAGTTTTTCCTCCGTGCTGAATACCGCGCTGAAATAAAACGTCAGCAGCCGTTCAAATTCGTCTGCAAAAAGGAAATCAGTTTTCTTTTGCAGTTCCCCGGACAACTCGGTGAAAAAATCGCCCCACACCGTTTTTGTCCGTTCCCCCAATTCCTGAAAAAGCTGCGGCAGCGGCATTTTCGTGTTCCTGATCTCAGATTCCAGTATCCGAAACAGATACTCTCCTTCTTCCAACAGACGGATACGTTCTCCGGATGGTTCCATCAGCCGTATACTCAGCAGATAGCCGGCCATGAGAACCAGCACACTCCCCAGAATTTTCATGACGATCCCCTCCAGACTCTGCATCCGGCGGCGTCAAAAATATCAATTCTGCGTTGTCCGCTTTTTTCCGCCTTAATCTGTACGTAGCGGTCAAAAGGATATTTTTTTAAATAAATCCCCAGCAGTGGGCGATGAAAAATATCCTCCATGTCTTTTCCGTGCACAGTCATCAACACCTGACACCCACAGTTTCTGATGTATTTCAAAGCTTCAATATCTTCCACATCACCAATTTCATCGGCGGCAATCACCTGCGGCGCCATGGAACGGAGCAGCATCAGCATACCTTCTCCTTTTGGACAGCGATCCAGAAGATCCGTACGTTTTCCAAGATAAAATCCCTCGGAAAGTCTGGTGCGGTTGCCAATCTCACTTCGTTCATCCACCACCGAAACATTGATTCCTTCAAAATAGGGGGTTCCATCGGAAATCACCCGGATAATGTCCCGGAGATAAGTGGTCTTCCCCGCTCCCGGCGGAGAAATCAGCAACGTATTATAAAAACACCCGTCTTCCGTCAAATAAGGAAAAAATGCCTCGCAGCATCCCTTCCGCTGACGGGCGATCCGAATGTTCATGGAGGAAATCTGCTGCAGCTGCCGCCGTCCATTTCCATCCAGATAGGATTTTCCACACAGACCGATCCGATGTCCTCCCTTTAAGGTAATAAATCCTTCCCGCACTTCTTCCTTATATGCAAAAAGAGAATACTGGCTGATTTTTTGAAAGGTGATTTTCATATCTTCCGATGTTACCACATACCCCCTCGTTTCCTCCTCCGTCAGCTCTCCCTCATCGCTGAGAAAGTATTCCCGGCGAAGTGTGCGGATCAGTAACGGTAGATTCATCCGCAAACGAATCTCTGTGATTTCAGGCTGACTGAAAATTTTTCCCATTCTCTTCCGAATATTATCAGAAAAAACAGGGATAATTTCCTGATAAACCGTTGTCTGTTCTTCCATAGCTTCTCTCCTTTTGCCCTGCTGACCTTTTGCCGTTTTATTGTCCTGTCTATCCCTTCTTCCTCCGATGACGTTCTTATGCTTTATATATATGAGACAGGCTGAAACTTATGCCGTGATTTTTCAAAAATTTTCCTTGCCGTCTGTCCCGGGAAATAGTATAATTAATTTCAGTAATGATTATCGTTTTTAAAAAAGCCCTCGGGCTGTAAAAAAGGAGGTTCTACAAAATGTATGACGTATTAATTATCGGCGCCGGCATTGCCGGAACTGCGATTGCCAGAAGACTGTCCCGCTATCAGTTATCCATCTGCCTGGTGGAAAAAGCCAACGATGTTGCCATGGGTTCGACCAAAGCCAACAGCGCCATCGTTCACGGCGGGTATGCGGAAGCCAATGCCAAATTAAAAGGAAGACTCTGCTATCAGGGACGGGTGCAGTTTGCACAGCTTAATGAAGAACTCCATTTTGGATTCCGGCAAACAGGAAGTCTCGTGATCACCACCGATGAAAATGACCTTCCTAAATTACAGGCTATGCTGGAAAACGGCAAAAAAAATGGACTGACGGATCTTAAAATTTTAAATCATGAGGAAATCATGGCTTTAGAACCAAACATCAATAAAGAAGTGTGTTACGCCCTCTACTGCGAAGGCGCCGGGGTATGTTCCCCTTATGAAATGGCCATTGCTCTGGCGGAAAACGCTGTGCACAACGGCGTAGATCTATACCTTTATTCCGAGGTGGTGGGAATAGAAAAAGAAGCGGATCATTTCCTTGTTCATATGCAAAACCGGGATTTCAAAGCCCGCTATGTGATCAACGCGGCCGGTCTTTCCTCTGCGCAGATCGACCAGATGGTCAACGAAAAATCTTTTGAGATTCATCCTCGTTCCGGAGAATATCTCCTTTTTGCAGCAGGTACCGGAGACGCTTTAAACACGGTCGTTTTTCAGATGCCATCCAAAATGGGCAAGGGCATTCTGGTGACCAGTACCTATCATGGCAACCTGCTTTTAGGACCGGACGCCATTGATGAAGACGGCGGGGTTGACCGCAGCACCCATGTTGAGCGTCTCTGGAATATCTATCAGTCGGGACTTCTCACCACGGATAAAATTGATACGGAAACGTTCATCCGCAGTTTTACAGGAATCCGCGCTGTGGCCAGCACCGATGATTTCATTGTAGGCGCCACGGCAACACCGGGATTTATCAACGTCGCCGGAATCCAGTCTCCGGGACTGACGTCTTCCCCGGCCATCGCAGATATGGTTGTGGAAGAATTATCTGCCCAGGGGCTCTCTCTGGTTGAAGATCCGTCTTACGATCCTTACCGCGCGCCGATTCTTCATCCAAAAGAAAAACTGGATTTTGAAGAACTGTCCCGTCGTATCGATCTGCCTTCCTGTCCGGAAAAAATTATCTGCCGTTGCGAGCAGGTAGATGAGGCTACCATCGTGGACTGTCTCCACCGGGGCATTCCTGTTCTTTCCGTGGACGGCGTAAAACGAAGAACCCGCGCGTCCATGGGTTACTGTCAGGGCGCATTCTGCCGTCCACGTATTCAGTCCATCATGGAACGGGAATACGGCGTACCGATCGACACCAGCACCGACATCCAGAAAGAAGGAGCCGCTCGCGTCACCAGAGAAGAATTTCTGGCTTACGAACGGCAGCAGAAAAAAGATTGCTGATCGTTGATTCAGTATAAACCTCTTTTTCTCAACACTCTTTTTTCCAGAGTGGAAAAAACCAGCTGGTCAATGAGGACGCCTGTGACAACGATGACGATCATCACCAGCATGACCTGATTGATGTCAGCCAGATTACGACCGGTAATGAGGGTCTGCCCAAGACCAATGGATGTGGTCATGACTTCTCCGCTCATCAATGCTCTCCAGGCAAAGGACCAGCCCTGTTTCATGCCGGAAAGCAGCTCCGGCAAAGCCGCCGGTAAAATCACTTTCTGATATAATTGTTTCTGCCCTGCCCCCATGGTCAGGGCAGCTTTTTGATAAAGCGGAGGAACATTGGCAAAAGCATGATCCACCGCCAGCGCCACCCCGAAGGCCGATCCCATAATCACCACGAAAATGATCGCTCCCTGGGTAAGCCCGAACCAGAGAATGGAAAACGGTACCCAGCATATACTGGGCAGGGTCTGTATTCCCATGATCAGCGGCCGGAGATTCTGACGAAGAAACGGAAAATGATGCAACAGCACCCCCAGAATTCCTCCGAAAACCAGAGAAAAGAAATAACCGACAGCCCCTCGCAAAAGACTGTTTCCCACGGCCACCGGCAGGCTTCCATCTGCCAGAAGCCGATGAAAACTCCCGGCCACACCGGAAGGGGACGGCATGGCGTAGGCTTTCCAGAGGGAGAGACCCTCTACACCCACCATATAGATTCCCTGCCATACAACCACGATGGCCACCAGGAAAAGAATTTGTGTCACATGCTTTTTTTTCATTCTTCTTCCTCCTGTATTTCTTCCAAGATTCGATGACGATAGCGGATAAATTCTTCTTCATATACCTGTCTTGGCCGTGGCAAAGGAAGATCGATGATTTCCCGGATCGTCCCGTCATGGGCAGACATGACCGCCACCCGATCCCCCAGATACACGGCTTCTTCCACGCTGTGGGTAATGAAAAATATCGTCTTTTTCGTCTTCATCCAGATTTCCTGTAATTCTTTCCGCAGACGATTGGACGTCTGTTTATCCAGAGCCGAAAAAGGTTCATCCATCAGAAGTATCTCGGCGTCCATGGTAAAGGCCCTGGCCAGAGCAACTCTCTGACGCATACCGCCGGAAAGCTGGTGAATGGCATAAGTGCGATAAGCGGTAAGCCGCATCATTTCCAGATATTTCTCCACCCGTCTTTGTCTCTCTTCTTCCGGCACTCCCGTAATCTCCATACCAAAACGAATATTTTCTTCCACATTCAGCCAGGGAAACAGGGCATGTTCCTGAAACATGACCGTACGGTCTGCTCCCGGTCCGGTCACTTTTTTCCCATTCATAAGGATCTCTCCTCCCGTGGGCAGTTCCAGACCGGCAATGAGATTAAGCAGGGTACTTTTTCCGCAGCCGCTCCGCCCTACCACACAGAAAAATTCTCCCTGTCTGATTTCCAGATTAATCTGCTTCAGCGTTGCTTTTTTACTATGGGCAAATGTTTTGCTTACCTGTCTGAGTTCTAACGACATAAATTACCTCCCGGCAGTTCCTCAATAAATTTCTGCTCTTTTGCTATTCGGGCAAAATCTTCCAATGCCTCCTGATTAACCTCTGTGGACACCTGCATTTTCGCAAAAGCGCTGGTCAGAATATCCAGAGCAAGCGTCTTTCCTGTGGCAGCATTGATTTCCGCATTGATGACCTGCGCCGCTTCCTGCACATTTTCATTGATGATTGTCGTTGCGCCTTCGTGTTCCTGTAAAAAACTTTCCACGATTTCCGGATGTTCTTCCATAAACGCATGACGAACGACCACGACAGCCACCGGATAATTTCCTTCCATGTATAACTGATCATAGTCAAGCACCACTTCCGCGCCATTTTTTACCAGTGTTGATCCCCATGGTTCCGGCACCACCGCCGCGTCAATGTTTCCCTGATCCATAAGGTTTTGTACATCTGCATTTTCTACCGCTGTGACGGTAACTGTTCCTCCCTCTTCTACCGGAGAAAGACCATGATCAGACAGAAGTTTTAAGAGACACAAATGCTGCGTATTCCCAATCTGTGGAACCGCCACCGTTTTTCCATCCAGATCTTCCACCGAAGTAATCTCTTCTTTTGGCGCCCGGATTAATTCTGCTCCTGCTTTTGACGCCCCGGAAAGGATGGTCACCTCTCCCTGCGATTTTACGTTGGCGCTGATGGCCGGTACCGGGCCAATATACCCGATGTCAATGTCCCCGGAAAATAAAGCTTCCACCTCAGCCGGACCGGCGTTAAATGCCGTCCATTTCACCTCTGCCGTATCACCAAGCGCTTTTTCCAGCGTGCCCTGGGCTTTCATATACAATGCCTGCGCATGGGTAACGTTATTAAAATAACCTACATGCACCTCCGGCTTTTTCGCTTCCTGGCTTCCACATCCGCTGACAAGCAGCATTGCCGCCGCCAACACCATATTCATTGCCATCATTTTTATCTTTCTCATGCAATCATCCTCCTCTTCCTGGTGGGCGTTATCCGCCATCGGGACAAAATCTTTTATCTGGTTTTATTTTATTAAAAAATATTTCTATAAACAACGGCAATATTTGATAACGTTTTCTTTCTATATCCCTTGATTTTTCCTCGATATTTCGTTATAATTCTTTTAAAAATATAAAAATAATCTATTATTTTGATAACGTTTTCAAAAGGAGAAAGTCATGTCGCTAAAAGAAATTGCCCGCCGGGCCGGAACGTCCGTATCTACGGTATCCCGGGTTCTAAATCAGGAAAACTATCACTGTTCCGATCAGGAACTGGAACAACGCATCTGGGCGCTGGCCAAAGAGCTTCACTATCTGCCCAATCCGGCCGCCCGCAGTCTGAAACAGGGAAAAAATCCTACCCAAAAACCCCTTTGTTTTGATGTTTTTCTTACCCGTTTTCCTTCCCTTGATCAGGATCTGTTTTTTCGGGAACTCTATGATTTCTTAAAAAAAGAACTGCTCTGCCAGCAATGTCTTCTGGGCAGATTTCTGACGCTCCCGGATATTACCGCCATGCTGGAAAACCGGCAGCCTTTTTCTCCGGAAAATTCCGCCGATGGACTGATTCTTTTGGGAAAATGTCCTCCGGAACTCATCACCCCTCTGAAGAATCATTATCGGCATCTTGTGGGCATCGACCGGAATCCAACCGATTTTGTTTACGATGAGGTCATCTGTAACGGAACCACCGCCGCGGTCACCGCCGTAAATTATCTGGTTTCTCTGGGGCATAAAAAAATCGCCTATATCGGCGATTGTTCTTACGAGGCGAGATATGTCGGTTATTATCAGGCGTTGCTCTCCCACCAGTTCCCTCTGGATTACGGCAACATTTATCCCACCAGTCAGACAAGAGAAGAAGGCCGGCAGATGATGCAGATGATCTTACAGAAAAAAGAAAAACCCAGCGCCATTTTCTGTGCCAATGACAGCACGGCGCTGGGGGTTCTTGACTGCCTGAACACCACACGGCATAAAGGTTATCTTCCTTCCGTCATCTCCATTGATAATATCCGGGAATCCGAAGAAACAAAACCCATGTTAACCACCATGGATATTCCCAAAAAACAGATGGCGCATCAGGCTCTTCTCCTTCTCTTAGACCGGGTCAGAGGCGGTCACCAGGAGGCAGTGCGGACAGAACTGCCCTGCCGTCTCCTGATTCGTGAAAGCTGTTTCCTTGCCTGATTTTTTCCGTTCCGGTTTGCGGTCAGTTAAACTTGCGAATCCGTTCCACCACACTCTCTTTCCCATAAAAACGGAAGGAAAGGGCCGGGATGAGTATCCCCAAAACAAGCAGAATCGGAAAGACAGGAATCATCGGCAGCATGGTAAAATGGTACTGCATGAACCACAGTCCTCCGGTCAACGCTTTAAGCGCTGTCACAGAAAAAAGGATGCCAAGGACAAGGGAACAGAGCATGGTACCCAATCCATAGTAGATGCCTTCCAGAATCAGCATTTTTTTCAACTGTTTTCTGGTCATTCCGATGGCCTGCAGCATGGCAAACTCTCCCTGTCTGGTCACAATTCCGGTGAGGATCGAATTAATAAAATTAAGAAGACCAACCACCGTCACAATGATGGTAAGCACTCCGCCAACCAATGTAATGATTCCGGTAAGCTGGGAAAACTGTTCCAGCCAGAAAAATTTGGATTCATAATGCATCAGCGGTTCTTCCATGGTGGTATATTGTTCCAGTTTCCCGACAATTTCTTTTTCTTTGTCATCTTGTGCATCAAAAGAAAAACTCATCAGATGCTTTTCTGTATCCATCTCTTTAAACACTTTTGCATCAGTATAGTAAGCAAACGTTGCTCCCATCCGGTTGGATAATCCATAATAATTCTCTTTGACCAGCGACAAAATCGTAAACTCCCTGACGGTTCCGTCCGGACAGGTGAGTTTTATCTTATCCCCCGGCTGATGAACCACTGTTTCTTCAACAACAAAATCATTATCATCTGTCTGTGCGACACACAGAAGATAGTTTCCCGATTTCAGTTTTTCCCGGATGACATCGGGATCTTTCTCTCCTTTCCACACATCAAACTTCCGATAGAAATAGTCTTCCACCCCGTAAACTCTTGTATCCCAGTTTTTTTCATCGTACTCATTATACGGGACAAATTCTCCATTCCAGTATTCTCCCGGAACGCCTTCCTTGTTTTGCGGAATATACGATGGCGCTGTCCAACTGTCTTTTCGCAGACCGATATTTCCGGTCATATACAGTCTTCCCCCTTTTTGGTATCCGTCCAGACTTTTACAATAGTCCACATATTCTTCCGACAACCGTTCCATGTCCATGTTCTCTGCCAACCCATAATATTCCGAATTAAAATAGACGGCATTGGCGATAAGAAAATCCGAAGAGACAAATTTTTTCAGGTATTTATCCATATCAAAAGAATGGGTCAGCGTGTATACGCTGTTTAACAAAACCACCGCCAGCGAAAGGGAAAAAATCACCAGCATCGTTCTTTTTTTATTTCTCCCCAGATTGGCCAGCGCCATTTTATGAATTTTTCCTCCATTGATAGAAGATTTTTCTTTTTTCCGTCCCACCGTACCATCGGCATAGCGCACAGCTTCTACCGGAGAGACTTTTGCCGCAATACGCACCGGTTTTCCCGTGGAAATCCATATGGTCAGCAGGGTAAATACGGCTGCGCCGATAAAAATCCAAGGATTTAAAGAGACCACGACATTTTCACTGCCATAGGCGCTGATGTCCATCATTTTTGGCATAATGGCTTTCCCCATGAGAAATCCAAAGACCAGCCCGAAAGGAATCCCCAGCATTCCCAGCAACATCGCCTGACGACGAATAATTTTTTTAATTTGTTTTCCGGTGGTTCCAATGGTCTTGAGCAGCCCGTAATAACGAATATCCCGGATCACCGAGATCTGAAAAATATTATAGATAATCAGATAACCGGTCAGAATAATCAGGAAAAGCCCGCCGGCCATGGCGCCTATGGTCATCGGATCAGACTCTGCACCGTCCGAAATATAGGCCCAGTTTGCGTTGCTGGCAATATAATCCGGGTCGTTTTGTTCGGTGGAATAACCGGCATTGGTAATCACCTGATCTAAGTTTTTCTGGATGTTCATGGAATTTTTAAAATTCACATCCATACGGATGGCTCCCGTATTGGAATAATCTTCCTGATAAGTATACGTTAATTCATCGGCATGGGCTTTGAGATAAGCCGGAGAAACCAGCGCAAAGCCTACGTTTAATGCAGGATCCGCTTTGATGACGCCGGAAACTGTAAACGTTCTTTCGGTTACCTCTTTGTGGCTGTCTTTGACCTTCAACTGCAAGGTTACCTTCTGTCCGGGCTGTGGTTTTAATCCCAACAGTTCCATGGACGTTTCATCTATTAAGATCTCGTCGGCTTTCTTTGGCGCCTTTCCATCCAGAATCTCTACAAAACAGTGCGGATAATGATGCTCCGGATAATACCAGGCTTCCAAATGCCGTTTTAAAAATTCTTCATTTTCCACAGTGTCTGCCACCATCATACAATCGGCAGATTCCACGATGGACGGATCTTTGCTTAACTTTTCATATTGTTCACGGGTCAGATTCTTAAATACACCGTGACTGTCTCCCCCGGATTGTCGCATGGTCTCCCTCTGGACATTTTCCATGGTGCCCAGTCCCAGCGTAAACAGGGTGGTGAACATAATTGTCGTCAGCATGATGGCCAGAATGGCAATGAGGTTTCTCGTTTTTGCCGCCTGAAAACTCCGGTGGGAAAGACGGCGGATCACCTTTTTATTGTTGACCTTACGCATGATGCTCACCGCCTTTGATTTTTCCGTCTTCTATGCGGACAATACGGTCTGCCAGTTGTGCAATTTCCTCATTATGGGTAATCATCACAATGGTCTGCCCAAATTTTTCTCCGGTCACTTTTAAAAGGCTTAATACATCCTGACTGGTTTTTGAATCCAGATTACCCGTGGGCTCATCCGCCAGAATGATGGCCGGTTTTGTCGCCAGCGCTCTGGCAATGGCCACTCTTTGCTGCTGACCGCCCGACAACTGGCTGGGCAGGCTGTGGAGACGGTCTTTTAACCCGAGAATCTCGGTAATCTGTTCCACATAATCGGCGTCAATCTCATTTCCATCCAGCTCAATGGGCAAAACGATATTTTCATACACATTTAACACCGGAACCAGATTATAACTCTGAAAGACAAAACCAATTTTTCTTCTCCGAAAAACGCACAGGGCATCTTCTTTTAACTGGGAAATGTCTTTGCCATCCACGATCACACTGCCTTCCGTAGGATAATCCAGCCCTCCCAGCATATGAAGCAGAGTGGATTTTCCGCTTCCGCTTGTGCCGACAATAGCCACAAACTCTCCTCTCTCCACTTCCAGATGTACGCCATCCAGCGCTTTTACCTGATTTTCCCCTGTTCCATAATATTTTTTTAAATGTTTTGTCTGTAAAACATTCATGATACTGCACCTCCATCTTTTTTGATTAAGTACACTATAACATGGCAGTCTTACCACATTCTTTCGCAAATCTAACAGCATTGCAAGATTCCGTCGGTTTTATTTTCCACCCCTTGGCAAATACAGCGCAAACTCGCTTCCTTCCCCGGGTACGGACCGGACTTTTACATAGCCGTTCTCTTTTCGTAATATTTCCCTGGTCAGATACAGGCCAATGCCCACGCCCTGCTGTTCGTGTACTTCTTCCTCACGATAGAAACGCCGGAAGATGACGGCCTGATTGATTTCGGAAATGCCCTTGCCGGTATCGGCTACTTTGATCTCCACATACATTTCCCACAGCACCACCGACACAGCGATTTTCCCGCCTGCCGGGGTGTACTTCACCGCATTGTCCAGCAGGTTAAAGAGGGCTTCGGATGTCCACTTGCTGTCATGGAAAAAGGTCAAATCTTCCGGGCAGTCCACGGATACGGCGATATCCTTTTTCTCTGCAGCATACACGATCCCACTCATGGCCTGCGCCACGGTATCAAAGAGGCGGCCCGGTTTCTTATCCAACTGGATCACGCCTGTTTCCAGCCGGGAGGTTTTCACAAGGGCCTGAAAGAGAAAGTCCAGCTTATCCGTCTGGCTGCGGATTCCCCGGATAAAGTCGGTGCGCTCCGCCTCGGTCATGGGCTTTTCCAGCAGGGTGTCCGTCGCCATTTTCAGATTGCTTACCGGCGTTTTCACCTGATGGGAAATATCCGATACAAGGGTCTGTAACTCCTGCCGTTCCTCGTCCACCCGGCGGCGGTTCTCCTGCATGATCTGATAAAGCCGGGTCAGCCGGTGGCCGATTCTGGCAAGCTGGGTTTCACTATCCTCCGGGCGCTTTGGCGCTTCATTCCCGGCGATCATGTGGTCAAGGGTCTGACACAGATCAGATGTAAAGAGGGAAAGCCGCTTCCCAAATGCCTGTGTCAGCACAAAGAGCCAGAGAAGGGCGCAGAGAAGCAGCCCCCCGCCTGCAAACAGCGCCGCCACATGCTTTGTCACAAGAAATAAAAGTACAGTGATGGCGGTCATGGAGAGGGTCAGCCCGATTGCCACCCATCGGAACAGCCGCCTTACCGAGAGGGTTTTAAGCTTCATTTTGCCTCGCCTCCCGTCCATTGATAGCCCATGCCGTAAACAGTCTTGATGTAGGGCGCGCCGCCATCGGATTCAATCTTGCCGCGAATCCGGCTGATGGAGGTTGTCAGGGTATGCTCGTCCACAAATTTCTCGTCTATATCCCACAGCTTTTCCAAAAGCTGTCCGCGGGTCAAGACCTGCTTCGGGTGTTTGCAAAACAGGTTCAATGTTTTATATTCCATCGGGGTAAGCAACAGGGGCTCGCCGTTGAGGGAAGCGGCCTGCTCGGAGAAGTCCAGAAACAGCCGCCCATCATCGTAAAAGTCCTTTGCGGGCTTGTGGTGTTCCAGCATGGCGAACATGGCTTTGATTTTTCGCTGCAAGGCCCCGATTACAAAGGGCTTTGTAATATAATCCACCGCGCCCACCTCATAGCCCCGTATCTGGTCTCTCTCCTGATCGTTGGCGGTTAAGAAAATGACTATGGTGTCCGGGTGCTGGGGCTTTACCAGATTACACAATTCAAACCCGTTCCCGTCCGGCAGGTTGATGTCCAGCAGCACCATGTCAAATTCCCGCTGGCGGAGGGCTTCGACGGCGGTTCTGGCATTTAAGGCGGCGGTCACAAAGTAGCCATCTGCGGTCAGATTATACGCCAACATCTTATTCAAAAAACTGTCGTCCTCGACAATTAAAATCTGCTTCATCTTGTCACTTCCTTTGCTTTTTGCAGATAGTATAACAGGCAAATGTCCGCGAAATGTTACAGCGGATGGATTTTCTCAAAAAATGCCTTTCACTTATTATAGGACAGCCCCTGGGACAGGACAAGGCAGAAAATGTGAATTATAAACTATACGTCAATACATATTAAGTAAATCCTAATTCAACTATACGATGTATGCGGAAACAGGATGGACACTATACTTAACAAGACGTTTCCAGTGGGGGCACTGCTTCCATCCTGATAACCGATTAAGGTAAGTCCCGATGTATGTAAGAAATCAGATTGATACCAGCCATCTGAAAAAGCATCTGTACCATACCACCCAGAGAAAATCCGGGAAATGACAACCAACTTTCCTATCAGCATCTTCCGAAAGGAAATAGGGATTGTCAGAATGTTTTTCAGAGTGTGGTCCGTCCGTTCCCGATCAATCATATATCCAGCAATCAGAACGATTGTTGCAGGATAGATTAAAACCAGATTGTTCCAGATGACGTTTGCAGAAAAATTAAGAAGCGAATGGGTTGCCCCATCTGAAGCTGTTGCCATAAATCGGGAAAGAAGCACGATGGTAGGCATTATCGCTACGCGCTTATTAAAATAATTCATCTCCACTTTTAAAATCAAATCCAGGGTGAAGGTCAAATTTTACTGCACCAACGTTTGCCATTCCTTTTACAGCTTTACTAATACGCGCAATACCTTCATTTCCAAACCCTGCACATAGTTCTATTGCTTTTACTCCATGTTCTGATAGTTCCCGCGCAACAGTTTCGGCTTCAGAATAGTTTTTAACCCCAACAACTGTCAAGTTGACTGTTGGCTTATTTATAACTGTTCTATGTTTCTTGTAGTCTACTTCTGGTGCGACAAAAATAAATGCTGCGTTTACTTTCATTCTAAACCTCCTGTGAAATTGTTTTAAGTATAGTTTCTTGAATAATATCAGTGATTTATTATTCGCTTATTATTACACCTCCTGCTTTAATGGTACAAAACAACCTGTTACAAACAAAGTAACAGGCTGTTTCTTTATATTCTTCTCGCAAGACATTCTAAAATAAATAGGGTTGGAACCTGTGTGGTTGCATTATAATCTCCATTCACACGTTGTTCCTTTATATTATATGAAAAACTCCAATCAGATATTTGGGCTAAAGTGCTGTTTGGTGCATTGGTAATACTTAAAACCATACATTTTTTTTGCTGAAATTGCCGAACCATATCAACTACACCTTTGGTTTCCCCGCTTTCTGATAATGCAATAATCACTGCATTTTTATAAGAATATGTTTCAATTGGATAAAAGGTATCTTCCAATCCAACAGAAAACTTCCCCATATTGGAAAAAAGCCGCGCCCCGTATTTTGCCAAAGTGCCTGATGAGCCGTTTCCAATAAAAATCAGATAATCAGAATTTTTTATTATTTCTATAGCCGACGAAAGTTTCCTCTCAAATGCACTTGAATTTGTCCTTTGGAAGAAAAGATTAAGCTCCTGCAAATCTTCTAAAGGCGGTTGTGTTTTAAGGAGATGTATTTCATCATTTATAGCTTTCTTAAATTCGGAATATCCTTCAAAACCATTTTTATTACAAAAACGCAATAATGTTGAAGTTGAAATGTGTATATCACTTGCTAATTCTCGAATTGTCATATACGGAATTTTTTCGATATTAGAAATGATAAATTTATAAATCAAAATTTCTGTTTCGTTAAATTTTTGAATTTCTTCATACGAGAACATTCTACCGCCTCCCTATCACAAAATTATTATAGCTTAACTAAAACAATTCTACAATTACAGATAGCTCATATTTTTGCTGTACTGGCAATTTTAATTGAACAAAATCGCTGCGCGATGGCCTGTCGAGGCTGTGGCGCAGTATTTTCCGTTAAAAAAGCAGTGGCGGCCAAGTCCTAAAAGTAGAGCTGATACCTGCTTACTGCTTTGATTTCATGGAATAGGCAGCGACACCAAGATCCAGAAAATAGAACCGGCAGTTGTCAACCAGGTCCAGATGGTTACAGTCAATACTCTTGCTGCAATAGCCTATAACATGGGATAAATACAGCCAGCTGATGGCTGCATTCACCATCTTTTTTGAGATCTTCCCGCTCTCCTCTTTAAAGACTATCTTAGAAAAATCAGTTACAAAATCGTCCGTCCCCTTTTTCTCTTTCACCAGAGAAATTGCAATGGCCGAGAACATTTTGCCGAACAAGTCCAATTCAAGAGCTGTTTCAAAGTACCTGGAGGATTCACGAATAAATATTTCAACATTTTTTTCCACCTGTGCGCGGCACTGACTGATATCCTTTGTCTCCAGGTACGTCTCCACCACCTTGGGATAGCCGCCAATCTGGCAGTAAATTTCAAAAAGCCGGTTTATCTCATCGTAACACTCATGGGAGCTTTCCCCGGTTAATGATAGCTGTTCGTATCGTTCACGCAGGCCAAATGCCTCTAAAAATTCAGGAAATGAAAGCGTATTTAAAATCAGGCTGTCCGTATCCCCTGCGGATAAGAAAAAACCTTTCTCACGGGTTCGGCCCAAATAACTGCCGGTTACAATAAAGTCACAGGCAAACTCCCGTGCAAACTCCCGGATCCTGCTGTATATGGCCGCGGATTCCTGGATTTCGTCAATCACTACCACGGTTGACTTATCATCCTTAAATTCCGGATCGTAGGCTTTTATCACCTGATGCAGAGGCTGGCTGCGTACCGCATTTCTGTTTTCATATATTTCATGAAAGTAACCCAGGAAATCCTGTCCGGATTTTCCAATCATATTAATATAGATAAATTGGTCATACTGTTCCCTGGCGAACTTTTC
>ENA-ORTP01002499-ORTP01002499.1-human-gut-metagenome-genome-assembly--contig:-NODE-2499-length-15228-cov-2.589732_pt1 | contig 15228 bp, 10 predicted proteins | sample MGYA00241913_ERZ509190 | MGnify/ENA primary metagenome ERZ509190 (study PRJEB26280, sample SAMEA2338839) | human gut metagenome | biome: human gut; feature: human-associated habitat; material: faeces...
GAAAAGGTGGTTCTGATTTTGATCCGAAAGGAAAATCAGACAGAGAGATCATGGCATTCTGCCAGAGCTTTATGACAGAGTTATGCAAATATATCGGCGCTGATACAGATGTTCCGGCAGGAGATATCGGTACAGGAGCAAGAGAGATCGGATACATGTTCGGTCAGTATAAGAGAATCCGCGGAGTATTTGAAGGAGTCCTGACAGGAAAAGGGCTTACTTACGGAGGATCTCTGGCACGTACAGAGGCAACAGGATACGGACTTCTCTATCTGACACAGGAGATGCTGAAATTAAACGGAATCGAACTGGCAGGAAAAACAGTTGCAGTTTCCGGTTCCGGAAATGTTGCGATCTATGCTACAGAAAAAGCACAGCAGCTCGGAGCAAAGGTTGTGACAGTCAGCGATTCTACAGGATGGGTATATGATCCGGAAGGTATCGATCTGGCGGCACTCAAAGAGATCAAAGAAGTAAAACGTGCAAGACTTACAGAATATAAAAATTATCGTCCAAACGCAGAGTACCATGAAGGAAGAGGCGTATGGAGCGTAAAAGTGGACATCGCACTTCCGTGTGCAACACAGAATGAACTTCATCTGGAAGACGCAAAAGCACTGGTTGCAAACGGATGTATTGCGGTTGCAGAGGGTGCAAATATGCCGACCACAATGGAAGCTACAGAATACCTGCAGGAAAACGGAGTTCTGTTTGCACCTGGTAAAGCAGCGAATGCCGGTGGTGTTGCGACATCTGCTCTGGAGATGTCTCAGAACAGCGAGCGTTTAAGCTGGACATTCGAAGAGGTAGACGGAAAATTACAGCAGATCATGGTAAATATCTGCCACAATATGGCAGATGCTGCTGAGAAATATGGCGCAAAAGGAAACTATGTAGTAGGTGCCAATATCGCAGGATTTGAGAAGGTTGTAGAAGCAATGACCGCACAGGGAATTGTATAAACGATATCACAAATCATACAAAAATAATCTCTAAAGCAAGCAAATATGTGAAATGAGCAGGCGGCAGTATTCGTCTGCTCATTTTGTGTATTCTGCTTGCTTTTTTTCAGAACAGGTGTTATAATCCATATCACTTAGAGACAGATCTGGTTTCTGAGTTCTAAAAATTCATGGAATCTGAAGTACAGATTCATCGTTTTATATGATTCAGAAGTGATGGTTTTCATCACATCAGTAAAATGTATTCCAGTTATAGCAAGAAGTATACAGGAGAGATAGACGAAACGTCTGTTTTATTTTTGTACCCGAAAGGAGGGAGCAGATGGAGGAGAATGATGGCATTCGCGCTCCGCCGACAGTTGTCTGACAGCAGTAGGAAAAGAAATGGAGGTGTGAATATAAGAAGAAAGAATCGGAGATATCTGGCAGCAGGTTTGACTGTATTTTCCCTGTTGTTTGGCGGTTTGCAGGTATGGGCTGCCGAGGAGCCGGATGCCGGATGGGAAACAAAGATACAGAAAGAAGAAAAAAGTAACATGGAAATACTGATCGCTTCGGAGCAGCCTTATACATATTTGAGTCAGATGAAAGAGCGTATACAGTTTGTGGGGGCACTTTCTCTGGGAGAGCTTTATCAGCTGCAGGAAATTTTACCTTATCTGATGATCAAAGAACACATTGGAAAAGAAGAGGCTGCGTGGGATACCAAAATGTATCTGGAAGTGGTTGAGGAATGGAAAAGACGGGAGGAAGCACTGATCAGTGAGGAAGAAAAGCAAAGCCTCACGGAAGCGCTTATAAAAATGCTTCCGGAAAACGGGCAATCTTATGTGATTGATGGAAAAGAAAGCCGGGTGGACAGTCTGCAACGATATGGAGAGTTTTTGCAGACACAGGTGTCTTTTTCGGTGGAAGCATGCCTGGAAGAAATCCGAAACAGCAGAGCAGACGACAAAGAAGAGCCTGTTGAAAAAGAAGAAACATTGCCGGACAACGTGTCCAAAGAGCAGAAAGCAGAAGGCGCCTGCCGGATTGGAAATACATACTATGAGGATCTTTCGGCGGCTTTGCATGCAGTAAAGGATAATGAAACGATTTATATTGTACAGAGTCATACGATGAAGGATAGTTTTGTATATGTGGAAAAGACCAGAACGAGAAAGTTTCAGAATGTCCGGATTTTGCCCGAGGGCGGTCCGAGAACGGTCAGGATGCCGGACCGGCACAGGCTGGCATTTACAAAATCAAGTGTTGCGATCGGAAGTAAAGGAAGCGATCCATTGACATTTGATTTAAGTGGGACTTCCGTTCCGGATTCGGATAATTTGTATTGTGGTGCCATTTGTGCAAATAAGGGAAGTTCTGTGACATTTGAAAATTGCGTTTTTCAAAATGGAGATCAGCTGTCAAGATGGATGATCCACGGAGAATATGGTTCTGTAACAGTGGATCAGTGTAAATTTCAAAATTGCGACAATGGAGTGGGAGTTGTTACAGAGGCAAGTTCTGCATTCACGCCGACAGAAATCAGTTTTCGCGTGCAAAATTCTGTGTTTGATGGGATTGCGGATATCGGAGCGGTTCACTTTTCTATACATAGAGCCAATATCCGTGCAGAGATTCAGAACAATGTATTTAAAAACTGCCGGATCGGGATTGGCGGAATCCGAAGTGATGAAGCTCCATATACCGGACCGATAAGTGCACGGATTCAGGGAAATACGTTTCAGAACTGTTATATCGGGGAAAGTTTCAGTCAGGGTACTTCGGTTGCAGCTTCTGTGTTTCAGGTAAATGTGTCCAATGAGAGGTATCATGGATGGCAAAGTACTTCACAGCATCCGAATGTGGGAGATCTCTACTCAGGATGGTTCAGTACCGGATTTTGCAATTCTAATGTAGAAGCAAGTGTGAATGGATGCAGCTATGAGAATGGCGTCCATGGAATTGCAACGATGAGTAAAGGGCGCACGGTGGTTAATAATACGACTCTGGCAAGAAACAATGCAAAAGAAGCGAATACGGAACAGTGCGGACAGAAAGGAAACGGTGGAGGTATCTTTCTCAATGGGGGAACGATTATATGGAATAGCGGAACGATTTGTGAGAATCAGGCAGATCGGGGAGGCGCCATTTATTTAAAGGATGGGGAGATTCTTTTGAAAGACGGCAGTTTTTATGGAAATCGTGCACAAAACCGGGGCGGAGGAATCTACAATCAGAGTGGAACCGTGAAACAGGAAGGGGGAAATTTTTCCGCGAATACGGCAGAGATCGGTTCCGGTGTTTATCAGGATGGAATTTACCAGATGAGTGGTCCGGCAGTGGTAGATGAAGGGAATGACGTATATCTGCCAGCTGAAAAATACATTGAGGTAATACGAAAGCTTCAGTCTGTTCCTGCGGCAAGAGTTACACCGGACCGATATGAGAATGGCAGAATGGTCGTAAAGGTAAGTTATGGAAACCGTACAGGAAGTATGGAGTGGGAGCGGTTTTTGCTGACACCACAGAGCAGATATTGCCTGCGCCCGGGAGATTATCAGGAACGGCGTGCAGGTACTTTAAAAGAAGCAGTTACGATCAGCAGTGAATATACGGTGCAGTATGATAAAAACACGAAAGCACAGGTGGAACAGATGCCGGAACCGTCTGTCAAATACTGGTATGAGAAAGCATCGGTTTCGGAACAGATTCCAAAATGGCTGGACGTACCGTTTCTGGGATGGAATGAAAATCAGACGGCAAAAGAGGGACAATATCAGCCGGGAGAAAATCTTCCTGCTGAGAAAAATCAGGATCTGACGCTGTATGCAATCTGGGAGGACCGGGTATCGATCCGTTATCTGGGAAATCACGCAGAAGAGGGACTGGAAAAGTCGGAAATTGTTTCTTATGAGGATTGTCTCCAAAACGGATACCGGATTCAGAAAAATAAGGGCTATACAGATTATAAGAGGAGCAGGCATACATTTGCAGGCTGGGATCAGCGTGCGGATGTGGGCGCAAAAGAAGCGGCATTTCAGGAAAATCGCGAAAACAGAATTTCTTATGAAGAACTTCGAAAGATTGCTGCCAGTCAGAGAACCGAAACCGGGGAGAGCAGGGAAATGGCAAAAGTGGCATTGTATGCGATCTGGGACCGGGCTCCGGAGATTTCAGCACCGGATAAAGAGTACTTTGAAGGAGAGACCGTAAAAAAGGAGGATCTGTTGAAAGATGTTCAGAGTACGGATCGGGAAGATGGGGAATTAACTACGCAGATTAAGATCGTTCAGATTGAATATGCGCCCGGCAGACTGACAGAAGACGGAAAAGCGGATAAAGAGGTGAAAACATGGAAAGACGGAATGTCATCCGAAGAACTTCTGGATACGTGGTTTTTGCAGCTGGATAAAAAAGACAGCCCGGTCACACATAAAGTCGTATATCAGGTTACGGACAGCATTGGAAATATTACAGAAGAGTCCTGCAGCGTTAAGATCAAATATAATGAATTTCCGGTGATTGAAGCACAGGATCGCTATTTTACTCTTCAAGAGGCACAGCAGGGTGCAATTACGGAAGAAGTGTTAAAGACTCAGGCAATATCAGAAGGAAAAGTAAAAGCCAATGATACGGAAGAAGGAGATCTTTCTGAAAAATTGAAACTGCTTGATTTTCATCCGGAGGAATTTCAAAAATTTACGGATTCAGGGTATATCGTGTTGAATTGGCATGTTCAGGACAGCATGGGTCCGGATGGCAAAGGAAAAGAAACGGTTCGGCCGTTTACTGTGTATGTTGTCAAGGATGGAGAAATTCCAAAAGCACCGCATAAACAGAATGTTCGTTTTATCAGTGAAAAATATTATCGGATCAATGAGAATGTGGATGCAGACGCTCTGACAGAGGACGAAAAAGAAGCATACAGTAAAAACGGAGGACTTCATGTAGACTCCAAATGGTATCAGGAACAGGAGTATCAGGATGTGATCGAAAAGACATGGAAAAAGAATGGTGGAAAAGTATATCGTTTTACGCATGAGGATGCCAGAAGAGCGGAAGAATTTGTGGATACCCACGGAATCGGAAACAGTCGGGATGAGAATGCACTGGCGATGTTTGCAAATGAGTTTCTGAAATAAATTGACAATATCGAGTATCGATAATATAATGAATGTATAAATTATCGATACTCGATATTTCTTTTTGGGAGGAGGAAATCTCATGAGAACAAAGAAAAGAGTGTTTCGTAGTTTTGGATATCTGGAATGTGATGCATTTGCAGAATATCTAAAGGAAATGGCAGCATCTGGATGGCATTTTTCATTTCCGGAATTTACTACATCTGTTATGGTCAGAAAATTTTACGTCTTTCAGTGGAAGAACCTCTGACAAAAGAACAGATTCAGGTTGTGGAAGAACGACTGAAATTGAAAGAATAAAGAAGGGTGTGGACTATGGCAAGAGAGCAGTTTCAGACACTGACAGAGCCGATGTATTATATTTTGATCGCGTTATCCGAAGAATGCTGTGGAGTGGACATTATGGAAAAGGTGCAAAAAATTTCCGGCGGAAGAGTGAAGGTTGGTCCGGGAACGCTGTATACAATGCTGTCTAAATTTGAGGAAAATCAGATTATTTTCAGGACAAAAGAAGAAGGAAGAAGAAAGTCTTATGTGATCACAGAACATGGAAGAAAATTGCTGCAGGAAGAGCACGAAAGATTATGTATCATGCTGGCAGATTGGAATGGATATTTTGACAAAAACTTGCTATACTACAATAATAGACAAGAGAAGAAGGAGAACGAAAGATGAATATATTTGATATTCTCGGACCGGTTATGGTAGGACCATCCAGTTCCCATACTGCGGGAGCAGCAAGGATCGGCTATATTACAAGAAAGCTGCTGGGGAGCCAACCGAAAAAAGCAAGGATCGGATTGAGCGGTTCTTTTGCGGCAACAGGGAGAGGACACGGAACAGATCGTGCTCTGGTAGCAGGACTTTTGGGGATGAAACCAGATGATATGCGGATTCCGGATAGTTTTTCTGTTGCAAAACAGGAAGGACTGGAGTTTGAAATATACAATACACAGATTAAAGAAGCGCATCCAAATACAGCGCTTTTGGATGTAGAAGGAGTTGACGGAAAGACGATCGTGGTGCAGGCATCATCTCTTGGCGGCGGGAGAATTATGCTCAATGAACTGGATGAAATCACCGTAAACTGTACAGGCGCCTGTCCGACATTGATCATAAGAAACGAAGATAGCCCGGGACAAGTGGCAGAGGTGACTTCTGTATTATATGGAAAGAAAGTCAATATTGCCACACTTCAGCTTCACAGGGACAAGCGGGGCGGTTATGCGGTTATGGTGATTGAAACGGATCAGCCTGTAGAACCGGACACGATTCGGGATCTGGAACGTTTAAACGGTATCAGCAAAGTGACTTACATTGAGACAGAGGGGGTATAGCGGATGGCATTTCATTCATTAGAGGAGATTCAAAAATCCTGCCGGGAGAAGAACGTTTTGTTTTGGAGAGCGGTCCTTTTAGAAGATATGGCAGATCGATCTGTGACAGAGACGGAGTCAATGCAGTCGATGCAGCAGATGTGGACAGCGATGAAATCAGCGAGTGAGCAGTATGACAGGACACAGGTCTCTGCCAGCGGACTGGTCGGAAAGATGGGGGCGCAGATGGAGGAATACCGTCAGAGTAAAGAGCCGCTGTGCGGTCCATTTGTCTCAAAGGTGATCGCAAGAGCATTGGAGATGGGAGAATCCAATGCCTGTATGAAGCGGATCGTGGCAGCACCGACAGCAGGTGCATGCGGGGTGCTGCCGGCTGTACTGGTTCCCCTTTATGAAGAAGAACGGGTATCGGAAGATGAGGTGATCCATGCATTGTATACCGCGGCCGGTATCGGCCAGGTGATCGCATCCCGTGCATTTATTGCCGGAGCGGCAGGTGGATGTCAGGCGGAGATTGGAGCGGCATCTGCAATGGCAGCAGGCGCACTCGTGTTTTTACAGGGTGGAGATGAAGAGCAGATCTCACATGGAGCGGCCATGGCGCTGAAAAATCTGTTGGGACTGGTGTGTGATCCGGTAGCCGGTCTTGTGGAAGTACCCTGTGTAAAGAGAAATGTGATCGGAGCTGTCAATGCTTTATCATCTGCGGATATGGCACTGGCGGGAATTACCAGCAGGATTCCGCCGGATCAGGTGATCGATGCGATGAAGGAGGTCGGAGAGAGTATGCACGTCTCTCTGCGTGAGACAGGAGAAGGCGGAGTTGCCAATACGCCGGAAGCGCGGAAAATCAAGGAAAAACTGGGAATGTAGTATGGTTTGCAGAAAAAATCGTTGACAACAAAAGGAAAATGCTTTATAGTTTTCTTAAATAAAAGGGAGTAACCAGCGCTTATGGCGTGCACGATGTCGTCAATACGATGGAAAAGTTCATCCGTATCGTGATTAAATGGTGAGACTTTTGTTGCATACATAACTTGCAATAAAAGTCTCTTTTTTATTGCATAAAAGAAATGGAGGAATGAATGTGAAAAACTATTATCAGTTTTCTGCAGAAGAAGTCAAACAGGATATTAATGGAAAACAAGAGCCGTTGACAGCTGCGGAAGTAAAAGCACATCAGGAGAAGTTCGGACCAAACGAACTGGTAGAAGGGAAGAAAAAGACCACACTTCAGATCTTTCTGGAGCAATACAAAGATTTCCTTGTGATCATTTTGATCGCTGCAGCGATCGTCTCCGGATTTTTAGGAGATGCGGAGAGTGCCATTGTTATCCTGATCGTAATCACGATCAATGCGATTCTTGGTACGGTACAGACCGTGAAGGCAGAGCAGTCGCTGGCCAGTCTGAAAAAGCTCTCCGGACCGGAGGCAAAAGTATTGCGTGACGGAAGTGTTGTTCCGATTCCATCTGCAGAAGTAACAGTCGGAGATATCGTTATGCTGGATGCGGGAGATTATATTCCTGCAGACGGACGTCTTTTGGAGAGCGCCAGTCTGAAAGTAGACGAGAGTGCTCTGACAGGAGAAAGTCTTGGTGTAGAAAAAATGACAGATGCCATTGAAGGCGAGGTTCCGCTTGGAGACCGTACGAATATGGTATATTCCGGAAGCTTTGTCACATACGGAAGAGGTTCCTTTGTAGTAACCGGTATTGGTATGGAGACTGAGGTCGGTAAGATCGCAAGTCTGTTAAAGACCACATCTGAAAAGAAAACGCCACTGCAGGTGAATCTGGATCAGTTCGGACAGAAACTTTCCATCATCATTCTGGTGTTCTGTGGTATTTTATTTGGAATCAATGTATTCCGCGGTGGTAATATCGGAGATGCGTTCCTGTTTGCAGTTGCACTTGCAGTTGCAGCGATTCCGGAGGCACTTAGTTCTATCGTAACAATCGTACTTTCTTTCGGTACACAGAAGATGGCAAAAGAACATGCGATTATTCGAAAACTGCAGGCAGTGGAAGGTCTGGGAAGTGTTTCTATTATCTGTTCTGATAAAACAGGTACACTGACCCAGAATAAAATGACGGTCCAGCAGGTGTATGTAGACGGAAAAGTCATAAATGGCATAGACATGGATATTACTGACCAGACCCAGAGGTATCTGCTTTATGATGCAGTGCTTACCAATGATTCCAGCATTGTAGATGGAAAAGGCATTGGAGATCCTACAGAATATGCTCTTCTTGAAATGTTCCGCAATATACAGGTACTTCCGGAAAGCTATTTAGGAAAAATGGGGGTTCATGAGGATGCCCTGCGAAATGTGATGTGCCGTATGGAAGAGGTTCCTTTTGATTCAGACCGGAAACTGATGAGTACAAAATATTATATCCACGGTGTTCCTACGATCCTTACAAAAGGAGCTGTGGATGTGCTGCTGGACCGCTGTGTTAATGTGCGCTACAGTGACGGCATCCGTCCGATGACAGAAGAAGAGAAAGAAAAGATCCGCCTGGAGAATCAGAAATTTTCGGAAAACGGACTTCGTGTGCTGGCATTTGCCTATAAAGAGTCAGAAGAGGTTCTGTGCGTGGACACGGAATGCGGCTATACCTTTTTAGGACTTATTTCCATGGTGGACCCACCAAGACCGGAGTCTGTAAAGGCAGTGGCAGAGGCCGCCCAGGCAGGTATCAAAACGGTTATGATCACTGGTGACCATAAGGTAACAGCTACCGCTATTGCCCGCCATATTGGTATTTTCAAGGATGGTGATATGGCTCTTACAGGAATGGAGCTGGATGCCCTAAGTGATGCAGAGCTGGATGAAAAGATCGATAAAATATCTGTTTATGCCAGAGTTTCACCGGAAAATAAGATCCGTATCGTAGATGGCTGGCAGAGGCGCGGAAATATTGTGTCCATGACCGGTGACGGTGTAAATGATGCCCCGGCATTGAAGAAAGCGGACATTGGCGTAGCAATGGGCATCACAGGAACGGAGGTTTCCAAGGATGCTGCAGCCATGATCCTTGCAGATGATAATTTTGCTACGATCATCAAGGCGGTTGCAAACGGACGTAATGTATACAGAAATATTAAAAATGCAGTGCTGTATCTTCTTTCCGGCAATACAGCTGCTATCTTTGCTGTATTATATACTTCCCTTATGGCTTTACCGGTGCCTTTCGCTCCGGTGCAGTTGCTGTTTATCAACCTTCTGACTGACTCCCTTCCGGCCCTTGCCATTGGCATGGAACCGGCAGATGAAGGTCTTTTAAGAGAAAAGCCAAGAGATCCTAAAGAAGGTCTTATGACAAGGGATTTTATGATAAAAATGGTATCCCAGGGTGCAATGATCGCAGTTGCAGTCATCACCGCTTTTTATCTGGGCTTAAAAAATGGTGGTGCGGCTATGGCTTCTACCATGGCATTTTCCACGTTGACTCTGGCAAGACTGTTCCATGGCTTTAACTGCAGAGGCAAACAGTTCATTTTTAAGATGGGCTTTACCACTAATCCTTACAGTATTTACGCATTTGCGGCAGGAGCTGCATTCCTTGGACTGGTTATTTTTATTCCGGGATTGCATGGACTGTTCCAGATACAGACTATGCCTGTAACAGCTATGATCCAGGTGGCAGTGCTGGCTTTTATTCCTACAGCCATTATCCAGTTAAGACGTAAGATCATAAATGCGTAAAGCAGTGAGTGATCTGATGTCAATAGTATCAAATAAGGAAAAATGTAAAAAAATGTAAAAAATGTGAAAAACTACTTGAAACCTACTTGGAAAGTGGGTAATATAAAAGGCAGCCGTTTTATGGGCTGCCTTTTATACTTTTGCGCTTTTGTGCGAAATGGGCAAAAAGAAAGCGATTACAAAAAAAAATTGTGCAAATTACAGGAAAACACGATTGACATTACAGAAAGTAAGGTCTACAATGACTATAATAATATTACAAAGAATATTAAAAAGAATATCAGGAGGAACAGTAAAATGACAAAGCGTGAAAGAGTAATTGCGGCAATTGAAGGAAAGCATGTAGATGCGATCCCATCATCTTTTTCCCTGCACTTCCCAAAGAACCAGGCAGTAGGTGATGAGGCAGTAGCAGCTCATCTGAAATTCTTCAAAGAGACCGATACTGATATCGTAAAGGTTATGAATGAGCATCTGGTACCTTACTATGGAATGATCCGCACTCCAAAGGATTACTATGAACTGATCCCATCTTTCAGCAGAAATACCAACATCATTGAAGATCAGATCGAAATGACCAAGAAGATCATGGACGGAGTTGATAAGGACGCTTTCACCATGGGTACTTTACATGGTATGTGTGCTTCCGGTATCCATCCATTAGAGAAGATGGGTGAAGGCTACAACTACGATCAGGTTCGTCAGATGCAGGTAGACTTCCTCCGTTGGGATGAGAAAAAGATGTTAGACTCTATGGAAAGAATTGCTGATGGTATGTGCATCCTGGCTGAAAGATACATCAAGGACGCAGGCGTTGACTCTGTATACTATGCAGGTTTAGGCGCAGAGACCAGATGGTACACTGATGAAGAATTCGCAAAATGGATCAAACCATTTGACTTAAAGATCATGAAGGCAATCAAAGATGCAGGCGGCTACTGCTTCTTACATATGTGCAAGAGCGGCCTGAACATGAAGAGATACGATGAAGATTACGCTGCACTGGCAGATGTTGTAAACTGGGGCGTATACGAAGCACCAATGACTCTGGCAGACGGCAAGAAGCAGTTCCCGGGAAAGACCATCCTTGGCGGATTAGAGAACCGCAGTGGTGTTCTGGTAGATGGTGATGAATATGACGTAAGAAGAGAAGTTATCAAGGTTGTTGAAAACTTCGGAAGAGACAGCTTTATCCTTGGCGCAGACTGCACACTGGCAACTGAGCAGGATCTGAAGCTGGTAAGAGCTGCAGTAGAGCAGGCAAGAAGCTTATAATACACAGATCTTAAGAAAAGAGGGGTGCAAATGCTCAGATATATAGGAAAAAGAATATTAATTGCAATACCTACTTTTTTGGGGATCACGGTTTTAGTATATGTGCTTTCTTCGATGGCTCCTGGAACTCCGTTGGAAATGATCTTTAATGATCCGAATGCTACGGCAGAACAGATGGCGGCGATGAAAGCAAAGCTGGGACTGGACCAGCCGGTCATGATACAGTATTTTAACTGGCTGGTACAGCTACTGCATGGAAATATGGGTGCATCCTACCGAACAGGACACGCTGTCTGGGCAGATATATCCGAACGTATCGGACCTACACTGCTCCTTACCATGTCTTCTCTGGTGTTCTCCATCCTGATCGCAATTCCACTGGGGATCATGTCCGCATATAAGCCATACACAGCATGGGACTACATTTCCTCTGCGTTTTCCTTTATCGGAGCAGCCATCCCAAATTTCTTTGCAGGACTGGTATTCGTATACCTTCTTTCAGTAGTATTGAAGGTTTTCCCAAGTGGAGGTATGTACGACACATCAGGTGTCAGAACCTTACCAATGTTATTACATCACCTGTTCCTTCCTATGCTGGTACTTTCCATCCAGCAGGTAGGAAGTCTGATCCGTCAGACAAGAGGTGCTATGCTTGATGTTTTGCAGGAAGATTATATCCGTACTGCAAGGGCAAAAGGCTCGTTAGAAGGAAGAGTCCTTTTCAAACATGCTCTTCAGAATGCATTTATTCCGATCATCACCCGTATTGGTATGATGATCCCGTTCTTAGTAGGCGGCGCTGTTGTTACAGAACAGATCTTTGCATGGCCGGGACTTGGAAGCTTAATGGTACTTTCCATTAACTCCCGTGATTATCCGGTTATTATGGGTATCACGGTTTTCATTGCAGCAGCTGTACTGATCGGCAACATGGTCGTAGATCTTATTTATGGTCTCTTAGACCCGAAGATCCGTTATTCATAGGAGGGAGTAGACGTAATGGCGAAAGAAAATAACAGAAGCTCCTATTTCGGGGACGTAGTCAAAAAATTCCTGGCACACAGACTGGCAATGATGGGTACTATCGTATTGCTTATTGAGGTGCTGGCAGTTTTACTGCTTCCGGCTATTATGAAGCTGGATCCATATTCCATGGATTATATGGCTTTTGGCGGTGGTCCTTCACCAGAGCATATCTTAGGCTGTGATGATGTAGGAAGAGACTTATTTGCCAGATTGATCTTCGGTGACCGTGTTTCACTGATGGTTGGTATCTGTTCTGCCCTGATCAGCTTAGTCATAGGTGTTCCGTTGGGTCTGGTTGCCGGATATTTCAGGGGTGCAGTAGAAACCGTTATCATGAGATGTGCAGATATCTTCATGTCATTCCCTAACATGATCCTGATCCTGGTTTTAGCCAGTGTGTTAGGACAGTCTGTAACTACAGTCTGTAACTACAGTTACACTGGTAATAGGATTCCTTGGCTGGACTGAGTTTGCCAGACTTATTTACGCCAGCGTACTGTCAGTCAGGGAAAAAGATTATGTAGAATCAGCAAAAGCGATCGGTGCGAAAAACGGCACGATCTTACTTCGTTATGTTTTACCAAACTCATTTGCACCGGTTATCATTTCCTTTACATTCAGGACAGCACAGGCGATCATCACAGAGTCTTCCTTAAGCTTCTTAGGACTTGGTGTGCAGCCTCCGGAAGCTTCCTGGGGAAACATCCTTTATTATGCACAGTCCATCAGTGTACTGTCTACAAAGCTTTATATGTGGGTACCGGCCGGTGTTGTACTGGTCCTTACTGTACTGAGCATTAACTTCATTGGTGATGGCATCCGTGATGCCTTAGACACCAAGATGAAGATTTAAGCTATATCATTTTTATGTCCGCGGGGAAGTGGGTACAGAGAGACTTCGAGAGGACATTGAACGCAAAGGAGGAAAAACATGAAAAAAAGTAACCTTTAAAAAAAGGCAGTGTCAGTGTTATTAGTAGCATCTGCACTGGCAGGCTGCGGCAGCTCTGCAACCCAGACTGCTACCACAGCAGCTCCAGCTGCATCCGGAACTGAAACAAGTGCAGCAGCTACAGAAGCCGGCAGCACAGGAAACACAGCAGAATCAGGCACCATTACTATGGCAATGGTTTCTGCATGGGATTCCATTATCCCATTTGATACTACAAGCTCTTATTCAGATGTAGTTCTGGATCTGATCTATGACAAGCTGGTATATCTGAAGCAGGACGGTACTTATGAACCAAGACTGGCTGATAAGTGGAGCATGAGCGATGACAATAAGGTATTGACTGTACACCTGAATGAAAATGCAAAATGGCAGGATGGCGAGCCTGTAACTGCTGATGACGTAGTATTCACCATGCAGGTTTACAACTCCCCAAGTGCTGCTGTTGTAAGACAGAACAATGTAAGCCCATTTGCAGGCTTTAAAGAGGGTGATGACAGCCTTCAGGTAAAGGCAGTAGATGAGCATACAGTAGAAATGACCTGTGCAGAGCCAACCAATATGGATTTCCTCTTCTTCATCAAGTTCAGGGATATCTATATCCTTCCAAAGCATCTGTTAGGCGATACACCATATGCTGATATCAGAAACAACAGCTACTGGGAGAAACCGGTCGGTTCCGGTCCATGTATCTACGAGAGTCAGATCAGCGGCGAGCGTATGGAATTTAAGGCAAACAAGGACTACTACTTAAAGACACCACAGTGGGATCGTTTTGTAGTAAAAGTTGTTGCTACACCTAGCCTTCTGTCCGGTCTGATGAACAACGAGATCGATATCCTGGCTGGAAACGTTGCTTCCCTGCAGTTATCTGACTGGGATATGGCTAAGCAGCAGCAGAACCTGACCTGTGTATCTACAGAGTCTGTAGGATACCAGTACATGGCTATTAATACAGGAAAAGATTACATGCCAGCGAAGGTTAGACAGGCGATCGACATGGCGATCAACAGAGATGCTATTGTTTCCGGTCTGTTAAAGGGCGAAGGCGAGCCGGCATTTGGACCATTTGCAAAGAGCCATAAGTATTATGATGATGTAGTAAATGTAGGATACAACCCGGAAAAGGCAAAAGAGCTGTTAGCAGAAGCTGGCTGGGATGGTTCCCATGAGTTAGTATTCTCTGTACCTACTGGAAACAGCATCAGAGAGCAGGCTGCAGTTATCATCCAGCAGAATCTTCAGGAAGTTGGTATCAAGACAAAGATCGAGTCTGCTGACTTTGCAACCCACTTAACTAAAGTAAGAGAAGGAAACTACGACCTTGGTCTGATCGGTTCCGGCGGTTCACCAGACCCATCTGAGTGTGTTATCAACTTCAAGCCAGATCACATCAACAACTTCTCTCATCTGTCTGACTGGACCATTTACAACACCGGTGCAGAAGGCGAGCATGCATTCAGCTTTGAAGACAGAAAAGTTAACTATGACAATTATCAGGAACTGCTGGTAGAGCAGGTACCATTCTGCTTCCTGTATTTCCAGAATAACCTGTTTGCTTACAACAACAGGATTGGTAATGTAAAAGATAACCAGGATTACTCTCAGTTAAACAGAGACGTATGGAACTGGACCATCGAAAAATAATAAATGTTTATAATATATGAGCATTGCCCGCCACCTTGTGTGGCGGTGCAGACCGGAGCAAGGAGATAAAAGCTGCTCCGGTCTGCAGCACCACAGAAGAAGGGGAATGCGTTTAAAAAACTTTCAGGATAGCGAAATGGAGGATTAACATGGAACCTTTATTAGAAGTAAAGAATTTAAAAACCAGCTTTAA
>ENA-ORTP01002520-ORTP01002520.1-human-gut-metagenome-genome-assembly--contig:-NODE-2520-length-15122-cov-3.236079_pt1 | contig 15122 bp, 9 predicted proteins | sample MGYA00241913_ERZ509190 | MGnify/ENA primary metagenome ERZ509190 (study PRJEB26280, sample SAMEA2338839) | human gut metagenome | biome: human gut; feature: human-associated habitat; material: faeces...
AAAGTCTGGGCTTTGCGCATAAAAAAAGGCTGTGTCAGCGTTTTGACACAACCTCTGTCAACCCAAAAACGATACCTATGAAACACTGTGTGTTATTTCAAATCAAACTTTAAATATTTGCCGTGAACAAGTTCATCATGTGTGATATGATATTTATTGAACTTCTTGCCATCCAATAGTACCTTATCAATATATAAAGTTCCTGGTTGAGTACGATTGGTTTCAATCACCAATTCGTTCTCTTTATACCATTTCGGATCTAACCGGATCGTTACCTTATTAAAGACCGGAGTCGTCAATGTATATTCGGGCAGTCCGGGACAATCCGGATAAAAACCGATCATATTGAAAATAGCCCAGGAAGACATCGTTCCCGTATCATCATTTCCTGGAATACCATCAGGTTTTGTTGTAAAGTACTTATCTAATAAACGCTGCGTCTCTTTCTGTGTACGCCATTCTTCACCTTTAAAGTATGAGAATAAATGAGCATAAGCAATATCCGGTTCATTTGCCGGGTCGTAAAGTCCTTCATCAAAAACCATTTGTAGTTTATCGATAAAAGGTTTCTTTCCACCCATTAATTTCGCCAAGCCATATACATCATGTGGTACATAGAACGTATAATTCCAGGAATTACCTTCATGAAAACCGGGATTCGGTTCAAAGTTCTCTCCTTGTCTCGGATTAAACGGGCTATAAAACGTCCCATCGGGGAGAATCGGACGGAAAGTACCAAATCCTTTACTATAATAATGTTTGTATCCTAAAGAACGTTTATAGAACATCTCCGCATCTTTCTTTTTACCTAAAGCATCTGCAAAACGAGACAGTGCAAAATCAGCAATATAATATTCCAATGCATGAGAGACGGAATTGTCATACTGTTCACGAAGGGGTACATATCCTTTAGACATATAATCATCATTATCAGGACGCATCAAGTTTTCTGCCCCCGGTAATGTAGCAGATTTGTACATTGCCTCATAAGCCAAATCAACATCAAAGTCACGCAAACCTTTCATCCAGGTATCTACAATTACCGGAATACTCGGATCACCTTCCATTGTCAATGTTTCTCTGCCATATAATTCCCACTTAGGCAACCATCCATGTTCACGATACATATCAAGCATTGTACGTACCATTTCCATCTGACGTTCCGGATAAACCAAGGTTAGCAATTGATGAACATTACGGTAAGTATCCCAAAGAGAAAATACGGTATAGCGATCACCTTTGGTTGTCAGGATCTTATCACTTTCCATGGCCGGATATTCTCCGTTCACATCCTGCAAAATATTAGGATGAATCAGCAAATGATAAAGCGCTGTATAAAACACAGTCTTTTGGGCATCTGTACCACCTTCCACTGTTATGCGTGACAAGTCATCATTCCATTTGGAACGTGCTTCCGCATGGATCTTCTCAAAATCCTTTCCAGCCTGTTCACGATCCAGATTCAAACGGGCATTTTCTACGCTTACAAAAGAAACTCCCATTTGCACTTCTACCTGTTCACCTTCTTCTGTATCGAAGGAGAAATAAGTACCAATGTCATCTCCTGCTATTTCTTTTCCGTAACGAGTATAAAGTTTATACTTTCCCTGATCCTTATCCCATTCAGCCTCAACACCCATCATCGGACGTTGTTTCTTCCAATACCCTGTTGCAGAAGGATTCTTCTTAACCCGCAATACAAAGTAAATGGGGAATACAGCTTGAGGATTATAACAAAATGTACCAAGTAGTTTGACTCCTTCCACTTCACAATCGCTTACACGACGAAGCATAGCGCCACTCTCATTCGTTAATCCCTCCCCCAGATTCAGCAGGATATGGCTTTTCCCTTTCGGGAAAGTAAATCGGGCAATACCGCTACGCGGAGTAGCCGAAACTTCTGTTTTTACATTATATTTAGTCAGATAATTAGAATAATAGCCCGGTGAGGCCTGTTCATCCTTATACTTACTACCATATTCTTTATAATCCACATTCAGTTCTCCGGTAGTAGGCATCAATAATAAAGAACCTAATTCCGGACAACCGACTCCACTCAAATTCACATGAGCATATCCGGTAAAGAAACAATTTGTATATTCATAAGGCGTAGACCACCATCGGGCATCTTTATCGTATGTGTTTTCGGAAGATCCCATCACATTGAAAGGAACCACAGACATCATACCATTGGGGCAAATCGCTCCGGGATTAGTCGTTCCGAAATTTGTAGTTCCGATAAAAGGATCAACATAATCTATCAAAAGACTTTTATCCGTATTTTTAAGGGGAGGGCTCCCCCCTTCCCCCGCATAGGCGGAAAGAAGGGAAAAAGCAAGTGTGTAAGTTAATATAATACGTTTCATATCTTTATTAAATGATACTCGTTCGTTTCGTAAAATCGATAATCTCTTTTATATATCCGAAGGCCATACCTACCACAGTATCTGCCGCACCATAATAAACAGCAACACGTTCACCATCTTGCAAAGCAGCACAGGGGAATACTACATTAGGAACGTCACCCTGAAGTTCGTAAGGAGCAGCCGGCCCAATCAGATATTCACGTGTACGGTAAAGAACTTTTTCCGGATGATCTTTATCCAATATGGCAGCTCCCATAGCGTAACGGAAACCATTACAAGTAGTGATTACACCGTGATAGAACAGCAACCAGCCTTCATCTGTAAGGAAAGGAACTGAACCTGCACCAATCTTTGTACACTGCCAAGCGCTTTCCGGGAAAGGAGTCACTTTCATTACACAGCGGTGTTCACCCCAATATTTCATATCCGGGCTATAGCTGATGTATATATCGCCAAACGGAGTATGTCCATTATCACTGGGACGACTCAACATCGCATACTTGCCATCGATCTTCTGCGGAAAAAGTACACCATTACGATTGAAAGGCAAGAAAGCATTTTCGCACTGGAAAAACTCCTTAAAGTCAAAAGTATAGGCAATACCAATCGTAGGGCCATGATAACCATTACACCAAGTCACCCAATAGCGGTCTTCAATCCATGTAACACGAGGGTCGTATTTATATTCCGACTCGATCATTTCCGTGTTACCTGCTTTAAACTGAATAGGTTCATGATTGATATCCCAATGAATTCCGTCCTTACTAAAACCTGCAAAGATATTCATCTGTACAGCTTTGTTATCACAACGGAATACGCCTGCAAAACCATCCTCAAAAGGAACAACTGCACTATTGAAAATACTATTAGACGAAGGAATATGATAACGTCCGATAACTGGATTTTGTGAGTAACGCCACATAACGTCCGTACATCCGACAGGACGATCTTCCCAAGGAATTTGAATTTTATTCATAATCGTTGATTTTATATTATTTATTTTTTGAGTCATCATACGTGAAAGGTATGAAATAAGTAATCAGAAAAGCTGGAATAGTTGCAATTAACACATAGATAAAGAAATTACGATATCCTAATAAGTCACTAAGATAACCACTAACCATTCCCGGAAACATCACTCCCAGATTCATGATTCCTGAAGCAAATGCGTAATGTGACATTTGATGTTTGCCTGGAGCAATCTGTTGCATCATAAACAACGTCAGTCCGACAAAACCAAAGCCATAACCAAAATATTCCATTGTTATACAAGTTCCGATCAGATATACATTAGTAGGCTGTGCAACTGCCAAAAAAGTATAGGCTACAAACGGAAGATTAAAAATACAGCAGAGAGTAAATAGTGTCTTTTTCAATCCGAACTTAGAGACATAAATACCTGCCAACAATGAGCCTAAAACGAAAGCAGCGGAACCAAAGATACCATTTAGCGTGCCGATCTCTGTCAACGACAGCCCTAAGCCGCCTACATCCCTTGACGCACGTAAAAACAGCGGAGCTATTTTCATGATAAAGCCTTCTGCCAAACGATATAAAATAATAAAACAGATGTAATAAAGAATATGCTTTTTAGTAAAGAAGTTAGCAATGACTGCTACCAATTCGTGCCCAACCTCCGATGCAGTTTTCTTCGTTGTTGACGGAATCTGTGTAGAAGGAAGCATTTTTATATGATAAATACCGATCAGTACCATTATTGCCGCAATTACGCCGAAAATAATCATCCATGCAGATGAATACGCTCCTTTGTTAGCATCTATCGAAGCACCTTCTATTGCTCCGAAATGCTCTGCCAATGCTCCTGCCATAGCAACTAATCCTCCATTAGCAACCAATTTGGCTACATTATAAAAAGCACCCTGCACTCCGATATATTTTGCCTGATCTTCTTTGTTCAATTCAGCCATATATACACCATCACAAGCAATATCGTGCGTTGCTCCACTAAAGGCAATCACTGCCATTGTAGAGATACTTATGGCGAAAAAGTAATCGAAAAACAAAGAAAAGGCTACTACTCCAAACAATACACCACTCAATAATTCTGTAATCAATACGAAGAATTTTTTCGTACGATACATTTCAAGAAAAGGACTCCACAAAAATTTCAGTGTCCAAGGCATCATAATCAGAGAAGTCCAGAATGCAATTTGCGTATCCGAAATTCCAAGATCCTTAAACATGAAAACAGAAACCAAATTAATAGCAATAAAGGGAAGTCCCATTGCAAAATAAGCAGTAGGTACCCAGCAAGCCGGGTTAATAGTTTTTCGTTGAGAAGCAGTTTTATTCTGTTGCATAAATCATAGTATATAGATGAAAAAAAACATTTTTCTGACCCATCTATATATAATACAACTAAAAGGGGGAAACTACTAACGTCTCCCCCCTACTTTTTTTATTTTATTATCACTTCGTCTATAAAGAACCACGAAGGATGACCTACACCATAATGCCAAGTCGGACATTCTTTCGTTCCAGTGACTTCTACTTTCACATAACGAGTTTTTATCGGTTCGGCTGATTCAGCCTTGACTCCACGGAATTTTACCTCACCGGTACGTTCTTCCGGTAAATCAATCGTTTTCCAATGTGTATAATGCTCACCGTCTTCAGCATATGAATAAACCACCTTTAGAGGAAAAAGAATCCAGGCCCCTATTTGATGAAGAAAATCTGTTTCCACACTTTGTATCTCTTTTGTTTCGCCCAAATCTATAACAAATGCACCATCGGTTCCTTCCCAACCAATCCAGCTATCAACAAAGGTTGCTCCACCAAACAAACCGTCAACCAATGCGTTCTTTCCTAATGCCGCATATTTTCCGGTAGGAGGAATTAGATAAGTAACTTTTGCACCCAAAGCTAAACTTCTTTCTTTCTGCGGCATGTAACGTTCGCGATACAATTTGCAATAGTCTACCGGTGAATTGGAACGCTCATTCAATGTAGGAACTTGAAACTCTTTCACGCGTTCCTCAAAAAGGTCTAACTTCTTATTAATATCTACCAAATCTTTTTCTGTCTCTGTTCGTGCAATCTCCAGTTCTGAATACTGAATTGGCAGACGTGCCCGTTGAACTCGTTTTAAGAAATCGGGTTCTGCTGCAACAGCCTTTTCAGCCAAATCAAATAAATGATTATAACGACGCATCAAAGCAGGCTTTAACATGCCATATTTATGTGATACAGGTGAATCATATATCCACAACCTCTGTCCACTACCAATTAATGCGCCTTCCATTATCTTTATGTACTGATAAAGATATGGCGCTGCTTCCCCATAATATCCATGCAGAAAATGTTGCATCAATGAGTCTACATTAACTTCTGGATTCCACATTAACTTTGACACTAAATAAGCGCGAAGTTCTGCAAAATCTCCTCCCCTGCTCCCTGCTATTTGAGAGAAATGCATGGTGGCATGATTCTTTTTGAAAAGACGGATATTGTCCTGTAAAATATGGAAATTAGGAAATGGAGCCAGATAATTATCAAAGTTAATACCGTAATCCCACACGAAAATATTATTGGTAATCTTAGACCATCCTTCCATGGCTTTCACAAACTCTTTTCCCGAAGCATTCTCCGTCAAAGTTACTTCACGGTCACAGTCAATATCACATAACATAATATTCACATTCGGCAAAGGTTTCACATGTTTCGGAGGATTCATCGTATATAGATAAGCCAATGTGGAAAATTCTTTATCCGGAAAACGGGCAGCCAACTTATTCAGAAAAGTGATGATACTTCCTGATAATGCTCCTTCATAATCATCAATTGCCTTACAAGCATCACACGTACAATTTGTATAATTACCATCATTCTGACTTACAGACATGATATGTTTATCTGGATTTGCTTTGAAAATAGAATCAACACGTTGAGCAACAATCTCAAAAACCTCCGGATTACTCAAACACCACTGGCTGGCCTTTCCCGGGTGGCGTTTTCCTTTAAAGTAAGAATAATATTCCGGATGTTCTTTCCCATAAATGGATGAAGGCAGAAGCTTATCAAAAGTATGCACCCAATAACCGGCAGCAAACACTTCATTCGGTTCCTCTAAACGATTCCACCACTTATAAATAGAGTCTGTATGGATAGCATAACATTGTGTCTGACGGTAACGAAAGCCCGGATTCTCGACTTTATTAATTAAGGGTAAGTTCACTGTTTTTGAAGGGGTAAGAGAATATTCATTCTCTCCCCAATAATCGATACCCAAATATTGCTCTAATAAAGTAACAACCCCATATACAACACCGTTTTCTTTACCAGATATTTTTAGAATACCATCTTGAGTAGAAATAGAGAATCCATCCTCTGTTACTTCCGCTGGAGATTGACCACCAATGAGAATATCTCCTTTTCGAGGAGTTTGACTTATAACAACAGGCAGCTTACAACTGGTTACTTTTTGAATAAATGTTTGTAACAAATTTGCAGCTGTCCACGATATTTGATTATTCTCTTTCAAAATGATCCTAGAACTTGTATTCCCATTAGTTACTAACATAGTTTGAGAGAGAGACGGAAACGCCATACTAATTCCCATAAACCATAAACAGAACCGTAGAATAATAGATAATTTCATGTTTTTCTTGCTATTAAAAGTTATTATATAATAGTAATACAATCAATATGATACTATTAAACAATCAATCTTTTTCTTTTTTCATTTATTAACTTATATAGTAAGTCCCACTTTATCCGAAAAAACGAAAAAGCGGGACTTAAAAATTTTCAATAACCTATTAATTATTTCGCATATAGGTCAAATTCCGTAAGGCTGACCGTATTGGGACCTTGTTTCACATAATACTTTAAATAACGCGTTTCAACGGCTTTCGAAAACTTAATATATTGTGTGCCACTCTTTGAAATAGTTACAGCACCAATAGATTTCCATTTTGCTCCATCACTCGAAGTAAATACTTCTACTGCAGTCGGTGAATAACTACTAGCATAACACTTATTTCTTATTCCTGTTAATGTCTGCACCTTACCTATATCCACAGTTAACCAATATTCTGCTCCTCCATCACGAGCTACATCAGAATTTGTTCCATCAATTAGATTTTTAGCATCTCCACGAGTCGTCGGGGCAACTTTTACAGTCCAGCCAGAACGATCGGCAATCAAAGTACCTTCAGCCGGTTGCCCGGACTCTACATTGACATGAATATTTTGAATTTTCAGATAAACTACTCCTCTGTTAGAGCTAAGTGCATCTAAGTTATTACCTTCTATAGAAGATATGGTAACTGGCAACAAATATCCCCCTTCTGTAGTCAACGATCCTACATTTAATAGCTCTATTTTTATAGAATCTCCAGATACACTTTCTCCATTTTCAATAGTAACAGTTTTATTGGTGAAAGAATAATTTTCAGCAGGTAATATGTTATATTCCGTATCATTAGCTTTATTGTAAGCACTTACTAGATTATCATCACTATCGGCTGTTATTTTCACATCTTTCGATAATCTCTCCGTGGCACATGCAACAAACCGATAATTAGGTTGTAACTCATTTACGACCACTGAATTATCTTTCAAAATCACTGACAACGATGCTTCATAAGAATCTACCGGAAAAACTTTCGTAGAAAGATAAAACTTAGAATTCATAGTAACTTCGTCATCATCGTCACAAGAGATGCACAGTGGTGATGCCATTAATGACATCACTACTGTTTTCCATATTATATTTTTCAATCTCATAATTACATCATTTGAATATTATATTATTTACCATCTGATCTAATGCCATCTACCCATCTGACAACTCCCTTAGGTGCCGTGGCTTTATTTCCATGACCAGTTGCATCTTTAAATTCGGTTCCTGACCCTTCATTCAATTTCCAATAAGCCTCCAAGCCATCTGTACCCGGATTTATCGCAAACATATTATTCTGAATCTGCGATTGTGAAATAGCAGTAGTCCAAAAACGTACTTCGCTAACTATAGCATCTGTAACCATCCAATCACCATTGCATATACCAAAGCTATTCTTAACAAGACGCAAAGGTTTTCTTGGAAGATCTAATGTTGCATCAATATTTCCATTTACATAAATAGTCAATTTCACTCCATCACAAACAAATGCTAAATGATACCATTGATTATTTTTAAACTTAGTAGCAGCATTTACTTGAGTACCTTGTGTTTTTATCTGCAAAATATTACCAGGAATCGGGCCATCACCAAAACGGATATAAATTTCACCATCTTCTGCGATACCATTACCTGGACCTGCAGAAAATATTGCTTGATTCTGATAGCTAGGAGGACCAGGATAACCAACTCCAGGAGTCACCCCATCCCCAAGTTCGCTCATATTAATACGCATTTCAAGTGACCATTGAGTTACTGTATAATCCTGACGCATTTCCATAGTAATTGGTTTTGTACCCGTCAACACTGGTGCAGAGGTTATAATAACCTGATCCATGATATAAATCATCACATCTGCACCTTCCAAAGTTTGTTGCCCACCTGATACAGCAGTAATAGCAACCGGTAGTGCAAATTTATCACCAGAATCAAGCATTTCCTTTGTCAACGGATCAATTGATACTTTAACAGTAGGAGCCACTAATTCTCCTTTTTTTATAACCACTGTCTTTTGATCAAAAGAATATGAACCTTCCGGCATAGATTTATAGTTCGTACCACTTTTTGTATTATATACTTCCAACGATTTCGGACTTAGTCCCAAAGTAACTTCTATATCTTTTGTTGCAATTTGTCCCGACCGAGGAGTCACAGTGACAACACTACCCTCTTCAGCTACTGTTACTTTTTTAGATTCATAAGACAAACTACTGGATTCAGCTAAATAAATTCTACTGCCGATAGTATCATACTTTGCATCTTCACAACTTGCTATAATTGCACAAAGCAATATGGCAAAGGCGAACATTATTGTATTTTTATTTTTTACCAGATATCTCATAATTATTATATCTTTAAATTTATTATTTTACCGGTGGATTCATAATGCGGATAGCATTACGCAAATAAGGATAAGATTCTTCTGTACCATCAATTGTATATTCATACTCCATATGATAAGTTCCGACCCCTCCTTTTACACATTTTTTCCCGTCAATAATAGGCGTCCAACGTGCCATACCTTCCAAAGACTTCATTTTATTTCCATATCGATCTGTGAAATCAGCACCACCAGACAAAGCCCATTTTTCAAAATTTTCAGTTACAATATATTTCTTAGCAACTTCTTCTGCAGTCAAATGCCCATCGAAGTTTCTTATTGTAGAGTTTAAACGGCTATCCAAATTGTCACGTCCAGTATTATCTCCTGGAGAATCATAAGCCTGCACTATAAAATAATTAAAATAAGGACCTGACTCCGATACAATACTTTGTGGCTCACCGTCAATTACTAATAGCCTGTCTGTACCCGATTTTGGTCCGATTCTTTCTCCCAAGGTCTGAATGAACAACAACATATTCTCATCACTTCCACTCATGTTACCTCGATGACCAAAATTAGGCTCATAGTCAATATCAAAGCCATCATATCCATATTTATCAATACTATCACATATTGCATGGGCATATTTCTTTATAGCTTCTTCCTTATTCTCATTCCATCCCCAGAATTCCAGATAATTATCTTTATATTCCTCGGGAGTCAATTGGTCACCGATATTTTGAACAATAAAACACATCAAAGCTTTAGTCCCTTTTACATTTTGTACATAACGCAAATCTTTTGTTTGCGCTTCTGTCAAATTTCTCCAGTTACCCCAAATAGAAACAAAATCCACACTATCAGGAAGTCCGGCTAAACATTTTTCTAAAGTAGCTCCATTTCCGGTCCAATTACCAAACCATCCGAAAGCAACCGGATGATCTGTTTTCTTATAAGCGCGAAGCTGGGCATAGTATTCTTCCGGAAGTGACGACTGAGTCATATCTTCCTGGAATTTTGGTTCCATGTCTGTCCAATCATCACACGCTGTATTCGCAACCGTTATGCCAAATAACAACATTATAAAATAGAATATCTTTCTCATACTATTTATATTAATATAGATTATACTATTATTCACTTATCCCTACGCTGCCACCAAACCTTAGTCTGATAATTATCAGCACCACCCAATTTACTTACAGCAGCATTTACATTAGCAGCATTACGAATATATTCCGATGGTGGGAACGGAATACGATTAGCTGAAGGAAGATTGGTTACATTCCCATTCAATAACGGGAAAAAACGCGGATACCCAGTACGACGATACTCACTCCATGCTTCTTGTCCCAAAGGCCACATTGCAATCCATTTTTGGGTTATTAATCTTTCCAGTTTTTCTTCCTCACCAGCATTATCTTTCCATTTGATAGTTATAGAGCTAATAGCACTTTCATTCCCCTTATTCTCATTAGGATCTACATAATCAGCCTGAGTACTTGATTCATCATTCAGGTATTGGTCAATACCATCCGATACTCCCCATTGTGCAAAAGAAAGTCTGATAGCTGATTCATACAAATCTTTCACCGTTTCTCCTTTTACATCCCATCCTAACATTGCCGCTTCAGCTTTATTAAAAGCTGTTTCAGCTGCACTCATCCATAAAGTACGATCCATCTCTCCAACATTTATTCTAGAGAAAGTCGGTCCGGTAATATCATTACCATAAGACAAACCTGCGCGCATACCCACATAATCATCATCTCCTTTATCGCTCGTTTTCTTTTTAAAATATTTCGACATACGCGGATCGTTATACCCTTTCATATAGGACGTAATATCCGCAGAGACACATTGATCGGGCCATTGTACCAATACCGTATACAATTGATTTTTAGTACCTAAAGAAGTTGCGTTATCTTCATTGGAAGTAATTACCCCTATAGAGTGGTTAATAGCTTCCTCCGCCATCTGTCTGGCATATTCACGATCTGCAAAACGAATACGAATGGCCATACGTAGTTTCAGTGAATTTGCAAATTTCACCCATTTCTCAAAGTCACCGTCATAAACTTTATCATACTTAGCCATCGTTCTGTTGTTTGGATTTTCGGTCACATAAACAGTCATTACATTAATTGCATCAGTCAGATCAGTAAACATAGCATGATATGCTTCCTCCATTGTATCGTAAGGAGCCGAAAGTTTATCACTTGAAATTTGGGAATAAGGAAGTGCCCCATACATATCAAGCATACGATGCATTGTCGCAATTCTCAAAATCTGTGCCCATGCAAAGTTAACTCCTGTTCCTTGGGTTACATTCTTTATTTTATTCCATGCACCATACGTCAATACCATTACATTATCATCTGCAAACTGCCAGTTTAACCAGTTCTCGGGTGCGTTATATGTAGCAAAATTTGCCCCTTTAAACTTATCTGTTGCCATTACTTGATAACGTCCATAGCAGTCACCAATCAAGGATTCATTGGTATTATAAATGTTTTCAGTAGCTATGGGATATGCATAATCACATAAAGTCAAGAAGAAAGCATTGGCAGCAAATCCATCTCGTCCAAGTTCTTCTTCCGAAACTTTTCCCAACGGATCATTCAAGCTATTATCCATGCATCCTTGTAACATTGGAGTTCCAACAAGCATACAGCCTGCAATAGAAATCTGCGTTATGAATTTATATATTTTCATTTGGTTATTCTTTTATCGTTAAAACTGTATTTTTACATTAAATCCCCAACTTCTCAAACTTGGTTGCATAAAGTAATCAACACCTTGATAATAAGTACCAGTAGAAGCGGTAGCTTCCGGATCAAATGGTGCTTTATTATAAATCATCCACAAGTTGTGACCTGTTATTGACAAACTAAGATTACATTTGTTATTAAACCATTTGGCTGGAAGTGAGTAGCCCACCGATAACTCTTGTAAACGAACATTAGTAGCACTATATACATAGTTAGACATCAATCCACTTATTCCACCCACTTCTGTATAATAAGTCTGGGGATCCACTTTTCCATTATTTACAGGAACACCTTCATTATCACGTGCTAAAGCTGTGACCTTAGATACTCCGAACTGATCCATTACAGCTTGTGTTGGTGAGATAACAATACCTCCAAAGCGGGCAGCAAGCATGAATCCCAAGCTAATGCCTTTATAAGAGAAATCATTTCTAAAGCCTAAATTGCTCTTAGGCAATACAGAGCCAATATGAATAAATTCATCCGAATTCTTTATATCCTCTTTCTTCACATTCTGGCTCGCTTTATCAATATATACATTTCCTTCATTATCACGTTTCAAACGATTAGTGACATACATGTCTCCCATGCTTCCTCCTTTACGAAGAATAACTTTAGCCGATCCAATGCCACCTTTATCTATCTCACTCAAACTATAGTGATTACCTTCATCATCCACTGCATCATCCAAGAGTTCTACAATCTTATTTTTATTAAAACTAAAAGTCAAATTTGAATTCCACGAGAAATCTCCCCATGATTTATTGTACCCTAAAGAAAATTCCATACCTTTATTCTCAATATTACCCATATTGACACGCATACTACTAACACCTAATTCTGAAGGGATAACTTCATCGGCCAACAAATCTTTAGTCTTCTTGATATAATATTCTGCCACTAAAGAAACTCGTCCGTCAAGTAATGTTACATCCAAACCAATATTAGTTTGTTCCGTCGATTCCCAACTCAAATCAAGGTTGGCCAACTTATCCGTTTGAGTAACTCCGATGACGCCATTATAATATGAACCAATATTATATTGGTTAATTGATTCATAGTTACCTACACGTTCATTACCATTTGTACCCCAGCTAAGTCTGAATTTAGCATCAGTCAGTACAGGTTTTGCCCAGTCAAAGAAGAATTCATCAGAAGCACGCCATGCAACAGATGCAGACGGGAATAATCCCCAACGGTTACCAACAAAACGTGAAGAACCATCATAACGAAGATTTGACGTAAATATATATTTTCCTTTATAACTATAGTTTACACGTCCGAAAAAAGATGCCATAGCATGACTTTCATAAGTAGTCTTAGTTTTTGTCAGGTCTTTCACCTGCTGAGCGTTAGAAGTAAGGATCGATTCTGATACATAATCGCTACCTTCTAAGTGAAATGTTTCATCACGCCAATCCTCGACACTGGTACCGAACATAGCGCCTACTGAATGATCTTTGAAATCTCTGGCAAAGTTAATGTAAGTTTCCGCAGATAATTTGCGAGGGATTTTTGCATCATTAGAACCGGAACTGATGCCTGAAGAAACTAAATCTCCACGGATCAACTGGTCATTACGGTTAACTTTCAATTCACCCTGTACATTGGCAGACCAGATCAAGCCTTTCATAAGCTGAAATTCCGCTCCCTGATACAAAGAAACTGAGTAAGAAACACTTTTATTAACACGTTCATAAGCATCAGCTATCGGATTGAACTGACCGCCATTATTATATACATAAGATCCATCAGGAAAGTAAAGTGCCATTTGTGGCGGACGACGTAATGCCTGATTGATTACACCACCGGTATTGATGTTATTCTTATCAGTATAAGCCACATTGAAACGGCTCATTAATTTGAAACGATCCGACACAGCGAAATCAACGTTGGTTCTGGAAGTTACACGATTCAAATAACTATTTAGTACAATACCTTGCTCGTTCAAATAGCCAATACTTGTATAATAACTCATTTTATTCTTTGCACCACTGATATTAATATCAACCTGGTTGGAATGAGCCATACGGGTAATCAAATCCTGATAGTCATTATCAGCCATGAAGTTGGGATGCAAAGAGTCATTACTGGTTTTCCATAAAGAAGTTCCTGCATTACCGGCTCTTTCTTTCAAATAACGTTCAAATGCATTTGCCTGATCAATCTTATGTCCTAGCTTCTTCATTGAGTGGTTGTACTTCACTGAAATTCTGGCAGGAGCACCTTCTTTGCCACGTTTAGTACTGATGATAATTACACCAGCAGCCGAACGGGAACCATAAATAGCGGCTGAAGCAGCATCTTTCAAAATTTCCATGCTTTCAATGAGAAGCGCAGAATACTCTCATCTTCTGTTCATAAGGCACAAGCTCAATTAAATGTCTCGGACATTTCTCTACACATTTTCCGCACGCCTTACAAGCTTCTCTGTCAACAACTGCCACACCGTCTACAATGTATAACGGAGTAACACCTGATCCCATAGTAGAAGCACCACGAATCAGCATAGTACCTGTATCCCCAGGAGCACCTGAGTTATTGGAAATCTGCAGACCGGACACTTCCCCCTGTAATGCTTGAAAGATATCAGTCGGTTGACGTTCTTCAATCGTTTTGGCATTTACAGTGGAGATAGCACCTGTCAAATCTCTCTTCTTTACCGTACCGTAACCTATGACTACAACTTCATCCAATGCCTGGGCGTCTTCCGTTAGTACTATATTCATTTTAGTACCCATTGCTACCTGCGTTGCATCCTTATATCCAATATAGCTAAATTTCAATGTAGCACCTTTGTTACATTTAATAGAGAAGTTACCATCAATATCAGTAATTGTCCCATTACTACCTTTCATAACGGAAACCGTTACTCCAATTAGAGGTTCCCCATTTTGATCGACAACCGTACCAGTTGTTGTTATTTCCTGAGCATATAGATTAAAACTCATAGAAAATGCAAACAGAACGAGGAAAAACCGCCATAACAGCGATTTCGATTTGCGTTCTTTCTTTTT
>ENA-ORTP01002522-ORTP01002522.1-human-gut-metagenome-genome-assembly--contig:-NODE-2522-length-15115-cov-33.859562_pt1 | contig 15115 bp, 28 predicted proteins | sample MGYA00241913_ERZ509190 | MGnify/ENA primary metagenome ERZ509190 (study PRJEB26280, sample SAMEA2338839) | human gut metagenome | biome: human gut; feature: human-associated habitat; material: faeces...
AGAACCAATGGACCCAGCCGGGTTTTGGTTCTTCTTTCAGCTCATCTTTAATTTCCTTAGGCGTTTCTTCTTCCCATTCCGGAAGAGGTCTGGAACAGTTGATATATTCTTTGTATACATCCAGGTTCGGATCATCCGGGTTTAATGTTGCCATCAGGTAATCACATCTCATAGCAGATTCCCGGACGAAATCTATGTCTGCTGTGTTGATCTCATCAATATACAGGCATCCGTACTGACCGCCAAGAGCGTCCTTCCATTTTCTTTTGTTTCCATAGCCGATCACAAATATGATCTTGTCTCCGGCGGATGTGTGGAACAGGATATGGGGCATCTTGTATTCGCCGGATCCATTACCTTTGTACTCTGCAAGAACTCCAAAATCATCCAGAATCCCCAGGTCTTTATTGATGATATTCTTCTCTGCCGCTCCGGTATCATCTGCCGCAAGGATATGGAGTTTCTTTGGACTTTCAGCTACCTTCAGCATAAACTTAAAAAGGCCCACTGTAGTTTTTCCTGCTGCAGTGGTCAGGTCCCTTCAAGATATTCTACAGGAGCTTCACATCTCAGGAAGGCTTTGTACTTCTCTGATAGTATCAGTCTCTCAGAACTCATGAAGCTTAACCACCTCCCCGCATCTGCTGAAGCAGATCATCAAGTTTATTCTTTTCTTCATTAATACCAGACACCTCTACTTTGTCTTTAAACATACCAAGATGTTTGCCCAGTAATTCCAGAGCCTTTAATTTATCAGCCATTTTGATTTCACGTTCCAGTCCATCCTCACCGAAAGTTTTTACCTTCACCGACTGAATTGCAGCGGTGTCCTCAGGAGCTGCATCCGGCCTTAACGTAGCCGTATCGGCATCTATCACGTCGCTGGCATTTACAAAAGCAATCTTTGCCAGCTCTGTTACCACCCGGTCAGCATTGACACCGGTGCGCTTGCTGCGTTCTGCCATGGCTTTTGCAATACGCGCCTGAATGTCAGGTTTTGTCAGGTTTTCACTCCCAATAGATTTTGCTGTGTCCGGGCTGTATCCAGCTCTGATGGCAGCCTGAGTGGCATTCAGGTCGATCAGGTATTCTTCTATAAATCGTTTCTGTTTCTTTGTCACTCAGGTTCACCTCCTTTTGACTGAGTAGGGGGTTCCGGTATCATATATGAGGGTATGATTTTTTTGCATGAGAAAAGCACCCCGATTATTCCAAGTGCTGTACTGGGCCTTCCGGGACTCGCCCTCCAGAACCGACCGGTTATGAGCCAGGTACTCTAACCTGTTGAGTTAAAGGTCTATAATTACCAAAAGAAAAAGCATCCGAATGATTGGATGCTTTCATCTCTTTTATATATTTTTTTCATTTAGGTGTTTAAGCTTAAGATTGTTATAAATATCATATATTCACTTCTTAAGCTATATACAAATTAATTTTTTAAAACTCAACCGTATTTAAAATTGTTTCTTTTCCCAATTGTGTCATTTCAATAGCATCATCCTCTTCAAACCCATCAACTTCTATTAGCTCTAACGCCATTAATTTCATAATAATTGTTTCTATATCATGCTTTATAATCTCTGTATTTTCTTTTCTAAAAATAATTTTTAGGCAATCTGCTAGAATGCCCCTATCGAATCCATATATAAGTTTCATACCTGCATTTTGCAAAATATCATATATGGAAGTGGTCTCTTTTAAAAGAGCGTTATTACTATTTTTAAATGCAATATCAAATTTTTTGTGAATTTTCTCCAAAAATTCGTTAGTGTTATCAGATTTCTTATTGGATTCCAAATCTTGATAAGCTTTTTGTGAATCTCTGTATTTTTCTTTTAACAGTCGATTTTCTTCTTGTAGTTTACTTAATTTCTGATTCAAATTTATATCTGCTGTCGAATCTCCCCTTATCCAACCAATTTTTGGATTTATTCTCATTTCCCTTGCAAGGCTACTATGGAGATTATATTTTAACTCTTCCGGTGTATTCCAAAACTTTGCCAATCTTCCAGTTAGAACCTTATTTCTAAAATCTTCTAGTTTTTCCGACTTATCTTGGTCTTTTTCTACTTTATTTGCAGGCAAAGTTTCAATGTCTTTTTTAACAAATGCCAAAATGGGGATACCTTTCTCTTTCGCATAATCAAACTCCTTTTCTGTGTAGCTAATTCCATCTTCAGCTACGGATCCATATCGACCTGCGACAATGATAATATAATAATCTGATTCATCTATTATAGAACGTATATATTCAAATTGTTCTTTATTACTTGCCGGAAACATTTCCATACCTGCCGGAAAACAGTCAAGCTCAATAATTGCTTCCATTACTCCTTTTCTTTCTTCCTCTAAATCGGCAAAAGTAGAGCTGATGAATACCTGATATCTTTTATCCATATTTTCCTCCCTCAACATTTTCTTTTATCATACAACAAAACACCCCGTATTTCTACAAGGTGTTGTCGAAAAAATGTTTTGGAAGGTGACGGTCTTCTGTCCCTAGGCGTTACCGTCTGAGCCTAATCCGGCAGCCAGGCTATGAAACTGACTGCCGTGAGATGGAGGATTAATGATCTCAACCACTAAATCCAGTTTAAATACTATCACAGATTTAGCGGACATGAACGGACATTTATAAAATTTTTTCGTTTTTCTTTAAATACCTATCGTGCCTCTTCCTACAGCTGTCTTCTGTGTATGGTGTCTCTTTGTTCGGAAATCTTTTGTTCATGTTCGTGGCAACTCTTCTCCACGTCATATCATCTATGTAGTAGAACCGAAACATCTGTCTTAAATCACTTTTCGGAATCTTATTAATAAAATCATCTGCTGCATTTAAAGCTTCCTGCAGCTCATCCTCCGTAATCTGCAATTTTGCCAACCGTTTCTTGATCATAGATTTCACTTTGTTGTATTCCGGAACAGGAAAGCCAGTGATCCGGATAGATCCGATTGTACCGTCAGCCCTTGTGCCCTTAACAGAATCCGATACCATTCCTTCCTGTTCGATTTTTTCAAGTCTACGCTGATCTGCTTCTATCCTCTGGTTAAGATCTTTTATTTCTTCCCGGAGTTCACAATATTGTGAAAGAGCGGTTACGATATCCATCGACCTTTCCTCCCTGAATTATTTAATCCTCTTCTGATCCACGTATCATTGCTTCCAGTCTGGTGTAGCTTGGACAGATTCTGATTCCATGCTTGTCCTCCAGAAGAATACAATACGGGAATAGTTGTTTTACTGTATATGTAATCTTCTTATTCACAAAAATGCGTCTGCTGCCTTTATCTTCCCGCACTTTTGCTTCGACTACAATTTTCTGCCCACGGCTGTACCCGTGTTTACGTTCCAGGGCTCGCTGCCGTTCCTCTCGTCTGACACCGTTTATAGCATCTCCCTGTGTCTGATCAGGGTATCCTTCACTGTTTTTGTACATGCCTTACCTCCTCGTAAAACTCTACTGCTTCTTCGTGCCGTCCACAGGTTACTCTTTTGAGCTGACCATCTTTTATGTAGGTGACTGTGTTGCCATCCAAGGAAGGGAGAATAATTCTTCTCTGTGTGCACGGACGATCCTGATAATGTATGATCCCTAAATGAGACAACTGGGTAAATATGCATTTATTACAGCCCTCTGAATCCTTTATTGCCTCACAATAATCCATTTGAGTATTGTTTGCATATATAACCAGCTCCGGTGTGATATCTGGCTTTGGTGGCGTCACTTCGTCAACTTCCTGGCATCTCTGACAATCGTCTCCTGCTGCCCCGAAGCAGCCGTTACAGTCTTTATTCATGGTTTATCCCTCTTCTAAATTCTTCTAATCGTTGTTTCGAAATCTGATACATAAAAGAATCTATCTCGAATCCTACATACGGTATCTCTGCTTCTTCCAACGCGATCAGGCTGCTTGCACTGCCAACATGAGTATCTAATATCTTCCACCCTGGTTTTACATATTTTTGAATCAGCCAGCGATACAGATTGATTGGCTTTTGTGTGGGATGTATCCGCTTCTCATTGAGCTTTTTATTTCCTTGCTGTACCCCTCCTTCAGAAATGCTTTTCCCTTGAAACATCCCATTCCACATATACCGAAACAGTCTTGTAGAATTGTGAATACTACAGGAAGCAATCTCACAATCAGAAAAGGTGCTGTTTCCATTGCATTTATCCCACACTATCCGCCCCGGAGGAAAATTCCAGTCGAAATAATTGCATCCCCATATGATCTGCTGTTTTGATACCCGTATCAATTCTCTGAAGTACTCCTCTCCAGGCACTTCCCACACATCCAATGTTCCGTACAGTCTTTGCACGCCTATAGGGCTGACTTTTCTTCCGTAATAGTTTCTGCGTTCCGGTCCTAAAAAATATGGTGGGTCAACAATCGCCAAGTCAAAGAATTTATCCGGAAAATCCTTCATTCCAATCATACAGTCCATGTTGTAATATCCAAAGTCAATCACTTCATCCCCTCCTGTCAAACTTCTCTAGCATCTTTTCCCGCCAATCCTCTTTGTGCTGATCGCAGGTATCGTCCTCATGGATCAGGATGCCTTTGCGGTCACAGAGGCCGTTGTCGTTGTCTATACAGGTTGCACAGGTTTTATTAACCATTCTTAGCTCTCCTTTCTAGTTCTTCCCGGACTTCGGGCACATCACAAAGGCCGAATCCATCCAGGATATCAATGTTGTTTGAGCAGCTATCGCAAGGAGCGAAACCGTCACTTTCGTTTACTAATTTTCCGCATTTTCTGTAGTCTTTTACCATCTGATCTGTGATCTCTACCGTAAGGGTAACGTTATCTGCATATTTAATCTTCATCAATTTGTCCCTTTCTTTGTCGCACAGAATGTGCACAGTGCTTTTAGTGTTGGGTCAGATTGTTTGATGCTCTGCAAGAGAGGAGTCTCCCAGCACGCTTCTCCGCATTCCGGGCAGGTGGTTAATTTCCAGCCTTTCTTGCCCTGGGGGATATTGTCCTTTAAAGGCATACATGCGTATCCTCCGGTTTCTTTCTTGCTTCTGGGCCATATTTTTACATTCATAAATAACTCCTCCCGAATATGTTCATAAACTCTTCTCTGGTATGTGTCTTTTCAAATTCCTGCTGCCCGATCTGATGCAGGATGTTTTGCGTCTCCTGGCATCTGTGGACTGCTGTCGGTCCTGTCAGGTGGTGTTCCGGGCAAAGATAAACTTTTAAACCCTCCTCTTCTGAGTGGATCCGGTTCGGACCTCCGAAAATATGATGCTCATGGAGAGTTCTGTGTTTATGGTGATCTCCATTCAGCAAGATACAGAGATAACAGGTATGATTCTTATCTTGCAAGATGCTTGGTTTATGGTGTTTTCTCTTCTTTTTCGTTTGTGTTTTTGGAAATAACAGCCCTGTCTGGTCCATAGTCTCCTTTCCGGGGCGGATAACCGCCCCTTGATATTTGTGTGATATATTTGGATTTTAGTTGCACCCTTTTCTTTTTCCTCTGCTGCAGCCGTCATTCGGATTGATGCTTTCATCAAGCCCATTGTTTAACCGACAGTAAGCAAATTCATTTCCCTGGCAGTCGTTGTCTTCGCGATAATATTCGCATTCACTGCAGAGTACAATTTGGGAATATCGGTTGTTTTCATTCAGGATTGCGCAAAGGCGATCTCCTGCAGGGCATCCCACACAGATCTCTTCCGCTTTCTCCTGGGATACTCCCTCTATTTTTTTACAGTTATCGCAAGCCGTACTCATTAACCCATCCAAAAGCTCTACCAGTTTCTTTTCCCGCATTTCTTTCTCCTCTCTGTCATGGCCTCGATAAATACTTTCAGATTCCCTGTTTCCCGCCGCCAGATTGGCTTCGATGTCTGGAACCAAAGACATTCCCCGCAGAGTACTATCCCTTTTGGAGGATTCTCCCCGTGGACTTTCTTAAACTGTTTCTTTTTCTGCCTGGTATTCATAGATCAAACCTCCTTATGGTTTCTTCGGTCTTTTCTGTCCATCCGATATCGATATCGTATTTTTCTTTTATTATTCCCATAGCGTACCTGGCTCCGTGTTTCATGGAGTCGATCTGATCATATTTCTCTTTGGTTCCCCTCATGAATTTATCCAGCATGTTCCCGGATCCGGTTTTATGCTTTGCGAAGCCGAACTCCTCACATAGTTCCCAGATCACTGCAAGCTGGGTGCAAACAGACTGGATATTTCGGGAATCGTCCCAGATCTTTTCGTAAACGGAATATGGGATATTCCTGCCTATGTATTCCTCTATCCAGTTCATATCCTTGAATCCCATCTCCTTATCGAGGTCTGGATCTTCAAATTCCAGTTCGATCCCCCATTTCTTCTGGAGTTCTTTGTAGGTGGTCTGGATATTGTTTTTTCTGACGCCACCACGCTTTCTGAGTAATGGCTTAGCATATGTTCTGCTGCCGCCCTGCCGTACCGGAAGCCTTCCAGGGCTTTCAGGGATGTAATGATGTTGCAAAGTGTAATAAAGTTTTCTGCCCTATCCAGCTTCTCCTGCGCTTCCAGGATGCAGGCTTTTCGGATCTCCTCTGTCTGTTCTTTTCTCCATTGTTCCAGTACAGCAATCTTGGTACCGGTAATATTGACTACTTCCTGATCAGACAGATTTGTGGTCTTTAGTGGTGCCGGTGGAAGTCGGAACTCCGGAAAACCTGCGTTTTTTAATACTTTATTGACTTTCTCCTGTTCCTTCTTCCGGCTCTTGGCCTGGCGTCTTAATTCAGCTCTTCCCATTGTTTTCCTCCATCTTGATTCAAATTACTTCTGTATTTCTTTTAAAAATTCCACTAAACTCGTTATGCTGTCTGTTTTATTCCTGAATTTTTCGTCATAAGTTTCATCTAATGATGTATATTTTTTCTTATTTTTCTTCAGAAAATGGAAAAAGTGTTCGTCCCTTGGTTCCTGATTCCAATATCCCTCTCTCATGGGGTATTCCGCTGCTACAAGTCTGCTGTCATCTTTAAAATCATACTTGTAATAATTAACATCAAGCCTTTCATCTCTGTACCACAATCCCCAGTCCTGATAGTTTTCAAGCCATTCCTTCCGTTCCTCGTTGTTTTTCAGGCGCGGAAGCTCCGGCTGGGTTGTTTCCTCTTCTGTTTCCAGGACGTCTCTAACCAGATTCCGGAGGATTCTGAGCCCGGCTACCTTTAACTGCTGCCGGAGGATTGTTCTTTCCGGAAGACCGTCGCATTCTAGATAATCTCTCAGCATCTTTTCTTCCTCTTCCAGATATTCCCGGATAAATAACTCAGACGGTATCGGGATATCGGACAGATCTTCCGGCCAGACATCTGTGTTTATCTGGATACTTAGGTTTTCCAGAGAAAGTTCTTCTGCTTTTATATCTTTTGCATCAGTAGTTGCTTCAGGAATCGCTTCTGTTTACGCCGGCGCAAGTTCCGGTTTTGTTTCTTCCTTCGGATCCCTGTCCACATTTTCCTGTTCCGTTTCAGCTTCTTCTCTTACTTTCTTGACATCTTCCAAAGCAATTACATTCCACATGCTTTGTATTGCTGCGGCCAGATAAAACCAGTCATAATCACCCATGTATTTGCTGTCTTCGTCCCAGATCCGGACATAATCATCAAACATATTGATATGAGCGGTACCTTTATCGGTGGCAAACCATCTTGTACGATCTTGTCCAATCTTATTTTTTAATTCTCCCGGAGATTTATCCACATGCAGAACTCTATTTGAAAAATCTTCCTTCATCCATATGTGATATGACTTAATCAAATATCTGGCTGCTGCATCCAGATATTCTTTTTCTTCCGAATCTGGCTTTTTCAGTTCTTTGACTGACTTCTGTTCTTTCGTTTCCTGCTTGTCCAGGAATTTCTTCTTTTCGCAGGATCCGCAGTCTTCTGAAATACAGTCCTCTTCCGGAAGATAAATGCAGTGCTCAAATTTCCGGCCATGGAGTTTCCCTGGAATATATTCCGGGTGGTTCATGATATTGTCCTGGCCAGGGATCTGTTCTTCGAAATCTCCGGCCGGATCCGGATTAAAATAATTCTCCCAGGTATCTTTCCCGGCCGCAGATCCGTCAAAGATCGATCCCATAGTCTGAAAAAATTCTGTCCAAGTGATATCATGCAATTCCCCATCTGAACTCTTGATGAAAATCTGATCCGGATACAGTATCAGGAATACCCGGTCATTCTGGAATTTCTTTTTCTTCTCGTGATACAGGAATCTGGACATCTTTTTTATATCTTCTTCCGGATATGGTCCAACACCGTACTGATCGTAGATTTCATTCAGGTCTTTTTCCCTGGCTTTGAAAAACTCCTTTACTGCCTCCCGGATAATATCGTCAGGATCCTGTTGCCAGTTCAGGAGGTTGTCCGGATTGTGTTCGGACTGCTTATTAAATTTCTTTAGGTCACGGATATCTTCCCGCTTTGTTTCCGGCCGGATCATGGTGTGGTCTTCTTCCGGAAGCTGCAGCATCTCCGTAAGCTGGGAAAAATTAAAATCTCTGTATTCTTCCCGGAGTTCCGGGGTGTCTCCCTGAATGGAATACTTTTCGTACACATGGATGAACCGGCTTACTCCATCCGGCGCCATACCGAAGGTTTCCCGGGCATATTCTGTGACAGAATGATAGCCCTTTAACTTATAAGCTCCCGACCTGTCAATCCGGGACAGGCGCCATCCTGTTTTGACAAAATTCCGGACGATTCCTCCCAGATTCTCCCGGATCTGTTTCTCTTCCTGCTCTAATTCCGGCAGGGTCAATCGCAACTGTTCCATAAATTCTCCTTTCGCGGACACGTTTTTTCCTGTACTTTATCGTGGTTTCCAGGCTTATTTGCGGATTTTTGCGGACAGTTTTACAAATTTGTCTTTCAAAATCCTGTTTCCACAGCCTTAATCCCTTAATTTCTACCAGTAAAACCGTGTCTTTTGGTTGTTATCCACTTTTTTATCCCCAAAGTGCCGCAAACGCCCATTCTGCCTAACACGGACGGCGTTCATTTGGATTTTTATAAAGCTCCATATTTTCGATATGGAACTGCACTGCATGAGGACGCAGTAATTCCTCTATTTCCTGCCACAGGTCCAGATTTCTCAGTTCTTTTCCATCTGATCTTTTCCAGCCATTATCTTTCCAGGCAGCAAGTCTTCTCTGGCCGTCCGCAAAGTAATAACAGTCTGTATGTATAGTGATCATGGCAGACTGATTCATGCGTTTCAGAGCTGCTATGGCACATTCCAGAGCCATTCTGTGTCCGGTTGTATCCAATACCTGCTCTTTTTTCTGCACAGTATGACCATTGCAGACTAAAATATATTGATACCACGCTCTCCGGGTCTTTCCCGGCGCTCTGGTGGATGTGATAATAAAAGCATCTACCTGTTTCACTTAAATCCTCCTATCCAGCTTAATCAGTGTGTAATGCCTGTAGGCATAGCCAGTTACAGGGTTGATTCCCATACGGACAGAATCCGAATCTATGTAATAACCCTTTGGTGCTTTTGGGTAGATCATCCTCCCCTGCTTATCAACCAGATTTCTCCGATTGATCACTTTTTCTTTCGGCTCTTTGCGGATCAGATTCCGTGACGGGTGATACCGTTTTGCTTCTTTCGGCTCCCATTCCTCTATCGGTTTTGCTATATACTCCGCCAGATCTTCAAAATTCCCCGTCTCGTAGAGGGAACGGAAATTAATGTGGCCTTTTTTCCAGCACTCTGCGAAGAAGATGTCCGTTCCCCCTTCCTGACTCTGAACCCGGTTTGCCAGAATATGGATATGTGGTCCTCCTCTTTTTCCAATTTGAAGACGATATATGTATTTCAGTTCTTTTCCAATCTTGTAATACTGCTTCCGAACATCTTTGATCAGCTTCTGGATATCTTTCATCATTTCGGACCAGGTAGGGCGATCCCCTTTTCTGTATGTGACAGTCATCCAGTAATCATGTTTTCCGAAATTCCACTTGATCAGCCTGCGGAGATCTCTTTCTTTTTTCCATTGATTCTGCCTCTTGATATCCTCCGGAGTTGCTTTCTTTCTTTTTTGTCTCTTCTGCCCACTGGCTCCATATCTGCCGGTGTGCTTTTCTTCTACTTCCAGAGTTTCTCCACACTCCCATATATGTCTTATGTATCCAAACCTCATATACCACCTCGTACCTATCTCTAATACTCCTTATCAAGCCTTGAAGGGGTCCTGTCCCCAAAAAATTTAAAAATAAAAACGGGATTTTTCCCGCATCATCTTGACCTTACGTCCTCTGGATGGTATAGTTTAGACAGGTCTAATACCAGAGGACGTAAAACCTCTTGCCCGTACATTGCCGTGTACGGGTCTTTTTATGCGATTGTATAGCTGCCTCCGTAAAGGTCTTTATTTTCCTCGACTTTATCCATTGCCTGCTGATATGTGCCCAAAAAGCTTGCTAGTGTATAATCCGCAAAGCGTATGATCCAGATACATACCTGTTCTTTGCTTGTCTCCTGGTTAAGCATCTACTTCCTCCCAGCTTTTCCGTATCTCTTCCAAAAGTTCTGCTATCATTTTCGCAGATGGACCTTTTGTTTTTAATTTCTCTAATTTTCTTGTATTTTCCGCTTTTATTTCTTCTTCTGTTAAAAAACAAGTTTGATGCACTCTCTCATACGATTATCGGCATACTCCTGTCCATGTTTCTCTGTCATCTCTTTTCTGATTACTCTCATCAATTTTGCAAGTTCTGGGATTACGATCATTTCAGGACCGCTTACTTCTACTTCGTTTAATACACATTTAATCATGATGATCTCCTTTCATTTCCAATGCTCTCTCCAACCGGATACTTGTTGATAAGATCCGGACGCCCGGAGGGCACTCTGGATCCAGCAAATCCTGTAAAGCTTCCTTGATAGCCTTACGCAGCTCTGCATTCTCTTTCCGGAGCCGTCTGTTCTCTTTGATAATCCTCAGCATACCGGTTCCTCTTTCCTGATCTTCCCGGCAAAATGCTTTTTATCTGCTGTCCAGACTTCTCTGTTTTTATCAACATAGAGTTCATATCCCTCTTCTATCCGCATCTCAATTCCGATTCGATCCCATCCGGTACGAGGTGCATGGATCTCCGGGTTATATCTCTGCATTTTCACCCCTCCATTTATCTAACTCTCCTGCTGCAAGTGCCATAAGTATTAAGTCCAGCGCCCAGAACACCCACAGGGCCAGGACTGTTTTTATTACTCCATCCCACTGCTGCCAGGAAAGTAACCATTCAAATGCGGCTATGTATGCTGCTGCTAAATATTTTCTTCGCATGGCTTGTCCTCCTAATTTACAATTTTTAATCTTACTTCCGGCGGTACATCCATCATGTCACACAACTGCCAAAATTCCTCCAGTGTAAGACTTCCCGGGTTTTTCAAACGTCGGTAGAACTTCGCGCTCTTCATTCCTGCGCGTTTCATAAGATTTAATTTCGTTTCGCCGCTCTCGAATATATAATTTTCTACCGCTCGAGCAAATTCGTGTCCGCGGCGCTGGTTCTTCGTGATAAAAGTCTGCGGCATGGTATCACCTCCTACTCTTCCAGTAGTTCCTCAATGGATACATGTAGATAATCTGCTACCTTTTGTACTTTACGAATTCCCGGCTCGTTTTCATTCCATTTACACACATAGCTTCTTGGGAATTCCAAATCTCTTTCCATTTCAGAAATTGCTATCTTTTTTTCTAAGCATATTTTCTTTATGTTATCGTAGAGCAACAACTTCCACCTCCTTTTTTTGTCTAAGATGCGCAAAATTTTGAGATTTATATTGACTTTTTGCGTAAAATATTCTACAATCAGAAGTACCACCAACTGAAACCAAAAATCAATATACGCAATATCTTGCGCAACTTATATTTTTATTATACACAAGATTTTGCGTATGTCAAGCTTTAATTGCGCAAAATTTTGAGGTAATATATGGGACTATACGAAAACATAAGAGATATTGCTAAGACCAAAGGATTCTCAATTAATCGTTTGGAGCAAGAATTAGGATTTGCAAGGAGCTCTATAAATAAATTCAATAAAAATACTCCTAGTATAGAAAAACTCCAACAAATATCCGAACTCTTGGGTGTAACTGTTGATAATCTAATGGCGGGTTATATCGTTGAAGAAAACAGTAAAAAGACATTAACTCCCAAAAACGAAAAAGACATCGAAAAGATTCTGGAGCAAACCAGAGAACAGCTTATGAATCAGGAAGGGTTGATGTTCGACGGAGATCCCGCCAGTCCTGAAGCCATTGATTCTATCCTTTCCGCTATGCAGATCGGTATGGAGCTGGCCAAGAAGAAGAACAAGGAGAAATACACACCCAAGAAATATAAGAAGGACTGACGCGTATGGATGTCAAGAAACAGGCGAACAAAATCGCCCGTATGTTTAAGAGCCGCGATCCTTTTGAGATCGTCCGGGGATTAAACGTAATCCTGGTGCATTATCCGTTGGACGGTGTGCGGGGGTTTTATCAATATTTCCAACGGAATAATATCATTTATCTGGATGAACGATTGTCGGATTCGGAGCAGAGGTTTGTTTTGGCTCATGAGCTTGGACATATGTTTTTGCATAAAAAAGCAAATGCAATCTTTATGGATACCAGGACGCAACTCAACGGAGCCAGATATGAGCGAGAAGCTGATCTGTTCGCTATGGAGCTGTTACTGCCAGATGATCTGCTTTCTGAGTATCGGGAAATAAGGTATTCAATAGATCAGATATCTCGTGTTACCGGATATGATAAAAGATTGATTAAATTAAAACTGAATTAATTCGCTTTAGCGTTTTAATAATTTTTTAACCAAAGTAGGAAGGAAGAAAAACTATGGAAAATAATCAAAAATATTGCAAGCATTGCGGAGAACTCATTGACCAAGATTGTATTATCTGTCCTAAATGTGGGAAACAGGTTGAGGATTTAAAAAGCAACGATACGCCTATAATAATTAATAATTCAGCATCTTCTAGTGCAAGCGCTTCCGCCTCTGTTTCCACCCCTGTAGTAATGCGTGGGAACGCTAAAAACAAATGGATATCCCTTTTACTTTGCATTTTTACTTTTTGTGGACATAAATTTTATGAGGGAAAAATAGGAATGGGATTTTTATATCTCTTTACCGCTGGTTTGTTTGGAATTGGTTGGATTATTGATATTATCTCTTTAGCAGGAAAACCAAATCCCTACTATGTGTAAATACTAATCCCCCGGCTCCGGCCGGGGAGTAATTAAAAAATATAGTATACTTACCCAGGCAACTGGGAGGGCGTGCTTCCACTCGATCCGGAGGTCTTACGGAAGGGGTGGTAATTATGAGTACATACGAAGAGTTTATGGTTATAATTGCTGTTGCAGGTTTAATCGTATCCATCCTGAATATGAAAAATAAAAAGTAGCCGCCCTGTCTCTGGTCAAGATTGGCGACTACTTTTGTAACTAGATTATAAATCTTCCCGGAGCGGATGGGGTGCAGCCATCTCTCCAGTTGTCTTGTTAAGTATATTATATGTCAAGCATAGCTATTTGTCAAACTGAAAAACCGCCCCTGTGCTACCAACACAGAGACGGTATACGCCCACTCCGTACAACAGAGATTGGACGATTTAACTATAACATCTCCGGAGATGCCACAGCATTTCAACCAATAATATTGTATCATCTTCGGGGCAGCCATGCAAGCGGAACCTATGTTTCTGCTGGCTGTTATTTTTATACCCATTTTTAAGGAGGATGATTATTATGGCAACAGCAAAGAAACTTGCGTCAGGATCCTGGCGCTGTCAGGTGTACAGTCACACCGAAGAAATTCCCCAGGCAGACGGATCCGTGAAGAAAAAGAGAATCTACAAGTCTTTCACCTGCACCACTCCCGGTGCAAAAGGAAAACGGGAATGTGAAAGAATGGCCGCGGAATGGGCGGTAGAAAAAGAGCACCATACCCAAACTACAGATATGTTATTATCAGAGGCTTACGATAAGTATATATCTCTTCGATCCGCCGTGATATCTCCTGCTACGCTGCGGGAATATAAGCGATCTGCAAAGAAAGATCTGCAAGGGCTTATGTCCTGCAATATCTCCAAACTCACTCAGGAAATGATACAAAGAGCTATCAATGAAGAGACGCTGTCTCACTCTCCAAAGAGCGTCCGAAACATGCATGGCCTTTTATCTGCGGTTCTAGGTGTCTACCGTCCAGATTTCACTTTGCGGACAGATCTTCCAAATAAGGTCCGGCCTTCTATTTATGTTCCCACCGACAAAGAGGTGGAAACTCTTATCAAGCGTGTCTCTGGAACGCAAATGGAGATTCCGGTTCTGTTGGCTGCGTTTGGTCCTATGCGCCGATCTGAAATCTGTGCTCTCACATCTGATCAAATAGACGGAAACATTGTTCATGTTGATCGAGCTATAGTCCTCAACGAAAATCATCAGTGGGTTATCAAGAAACCGAAAAGCTATGCCGGAGATCGCTATATTACATTTCCAGATTTTGTGATTAATAAAATAGGTGGAAGAAAAGGAAGAATTGTGTCTCTGAATCCAGCTCAGATTTCAGACCGGTTTCCTAAGATATTAAAAGAATGTAATTTACCACATTTCCGATTTCATGACCTCCGGCACTATTCCGCAAGCATTCAACATGCTCTTGGAATCCCGGACAGTTATATTATGCAGCGCGGCGGTTGGGGGAATGATGGAGTTTTAAAAAGTGTATACAGGCATACTCTGCAGGATATGGAACAGAAAATGAACGATAGAGCCAATAAGCATTTTGAGGACCTATGCAACACGAAATGCAACACAAAAACAGAAAGTGCCTGAAAATAGGCACTTTTAGGCTGCGGGCAACAGGACTTGAACCTGCACGTCGTAGACACCAGAACCTAAATCTGGCGCGTCTGCCAATTCCGCCATGCCCGCGCAATATTTATATCATTCATTTTAATAAAATGATGATAACCTATATGATAAGAAAAAAGCATCTGTATCTCTACAGATGCAAGTGAGGCATCGGGGATTCGAACCCCGGACAACTTGATTAAAAGTCAAGTGCTCTAC
>ENA-ORTP01002533-ORTP01002533.1-human-gut-metagenome-genome-assembly--contig:-NODE-2533-length-15069-cov-2.671773_pt1 | contig 15069 bp, 13 predicted proteins | sample MGYA00241913_ERZ509190 | MGnify/ENA primary metagenome ERZ509190 (study PRJEB26280, sample SAMEA2338839) | human gut metagenome | biome: human gut; feature: human-associated habitat; material: faeces...
CCGTCCTTTTTTTGATCTTTTTCTCCAAATGTCCAAGAAGAAGATCACAAAGCAGGGCCAAAAGAGCGATCAGAAAACTTCCGCCAAAGGTTAACGCCGTATTATAAATGGTGATTCCTCTGTAAATGGCCACGCCAAGACCTCCTGCGCCAATGAACGACGCTATGGCCGTCACAGAAATCGTCATGACTACCATGTTCCGAATACCGGCAATGATCACCCCGGCAGCCAGCGGCAGTTTGATCTTCAGCATAATCTGTGTTCTGGTACTCCCCATTCCTTCCGCTGCCAGAATAATATCCCGGTCAACGCCCCGGATCCCGGCATACGTATTTCTGACCATAGGCATAATCCCGTAGATTGTCAGCGCCGTTATGGCTGTTTTATCTCCTATGCCGATGAAAGGAATCAGCATACCCAGCAGAGAAATCGACGGAATCGTATAAAAGACATTGGCTATGGTCATCACCACCGGCGCCATTTTATTATATTCGGCAATCCAGATGCCCAAAATCAGCCCGATGATACCTGCCAGCATAATGGCAACCAAAGACAGCGTGATATGCTGCACGAAAAGCTCGATAAACCAGTCCTTTCGTTCCACGTAGATTTGCAGCACTTCATTGATTATCTCCAAAACTTTACCTCCTGCATTACCCTAATCTTCAGATTAAGGTGACTTTTGCGTCATGTCATCCCAAAACGCTCTGACACATAGACATTGTATTATTTTAACATATTCTCCGTAAAAATAAAAGAAGCCGTCATCATCAATGCAGAATCAACTACACCCCTGATGAGACGGCTTTTGCAACTTATCTCTGCTTAGTTCCGGAGAAATAATCCCGTATTACGGATATTATGCTCTCCAAAGGCCGTGAAGGTTACAGTATGCGTATACTGCTTCTACTTTTTCGCCTTCACAAAGAGCAAAACAAGCTTCTGGTTTGTCTGTTGGTTTTAAAGCTTTATGCTGGAAACCTTCATTAGTCTGTACAGCAATCCATTCGATAAAATGTTCTTCCACCATCGGATGTTCCACAGAACCAACTTTAACTTCTACTTTATTATCTTTTACTTCGTAAACCGGAACATGTTTTTCCACTGCAGCGTCTGTTGTTCCTGCAACCAGTTCTGTCATCTTCTGTCCACAGCACATTACCGGAACACCTGCATCTTTAACTTTTGTAATAATGTTTCCGCAATGCTCACAAATATAATATTTCAGTTCCATAGGTATTCCTCCTGTTTTTCCGAACACAGACCATCATCCTGCGTTCCTATTCTGTAATAAAATGTATTCCAATGAAATCGTCCTGGCGGACATTTTCTTCTCTACTTAATATGCGACATAGGTAAGAGAAATATCCCATCGGTAAGACAGATTATAGCATACTCCTATGGAAATATCCATATCTCATTTTACTTTTTCTGCATATTTCTTTCGACCGTCAAATCAGCAGATTCTCCAAAAATTTTTTCCGCAGCAGAATCATCTTCCATATCCGGCATATACCCCAGTTGTTCGATCTTTTTTCTGATTCGATCCATCTTCACGTCAAGCACTGCGCTCTCTTCCGCACATTCTTTTAATCCTTCCGTCAGTTCTTTAATCTCCAGATTCTTTTTATACTTCAATTTATGTTCCAGGCTTGCCCAGAAATCCATGGCAATGGTACGAAGCTGCACTTCCACCTTCATCATTTTTTTATTTCTTTGCAAAAAAATCGGCGTCTCCACGATCAGATGCAGACTGCGATACCCATTCGGTTTCGGATTGGCAATATAATCTTTTTTCTCAATCAGAAAAACGTCATCCTGACCAAGAAGACAGGAAGCCAGAAAATAAATATCTTCCCGGAAAGAACAGACTACGCGGATTCCGGCAATGTCAAACAGGTTGTCTTCTATGTTCTGCACAGAAAAAGGAATATCCCTCCGATGCATTTTCTCCACGATACTGTCTACACTTTTCAGACGAGTTTTTATGGATTCAATGGGATTACGATCATGCTGTAAAGAAAATTCTTCGTTCAGCACACGAAACTTCGTTTCGATTTCCATCAATGCACATTTATAATATGCCATCAGGTTATTGAACGGTTCGGTTTCATTGCGAAACAATTCAATCAACTGCTGATTATTCAGTTCCTCGAACATCCTCTGTCTGACTTTTTCACCAAATGAAGTGCGAAACATATCTTCAACTACATCAAATACCTTTTTTTTCCGTTCCATAATCGTCTCCTTCTTTTCCGGGTTTCCCCATTTCCTTCCCCCGATTCCTTCGCCTGATTTTTTTCTTTTTCCTCTTCCCCTGCCCTGTCGATGGGGAGGATACATTGCACCTATTTTACTACAAAAACTCTGTTTTTACAAAGGATAAAACCCATATTTCTCTTTCCATTTTCTTTTTTCTATGCTATAATACGTTCCATATGTAATAATTTCGACATATTTTATTCATTTTTCGACACATTTTAGTAATAACAATTTTAGTAATAACATAAGAGAAAAACAGGAAATATATCCCTGCATCAAATAAACGACCGTTTTTTATTTTTTTATCAGCAGACAGGAGGATTCAGCTTTTGAAAAAACATACTATTCTTTTATTCACATTCTTAGGTCTTTTTCTGTTTTCTACCCCGGTACATGCCTTTAAACACGGATACACTATAAATACAGACAAAATTTATGCCATGGTACGCCATGATCTGGCTGTCTATTCGTCTCCGGGCGGTGATTTTCTTACTTATCTTCCTTCTTTTTCGGGCGTAACGGTTATCGGTTCTACTTCTTCATGGTACGAAATCCGGTACAATCATTCTTCCGGCACCCGTTATGGCTGGGCAACCAAAGAGGATTTCACCTATGATTGTCTGATTTATGACGGAAGAAAAAAGCAGCCCCTTGCAGACGGGGTTTACCGTTTCCGCTACGTGACTGCTCCTTCTGCCGACAAACAGGCACAGCTTTTCCCGGTATCCAAAAGACAGTTTCATGGCAGTTCTTTCACCTGCCGCATTACTTCCCCCACCGATGAGGGTTTTCAGATCTGCAAAACCGATACCGGAGAATATCTCCTTTCTGATCGGCTGTTCAGCAAAAACTCCTCCGGAGATATTTGGGGAACTGCCGCGCAGGCCGGAACCTTTCGTTTTGTCCGCAAAGGCAATTATTATGGTATACAGGATACGGTAACCAACCGTTTCTTTGGCAAGAGCAAAGAAGGACTCTTTACTTTCACCAGCAATAAAGATACTTCCTGGCGTCTCCACCGCACACAAAAGGCTATCGGTAAATCTAACCTCCGCGTCTTTGTGCAGTTTGATCCGGAGTGGGCAGGAACCTATTATGGAAAAGGGAAAAATCCCGACCCTTCCACCAATAATTTCTGTACTTCCGGCTGTGGTATTTTCGCGACCATGAACGCCATTTACTCTCTGACCGGTCACTATGCAAATCCTCATCTTCTGGCAGATTATGCCGTGGATCATTATTTCCGCATTCAGGGACATGGTACGGACAGTGGTTTTTTCAAAGCCGCCGCCATGAAATTTGGCTATAAATATGGATTTCAGTATGATGGCAGCGGAGATACCCTCAGACAGTTAAAAGAAAAACTGAAAAAAGGAGATACGGCGATTACTTATGTCCCGGGACACTACACCACCATTGTCGATTATAATGAAAAAACAAAAAAATTCCTTCTTCTTGATCCGCATTATCTCCCGAAAAGAAAAACCAGTTCTTTTGGAGACTGGGTCAGTGAGAAAGAGATTTCAGAAGGAAGCCTGTATGCACAGATGTTTTTCTATTATAAACCGATGGAGGATTAATCAGGCATTGAACAGACTGTCCTATATTTTCTATATACACAAAAAGACCAATCTGAGAAAACTCGATTGGTCTTTTTTGCGATGAACAATCATCAAACAAGAGTAATGTATAAATCACAAATTATATTTTTGGAGAAAAATGGAATCATTATGGCATTTCGATTTCTGATTTATTTTTGTGTCTTTTTAAAACGTTCCAACATTGCTCTTGGCGTTGCCGTTGCTCTTTCATATCTTGGGCATTCCACCCCTTCAAATCCTGCCAGATACTTGGCAATCTTCTTCAGTTCTTCCAGATCATATCGGCTCATCATGGTGATCGTTTCCATCAGCGGCGAACCTCCTCCATGAACGCCCGCCACACACTGCGCTCCCTCAAAGGCATCGCAGAGCTTATCTTCCATCATCCTCATGACGCGATGCGTTTCTTCTGCCGTGTATTCCGGATTTCTGATGATATATTTGTTACAAAGCTCTGCCGTCTCCGGCGCAAAGAAACTTTCTTCCGTCGGCAGCGACGCACAGATTCCTCCTGTCAGATCGGCAAGGATTTCGTATTCATGATAAATATTATGTCCGGCCAGTCTCCGTCCCGCATTGGTCAGGATTTCATCCGGTACCCAGGAACCATTTGGAAACTGCACTGCCCGGTATGCCGATGCCTGTCCGGCTGCAAACACCAGTTCCGCTGTTCCGATAATATCACAGATTTTTTCCCTCACATGCTCAGCTTTGGCAATATCGTTGACATCAGCCACCAGCGCTGCCTGAGATGCAATGATCTCCGATACGGCTGTTTTACATCCTGTATATGAATGTCTGTGGAAATGGGCAAACATCAATGCCAGATACCCGGCATACTGTACCACATCCGGATGATCATAACCATTTAAGAAAATGCGGTCTTCCGGCACAAACACATCATCAAAAATCGTCAGTGACTCAACATCTCCTACTTTATTAAACGGAGCTTCCAGGTGTTTTCTCTTATGATGTTTTCCTTCAAAATCATGGATGGCTGTTTTTACAAAATCTCCTGTTTTTTTATCCGGACAAACGGCATCAACTCTTTTTTACGACAATGCAGTTTCCGCAACTTCCAGAGAAGAATATCCATAAGCTTTTACTAACTTCTCCATACTGATCATGTAAAGATTTTTATGTGGTTCTCTCTTTATTTGATCAATGAGAATCCGTAAAGTTCTTACAGAATAAGTCTTTAACTCACTTTGAAGATAATTCTCCACACTTGCACTGCCATCGGCAGCCAAACCGGAAGTTACACGGCCATGCTTACGAATATTTGGATACAAAATCTCGATTTCCTTTTCCCAGCACATATATTGTGCCGATATCTGTCCAACCATTTCTTTTGCCTCCGGGGAAACAGCTGGGAGTAAATGACAGATGGAAGCATAATAGTCCGGATCTGTAATCTCCATCATATAGGCATATTTTTCCATAACCAGATTTCGCTCATTTTTTCCGGCTTCCTCCAAATCCTGTAAATAACTTTCCACCGCTTCTTCCGGCCAGCTTTCAAACTGACTTAAACGCATGATAACAAAGGTTTCCTGATCATCCTGACAGGAAACTCTCCCGCCTATTCCTTTTACCTGTTGGAACATTTCCCACTCTTTTTCAACGACAAACTTCTCCATTTGTTTTCGCTCCATGCTGTTTCCTCCTTGCAAAATTGCTTTTTTTCATTTTAACACAGTTCATTTTTCTTTCATGGTAGGATATGGCTCTAATCTTAGGAAAAACTGTATCATTTCTTCCTATTTTTCCTCTGTAATCTTCCCTTTTTCTCCTGCCCGATTCTGATAAAATAACGGTAATAAAAAACAGTGGGAAGGAAGGATTTTTTATGCGTATTGGTATTTACAATCACCAGCATCTCCGTGGCGGATGCCCCGGATGCTCACAAATTTATGTCAAAGGAATGATCAGCGACGGGCAAAAATGTCAAAATCGAGCGATCTCCATTTACGGACAGAAGTGTAGTTTTTTCCACTATACTGATCTGGGAGATTACCCACCACACCATCTCGACCGTCCCGGATTCATGAGAATGATGAAAGATGTAGAAAATCATAAGCTGGACGCAATCTTCGTCCTTACCTTAGATAAAATTTCCAGTGAGATTACTCTTGTTTTAGAAACCTATAAAAAGTGTAAGGAAAACAATGTTGCTCTTATGACCGCCACAGACGGTGAAAAAGCAATAGAAATATTAGAAAAGGCGTTGAATAAATGGAAAGTATAAAAGAAAAAAAGAAAATAAAAATCGGATTTCTTTTCTGCCATGAAGGCTGTCAGCCTGATAAGGATCGTTCTGTCGTAGATGCAGAAAAAATCATTGTCTACACTATAGGATGCTCCGATTATACACAGGCCGAGGAAGCAGCGAAGGAACTATTAAAAAAAGGGTGTCTGGCCATCGATCTTTGTGGCGCCTTCGGTAATGAAGGTGTTGCCCGAATCAGTCAGGCTGTCGAACGTAAAATATCGGTTGGCGCCGTACATTTTGATTTTCATCCTGTATGCAGAGACAAAAGCGGCGATGATCTTTTCCAGAAAGATTTCTGGTGTATTGGTCTTTAGGGAAATACCATGACGAAACTTTAGCCCTATATAGCGAATATGGCGGCTTACTTCGTCATCTTGGGCGCTATAAACAAGCCTTAAATGCTCTCTATAAAGCTTTGCATATCGCGAAAACTACCAAAGGCGTTCATCATTTGGACTATGCCGCTGCTCTCGTAAACCTCGCCAATTTGTCCAGCAAATGCATCGGTTCTCAGAGGCTGTTTCCCTTCATTTAATCAGTTTAGATTATTTAGAAAATGATCCTGATCATGAAGTTTTATATGCCTCCCTGATTATCAGCAAAAAAACTCGGTGTTGACAACGAAAGCTATCAGCATAGTTTGGCAAACTTTAATCAGACAAAACAGAAATTACAAGAAGAAAGGACGACGCCATTTATGACAGAAAACGAAAACATTAAAGGACTGGATCTGGCCGAAGATTATTTTTGGGAGATCTGTTACCCGGAACTGCAAAAACACTTTGCCCAGTGGCTACCAAGAATGGCGGCCGGTCTTGTAGGAGAGGGTTCCGAATGTTTCGGGTTTGACGATCTTATTTCCAGAGATCATGACTTTGGGCCTTCTATTCAGATTTATATTCCTGAAAAAGATTTTCCCCTTTATGGAAAAGAATTAAACACCCTGCTCTCCTCTCTTCCTGGAGAATATCATGGTTTTCCTGCTAGAACAAAGAGTCAATATGGAAATGGTCGCACCGGCCTTTTTAGCATAGAAGGATTTTATAATAAATTTCTTTCGATACACCACATACCAGATCACTATTCCATTTGGCTGCAAATGGATGACATTTCCTTATCCACTGCCACTAACGGTCGGGTTTTCATGGATAATTTGGGGGAATTTACAAAAATCCGCAAGGGTTTACTCCATCATTATCCCAAAGACATTCGACTAAAACGCATGGCGGCAGAATGCATGGAAATTGCCCAAAGCGGCCAGTATAATTTCAGCCGATGCGTCAAACGTAAGCATTATGTCGCTGCTCATCATGCCCTTGACGCATTTATAACCCATATTTGTTCCTTTATTTATCTCATCAATAAAACCTATAAACCTTATTATAAATGGGAACACGAGGGTTTAAAAAAACTGCCTGTATTGGGGCAATTCGCTTTCAGGGAATTACAGACGCTGTCCACCATTTCCCTGAAAGATAATTCTGGTCATGCCGTCTTTATTATTGAAAATCTATGTAAAAAATGCATAGAATATTTACAAAAACAACAGCTAACTTCTTCTGGAAGCGATTTTCTTCTGGATCACGGACCAGAGATCATGAAACACATTTCTAATGAAAAGTTGGCGCACTCTAACCCATGGACTTTAACCATGACCTGACACTATTAAAAAAGCAGGGCGCTGTGTTTAGAAAACTTTTCTATACACAGCGCCCCTCTTTTTTCCACAGACTAACAAGCTAAATTATGCTGCTTTATTTTCTTCTTTTAACTGTCGGTGAAAAGCCGATGGGGTCATTCCCTCATATTTTTTGAATATTTTACAAAAATATCCCGCTTCACTGTACCCGAGCATAAAGGAAATATCTGATATATTCATTTCACTAGAAGCCATATAATATTTTGCTTTATGTAATTTACGAAGATGAATATAGTCCACCACACTAATGTGGTAGTATTTTTTAAAAATACGGCTGAGATATCCGCCGCTGATTCCAGCCTGAGCCGAGAGCTCCGCCAGAGAAATTTCCTCATTTTTATTCTTCTCAATATATTGATAAACCTGATTCATATGCATATATTTCGTCACGCAAAGCTGCCGGAAAATCTCTGTAACAACCTGCTCCAACCAGTAAGAACAAAGAATACTTTTCTTTACCATTCCCGTGGTCAGCTTATATTTTTCCAGATAATATTTTTTTTGTTCACGATCCATTCCCGGGATAAGATAAAATAATTTTGCGGCAAGTTTTTCCATTACTTCTTTTCTTTCGGTCACTTTATTCCTGCAAAAAATCTCCAGAACAATTTCTTTTGAAGCCTCAAGCGCCTGCCGGTAATCTTTTAATGCAATAGCGGAATAAAGTTTATCTGTATGGATCTGTTCTTTTTTTCCTGCCGTACATTTACAGGTATCCAGTACAGAAATCAGTTTTCTTCTGGATAGCGGTTTTAAAATAACCTCCTGCACACCGGCAGACACCGCTTGCTGCATGAATTTGCTGTCAAGATGTCCCGATAAAAGATAAATCTGTACTGACGGAAATTGATTTTTCAATTCCTGACAAAACGAAATTCCTTTTCCATCTTCAAATAAATCGTCCATAAAAATCATCTTCGGATGACACTGTATAATCAGCCGCATCGCTTCTTCCCAGCTCTCTGCTATTCCTGCCAGCTGGCAATCTTCCAGATTTTCCGTCATTTTGGCAAAAGCCCGCTGAAAAAGAAATTCTCGATCAAGCAATAAAATATTATTCATAGGATTGTCCCTCCTCTTTTCTTTCCGGCAAAAGAATGCTTACTTTATCCGTCTCTATCGTTACATTACTGTTTTCTTCAAAAAAATAGACAAGCCTCTGTCTGGCATCATTCATTTGTCTGCGCAACAAATCTTCTGTTCCGAAAGAATTTGCCTCTCCTTTTTCTACCATGGGATGGCCACTTCTCGTTTTAAGCCAGATCACTACATGCACGGTTTCTTTTACTTTTTTTGCCCGGATGTGTATTTTTCCTGTAAAACTTCCGGGCAGTACCCCGCCATGGAGTAAATAACTGACAAAAGGAAAAATACTCAACACTGGAATAACCGTTTTTTCCGCTTCTTTTTCACAGATTATTTCATATTCCATCTGTTCTCCATATTGACCGGACAGGGTCTTTAAATACAACGCAATCTGCTTTAATTCATCTTCCAGAAAAACCTCTTTTATTTTTTCATCAATATAATACCGGAAAATCGTTGAAAGATCTGCAATCACTTCCCCTGTTTTTTCCGCTCCTTCCAACACAGCAAAATTAGATACAGTGACGAACAGATTCATCAGAAATTGCGGGAGTAATCTTGCTTTTAATCCCTCTTTTTCTTTCTCTTCCAGCTGTTTTTTCAGGTTTCGGATACTTTTGCGCAGTCCCCGGATATGGATTTCTTCTCTGACCGTTGCCTCCAGCCGCAACTTACCGACCTCCTTCTCCGCCATTTCTTTTAACAACATAAACAATAATTCACTGTAGGCCATCAGTTTCTCGCGGGTGACAATCCCCATCTGCCCATACAAAACCGCTTCTTTTTCCCGGAGATTTTCTGATAATTCTCTGGAGAATAATGGAAACATATCCTCTTGATCGCAGCGTAACCTTCCTCCAATCACTGCGCCCAGATACTGTTCATTTACAATGACCGGCAAAGCCATGAGCACCAGTCCTTCCGGACATCGAAAAAGAGTCGGTCGACAATCAATAGCCGCCTTTGCCGCCGCGTAGGCTGAAGCCACATTACACTCCTGACAGGCAGAAGACAGCGTTTTCCCTTTTTCACAATACCCGTTATTCTTCGTACATTTTGCTGCAACTTGTCCACGATAATCGATAAGAAAAAAAGAAGCGCCCATGGCATCAGACATTGTCTCCAGCAACTTATCTGGCGACTGATTTTCAAAAATCTCCAAAAGACCGTTCCCTTTTCTCCATCCATTATGATTTTTCCTGTTTTCCTTCATCTTCTTTCTCCTGTTCCTTTTAATCGAAAATAGTTCTGTATACAAGATAAAAGATTTTTATTTTTCAACATATTCGCAGACAAAATATTTCCCTTCTTTCACAGCCTTTTTTTCTTAAATATTATTTTATCATTTTTTCTCCAAAATTGAATCTCATTTTTTGTGCTTTTTTTCTTATATAATATATATTATTGTTTTAAACTGAAATTTTTTTATTTTTTATTTGTTGTTTTTCCTTCAAAAAATAACAATTTTTTTCACCTCGTATTTTCTGCAGGTATTTCCGGTTTATTCATCCCGGCTTTTCCAGACAGAAAACGGGCGTCTGCCCACAAAAAAAGATCACCATACAACAAACTCTTGCTGTATAATGATCTATTTCTTTAATCTTTATGAATCAAAGCCATAAAAACAAGATTTTTATAATCTGATGCATTTTCAATGGCATGGTGCTGTCCCGGTTGAATCACACAGACATCACCCGGTTCCACCTTGATTCTTTTTCCGTCGTCATCAACGAAAATGCCTTCTCCTTCTAAAATATAATAAGGTTCTGTTTCTCCTACATGTCTGTGCCAGCCTACGCTGGAATCTGGCTTTAGCACCACCTTGGCATATAATCTGCCATGACCGCAAAGTTCCTCCTCCGATACAATATTATGCACTTCTGCAGAACCCTTTCCCCCGGCCAGCTCTTCTTTCACTACAATATTTGCTTTTCTTACCATAACTGTTTTCCCTTTCCTTTTTTTCGTATAATAAAGCAACAGGAGGAGAAAGTCAATCTTTCCCCTCCTGTGTGGATCAGATATATTTTGGTTGTTTACCAGTTTCCATAAAACAATCGAATAATGAGAGTGTTGAGACCGATGAATTATGTGTTTTCTCTGATTAATCCCGTAATATCTTCCGCCATAATTTCTGCTGCTTTCTGCTGCAACTGTGTGATTTTGTCTGTCTTTTCCCATGGAAGCTGCAGATCTGTCCGGCCAAAGTGACCGTATGCGGACAATGGTTCATAAGTAACTTTAATGAGAGACAGTTTGCTTATGATTCCTGCCACACTGAAATCAAAAACTTCTTTTACAATTTGCTCAATAACCTTATACGGAATTTCTTCCGTGTGAAAAGTATCCACTTTAACGGATACCGGCTGCGGTACGCCGATGGCATAGGCAAGGTTTATCTCACATCGGTGACAAAGCCCCGCCGCCACAATGTTTTTGGCTGCGTATCTCGCCATATAAGCGGCGGAACGATCAACCTTTGTCGGATCCTTACCGGAAAATGCACCACCGCCATGGCGGGCAATCCCCCCATAAGTATCCACAATTATTTTTCTGCCTGTCAGTCCTGTATCCCCGGCAGGACCGCCGATAACAAACCTTCCCGTAGGATTAATGTGCATCTTCACCTCCGGAAGCATATCTTCTTCGGTAATCACTGCATCGATGACTTCTCTTTTGATGTCTTTTCTTAACTGTTCCATGGATACAGCATCACTATGTTGTGCAGATACAACGATATCTTTAATTCCCACGACATTGCCATGTTCATCATAGGCAACGCTCACCTGAGATTTTCCATCAGGATAGAGATAAGGCAGAACGCCTTCTTTTCTCACCTGCGTGAGACGTTTCACCAGTTTGTGCGCCAGAGAATGGGACAAAGGCATATATTCCTCGGTTTCATCACAGGCGAAACCATACATCATTCCCTGATCTCCTGCTCCGATTAACCCGGAAGTTTGGTTTACCCCCCGGGCAATATCCGGCGACTGTATACCAATATTGGTTAAAATCAGGCAGTCTTTTCCAGAAAGACCTTTTTCTTCCCTATCATATCCAGTTTTTATTATGGTCTCTCTGGCTGTTTTTATTACATCTACTTTTGCCTTTGAGGAAACCTCTCCGGCAATAAATATTGTGTTTTTTGATGCCACTGTCTCAAGAGCCACATGGGAATCTACGTCCTGAGAAAGATAGGCATCCAGCAACGCATCGGAAATGCGGTCGCACATTTTATCCGGATGACCTTCCGTCACCGATTCAGAAGTCAGTAAGTAATAGTCATTCATGATCAACCTCCAATCTTACAGGTCAATCCCTCTTTTTCGACAATGGTCTGTAATTCTTTCATTAATTGTTCTTCCGGCTTCCTCACACCAAACAATTCGTATTCCCTGCCCATCATGGCGTACTTATTCGATCCGAAATCATGATAAGGTAAAAGATGGATTTCTTTTACACGATCAAGATATGTGGATGTAAATTTTGCAATACACCCGATGGTGACCGGGTCTGCGTTAAATCCCGGAATAACTGGCACACGGACGATCATTTCTCTGGCATGTTTCGCAATAAAGATCGCGTTGTCAAGAATCTTCGCATTATCCACACCGGTATATTTTTTGTGAACTTCCGGATTAAAATGCTTGATATCCATCATCACAAGATCAAGATATGGCAAAATTTTTTGAATAACTTCCTGCGAAGCATAGCCTGTCGTTTCAATGGCCGTGTGCCAGCCCAGAGTTTTGCAGGATTTTAAGAGTTCCAGTAAAAATTCATGCTGTACAAATGCTTCTCCACCGGAAACCGTGATTCCCCCGCCGGAACGCCTGTACACGACTCTGTCCTGATATAATTCCCGCATCAGTTCTTCCACGGTCATTGTCTTGCCGGATAATTCCAACGCTTTGTGGTAACACACGTCAATACATTTGCCACAGGCAATACATTTTGTATGGTCAATCTTGCCTGGAAAATTCAGGTTTGCAGCGCCGGTCGGACATACAACTTCACAGTTGCCACATCCGACACAGTTCTGCGCCTTAAACATGACTACCGGTTTTAATTCCTGTGATTCTGGATTGCAACACCATTTGCAGCGCAAAGGACAACCATTTAAAAAGGCAATCGTCCTTACGCCCGGACCATCATTCACGGAGAATCTTTGTATGTTGAACACAAGTCCCTTTTTTGTTCCATCACTATGTGGTTCCATGTTATCCATCAGCACTTCCTCCAGTCAATCTTTTTCCTCTTTTTTAGAAGGACTGTTCTGTACGTGCAATGATGTCATCCTGTACTTCTTTGGCAAGGACTGTCCAGTGTGCGGAATATCCAGCTACACGAACGACCAGATCTTTGTAGTTTTCCGGATGTGCCTGTGCGTCTAATAATGTTTCTTTATCAATAACGTTAAACTGTACATGCATACCCTTCTTATCAAAGTAGTTACGTACAACTGCTGCGAAGTTCATCAGACCCTGATCGCCAGCTACTGCCGATGGAAGGAATTTCTGGTTATACAACGTACCGTTGGAGATATTCAGCTGGTCAAGTTTCGCTACGGAGTTACCTGCAGCTGTAGGTCCCTTAACGTCATGTCCCTGACGAGGAGAAATACCATCTGCCAGTGGAGCGTTGCTGTAACGTCCATCCGGAAGCGCCTGAACATCTTTACCAAATAATACGTTGGCAGATACCGGGTAACATCCAGCCTGGTACTGTCCACCACGTGGGTTTTTATATTTTTCCACTTCGTAAGAATAAATCTGTGTTGCTTTACGGGCACACATATCTACTTCATCAATGTCGTTACCGAAGCAAGGTGTTGCGTCAAGAATGTTACGAATTCTGTCGTATTCCGCTCTCTTATCATCACCACATGCACAATTAACCGCTTTCACACCGATGTTGCTTAAATCTACGGAAGCGCCTTTTTCTGCAAGAATCTTCTGCACTACCGCATTGATGATGGATTCTACGTCATCTTCTTTCACGTTTTCCATAGCCGCTGCAGCCGGTTCTGCACATGTCGGGCAGCTCAGTTTTACATAAGGGCCATCATAACATCCGGCGCCGATTTCCGCACCAAAGTTATGTTCCATGGCTTCGTAAATCTGTTCCATGGTAAGGTCTTTATCTTCAAATACGTGTTTCTGAATTGCATAGATTGCATCACCGGTATCTACGTTACCGAATGCCTGAGGACCGGTAAAGTTGTAGATTGCTCCACCCTCCATCACAGTTTTTCCTCTGCCGATACAGTCATCCACCAGCGCGGACATGAATGGCAGCGGCGCACGTTCTCTGTGGGCAATATCTACCGCATTATCCGATTCAACCAGTTTTTCCACGAAATATTCCATCTGCGCCTCAAAAGATTCGTAAAGATCATCCATAGATTTCCATTCCGGCATTGGCTTGGTCACAGGACCCAACTGTTTACCATCACGGTTTTTACCACCATGGATAGCGATATCAAACACTTTTGCCACATTGAAGAATGCCGCGTCATGCCAGCCTTCCGTTTTGTGTGGACACTGTGGTTCTACACAACCGATAATACAGTAGTTACGGGCATCTGCAAGGGTTAACCCTCTGTTACAAAGCGCCGGGATGATTGCCTCATCATTGTAGAAAGCAGGTACACCCATACCCAATCTGGATAATTCACATGCTCTTAACAGGAACTCATCCGGAGTCTGGTTATGAATACGTACAGAGAAGGATGGCGCCGGCAGCTTAACGTGTGCTGCTGCATCCATACACATATAGGAAACAGGGTTTGTAGCATCTAAACCTTCTTCATCCTGTCCACCTACGCCAAAGTTCTGGAATACGGCATATCCGGCAAAAGCCTGATCGGATACGTCGTCACGGGTTTTGTTTACATGGTTCAGTAAGACGAAGATGCAGTCGATCAGTTCCTGCGCGAATTCTTTAGAGATTTCTTTGTCTGCTTCCAGATATGGCCACATATACTGATCAAAACGTCCCGGAGAAATGGAATGTCCGTTTGCCTCAATCTGCACCAGCGCCTGTACAAACCAGAAGGACTGACAAGCTTCATAGAAGTTCGTTGCTCCGTTTTCCGGAACGCGATCACAGTTTTTGGAAATCTGCATTAATTCTGCTTTCCTTACCGG
>ENA-ORTP01002542-ORTP01002542.1-human-gut-metagenome-genome-assembly--contig:-NODE-2542-length-14990-cov-2.487044_pt1 | contig 14990 bp, 14 predicted proteins | sample MGYA00241913_ERZ509190 | MGnify/ENA primary metagenome ERZ509190 (study PRJEB26280, sample SAMEA2338839) | human gut metagenome | biome: human gut; feature: human-associated habitat; material: faeces...
CTGATGGCAACCAGCGCCTTATTGATGGTTTCCGCCTGATCTGCCAGACCATATTCTTCCAGTTTTATCCGGTTCCCGGAAAAAGTCGGCGCATATAAAATATCTGTTCCGGCTTCCACATAGGCCCGCTGCAGCGAAAGCAGCGCCTGTTCATTTTTAAGAATCCACTGTTCCGGACATACGCCCACGGGCATCCCTGCTTTTTGCAGATTGGATCCGGTGGCGCCGTCCAAAATCAATGGACGCTCAGCGATTTTCTGATATAATTCATCTCTTGTCATGTTTGCTCACCTCGATAATCTTTTTGATCAGAGACACCCGGTGGAACGGGGTCATCAAATAATATCCTGCGCCGGTATCTTTTCCGGCCTCCATGATTTTTCTGGAAATCTCCACTGCGGTTTCTTCCCATTCTTCCCGGTTTCCTTCCGGAGAGTAGCGGGCAAGAATCTGATCCGGCACATGGATCCCCGGCATTTCATTTTTAATAAATAAGGCGTTGCGATAACTGACCAGCGGCATGACGCCAATAAGGATCTTTGCCCCTGTCTGTTCCCGCAGCCAGTCCAGCTTCTCGATTTCTTCTTCGGCATAAACCGGCTGTGTTAAAAAGTACTGGCATCCGGCGTCTATTTTCCTTTTCATCCGTTCCGCAATTTTATCTTTCTGGGCCGCATTCTGATTAAGAGCGCCCCCATAGTACCAGGTATCTCCGGGAAAGAGTTCTTCGTTAAGACTTTCCATGAATTCCATCAGTTTGATGGAATTAAAATCAAAAACACTGCGGGTAAACGCCCGCTCCTCTCTTCCCACCGGATCTCCGGTCACGATGAGCATATTACGAATATCATGGATATATGCCCCCAGCACACCGCTTCGGATGGCGATACGGTTTCTATCCCGACAGGACAGGTGCGGCATAACCGGTATTCCTGTTTCCTTCTGGATCTTTACCGCCGTAAGCAAAGAATCTGCTCTTGATCTGGCCAGGGGAGAGTCCGCAATGGTGAGAATATCCGCTGTCCCTCCCATCAGCATTCTTGCCCCATCCATCATTTTTTCTGTCATCGGATCAAAAGGCGGATCCAGTTCCACTGCAATTACCGGTTCTCCCTTTTCCATTTTTTCCCGGAAAGAATTACGCACCGGCCGGGGTTTCTTCTCTTTCCCCTGTTTTTTCTCCGGCATACGGATCACGATATGTTTTTCTTTCCGTTTTAACCGTCTGCAAATCTCTTCAATATATTCCGGTGTTGTTCCGCAGCAGCCCCCAAGTATTCCCACGCCCAGTTCCGGCAGCCGCAGTACTTTCTGCCCAAAATAGTCCACACTTTCCGAGTAGACCACCCTTCCCCGGATAATCTGCGGGTATCCGCAGTTTGGCAATGCCGTCAGCAACACATTTTCCGGCCAGGCACAGGTTCGCAAATATTCCGCCAAAAACTTTTCCATATGGGCAGCGCCGATACCACAGTTAAACCCCACCGCGTCCAGCAACTGACTATCCGCCGCTTTTTTAATCACGGTCTTATAGTGAAATCCCGTCCGGCTGTATCCCGTCGGCACAAAGGAAAACTGGCCGATGAGAAAAACTTCTTTCTTTTTTTTCCGGATATATTGCGCTACCTTCAGCATATCCCGCTCGTCCGGAAAAGTTTCCATGACAAAGATGTCGGCGCCCAGATGCAAAAAGGCATCAACAATCTCATAATATTCTTCCAGAATTTCCTCTTCTTTTCTGTCGCTGTCCGCATACACCGGCCCGATGTCCGCCGCTACAAAAACCGTCTTCCCCTGCTGCTCAGCTTCTTCTTTCGCCTGCATTGCCAGAGAATAACCGGCCTCAATAAATTTTGCCAGGGTGTATTCTTCCATCCCTCCGTGTTTTTCCCGAATTTCCTGAAAGGTTCTCTGATTGGCAGAAAAGGTATTGCTGCGCAAAAGAACAGCTCCCGCCGCAATATATGCCCGGTGAATCTGTAAAATAGTTTCCCGGTGAAAAAGATTGGCTTCCTCAGAACACAATGCATGTTCCTTTGCAATCTCATCAAAATATGTTCCCATGGCTCCATCGGTCAATACGATATTTTCCTGACTATATTGTTTAAATCTCTGATATTCTGTCATTTTCCCAGGTTGTCCTCCCTTTCTGCCAAAAAAACCTGCATGTGTTCAGACGACCAGTCCGGAACAACATGCAGGCGTTTTCCTGATTATAATGCGGTGATTTTTCCTTCATATTCCAGATTCAGACGACCCTTCATGTTGCAGGCCAGCCCAATCTTTCTCATACAGCGCATCATGGAACGATTGTCCTCCACACCATACCGGTCGATGATGTCTACAAATTTATCAATCATCTCCATGGCCTCCGGATCGGATAAATAGAAGGTCTCGATAATATCTTCTACATTTTTGCGCTTTGATGTTGTAAACAGCAACAGCGTAATCTGTAATCCTACCAGGATATGATATAATTCCCGGTTATAATCTGACATCCCCGCCTTTAAAAAAGCGAATAAATCGCTCAGGCGCATGGTATCAATGTCGTCAATATGCATATCGTTGGCTTTTAATTTATTTTCCACATCAATATCCATAATCACAGAGCTGATCATCATGGCTGTCTGGTATGCGTCCAGATCATGCTCGGATACCGGCGTCAGCACAGGCGCCTGCGTGCTCATCTGCTGGCAGTAGATCATGTCCCGAATCAGGGCATTTTCAAAAAGATCATCAGAAAGTCCGCTGTCAACCTTTACGATAAATTCCTTTTTTCCGGTATCCATAGCTACCGGACGACTGCAGTCTTCCTCATTTTCCGGATCCATTTTTACCAGTTTCACCGGATAGATCAGACTCTGTGCAATCGCATTGTACAACTTCTCTGTCTTTTCAGACAGATTCTTTCCTAAAATTTCCATAACTCAACCTTCCTTTTTATTCCGAATTTCTCCTCCATATCCGGAACGATATAGACTTTTTATATTTTAACAAAAGAATACATTTGTTTCAAGTAAGTTTTTTTACATTGACATTTTCTCCATTTATGCGTATAGTTAGAACATATGGTGTTTTAACACTTTTAAGCATTCAAGTATTAAGGTGTTTTTCGCTGCAGACAGCGTTACAGACACGGCTAATACATTTTACTGATGATTGAGGACAAAAGGAGTGACAACTATGGCAAAACAAATTACAGGAACCACCATTTTAACCGGACTTCTGGGAAGCCCGGTGGCCCACAGCATTTCCCCGCTCATGCATAATGAAAGTTTTCAGCAGCTTGGTCTTGACTATGCCTATCTTTGTTTTGATGTTGGTACAGATAAACTGGAACCGGTTGTAGAAGGTCTGCGCAACATGGGAGTACGCGGCTGGAATCTGACCATGCCCAACAAAAACCTTATGTGCAAACTGGCAGATAAACTTTCACCGGCATCAGAAATCAGCGGCGCTGTTAATACCATCGTCAACGACAACGGCGTCCTTACCGGATATACCACCGATGGCATTGGCTATATGCGTTCTGCCGAAGAAGCCGGTTTTTCCCTTCCCGGCAAAGTGATGACCCTACTTGGCGCAGGCGGAGCGGCCACCGCGATCCTGGTACAGGCTGCTCTGGACGGACTAAAAGAAATCCGTGTTTTTAACATCAGGGACGCTTTTTATGATCGTCTTGTACATATTGCGGATCAGCTCAACGCACGAACCACCTGCAAGGTAACGGTTCATCCCCTCCCTGACGATAAGGCTCTTCGCGCTTCCATTGCCGAAAGTGATATTCTGACCAACGGAACCGGTGTGGGTATGGCACCAAATACCGACGCCTGCATCATTCCCGACGCTTCTTTTTTACGTCCGGAGCTGATCGTTTCTGATGTGATCTATAATCCAAAACAGACTAAGCTTCTGAAAATGGCGGAAGAAGTCGGATGTCCTCATTTCAACGGACTTTACATGTTGCTTTATCAGGGAGCCGCTTCTTTTGAACTGTGGACCGGAAAAAAAATGCCTGTCGATCTGATAAAAGAAAAATATTTTCAGCAAGACTAGACCAGCCGGAGACAACCATCCCGTTTGATCCCGGAAAAAAACGGCGTCGCAGCTACGGTCCTCTGACCGTTCCTGCGGCGCCATCCATACTGCATAGATCCGAAATTCTTTTTTCTTTCTTTTTCTTCTCTAGTCTTCTTCCTCTTCTTCAAAGGGATCTCTTCCATAGAACACATCTGCTCTGCCGGATATTTCATTATAAAATACCGCTTCTGCAGCGCTGGAATAAGGAAGAACATACAAAAGTCCAAAGCCTGCGGTCAGTATGCTGACCAGATACCATCCAAGAAAACTGAACCGCAAACAAAACAACTGCCACTTATGTCCTTTCATAATTTTCCTGGACATGCGCATGGCTCTTCCTACAGTATATTTGGGCTTTTCCTCCAAAATATAAGGCACCATCGCATAGGAATACATGGCAATGATCCCCGGTACAATCAAAAGGAGAGAAAGACAGAATTCATAAGTAAAAAGAGCAATTTTCATGCATACTGCCTTCCACCAGAAGGAGAAACGGCTGACAACCATCCCCGGCCGCGCCTCTCTTCGATCCAGTAATGCCAGATTAAAATCAATGTACCCAAATCTGGCCGGTCCACCGGCAAAAAAGAAGAAAACAGCCAGAAGACTTCCCGTTACCAGAAGAATGGTAAAAAAATGCGGCAGGCCTTCAAACAGATGAATCGAAATTCCCATAATCGCCATAAAACGGCCGATAAAAAAAACGGAAGTAAAGAAAGCGCCCAGACAGGCGGCAAGGAGCATCGCCAAAACCGCCTTCTTCCAGTTTCCTTTCAACGCGTCTTTTGCAACCGCTTTATATTCTGCTGTTGTCAACTTCATATCCGGTCCTCCTTACAGTCTGCAGGCCAGTCTGCAGACCTAATCACAAATATCCCACATTTCTTTTACTCTGACCACTTCATTGAGTGTCATATTCATAAAAGCTTCGTTCTGCGGCTGATTACTCAGCGCATTGGTTTCTTTTCTGTAGGCGATCTCCGCATTGACCTCATCGATGGTCACTCCCTGTGCTTTTAACTGTTTTGCTGCTTCATAACCTCTCATTATATTTACCTCCCGTTATCCTTTTTATCCTTTTGGGATATTCTCATATCCTCATTATAAATCATTTATCACGAATAATCCACTGAAACTTCCGGGCAGTTCTTTTCCCTGCGATCTAGTTTACGCCCCGGAGATACTCGGCATAGGAACGTGGTTTTCGGCTGCTTCCGGAAAATCCGCAGGAACGATACAGATATTCCGTATAAAAACTGATCATGGTCTGCACATCTTCTTCAGACTGCACCGGAGTTTTGATGGTCATTGTACAAATATTTTGCGTATCTGCCCTGACCACTTTATAGACCTCCGTATCCTTTCCCTCGAATCCGTCAATGACATAAAGAGACGAAAGATGATACAGTGTTTCCGCCTCTTTAAGAGACGCTTTATCCATCTGGTACAACTCCTCCAGCAGTTCTCCGTAGTCTCCGGGACGGCTGTGTCTCCTTTGACTGTATAAAAGAGAAGCATCTTTTCCTTTTCCGGAAAAAAGCACGCTGTACTCTCCCCGGTCATCATCGGCATAGGCTTCCGCCCGGTAAAAAAGATTTTTGGGATAGGCAAAAGAAAAATCTTCCCCCAGTTTTTCGCCAATCTCCTCCCCGGAAAACTGTCCGTAATCTTCTTCCAGTAAAACCCGCCGAAAATCCTGTTTTCCTCTGGAGGTAATGGTAATTCCCCAGCTTTCCGCCAGTTTTTCCGCTTCTGTTTTATCGTCCGTCTCCGTTTTTTCCATGGCGGTCTCCGTATTTTTTTCCTGTTCTGTATTGACAGGGCGATCTTCCTTTTCACCGGTTTTCCCATAATCATTTTTGTTGATGCCATACATAAATACATACATCAGAGTAAACATTCCGGTGAAGGAAATACAAAAAATCACCGCTGCTTTTTTTATGATTCTTTTTACTTTCCCTGACATAATTCCTCTTTATATGATCTGCTGACGTTCTACGTCCTTTTTCATTTCTCCTTCCCCAAAACCAAGCGTGTCATACTGTGCCTTGACCTCTTCCCAGGGAAGAACATCTCTCTCTTCTTTTAAATAAGAAAGAATGTCTGCTATCCCTTCTCCGGTATAGGCGCTGGTATAGAAGATTTTTTTACAACCGGCCAGAGAGAGCCATGCAGCGGCCTGTTCCGGCTCCGCTGCCCAGTGATCGATTTTGGTCACCACACCGACAACCTCCCTGTTGCAAACCGGGGTAAGATTAGGAGAATACAACGAAAACGGTTCCGTGGCATCCATTAAAAGCCCGATAACATCGGCTTCCGCGGTGAACACTGCCAGCGCAGAAATCAGGTTCTTTGACTGCAGATATTCTCCCGGCGTATCGATAATTACATCATAATGGTTAACATACTGGGTCTTATGGTAAGTGATGGTTTTTCCCTTCATGGCCTGAGACAATGTGGTTTTTCCCGCTTCACTACGTCCGATGAACATAATCTTACGCATGATGATTGCACTCCTGTTTTTTCCATTCTTCCATACATTCTCTGCAGCAGAAACGATGTTCTATTCCTTCTTCGTCCTCCCAGGTACAAATGTTCTCGTCATCATCAAAAACATTGTCATAACAGTTTTCACAGATGATCATCCCTTCGGATTCTGCGTCAATAAACTCCTGGAACATGGATTCTATGTTCATCAGCTGCCTGATCACCCCTTCTACATCACTGCCCGGGCGTTTCTGATTTTCATTTTTCATCTGGTCTTTTTCACTGCTCACGTCTTCTTCCTCCATTATCTTCTGGTTTTTCTCCAGAGTTTACTATGCCATACTGTATTTTTCTATGAAAATTTCATTTTCGCATTTTCTTTACCTGACTTTAAGCTTTCTGCTCTTCGAATATTTTGAGCAGACGGTCACCCCGTTTATCTTCCTACTCAGGCGCACCCGGAAATAATAGGTTTTACCGGATTTTAACTTCCGGATTTTCGCCCATCCTTTTCCGGCATTTTTTGTTACCAGTTTACCTTTTTCTTTTTTGGTTCTGGAATAATAAATCTGACAGGTCGTCCCTTTTTTCTTTGGCTTCCAGGATACTTTCACCTTCTTTTTCCCCGCAGAAACCACATGGATCACCGGCTTCTCGGCAGCCAGATCGGAAATCATAAAATTCACATCCACATTTCCCTGTATTCCTGCGATTCTTCCCTGGTTGGTGGCCTGCCACATCTGATATTTTCCTTTATATCCGCATTTCGGGGCATAATGCGCTACCCAGCGTCCCCAGCGGTTAAAGTTTTTTTCCGGCAGTTCATTGGTAAAAGCATAATGATTGGCATAAATCGCCGCTTTATACCCGGCCGCCTCTATTTTTTTACAAAAGGCTTCCGCAATCTTCACCCTCTGTTTGGCCGTTGTATTTCTGAAAATGGACTGGTCTTCCATATCAAAGTAAACCGGATAGGCCAAAGACCGTCCGGCTACCAGCCGCAGGACATGTTCCGCTTCGCTGACTGCACGACTGACAGAATCTGCATAGGAATAAAGATAAACGCCATAAGGGATTCCGGCCGCTTCGCATCCGGCCACGTTTTCCTGCCACCGCTTATCGTCCTGTTCCGGCTGATTCATCCCATAACCGCAACGGATGATCGCAAACTCCACCCCATCGGCCTTCACGGCATTCCAGTCAATACTTCCATTATTGCTGCTGACATCGATTCCCATGGCGTAAGCCCCCGGAATCGCCTGCCCACGGTTATTGTAAAAGGCGTCCCCGTCTCTTTTCCAGGCATTGACATTCATCACCCCGAAAACCGGCGGAGATTCCTTTTCTTTTCCATTTACATAACGAAAACTCTCTGCCCGGTCATTTTTTTCTTCTGCTTCTACTCCTGTATACAGACAAAAAAAGCCTAACATGACGAGCATGCAGGAAACAGACATTTTTTTCATGAAAGCAAATCGCATATACATTCCTCCTGAATTATACTTTACATACAACTTTTCAGGTTTCCTTCCTTATTCTACCTTCCAACCGGAAGGTTGTCAACGTGCGGGGGCACATCCTCTGCAGTTTTTCTTTCTCAGGATTTTCTCCTCTTGCTTCTTCGACAAAAAGAGCTGTCGCATAGCCAAAGACCGACAGCATGCTTTCGGTGTTCGTTCATACACAACAGCTCTTTCTCTATCACGGTTCTTCTGTCACCGCATAATTATTGAAAACAGTTTTATTCTTTTACCTCTCTTTGGGCCATGATCGCACAGGCTGCCAGGGAGAGGAAGGCCTGTTCCTGTGAATCGCTTCTGGATGTGATGGCAATCGGAATCTTTGCCCCCATGATAATTCCGCAGCTGTTCGCCGTTGAATTCATCTGCAGGGTTTTAATCATCAGATTACCCGCCATCAGATTCGGAACCACGATACCATCGAACTCACCACAGTACGGGCAGTCATAATTTTTCAATCTTGCCGCCTCTTTGCTGACGATCAGATCATAAGGAATCGGTCCAACCAGCGTACAATCTGCCAGCGGTTCCTCCTCATGCTGCATCACGATGGTCTGTGCTTCTACCGTGTCTCTCATATGGAAACTCGGCTGTTCCACCAGAGAAAGCAGAGCGATCTTCGGATGATCCACACCGAGCATTCTCAGTGCGCGAACCATGTTCTTAATGACTTCTTTTCGTTTTTCCACCGATGGTTTAACTAAAATCGTGGCATCGGAAATGGCTGTGATCTTCTCACATCCCGGAATCTTCAGCATAACCACATGGGTCATGATATTTTTATACAGCAAATGATTTCCTTTATTCAGAATAGGCATCAGGAAATCACGGGTCTGCGTATTTCCCCGCATCAGCACATCTGCTTTTCCTGCCAGAATCATCTCTATGGAATACTGTACCACATTCACATCGTCCGCTACCGGCTGCAGATCATAGGATCTGTCCTGCAGGTCAAGTCTTTCCAGCATTTCCGTGATTCTTTTGCGGTTGCCCACCAGAATAGGCGTCACAAATCCGGCTTCCTGCGCATCAAATGCTCCTTTTAAAATATTCTCCACATCTGCGCCGGCAATCACAACCCGAACCGGTTTTCTGATTGCCTTGGCCTGTTCTACAATCGTATCAAAATCATGTGAAAATTCTTCGTTCATGCGTTCCTCCTTTATTAAAACAATCCGCCAATTTTCAGGAATAACGGAGCAAATACCAGAGCAACCACTGTCATGAGTTTAATCAGGATATTGATGGAAGGTCCTGAAGTATCTTTAAATGGGTCACCGACAGTGTCGCCAACAACGGCTGCATGATGCGCTTCGCTTCCTTTTCCGCCGTGATTGCCATCCTCAATATATTTTTTCGCATTATCCCATGCTCCACCGGAATTGGACATAAAGATTGCCAGCATAACGCCGGTAACCAGAGACCCTGCCAGAAGTCCGCCAAGAGCGTCCGGACCAAGGATCACGCCAATCAGAAGAGGAGCTGCTACTGCCATTATACCCGGAACCAGCATTTCTTTCAATGCCGCCTGCGTAGAAATTGCCACACAGGAGGTATAATCCGGTTTTCCTTTCCCTTCCAGGATACCCGGAATGGTTCTGAACTGTCTGCGGACCTCCTCAATCATACTGTAAGCCGCCTTGGACACCGAGTCCATGGTCAGCGCAGAGAATAAAAATGGAAGCATTCCACCAATAAAAAGGCCGACAATAACTTTGTAGTCCAGCAGATTAATGCCTTCTGCAAATAAATTAACTGCCTGTGCATAGGAAACAAACAAAGCCAACGCCGTCAGCGCCGCAGAACCAATAGCAAATCCTTTACCCATGGCTGCGGTTGTATTTCCTACTGCGTCCAACTTGTCCGTAATTTTACGTACGCCTGCCGGAAGATGAGACATTTCCGCAATACCACCGGCATTATCCGCGATTGGGCCATAGGCGTCCACAGCAACGGTGATGCCTGTTGTGGACAACATACCTACTGCGGCTAAAGCAATACCGTAAAGACCGGCAGACATATAAGCGCCAATGATTCCTACCGCAATAAGCAGGATCGGAACCGCTGTAGACTGCATACCCACGGCAATTCCACTGATGACCGTTGTAGCCGGTCCTGTCTCTGACTGCTGTGCAATCTTTTTCACAAAACGATAATCGCCTGACGTATAGATTTCTGTCACAATACCGATCAAAAGTCCCACGACAAGTCCGAAAAAAATCGCCACGGCCTCGTTCATCCGTCCAAAGAACATATTACTGAAAAACAATACTCCGATCACCACGAGAATACTTGCGGAATAACTTCCGTATTTCAGCGCCTTATGCGGACTGGAGTTTTCGTCTCCACGGACAAAGAAAGAACCGATCACCGATGCCAGAATGCCCAGCGCCGCAATGACCAGAGGGAAGATTGCACCGGCCGCCGCATAACTGACTACACCCAGCGTCACGGCTGAAACAAGAGAACCAACGTAAGATTCAAAAAGGTCGGCGCCCATACCGGCAACATCCCCGACATTATCTCCAACGTTATCCGCAATTACCGCCGGGTTACGTGGGTCGTCTTCCGGAATACCGGCTTCTACTTTACCCACAAGATCGGCTCCAACGTCAGCCGCTTTTGTATAAATTCCACCGCCAACACGGGCAAACAGAGCAATGGAAGAAGCGCCCAGAGAAAATCCGGAAAGTACATCCGCATCTCCGGTTAATATGTAGATCACACTGGCGCCAAAAAGACCGAAACCAACAACGCACATTCCCATGACTGCGCCACCGGAAAAAGCGATGGACAGGGCTTTATTCATCCCACTGTCTTTTGCTGCCGCCGCTGTACGGACATTGGCCTTCGTCGCCACATTCATACCGATATATCCGGCAACGGTGGAGAAAACCGCACCCACAAGAAAGGCTCCCGCTGTCATCCAGCTGCCAATACCCAGGCCGATCAACACAAACAATACGGCAACAAAAATAATCAGAATCTTATATTCTGCTGTCAGAAATGCTCTGGCACCTTCATGAATAAATGCCGCAATTTCTTTCATTCTGTCTGTTCCTGCATCCTGTCTGGACACTTTTTTTACCAGATAAAATGCAAAAATCAGTGCACAGATACCAAGTATCGGTGCAAGATAAATTAAATCATTCATAAAATTTACCCCTTTCCTTTTTTTCTAAGATATTTTTACTATATTATTACGAAAACTCTTTCATTTGTAAATGCTATTTGTTGTTAAATGTAAGATTCAATCCGCTTTTTCTTGTTTTCTCTTTTGTGGTTTCCGATTATATTCAATGAAAAAGTACGGTTTCTCGGAATCTTCTTTTTGTTTTGTTCGTTTTTCCAGAGAAATCGTACTTCTATTTATTTTCGTTTTCTTATTTTTATCTTTCAAATATAAATCATTATTTCCGTTTAAAGAAACCTGTCTTATTTTTGCAGGATTGTCTGATAATTTATTCTTATTCTGAATATTGTTTTTCTTTTCTTATGGATGTTCTTTATTGCTGTTCCCTTTCGCCCTTTTTGATCTGCTCTGCCAGCAGTCTTTCCGCCTCTTCCACCTTCACGTTGAGCGCAATGGCCAGTTCATTTAAGAGATTACCTTTCGCCATAAAATAATATTTTTCATCTATCGCAGTCACCCTTCTTCCAGCGGCCTCTCTCTGTTTTTTCCTTTTATAAAGCGCCCGGAGCAAACGCAGGGCATCTGTACTATTCCCGCTTTGCAGAACTTCTTTATACTGCTGTTCCTGTGTTCTCGCATCCCGGATCACCATTTCTTCCTCGCCTGAAATCCCTTTTAGTAATGCGTCTGCCTCCTCTTTGGTCATCACCTTTCGCATGGAAACTTTCTGATTATCTACAGGAGAAAAAATCGTACTTCCCTTCGAACCTACAGGAGCCAGCACATAGTATGTTCGATGTTCTCCATCCGCTTTTAAATAATCCTGCACCTCGCAGACTCCACTGTTTCCATAAATAATATATTCGCCTTTTTCAAACATTTTTCTCCCTCCTGATTATTTTAAAACAATAGATCTCTTTATATATAATTTATCAGTTTTTTTATGTTTTTGTAAGTAATTTTTGTATTTTTTACTTTTTATACAGTTATTTCTTTCTTTTTTTCGTTTTTTTGTCTATTTTATCTTTATATTCCGCATTATATCCACATTTTCCCTGTGCTAAACATCACAAAAGTTTTCTTTTTTAAAACCAAAAAAAGAAGCCGCTGTCCCACGATGTCCTATTGATTCCGAACATGCACCGCGAAAGCAACCGCTTCTTTTTTTGGTTTATTTACTTATTTATTTTCCTTTTTGTACCGGTTATACCGGATATTCCTGCATTTTGTTTCTCTCAGATTTCCATGGGGTGTTCTATGGCAAATCGGAGACCATCTTTAAATGCCTGTGCAGCCGCACGGCAGGCAGATTCTGTCCCGGTCAGCACCGCTCCGCTGGAGTTGGCATGGGAAGGCGGATACCAGTATCTGGCTATACGGGTTTCTCCGGCTTTCAGAGCCTTGTCCAGCGCATAATTGGTTTCGATGGGACCGCCCACCAGATAGGCATAGGCGCTGCCTTCCTCTATCCCGCACAGATCCCGGAAATATTTCCCTGCTCTTGGAATACACTGGGCATAGAATGCGGTTCCCGGATCACCGTCAAAATTACAAAGCTCTGTCCGCCGCTCTATAAAATCTTTCACATAGGCCAGTCCGCTGCGCACGTCTGCCACTTTAGGGCCGGAGAACATCACAAAAACACTTCCTCCGTATTTACTCCATGAACAGGTGGATCCTCCGTAAAAGGTCTCGCCATGAATTACCTGTATATCAGCCTTTTTCGTGGCATCGTCCACAGCCAGATAGGCCGCATCATCATTATCCACAGAAAAAAACGCCACGCTCTGGTGTCCTTCGGGAAGATGGTACGCTTTTGCAAACTCCGCAGAGACATTGGCAATGATCTTCTGACTGAGCATATTGGTTTTCATTCTGATTATTTCCATATTATTCTACCTCCATCGGATGTCCTGCGCAGTATTCCACCGCTTCTGCGAATGCTTCCACCGCCGAGCGGCAGGCCGATTCCGTTCCGGCAACGATTCCTCCCCCGGTATTTACCCTTGTGGGCGGAGCAAATACTTCCGCCAGTCTTGTGTTGCTGGCTTTCAGTGCTTTGTCCAGCGCATAGGTGCTTTCCACCGGTGTACCGGACAGATAGGCAATGGCTTCTCCCTCGGCAAGTCCCAGCCTTTTTTGCAGATATTTTCCTGTTCTCGGAACCCAGTCGGCATAGTAGCCAAGGGTATTTTCCTCATTGAACATATACAGGGCTGCCTTTTTTTCAATGTATTCTCTGATATAGAATAAACCGCTGCGCACATCCGATACATTTTCTCCTGAAATCACCGCTGTGATCTCGCCGCCGTAGTTACTCCAGTTATAGCGTCCTCCCCCATAAACTTTCTCTGCATGTGCGACCGCAATCTTTGCTTTCTTCGTTCCATCATCCAGAGCCAGCCACATGACCTCTTCATGATCACAGGCGATCAATCCTATGCTCTGATGTTCTTCAGGAATCTCCCAGAGAGCGCGATAACGCTGATCCACATGGGGAATGATCTTTTGCATGGTTACCTGAACCTGTACTCTTCGTTTCATTTTTCTCCCCCGTTTTCTGTCTTTTCCGGGAATTGGAAAATCATGACAGTTTTTCATCGCTTACCTATAGTATAGCATGCTTTTCCTTTCTGCGAAAAGGATAATCTTCTGCTTCCTTCCTGTAGTAATCGGTAATACTCTTTTTTTAGAAGGAAAATAAATCTCTTAACACTTCTTTGGCTGTTTTTTCTTTGTAATCATCCGGGTCTTCCATCAGGCTTCCCTTCCCGGTATTCCAGCGGAACTGGCTGTACTGCCGGAGATAGGAGAGATTTCTTTCAACATTCGGAAATTTTTTATACCAGGAAGGATAATATTTTTTCATCGATTTACGAGCAAGCCGTACTGCCTCCGAGTCCTTTTTTCCTGCGGGCGACACCGTCCCGCTGATCTGCACTCCGGCCGGGCTGGAATGCACCAGCACCACACTTCCATCTTCGCATTCTCCAATCACAATGTACACATGCCCCGGTCCGGACATGATGTCTCCCGGACGGTAATCTCTCACTGCCGACGCCTTTTTATAAGTTCCCCAGCCCTTTTTTGCAAAGGTTTCCGCCATCGTTTTCGCCTTCCTGACATAACCTTCCCCCGGTTTTCCTTTCTTCGTATGGAAAGAATTATAAACCGTCCACCCAACGAAACCGGAACAGTCCAGGCCATATCCCCTTTTATATGCATATTTTTTATGGGCATAGGAAGATTTCTGTTTTCGGGCAAAAGCCCTCCATCGGGGATTAAGTCCAATACGCAGCCCATCTGCTCCGGCGCCATTATCCGCTTTATTCCAGCCGCCTCCCCAGATATACATGGTGGAACCCACCGGCGCCATCGCGGTTTTCAGCAGATTTCTCAACGTTGATGTTCCTCTTTCCGGCAGGGTCGTATCGCTTTTTTGACTAAATTTTCCATATTTCATGCCGGTTTTTCTCGTCTGATACGCTCTGACTTTGTACTGATAACGCTCTCCGTTTTCCCGGTTTTTCAAAACGGTTTTTCCTGCTGCTGTCACCCTGACTGCAGACCACACTCCGCCTTTCTTTCGCTCATAAATCTCATATCCATCCGCACCATTTACCTTTTCCCAGGAAAGAACCACCTGATCTTTGACTCCCACAGCCATCACACCCCGAGGCGCGCCCGGCGCCGCTGCCGCCAGACATTCTCCCCCGACTATTTTTCCTCCCAGGAACAATCCTGCCGCTACTACCAAAAGCATTGTCAAC
>ENA-ORTP01002548-ORTP01002548.1-human-gut-metagenome-genome-assembly--contig:-NODE-2548-length-14950-cov-2.614367_pt1 | contig 14950 bp, 11 predicted proteins | sample MGYA00241913_ERZ509190 | MGnify/ENA primary metagenome ERZ509190 (study PRJEB26280, sample SAMEA2338839) | human gut metagenome | biome: human gut; feature: human-associated habitat; material: faeces...
GTACAAAACAACCTGTTACAAACAAAGTAACAGGCTGTTTCTTTATATTCTTCTCCCTCCTCTACTGTTCCTTTTGGAAGCACCCATCCTTCGTACCTGTTTTTATAATTTTTGTACAAAAGAAGAATTTTCCCCCGAAAAATAACCACACCACCACAACTTGTTGCTTCTATCATATATATTCCTCCCATGCAAACAATTCTGGTGTGTCTTACACTTACGTTAAGTATAGCAAATATAAAATCTGTTTGCAAGAAAGCTTGTCACATTTTATAGAAGACAACTCTATGGACGATAAGTTTCATCCATATCGTTATTATAATAGGAATCAAAAACCTGTTTTGCCATTGGCGCAGCATATTTACTTCCTGTTCCTGCATTTTCCACAATCACACAGACCACCAGATCCGGATCTTTTACATTGGAATATCCAACGAACCAGGAATGTGATCTCTCTCCTTCATTTTCTGCAGTGCCTGTCTTTCCGGCAGCAGTGTACAAATCTGTTTGCAGGGCATAACCGGTTCCTTCTTCCACCACGTCTTCCAGCATTTTTTTCAACTGGCGGGCATCTTTCTTGTCCATCAGTGTTTTCATTTCTTCACTGTCCACATTTTTTACCACTTTCCCATCGGCGCTTTCAATCTGTTCAACCAGATACGGCTTCATCAGCACACCGTCATTGGCTGTGGCACACATGAGAAGGGCATTGTGGAAAGGTGTCATCAAAGTATCTCCCTGACCGATGACCGTCTGCGGAATCTCGCTTTTTTGCGAATCTTTCTTCAAAGCAAAACGACTTTGTTTTACCGGCAGATCAAAGGGTATTTCCTGTCCAAACAGGCAGTTATTATTTAACTGTATAAATTTTTTCAGGTTCAACTGACTTCCCAGAGTAACAAATGCCGTATTGCAGGATTCTGCAAACGCTTCATTGAGATCCACTTTTCCATGGGCCTCCTCTTCATAACAATGAATCTGCACACTGTTGACCACCGTTTCTCCTTTACACTGGTAGGAAAAATCCCCGTAAGAATTTGGATTTTCTCTCAGATATTCCAGCGCAGTCATCATTTTATAGGTGGACGCCGGTGGGTATAATCCCTGAATACAGCGATTTAATAAAACACTGCTGTCTTCGTCTTCATTGATTTCTTCCCAGATATTCTCCAGTTCATTGGGATCAAAATCTGGTTTGGATACCATGGCACGAACCTTCCCGGTCTTTGGCTCTATGGCCACAATGGCGCCCTGGTAATCTTCCAGCGCATAATAAGCCGCTTTCTGCAATCGGGTATCCAGAGTAGTGATCACACAGTCCCCTGTATTTTTATCTCCCGAAACCCCATTCTTCAGTTGTTCAACCAGTTGGGTATGAGAAGAAAGCAATTCATAATTATAGGCGGACTCCAGTCCTGCTTTTCCATGGGTAGCATATCCCACCACATGCGCAAACATATTTTCGTAAGGATACTCCCGGACATCTTCCCCTTCTTCGTTGGTTGTCGTTTCCGCCAGAACTTTATCGTTGGCGCTCTTGATGTTTCCTCTGCGGATATGTTCGGAAAGAGCAGCCGTCCGTTTATTATAAGGGCTGGTGATTACTTTTGGAGCATCGTAGACCGTAAACTTAATCATGTAACCAAGCAAACCCAGAAAAAGAACCACAACCAGCAGACTGGTATGATACATGTACCGGTTTGTTTTCAGTCTTTTTCCGTTTCTGGGAATAAACACAGCCTGCACGGTTTCAAAGATTGTCCGCAGTTGCTTCTCCTCCCTGCCTTTTTCTTCGTGTCTCCTCGTTTTCTGCTGATGTCTGCTCATCTTTTTCCACTTCCTCGTCTTCTTTATAGGCAATCATAAAAATGCCCTGCATAATGGCAAATATAATCAATGTACTGGCGATCGAACTTCCTCCATAGCTGATCAGCGGCAAGGTCACACCGGTTGATGGGATAAACTTCGTTACTCCCCCCACCGTCAATAAGACCTGAAAAATAAAACAAATCGAAAAACCATAACCAACCAGCTTATAAAAACGCCCCTTGACATCCATGGCTATTTTTAAAAAATGGACAAAAATACCAAGATAAATCAAAATCAGGCAAATGCCCACAACCAGGCCAAATTCTTCCGCAATGGCAGAAAAAATAAAATCGCTTTCCACCACCGGAATATCCTGCGGACGTCCCTGGGTCAGTCCCATCCCAAAGAAACCGCCTGTACCTATGGCAAAAAGAGACTGGGCAATCTGGTATCCCCGTCCTTCAATGATGGACCATGGATCTGACCACGCCAGAAATCTGGTCTGTACATGGGGAAAAAGAATATAGGCTATTTTGCCGGCCAGCGCTCCCAGAGAAATTCCTCCCAGCAAATAGACGCCCCGTCCCGTTGCCACATAACACATAAAGACATAGATCACGAAATAAAGCAGAGCGCCGCCCAGGTCTTTTTCCAAAATCAATACCAGAACATGGCAGGCAGAAAAAATGGTAGTAATAAAAATCCGTTTAAAATCTGCCGGTTTTTCCAACATGGCCGCAATAAAAAATACGAAGGCAATTTTGACAAACTCCGAAGGCTGCAAAGCAAAGCTTCCGCCAAGAGAAATCCAGTTGGTCGATCCGTTTTTCGTGGTTCCAATGACAAAAACCGAAGCCAGAAAAAGAAGGCCGACCAGACCGTAGATCCACCGGAGTTTTTTCAGCCAATACGCTTTTTCCATAAAAAAAGGAATAAATAAAACCGCCAGAGAGCAAAGAACCACGATGACAAATTGTTTGATGGCCAGATCGAAGGACAATCTGGTCAGCATAACAAAACCAATCTGTAAAAGAAAACAGGTGTGATTCATCAAAATACGCGAAGAATCCGCATACAGATGTTCATAAATAAAAATAAGCAGTTTAAAAAAGAGCACCTGACCAAGATACAACGCAAGAATCTTCACCTCATAGGTCTTTAAAAACAATACGCCATAACAAATAAAGTGAAAAAAGAACATGAACTGTTCCTGACGATTCATCCGTTTAATCTGTCTTTCTGCCGTGGAAGGCAGAAAGATGGTAAAACAGGATATGGCATAAATCGCGCACATGATCATAATAATGTAATTGGAGCCTGTTGAAATAATATTTAACATGTCTTCACCTACTCTATTCCATAATTCCAGTGTTCATCCGGAACTTTTTTCCTCTTCTTATTGCTGTTTGGAGAAAGCCGCTTATCTTCTTCCCCTGTGAATCCACGACTTTCCCAATCTGCAAAGTCTTTTTTGATTCGTTCCAGCTCGTCCGGGGCAGACAGGAAAAGATGAAAAGAAAATGTGTCGATTTTCCCTTTTAATTTTCCCATCTCTTCTCCGATCAGATTCCTTGGCTGATCCAGCCAGATGGAATTATAACCAAACTGACAATGGCTGACCACCGGCAGTTTTCTGCCTGTTTTATCTTCCAGCCAGAGAATTTCCTGCCTGCCATTGCATTTCCCCATGGTTTTTTTCACACACTGAGCAGAACGCATGACCGGAATACGCCCGTACACCATCCACTGCACAGGAAGCCCGGCATTTTTTTCACAGGCAGAAAGCAAGGCTTCACATTCTTTTTCTGCCAATTCCACCGGAAGCGTGATTCCCTCCAGCGAAAAAAGGCGTTGGCCTTCATGAATGGATAATGCGTTCCACTGATAAAAATCCATATCTGCCAGGATGGATAACGATCCGCCTGGTTCTTTGATTTCCTCTCGAAGAAACTGGGCTTCTGCCGGATGATGACAATAAATCCCTGTCCACAGGGAAGAAGAACAGATTTTCTTTAACTGCTCGCCTCGCAGTTCCTTTTCATCCGAAGAACCCGCAGTTTTCCCTCCCTGACAGGAAGAGTTCTCCCCCTGTCGGAAAATCTGCGGCAGGGAAAGATATACCTTTTTCCCGGCTGTCACCACTTCTTCTGCCACAGAGAGAAGGTTTCTTTTTTCCCAAAAATCCAAAGGAAGACAGATTTTTGTAAAGAAATCATCGGCAAGGCAGGCGGCAAGCATTTCCTCATCGTACACAACAGCCATCTTTTCTCCGGTGTTATTTAATGAAATAACCCTATCATTTTCATCAGAAAAAGGCAAGCATATTTTGTCGGTCTCTTGTTTTTCTTCCTTTTTTCTTTCTCCTTTTTCCAGCTCCCTTTGCAGAGCGCCAAGTCCCTCCTGACGAAGGGATTTTGTCCATGACATAGGGAAAAAACTTCCCTCTTCTATGTCGATCCTGAAGGTATCCAGATAAAACGGCGTCTGTCCTGTTTTGTTCATTTGGCGAAAGATTTCTTCTTTTGTGGTGGCTCTTTTTTCTGATTTTTCCGCTTTTTCACCATATAACACGATTTCTTTTCCCCGACAGCTCAACGTCAGGCGTGCCGGCTCACCGATTTTTATGGTGAGATTTCCGGATACCGGATAGTTTATCTCCTGATTGATAATGGTATCCGTAATCATCCGGGAAAGCTGTTCATTTCTTCGCCGATAAAGGGGCATTCCTTTTTTTAATCCTTTACCTGAAGGTACGTTTAATCTTATCTGTCCTCCCTGTTTTTTCAAATTGGCCGGAACCGTCAACACCATTTCTTCCTGATGTGCCAGGGGGATGATCAGAATATCTTTCGGGTATACTTCCACGTCTTTGTGCAGGCAGACGACGATGGTGTGCCGATCTGCTTCCTGTATTTCGCCTATCTTTCTGCCAAGATTTCGGGGATGGATCACCGACAGCATATCCTGCCCATTGTGCTGATACCAGTACCCTTCGGTAAACCCGCTTCTGCTGTAAAGTTCCTCCAGATGATCCTTATCCTGTTTATTTATCTTCCATTTTGCTTTCTTTTGCCCTCTGTCCCCGGCATACCTTTGTACATTCCGGGCATATTCATCCAGATATTTTCTGTATACAGCAGTCACTCCCGCTGCATATTCAACATTTTTCATCCTGCCTTCGATTTTCAGAGAATCCATTTTGGCCTCAATCAAAGCAGGAAGAACCGGTAACGCACACAGATCTTTCGGACTGAGAAAATGTCTTTCTTCCGAAGAGAGCAGGTTTTTGCCATCATCCCACAGCTTGTATGGCAGGCGACACGGCTGCGCACATCTTCCACGATTGCCGCTTCGTCCTCCGTACATACTGCTTAACAGACATTGCCCGGAATAACAATAACAAAGGGCGCCATGCACGAAGACTTCCATATCCAGACCGGTATCCTCTTTGATTGCTTTTAATTCCGAAAGGGAAAGTTCTCTGGCAGGAACAATACGCTGCATCCCCATGCGGGCCGCTGCTCTTGCGCCGTAAATATCGGTGATTGTCATCTGTGTACTTCCATGGAGTTCAACCTGTGGAAAATTTTTCCGCATAAACGCTGCCACGCCCATATCCTGTACGATCACCGCATCCAGACCTTCTTCCACATAAGGAAAAAGAAAATCATATAATTTCTCTTCCAGTTCCTGCTCTTTTACCAACGTATTGACTGTCAGGTATAATTTTTTTTCATGAAAATGGGCATAATGTAAGGCATCTTTCAGATTATCGCCAGAAAGATTATCCGCATATGCCCTGGCGCCAAACTGATGGCCTCCCATATACACGGCGTCTGCTCCGGCTTTTATCACTGCTTTTAAATGGGTAAAAGAACCTGCCGGAGCTAAAAGCTCCGGCAATCTATCTGTTTGTTTCATGTATTCCACTCCGTGTTTCCAGGGCAATGATCCGTTTTTGCAGTTCATTGACTTTGGTTTTATATTCGATGACCAGTTTATTGGCCGTATCAATCCGCATTTCTTTGTCCACGATTTCCTGTTTCAGACGATACATTTCCTGTTCATTTTCCAGATGTTCCTGTGAAAAAATATGCATCTCATCCTGAAGCTTAAACAGTTCTTCGGCAATATTTAAAGACAGAAGGATATTTTTATATTCCTGAGACAATTTTCCATACCCGTTTTGCTGTTTCAGTTCACGGATTTTTCCATCCACATAAGAAGCGATCCTCTGCATCTGTCCCTCGCTGCTGCCGGACAACATGTAGACTTTACCATCAATAACCACTGATACTTTTGTTTTGTTTTCCATTTTTATCCCCCATGTTAATAAAACTCTTCCGGTGCAGGAATCCCCAGATGTTCATAGGCGAATGGTGTCAACGCTCTGCCCCGTGGTGTACGTTTGATCAACCCTCTCTGTATCAGAAAAGGTTCATAGACATCTTCAATGGTACCGGAATCTTCCCCAATGGCCGCTGCCAGAGTGTCCAGCCCCACAGGTCGTCCGGCAAATTTTATCACCATTGTATCCAGAATATTCCGATCCGTATGGTCAAGCCCCATACTGTCGATTTCCAGAAGATCCAGCGCCTTCCCCGCCACCTCTTTGGTGATAATCCCGTCACAACATACCTGCGCATAATCTCTCACCCGTTTTAAAAGACGATTGGCCAGCCTTGGCGTTCCTCTGCTTCTTCTTCCAATCTCCAAAGCCCCCTGTGCATCGATCGATACCTCCAGCAAAGCGGCCGATCGCTCCACGATTGTCTGTAATTCCTGATCGGTATAAAACTCCAGACGATTGACCACACCAAAGCGATCCCGCAGAGGCGCCGTGAGCATTCCGGCTCTTGTGGTTGCACCAACCAGCGTAAAATGAGGAAGATCCAGGCGAATGGACCGGGCGGAAGCCCCCTTACCAATCATGATGTCGATGGAGAAGTCTTCCATCGCCGGATATAAGACCTCTTCTACCTGACGGTTGAGACGATGAATTTCATCAATAAACAAAACATCACCGTCCGCCAGTCCGTTGAGTACCGCTGCGATCTCCCCCGGTTTTTCGATGGCCGGCCCTGAAGTAATCTTTAAATGACTGCCCATCTCATGGGCAATGATTCCGGCCAGGGTGGTTTTTCCCAATCCCGGAGGGCCGTATAAAAGAACATGATCCAGAGATTCTCCCCGCATTTTTGCCGCCTCGATAAAAATATTCAGATTATGTTTTACTTTTTCCTGTCCGATATATTCTGTCAGATTATCGGGACGCAAGCTGCCTTCTGTGGCAATATCCTCTTCCAGCAGCTCTGTCGTTATCATTCTGTCCATAGTATCCCCTTATCCCATCATCATGATTTTTAATGCTTCTTTTAATAAAGTTTCCGCGTCAAGACTATCCGCGCCGGATACCTTGTGTACCGCACGATACGCCTCCCCGCTGGAATATCCAAGGGCTTCCAGAGCTTCTATGGTATCGGCAACGGCGCTGGCCTCCCCGGAATCATCCAAAAGATTCCCCGTCGTCCGTTCCGAATCCGGCATGCCGATGCCCAGCTCCTGCAGATCAAGCTTATCTTTTAGTTCTATGATCATTCTCCTGGCTCCCTTAGGACCGATACCTGGTGTTCGGGCAATACTTTTCACATCTTCACCGATGACTGCATAATAAAGATCTTCCACCGTCAGGGTAGATAAAACAGATAACGCCACCTTCGGACCAATCCCGTTTACACTAAGCAGAATCTGAAAAAGACGAAGCTCTTCTCTGGTCAGAAAACCGTATAAAGCCAACAGATCTTCCCGGACATATAAATATGTAAATAAGGTTACTTCTTCTCCCATATGTACTTTTTCACAAGCAGAGGATGTGACTTTGACCTGATAGCCCATCCCATGATTATCTATAACGATATTTTCCTGATCTGCATAAACTGCAGTCCCTTTAATATATGCAAGCAATGCTAAACTCCTGTTTTCTTCGAACTTATATTCTATCAAATGATACCATACTTCCCCGTAGATTACAACAACCCTGTTGAGAATCCAGCGTCTCTTCTTGAAGAGCATCTCTGTTCTTCCGGTTTGACAGAACATCGTTTCTCTGCTAGTATCCAGTTATTATCCCCGTAAACCGGCAAAACAGGCACAAAAAAGAGAGGAAAATCCATGTTAAAAAAGCAATATACTTATCCTGACCGTAGTCACCGTCAGGATAAAAAACAGGAACAATACATTTATCTGGATATAGAAACCACCGGCCTTTCCAGAGACAGAACCATCCTTTATCTCATTGGCTGCGGCTACTACGAACAACACAGGCTGCACATTCTCCAGTGGTTCAATGATGACGGCGTCAGTGAAGAACAGATTTTACAGGAACTACAGGATTTTCTCTCTTCCAAAAACGGCATTTTATTTACCTTTAACGGCGAGGGCTTTGATCTTCCTTATTTAAAACGACATTATGAATTACATGCCCTTCCCTGCAGCCTCGATGACTATCCTTCCTATGATCTATATAAAACCCTCAAACTCTTCCAGCCTCTTTTTCCTCTCTCCCACGGCAGACAGAAAGACTGGGAGAAATTTCTGGGTGTCAGCCGGGAAGATTCTTTCCATGGCGGCCAGTTAATTTCTATCTATAAGGAATATCTGCGGACAAAAAAAGAAGAACTTTTATCCCTCCTTCTTCTCCACAACGAAGAAGACATTCTGGGTATGACCGATTTATATCCGCTGACCAGCTATGGGCAGCTTCTCTCGGAAAAACTTACCTTTGCACGGGTTTCCTTTGCTTCTCTGGATGAAACGCCGGACCAGGGTTATCTCACCATACATGGATGTCTGCCTGAAAAAGTCCCAAAATCTCTGTGTCTTCGTGTTCCTCTTTCTCTTCAGAATGAAACAGGAAAAACTCCTTCGGACGTTTCGTTGGAACAGAACGTTTATCCTTTTCAACTCCACGTGGAGGAAGCGCAGGTACGGCTCACCCTTCCGGTTTTTGACGATACGTTATATTATTTTTACCCGGATTATCGTAATTATTTTTATCTTCCCAAAGAAGACCGGGCCGTTCATAAATCCATTGGCTGTTATGTGGATCAGCAATATCGACAAAAAGCAACGCCACAAAATTGTTATATTCGTAAAGAGGGGCTGTTTCTCCCTCTTCCCCTGAAACAAAAATATAAGGGAATCCAGGTTTTGCCCTCTGCCTATCAGGACAGGTTGACCCTTTATCACTTTCACCATAAAGAACGTTACGCCTATGTGGATGTCCGGCAACTTTTTGAGGAAGAGCATTCTCCACTTCTCCTTTATTTTAGTGACTGGATCAAAACCCTGCTGATCGAAGGCTGCCGTCAACATACCTAAAAGAAGACCACCGATACACTGCCTGTCTCCATGAGCAACGTATCGATGGTCTTTTATCTACATGAACTATTTCATTTCTTTTGCCAAAGCGGCAATTTCTTTTTTATTTTCTTCTGTCATGGCAGATTTAATGGTAATCACCGGTTCCGCAATGGTAATGTTTTTACATTTGGCCAGAGATTCTTTCATAATCTTCGCTGCCGTCGGACCCCATGATCCATTTTCCATGAGACCGATTTTACGATTCTGGTATCCACGTTCTACAATATCTGCCAGGAACTCACGCATAAATGGGAAAATCTCCGCATTGTATGTAGTGGTTGCCAGCACCATCTTCCCATAACGGAATGCATCTTCTACCGCTTCGGCCATATCGCAGCGTGCAAGGTCGTTCACTACAACTTTTGGACATCCTTCTTCTCTCAGCTTCTGTGCCAGAAGTTCTACGGCCTTTTTCGTATTGCCGTATACGGAAGTATACGCAATCACCGTTCCCTCTGTTTCCACACCGTAAGAAGACCAGGTGTTATATAAATCAAGATAATAGCCCAGATTTTCCGTCAACACAGGACCATGCAGCGGACAGATAATTTGAATGTCTAAAGCAGAAGCTTTCTTTAACAGATTCTGCACCATCATTCCATATTTTCCTACAATACCAACATAATATCTTCTGGCTTCGCAGGCCCACTCTTCTTCCACGTCAAGCGCGCCAAATTTACCAAAGCCATCGGCAGAAAACAGTACTTTATCGGCAGAGTCATAGGTCACCATCACTTCCGGCCAGTGAACCATCGGTGCAAAAACAAACGTAAAGGTATGTTTTCCTGTGTTTAACGTTTCTCCATCTTTCACTACCACCTGTTTATGAGGAAAATCTGTTCCAAAGAACTGTTTCATCATCTGAAAAGTCTTTACATTGGCAACGATCTTGGTCTTTGGATACACGCAGGCAAAGTTCAGGATATTGGCGGAATGATCCGGCTCCATATGCTGTACAACCAGGTAATCCGGCGTGCGGTCGCCCAGAACTTCTTTCAGATTTTCCAGCCACTGCTCTTTAAATTTAGCATCTACGGTATCAAAAACGGTAATCTTCTCATCCATAACTACGTAGGAATTATAAGCCATGCCGTTCGGAACTTCATATTGCCCTTCAAAAAGATCGATCTCATGGTCATTTACGCCCACATAATAAATGTCGTTGGTAATTTTATTCAACATTTTTCCACCTCTCGTTAAAAGTTTTCGCATGATTATCTGTATCATTGATTATTTTATGAACGTTTTCATTATAGTGGATTTTTCTTTATATTACAAGGTAATTTCAAAAGAAACTCCTGAAAAGGAATCGGTTTTATCCCTGCACAAACTGACTGTAATACAGTTCCGCATAAAAACCATTTTTCTTTAGCAAGGTCTCATGATTTCCCTGTTCAATGATTTTCCCGTCCTTCATCACCAGAATCACATCTGCATTTTGAATGGTCGAAAGCCGGTGAGCGACAATAAAACTGGTCCGGCCTTCCATCATTTTGGCAAAGGCATTCTGAATTTTCACTTCGGTGCGGGTATCAATCGAAGAGGTTGCCTCATCCAGAATCAACATGGACGGAACATGGAGCATGATTCTGGTAATGCAAAGAAGCTGCTTTTGACCCTGACTCATCCCTGCCCCGTCTTCCGTGATCCAGGTATCCAGACCACGAGGCATTCTTCGAATAAATCCGTACGAATGTGCCTCTTTTGCCGCAGCAATGATCTCCTCATCCGTAAACCGTTCATCGCCCAGCGTGATATTTTCCCGGATGGTACCGGTTTTCAGCCAGGTATCCTGTAAAACCATGCCATAGGAACTGCGCAGACTTTCTCTGGTCACTTCCCGAATATCATGGTCGTCCACCCGGATGCATCCCCGATCCACATCATAAAAACGCATCAATAAATTAATAATCGTAGTCTTTCCACAGCCTGTCGGTCCGACAATGGCTATTCTCTGGCCCTGTCTGACCCGAAGGTTAAAATCCTCAATCAGTTTTTTCTCCGGACTATAGGAAAAATCCACATGGGATAATTCGACATTTCCATGTACATTGCTGAGGGTAAGCGCATCTCCCCCGTCCGGAATCTCCGGTTTTTCCTCAATAAGGGCAAAAATCCGCGCGGCGCAGGCGAAGGCATTTTGCAGTTCCGTGATTACGCCGGAAATTTCATTAAACGGTTTTGTATACTGATTGGCATAACTTAACAGGCAGGTCAGTCCCCCGATGGTCAGTCCCCCGGATAACACCGTCAATGCTCCGCTTAATGTTACGCTGGCATAAACCAGACTGTTCACAAATCTGGTGCAGGGATTTGTCAGAGAAGAATAAAATACCGCTTTTAAAGAACATTGTTTTAAGCGGTCATTCATCTCTTCAAACCGTTTCCTGGTCAGCTGCCCGCAGGCAAAGGCTTTGATGACTTTCTGTCCTTCCATCATCTCTTCCACAAAAGCGGTCTGCTCGCCTCTGGTCACCGATTGTTCTACAAACATACTGTAAGTGTGACTGGCAATAAATTTTGCCACAAACAGAGAAATCGGGGTAAGGCAAACCACCAGAAACGCAATTCCCCTGTGCACAGAAACCATAAACACGATTGTGCCCAGTATGGTGATCACCCCGGTAAAAAACTGCGTAAATCCCATGAGCAATCCATCGGCAAACTGGTCTACATCCGCAATGACCCGGCTGACGATGTCGCCGGAAGAATGGCCGTCCAGATAGCTTAAAGGAAGAATCTCTATTTTTTTCATCGCCTGATTACGAATATCTCTGGTCACATGGAACGTAATTCGGTTATTGCAGATATTCATCAGCCACTGGGCCATTGCCGTTCCCACGGCAACAAAGGCGCCTGTCCACAGTATTTCTTTCATCTGGGCAAAATATACGTTTCCTTCACGAATGATCTGATCCACCGCCTGGCCAAACAAAATCGGAAGATACAACGTTCCTGCCACACTGAGCGCCGCCGTAACAAGGGAAACCACCAGCAAAAAAATATGCGGCGTCAAATATTTCCACAGCCGTCTGGCGGTTTCTTTTTGATGCAAATTCTTCTCTGTCATGATTACGCCTCCCTGCTGCACTGCGTTTCATAAATCTCGCGATATACGCCACAATGGTCAAGCAATTCCTGATGGGTTCCGGAAGCCACCATTTTTCCATCATCCAGCACGAGAATCTGATCCGCATGCTGTAAAGAGGACGTCCGCTGAGAAACAATGAAGACCGTTGGTTTTTCTTTCATTTTCTGTATTGCCGCTCTCAATCTGGCGTCGGTGGCATAATCAAGGGCGGAAGCGCTGTCATCCATGATCAGTACCGGCGCTTTCATCAGCAAAGCTCTGGCAAGCGTCAGGCGTTGTTTCTGTCCACCGGACAGATTCCTTCCTCCCTGCTCCACCACCGCATCCAGTTTTTCCGGCATTTTATCGACAAATTCTTTCGCCTGGGCAATGGATAACGCCTCGTCGATTTCCTCCCGGGACGCCAGGGGACAGCCAAGGGTCAGATTACTGCGAATCGTTCCGGAAAACAACTGCGCTTTCTGCGGAACCACAGCGATATTTTTCCGCAGGGCGGCATAACGATATTCTTTTACATTTTTCCCAAAGAGATACACCTCTCCTTGTTCTGCATCGTAAAACCGCGGAATCAGATTAACCAACGTGGATTTCCCTGCCCCTGTTCCTCCGATGATTCCCACGATTTCTCCCGGAGCAGCACAAAAAGAAATGTCGCTGATGGCTTCTTCGCCTCCTTCGTGATACCGAAAAGAAACCTGACGAAACTCCACGGCGGCTTTCTGTTTTTGCTCTGTTTTACTTTCTGTCCTGCGATTCCCGGAAACATTACTTTCCCGGGCTTTTTCCACAGCGTCCATATCGGCGCTGCCTTCTTTCATGGCCGGACTGATCTTAAAGACATCCTCTATACGATGCATGCTGGCCAGGGCTTTGGACATGGTTACAATCAGATTGGAAAATTTAATGACTTCAATTAAAATCTGCGACATATAATTATACAGGGCAACTATTTCTCCCTGCTGCAATGATCCACTGTTGACTCTGACTGCTCCCGTATATAATAAAATAATAATGGAAAAATTAATCATCACGAAGGTCACCGGATTGGTCAGGCCGGAAATCCTTCCTGCCAGCTTATTCAGGCGGGTTAATTTTTCATTGGCATAAAAAAACTCTTCTTCTTCCTTTTTTTCCCGATGAAACGCCCGAATCACGCGGACGCCGGTCAGGTTTTCTCTTGTAATATTTAATACCCGATCCAGCCTTTCCTGTATTTTTTTATACAACGGTCTGGTTACGGCAATGAGAAAAAAAACCACCAGAAATAAAATCGGAATAACCACCGCAAAAATCAACGCCTCTCTGACGTCAATGGTAAAGGCCATGAGCATAGCCCCAAAAACAACAAACGGGGAACGAAGAAATAAACGAAGCACCATGTTGATTCCATTTTGCAACTGATGTATATCACTGGTCATTCTCGTAATCAGGGTATCGCTGCCCACAGCATCCATTTCCTGATATCCAAAAGACAAAATATGGGAAAACAGACGTGACCGCAGTCCTGTCGCTGTCCCTACAGCCGCTTTTGCGGCAAAATATTGTGCGGTAATGGAAAAACCAAGTCCCACTAAAGCCAGAAGGAACAACAGACCGCACAGCAGAAAAATATAGGGTTTATTCTGGTCGTGAATCCCCCGGTCAATCACTGCCGCCACCACCAGCGGAACAAACAACTCCAGAATCGCTTCCAGCATTTTAAATAATGGAGCAAGAATACTCTCTTTTTTATACTCTTTCAAAAAGGGCAAAATGATTTTCATGATTGTTCTCCTTTCCGGTTTTTAGTGTACCACTTATTATTCCTTTTTAAAAGAAGGATTCTCTTCAGTTTTTCCTTTTTTATCCGAATCTTTATTTTTTCCCTCATCTATTCATAAAAATACCCCTGATTAATTTGATAAATCCCTCCCGCTATGGTATACTTAGCTGAGTAATTTCTGAAAAATATTCAGAACTGTTGAGGTGATAATATTGAGAGAAAAAAACAATGAATCTGCTGAAAATTATCTGGAGACCATACTGATTCTCAGTGAGAGACTTCCCGTGGTTCGCTCCGTTGACATTGCCAAAGAACTGGATTATAAAAAATCCAGCGTCAGCATCGCCATGAAAAATCTCCGGGAAAAAAACCACATTACCGTGACCGATGCCGGCTATATCTATCTGACCGAAGAAGGAAAAGCCATTGCGGAAATGATTTATGAACGGCATCGTCTTCTTTCCCATGCGCTGGAAGCCCTGGGCGTTGCCAGAGAAACGGCAGATAAAGATGCCTGCCGGATAGAACATGTCATCAGCAAAGAAAGTTTTGAGGCGGTAAAATCTTATCTGCTAAAACATGATTTCCTTTCAGAATAACCGGCAAAAAGCACCCGCAGACAGCCGCACTCCGATAAGGGGACAGTTTTTGCCGGGCAGACTCCGATAACCTGAGCAGAGATTCTAAAAAAGGGTTATTGCATAATCATTTATGCAATAACCCTTTCGTTATTTTGCTGTTCCGTTTTACCGTTTACAACATTAAATATACACTTTGATTTTCTGATATTTGACCCCATGTGCCTGCGCGCGACCATGGCTGCTGTAATAAATATCAATCTTTCTTCCTTTGATCGCTCCGCCGGT
>ENA-ORTP01002549-ORTP01002549.1-human-gut-metagenome-genome-assembly--contig:-NODE-2549-length-14947-cov-3.057682_pt1 | contig 14947 bp, 8 predicted proteins | sample MGYA00241913_ERZ509190 | MGnify/ENA primary metagenome ERZ509190 (study PRJEB26280, sample SAMEA2338839) | human gut metagenome | biome: human gut; feature: human-associated habitat; material: faeces...
GAAGACGGTTTCTTACAGTTTATGATCGAGAGACTTTTAGCCAGCCCTGCGCCGATGGGAGATCTGGAAGAAGAAGAGCAGGATGAGAGCGGCGACGATATGAAAATCACCAGCCTGCAGAGCATCAAGGATTTCCTGCACTGCGCCGGAAAAACGCTGCCGGACAATATCCGGCTCTGGGCAAGGAGAAATTTTGCCGTGGCCCGTTCCCATGAGGTAACCCAGGAAGAACGCAGACATGCGCAGCGCGCCTTATCCATCATGTTGAATATCCAGTGGAAAAACAACTATTTTCAGTCCATTGATCCCCGGGAAGCCCGGCGGATACTGGATGAAGAGTTGTATGGGATGGAGAAAGTAAAACAGCGGATCATCGAGACCATCATCCAGATTAACCGAACCCACACACTGCCGGCTTACGGTCTTTTACTGGTAGGACCGGCGGGAACCGGTAAGTCACAGGTTGCCTATGCCGTGGCCCGTATTCTGAAGCTGCCGTGGGCAACGCTGGATATGAGTTCGATCAATGACCCGGAACAGCTCACCGGCAGTTCCCGCATCTATTCCAATGCGAAGCCTGGTATTATTATGGAGGCCTTTGCCAATGCCGGAGAGTCTAATCTGGTCTTTATCATCAACGAGCTGGATAAAGCCGCATCAGGACAGGGCAAGGGGAATCCGGCGGACGTCCTGCTGACGCTGTTGGATAATCTGGGCTTTACGGATAATTATATCGAATGTATGATTCCGACCAGCGGCGTATATCCTATTGCGACAGCCAACGATAAAGCGCAGATCAGCGCGCCGCTGATGTCCCGTTTCGCAGTGATCGATATTCCGGATTATACGCCGGAGGAAAAGAAAATTATCTTTTCCCGTTTTGCTCTGCCAAAAGTGCTGAAACGGATGGGTCTGCGAAAAGAAGAATGTATCGTTGGGGAAGACGGACTGGAGGCAGTCGTGCGAAAATTTTCCAACACAACGGGAATTCGTGATCTGGAGCAGGCGGCAGAACATATGGCGGCCAATGCCCTTTATCAGATTGAAGTGGACGGGGTAACTTCGGTTACCTTCGATCAGGAGGCAGTGGAAAATCTGTTTGGATGAAAATGATACATCATGAAGAAAGAATGGAAAAAAGAAAGTTCAGCAGGAAATGCGGTAATGGGATGAGGTTACCGTAAAGAGAAAAAGACCAATCGGAAAATCGGAGGAGGTGTAAGACACCAGCCCGAATGACCGATTGGTCTTTGTTTTCTGTCCATTTATTTTTTTATGGTTCCTATGGCTTCCAGATATTCTGGCAGAATATCTTCGGGAACATGCATTTCGCCCTGTCCTTTAAATAAGGCAATGTGCGGTTTATTCTGTCCATGAAAATCGGTACCGCCGGTGAGCAGAAGGGAATGCTGTTTGGCGAGGCTTTTGACAAACTCTTCTTCTTCCGGAGTGTAGCTGTTATAAAAGGCTTCAATGCCATGGAGACCAGCTTCTTTTAATTCAGCGGCCAACTGGCTTTTCTGAGCGGAATCCAGCTTTTTATAGTACATAAGATGAGCAAGGACAGCGATGCCTCCGCTGTTCTTGATCAGGGAAACGGCCTCCTGGGGCGTTGGCATGATCCTTTCCACATAGCAGCAGCGGCCTTCTGCCAGATAGAGATCAAAAGCTTCTTTTACGGAAGAAACATAGTTCTTTTTCAGAAGTTGTTTGGCGATATGAGGCCGGGCGATGGTTTCGCCGGGGTTGTCCGGCTGAATGTCTTCCATGGTAATCGCAAAGCCCTGTTCCTGAAGCTTGTGGATGATTTTTTCATTACGACCGTCGCGGCTTTCCCGACAGACTTTCAACCGGTCAAGAAGTGGCTGGTTATTTATGTCTATGTTATAGCCAAGGATATGAATTTCCACGCCGTGGTAGTCGGTGGAAATTTCTACACCGGGAACAGCGGTCAGGGATGAATATTTTTCAGCTTCTTTCATAAATTCCGGAATACCTGCCACAGTGTCATGGTCAGTGAGGGCGAGGACAACCGGCGCTTTTTTCTCTTCCATTTCTGCCATGGCAGTCTGGACAATCGCGGACGGAGTCAGTGTGCCGTCAGAAGCAGTAGAATGAATATGCAGATCAATATAAGTATTCAATATAGATTCCTCCAATAATAGTAAATAGTATGAAGCAAATTTATGGTTTCCGGGATGCCATATACAGGAAGGCGTCCCTGCTTTTCTTATTATGACAGAATTTGCATAAAAAAGCCAGAGAAATTCAAAAGAAGGGTTTTACAGGCAAAGGGAAAGGAAGAAAACAACGGGCAGCGTGCCGACAGAAGGAGAGAGAAGGGTTTTTATTGGAAAAAGATTTTAATATGAATAAAAATGATGTATAATCAATAGCAGTGATCCCCATAAAATATAAAAAACGTTGAGACAAGGGATGAAAACGTTATGATGAAAATAACGGAGGAGTAAAACAAATGGAAGATATGATTAAAGCATTATTAGATGTGGTCAGGGCGCAGCACTCCGCAGCGGAAGGTACGGAAGAAGCTCCCTTTAACATGGAAGATATTGTAGATATGGCGATGAATATCGTTGGCCGCCCTTATGAGGAAGAAGAGGAGGCCGAGATGATAGAAAACATCCAGAAGATGGTGGAAAACCTGGCGCCGGATATTTTTCCTCCGAAAACGTTCGAGGAGATGGATGGTTCCGAGCAGGCGCTGTCTGCGGGAAGCATGATTGAGGAGAGGCTGCGGAGAGGAAGGACGATGTCTGCGCAGGAAAGGCATCCGGAAAATTCTCCGGCAACCGGAGCGGATACCCCGCCTTCGTCAGTACCGGAAGAAAACACTGCGCCGTCTCTTCCGGAAGATGCTTATGAGGAAGAAGAGGAAACCTCTTCGTTTAATCCTCAGGAGGCGGCTGATCTTAACGATATGATTTATAAAAATCTTATGGAAATGATGGGCCTGCAAAGTCCACAGGTGGAGTTTCCCTTCGATCAGTCCCAGCTGCAGTATGGCCGGGAAAAATCGGTGACCGAAATGCTGGAAGAAGAAAAACAGAATGAGGAAGCAAAACGGCAGGAACAGACCATGTATGAGAAAGAAGACGATCTTCCACAGGCAGAGGAAGAACCGCAGACAAAATCTGCGTCTCAGCTGGCGGCAGAAGCTATCCGCCGCTCGCAGGAAGAGGAACGGGAAAAAATGGAGATTGAGAAAAAAGCGGAGCGACTCATGGAAGAAGCCAGAAAACGGGGACAGGATCCGATGAAATTCGCTCTGCATCAGCAGGAAATTCTGCAATATATGGAAAAAAACAGTGACGAACTGGTTTCCTTTGAAGATTACGAAGACCTGTCTCCGGAAGAGAAGCTGGAGATTGAACGACGGATGCATATCGAAAAACAGATTGCCGACGGCGTTGATCCGGAGAAGGTAAACACCGATGTGCCGGAAGAATTTATTCCAGAGGAATTAAGAGAACGGGAAATTGCCGGGAGACAGGCGGACAAAGAGGCAGCAGCTCTGGCAGATAACGAACCGGAGGAAGAATCCCACAGTGTGAAAGCCATGGCAGAAACCGCAGCAGTAAATCCGTCTGGCGCCCCTGTTTTGACGGAGGAGATGCTTCGTCAGCTTAGTCAGGAAGTAATCCGGGAAAATTCGGATATGATTTTATCCGATAATGCACATGAAGATATGGATAGTCTGAATGAGACGATTTTTGAAAATATCCGTCAGATGATGAGCGGCAGCGGTAAAGCAGTGGCAGAAGAAAATGTAGATGATCTTCTGGAAGAAGCCGCAGAAGCGGATAAGCAAAGAGGATTATCCGCGGTGGAACTGGCCAGAGCGGCTCAGCAGGCAGCCAAACCGGAACCACAGGAGAAAAAAGAAAGTAAATCGGCGGTAGAACTGGCGAAAGAAGCGCAGGCAAAAGAAGAGAAGGCCAAAGAAGAGCGCAAAGCGGAGACTGACGCAGCGGCAGAAACATTATCGGCAGAAGAGGAACTGGACCATCTGTTCGACGATATTGAGGAAGCGGAGTTCGGAGAGGAAACAGAAGAAAAAGATGCGGAGCAGGAAGCTGCGGTGGAAGCGGAGGAAAAAACGCTTCCAAAAACAGAAACCTCAACAGAAGAAGTTTCAAAAGAAGCCCGAAAGGAAGAGGAGACCACAGGAAGCCTGCCGCAGACGGAAGAAGTCCAAAAAGAAGAAACCGCAGAACATGTATCGCAGGAAGAAGAAATGATACAGGAAGAAGCGGAAGAAAAGGCCGTTGTGCAGGAAACTGCCCCAGCAGATCCGCCGGTGGAATCTGAAGCAGAAGAATATGTTTATGTGGATCCTGCCGAATTAGTTTTAGGGGAACATACCCAGGCAGAAATCGATGAAGCGCTGGAAAATCTCAACAGCCTTGGTCTGGAAGGGGATGTTTATCAGCGGGCGAAACGGATGTTGTTGCTGGAGCTGGCCGGTTCAGAAGCAGAACTGGATGCATGGCTTGCAGAACAGAAGCAGGGAAAGAAGAAAAAAGCAGCGGTATCCGCCCTTGATGATGAAGAAGGGGATCTGGAAGATTTAGACGATCTGGATGAAGACAGCCTGGAAAGAGAACTGGAACTGGCCATGGATGAAGATTTTCTTGATGCAGCCGAGGAAGACGGTTGTGACCCATCCCGGAGTGCACAGGATAATGAGGAAGAAAACGAAGTTCCGGAGGAAGAGACAGAAGAAGCGGACGACGAAGAAGAGGCAGAAGAAAAAGAAGCGAATGCCGAAGAAGAGACGGAAGAGGAAGAGGATGCCGGAGCGGAGACAGCAGAAGAAATAAACGACGGAGAAGAGACGGATGAGATTATTTCTGAAATAGAAGTGGAAAATCCTGTGCCGCAGCCATCCAGAAAGAAGACAGAACACAGGAAAACCGTAAAAGCAGTATCGAGAAAAAAAGTGGTGAAGAAGAAAGAAAAAAATCTTTCGGAGAAAAAGATGACCGGTGCGAAAATGGGAGAAAATCCGGATGCACAGGCGGAGGCAAAGAGCTATCAGGTTTCTGTCCGACACCCGTTCGTCCTGAAAAATTCTGCCAGCTTCATGGATCAGTTTGAAGAATATATCACCGATACGCAGGAAAACCGTAAGCTGAGCACCGGATTTAAGAAGCTGGACGCCATGTTAAGATATGGTTTGCATAAAGGAAGTTATTTTGTGGATGCAGAACCGCAGTATCTGAAAAATGGTTTTATGCAGCAGATGGCTGACCGGGCAGCGGAAAGCGGCGTGGATGTTTTGTATATTTCCACGGAATTATCCAGATACGATCTGATGGTTGAAACAATTTCACGAATCAGTTATGAAATTCATGGAGGAGATCGTCATAAAGCGGTATCTGCCATGGATATTATGACCGGAGAAGACGGAGCGGATCTGCGTTCGCTGAAAGATGAATTAAACTGGTACAGGGGACGGATCAGCGAACATCTTTATATTCTGGATCAGGAGGCAGTCAGCGACTATACGGATTCCATGGAGGAGGTGTCCGGAGGAGAAATCCTGGCGGAACTGATTCGTTCTATCGTACGGGAAGGCGCACATAAACCGGTAGTGTTCATTGATAATATCGAAAATATTTTATCGGCGGAAGACGCAGAGGATATGAAACCGCTTATGGAGGGAATCCGCAAGCTGGCGGGAGAACTGAGTATCCCAATCCTTCTGTCCTATGGTTATGCACAGGCAGAGACAGAAACAGAACTGGATCCGGCAGAAAAAGAATTTCATGCGTCGCTGGGAACTATGTGTGACGTCTATATGGAATTAAACTATGTGGACATGATTACGGAAGATTCCGTGGAATTGACGGAAGAAGATATTCAGGAGATGGTGGAAGATGGCGATACGCTTTTGATGGAAGTGCTGATCCATCGGAACAGACGGGCCATGAAGGCGTCCTGCCAGATTCAGGGTGTTCCGAAATATAATTATTTTGAAGAATAAAGAAGTGGAAGCTGTCGCACCGATTGCGTTGCAGTTTTTTCCATGAAGAAAGACCAGGCAGAGTGTTGAAGGTGGTAAATTACCATCTTGCAATACGCTCGCCTGGTCTTTCTTCTTTTAATGAATATTGTGGTCTGTTTTAAAAATCATCGGTAATTGCTTCGATTTTATCACTGATCCGGCCCAATTCCTCCGTTGGTTCATAGTCGATGGTGCCATAAAGGTACTCATGGGCCTTAACGGTATTGGAATAGGCAGTCAGAGGAAAGCCATAATAGATACCGCCATAACGGACGTCGGTGGAGTCGAACGGATAAGCCTGTGAATCGGCAATGTTGTAACGAGGAAGACCAAGGGCAAGTTTGGTCAGGTCGTTGGTGGAAAGACTGGTTCTGCACTGTGGAATTACGGTATCGGCCAGCGCTTTCAGTTTCCATGGTTTACGTTTTGCCTGTTTCATGATTCCCTCGAGGACGAGACGCTGGTGACTGGCCCGTTCATGATCTCCTCCGGCCATATAGCGGATACGGGAATAGGCAACAGCCTGGTTGCCATCGAAGGTGTAGGTTCCCGGTTCTTCAAATTTTGGAGAATCCCCGCCATTGATCTTATTCATATTTCCGATATAGTCATTAAGATTATCCAGCTCTTTTTCGGACTTAATGGTAAGTTCGATACCGCCAAGAATATCAACGGCATCGGCCAGACCGCGGAAATTTACGGTGGCAAAGTCGGTGATGTTCAAATCGAGGTTCCGGTTTATGGTGTTGATGGCCTGTTCCGGTCCTCCATAGGAGTAGGCGGCGTTGATTTTATCATACTTTCCGTCAATGCTGACATAGGTATCCCGGTAAATGGACATCAGTTTGACTTCTTTTGAGGATTTATGGATACTGGCAACAATAATGCAGTCTGTTCTTGAACCAATATCGTGGATCTGATTGTCCTGATCATCAACGCCAAACAGAGCAAGAGTCTGGTAGTTATCCATGTTTTTATCTTCTTCGTTGATGGCGATGTTGTCCATATTCAGCTCCACCTGTTCAATTTTTTTAAAGGTTGAGCGAAGAAGAAGAAAGGAAAGAGACAAGATGATCAGTACCAGTAATACCAGAGGCAGAAGAAGGCGGCCGAGGCAGCCTCTGCGCTTACGTCTTTTTTTGGTTCTCACCGGAGGCGTCTGTCGTGGCACAACAGCCTGTTGGTTTTGTGCATCCTGTACTCTTTGGGATGCAGCCGGTTTACGTTGTTTCTTTACCTGTTTATAAGACGCATTCTGGGCGGTTCGGTAGCTCAGAGAACTGGAGGACCGCTTCTTTGGTTGTTCATGCATGGTGTTTTACCTCATTTCTCTTTAATAGGCGTTTTTATTGACGAATCCTTTAAATACGGTAAGGAAAAGGATCTTGATGTCAAAAAATAATGTCCAGTTTTCGATGTAAAATAAGTCATGTTCAATCCGGCCTTCGATGGAAGTGTCTCCACGGAAACCACAAACCTGCGCCCAGCCGGTCATTCCCGGACGTACCTGATGTTTGATCATATAACGGGGAATCTCTTCCCGGAATTTTTCCACAAAAAGCGGTCGCTCCGGTCTTGGACCAATCAGGCTCATATCCCCTTTCAGTACATTGAAAAGCTGCGGCAGTTCATCCAGACTGGTCTTTCGGATGATTCGGCCCACAGGGGTAACGCGGGGATCGTTATGGGTTGTCCAGGCATTTTTCTCTTTGGAAGCAGGCTGGACGCCCATGGAACGAAACTTGTACATTTTAAACGGTTTATTATGAAGGCCGACCCTTTCCTGACAGAAAATAATCGGTCCCGGCGAACTTTTTTTCACCAGAAGAGCAACAATCAGCATCACCGGAGAAAACAAAACGATACAGACTAAAGAGCCGATAATGTCAAAAATTCGCTTAATCAGTTTATTTACCGTGTTGGTCAGCGGTACGTTTCGGATGTTGATGACCGTCAGCCCGTTTAAATCTTCCGTGACCGGATTGGTGCTGATGAATTTATAGTAGTCCGGAACAAATTTCGTATGGACACCGGATTTTTCGCATATATTAACAATGTTTTCCAGTTTGTCATACTCTTTCAGGCTGAGGGTGATGATAACCTCATCCATGGAACTGTTCTTTAAAAATTTTTCCAAATCCCTGATCTGTCCGATACAGAAGATGTTTTTGTACTGGAAATTTTTATTGAGATTGTCGTCAAAAATACCATGAATCATATAGCCCCATTGCGGATTTGCCCTGATTCGGTCGATATAGGCTTCGGCGGCGGTACTGAAGCCAATGATAATGATGTGTTTAAGGTTATGGCCGTTCTTACGGGTACGAAGCAGAAATCTTTTAATCAGATAACGCTCACCTATGGTGGCAATCATACTGATCATGTAAAAAAGGATGATCAGACTCCGTGGGACATGTCGTATCTTCATAAAGAAGATATAGATGAACAGGAATAAAATACCACAGGTATTGGCCTTGATCAGGTTTTTTAATTCCGTTTCCTGATTTTGAAATCTTTTCGGCTTATATAAATTAAATTTTGCATATAAAATAAGATAGACCGGAACGAGAACAAGTAATATGGGCTGATATTGTGGAAGCAGCCGCCAGAAAGTTACCGGTGGAAAAATATAGCTGAGAAGATATACGGTTAACGGGTTTTTAAAACGAATATAATAGCTCAGGCAAAAAGAGCAGTAAATGACTACTGCGTCAATTACCACATGCAGCCAGTTTAAATATTTTTGATTTTCTTTGATCATAACACTTACCTTATTCTTATAGATTCCGCCATAATGAGAAAAAACAAAGTGCTGTTTTTTCTGATTATCCTATTATACAATATTTTTGATGAAATTAACAGCGATTTACACTGGGATAATTTACAGCAAATTCCCCTGTCTGCCGGAAAATCCCTGCGGGTGCGTCGCTGTGCCGCCGGGCAGGCTGCATCCGTTCTGCAATATTGTATCTGGGATAATTTTCCATATATTATACAATAGAAGATATGAATATACAATATGATTTTAAAGTTTTTTGCCGAAAGCAGAAAAACAAGGGGATTTATCCATTTTTTCACCATAAAAATGACACATTTTATTCACATATCATTGCTAAGATATGGCTATCAAAGCGAAAGAAAGGGGTTCACAAGATGAATGAATTTGAGTATAGAAATGGTAATGATCCAGTAGATCACCCAGAAAATCAAGATGACGGAAACAGAATAAATAATGAAAAAGAAATCGAAGTTACTGCCATCGAAAAGGAGCTGGAGGACAGCCGGTATCACTATGCCGGAGAGCCTTATGGACAGGAAAATACCGGAGAAAATGAACAAAGAGAAAAGGAAAACGGACGGTACAGATACCAGAGACCGGAGGAAAACCAGAAGCAGTATGAAGCCGGTCCGGATGCGGAAGGAAGTTATGGAAGAGAAGGAAACTTCCGTTACGACCGAACCAATCCGACATGGGAAGGCAGAAAAAAGAAAAATCGCAGACTGGGAGGAAAGGTGGCAAAATTCGCCGGAGCAGCGCTGCTTTTTGGTCTGGTTGCCGGCATTGGTTTTACCGGAGTGACGATGGTAAAAGACCGGTTTTTCCCTTCCCGTTCAGTAAAAATAGAAACAACAACGGTAGACAGCAACAAGAAAAACAGCGGCACAGCTTCGGTTGACACGGATATTTCCCAGATTGTGGAAGGCGTAATGCCTTCGGTGGTGTCCATCACCAGCAAGATGCAGACTACGGGATTCTATGGTTTTGGCGTTCAGGAGTCAGAAGGAGCCGGTTCTGGTTTTATTCTGGCGAAGACAGACGATAACCTGATGATCGCAACCAATAATCATGTGATTTCCGGAGCTAATTCTCTGACAGTTGGTTTTTCCGATGGTTCTACAGCGGAAGCGACCATTGTCGGCGCCGATGCCGATGCCGATCTGGCAGTTATCTCGGTAAAGATTAAAGATATTTCCGATGAAACACTGGGCAAGATTAAAATCGCTGTGCTTGGGGATTCTGATGATCTGCAGGTGGGAGAATCCGTAATTGCCATCGGTAATGCTCTCGGCTATGGGCAGTCGGTGACCACCGGTGTCATCAGCGCCAAAAATAGAGAGGTTTCTTTCACCGATGGAACCATGACCCTGTTGCAGACCGATGCTGCGATCAATCCGGGAAACAGCGGCGGCGTTCTGGTGGATCTGGAAGGACATGTCATCGGCATTAATAATGCCAAGCTGGAAGATACTTCCGTAGAAGGCATGGGCTATGCCATCCCGATTGCCACCGCACAGACGGTGCTGACGGATATTATGAATGCGAAAACCATTCCGGCCGGAGAAAATGCTTATCTGGGCATCATCGGAAAAACGATGGACGCACAGTACTCGTCCGCATTAGGCATTCCAAGTGGTATTTACGTTACGCAGGTGGTCAAAGATTCTCCGGCAGAAAAAGCTGGGATTGCCGCCGGAGATGTGATTACCGGATTTGATGGTAACAGTGTTTCTACCATGGAGGGACTGAAGTCGAAAATCTCGGTGAAAGAAGCGGGAACGAAAGTAAAGATTACTTTAAAACGTGCAAACCAGAACGGGGAGTATGAGGAACAGACCGTTAAGGTTACTCTGGGTAAAGAAAAAGACTACGAAAAACAGACAAAACAGCAGCAGGATTCCACGGAAAATACCCAGCAACAGAGCACCCAACAGGAAGAATATGGCACAGATCCATACGACGGATATAACTACGGAAACGGTTCACAGGGGAATGGCGGATATTACGATCCATTTGAATATTTCTTTAATTAAGAACAGTTTTAAGTTAAAGCAGATAAAATAAAAAGAGACAGTCTTGTGAAGATACGGAGAGTTGATTACTCTGGAAATCGCAGGACTGTCTTTTTTAGAAGTTTCTAAGAGAAGCCATTGTTCAATAGATGAATATCTACCGAGCAATGGCTTCTTTTTATATTATTTTATTGTATCCTGTATTATTTTGTTAAAATACCAAGGATTTTATTGGAACGTGCAACGAAAGCGGTCATTTCTTCCGGTTTCAGCGGATGGTTGGCAAGCTGTGCCAGATCGTAGATCTGCTGGCAGATCAGAGGAGTATTTTCGTTATCCTCATGCTCTAAAACGAACTGTACAAGGGCATTGTTGCTGTTTAATACCAATGTTTCGCCCTGATCGCCAAGACCGGTCTGGCTGCGACCCATACCGTACATTTCCATCATTTCTGCCATACGTCTTGTCTGTTCAGAAACGGTGATCATGGAAGAAATATCTGCATTTTTCAGTTTTTCGACTTTTAAGATCAGATTTTCCTTACCGGTGGCTTTTTTGAAAACTTCGGCCAGCTTATCGGTCATTTCCTTTGTTTCTTCTTCGGATAACTCTTCTTTAAAATTATCGGTCAGATCGGAGTCGATACGCAGGAAACGAACGTCCGGGTTTTTCTGTTCCAGATGAGTGATAAAGGTGGTATCGATGTTGTGGGTCAGATATACGGCGTCCATATTCTGCTCTTTGAACAGGTTAATATACTGAGACTGAGCCACATCGTCGGTAATATAGAAGACCTGATTTTCATAGGATTCTTTTCCGGCTTCCAGATATTCAGGAAGAGTGATATATTTTCCTTCCATATTCTTAAAGATGATGTAATCGGTCATCTTTTCGTTGAATTTCTGATCGCGGATGCAGCCAAACTTAATGAATGGACTGATGTCATCCCAGTATTTTTCGTAGGATTCCCGATCGGTCTTGCACATACCGGATAATTTCTCCGCTACTTTTTTCGTGATGTAGTTGGAAATTTTCTTTACAAAGCCATCGTTTTGCAGTGCGCTTCGGGATACGTTCAGAGGAAGATCCGGACAGTCGATGCATCCTTTTAATAAGAGCAGGTATTCCGGGATAACTTCTTTAATGTTATCGGCGATGAAGACCTGATTATTGTATAATTTGATCGTACCTTCGATGGTGTCGTACTGGGTGTTGATCTTAGGGAAGTAAAGAATACCTTTCAGGTTAAATGGATAATCCATATTCAAATGAATCCAGAACAGAGGTTCACGGTAATCATGGAAAGTATCCCGGTAAAACGCTTTGTATTCTTCTTCGGTACATTCATTCGGGTGTTTTGTCCATAGTGGATGTATGGTATTGATTGGTTTTGGTTCGTTATCTTCTTCGTCCTCTTCGTCTTCGTCGTCAAGGGTTACCTCATGGTCGCCATCGGCTTCTTCGGTATGCTCTGCGGAGGAATCTTCTCCGTCTTCTTTTGCGTCAACATCCACGACTTCCGGAATATCTTCTTTTTCTGGTTCTTCGGCGTCGGCGTTGGTAAAGTAGATTTCTACCGGCATGAAGGAACAGTATTTTTCCAGAACTTCCCGACAGCGATATTCATTGGAAAATTCAAAGCTGTCTTCGTTGAGATAAAGGGTGATTTCCGTACCACGTTCCGTGCGGTCGCCTTCTTCCATGGAAAATTCTGTGCCGCCGTCGCATTCCCAGTGCACCGGCTGTGCGTCTTCTTTAAAGGAAAGGGTGTCGATGGTTACCTTGTCGGCTACCATAAATGCAGAGTAGAAACCAAGACCGAAGTGCCCGATGATCTGATCTTCGTTGGTCTTGTCTTTATACTGGGCAAGGAAGGCTTCCGCACCGGAAAAAGCGATCTGGTTAATGTATTCGTCTACTTCCCCTTCGGTCATACCGATACCATTATCAATAAATTTGATGGTTTTATCTTCCGGGCTGACGATTACTTCTACTTTATATTTTTCATCTTCCGGCTCGGAAAATTCTCCCATAACCGCTAATTTTTTTAATTTGGTTACGGCGTCACAACCATTGCTGACCAGCTCACGGATAAAAATGTCATGGTCGGAATAAAGCCATTTTTTAATGATAGGAAATATGTTTTCACTGTTAATTGATAAACTTCCCTGTTTTGCCATAATTACATCTCCTTTAATTATAGAGGGGGAAATCCCCCGGACAATCTGTATTGGTCTGCTTTCCCGGTGCTGCAGATGGTCTGGTTTCCTGCCCTGGCAGATGCCAGAACCGCACAATGGATGCAGAACTTGAATAATAGTGTAATACCGGGGAAAACAAATGTCAAGAAAAAATTAGCACTCATATGAAATGAGTGCTAATAATGAGAAAAATGTATGGAGAGCATCGTCACTTTTCGTTAAGACGCAACGCTGCAGCAGCGCAGAACAAAGCAGGAGCAGAGTTTATTTCTCCAGCTTGTCAAAATATTTTCTGGTTTCGGAAACAATCACGCCGCTGAGCGCCAGCAGAGCGATCAGGTTTGGAATGGCCATCAGACCGTTGAAAATATCTGCGATGGTCCATACGGCAGACAGGGTCATATAAGGGCCGATAAATACACAGGCAATATAGATCCAGCGGAAGATCTTCACGGCTCTGGCATTATTATGGGTCAGATAATCCAGACAGCGTTCGCTGTAATAATCCCATCCGAGAATGGTGGTGAAGGCAAAGAAAACCAGACAGAGCATCAGAATACAGGAAGAAATCTGTGCCGGAAAGGGCAGTCCAACCTGAAAGGCTCTGGTCGTTACGGCCACACCGTCCAGGCCCACGTTCCATGAGCCGGTGATGATGATGGATAATCCGGTCATAGTACAGATGATGATGGTGTCGATGACTGTGCCAAGCATGGAAATAAGCCCCTGTTTTACCGGTTCACTGGACTGGGCAGCGGCAGCGGCAATTGGCGCGCTACCAAGACCGGCTTCATTGGAAAAAATACCACGGGCAATACCTTTTTGCATGGCCACGATCATGGCGCCAAGAGCGCCGCCGGCTACGGCTCTGAGTCCGAATGCGCCTTCGAGGATTTCCATCACTGCTCCCGGAATCGCTTTATAATTCAAAATGAGAATCAGCAGAGCACAAAAAACATAAGCTACCGCCATAAAAGGTACGACAACCTGAGAAACGGAAGAAATACGTTTAAGACCGCCGATGACGACGAAAGCAACTACCAGAGTCAGCAGGATGCCGGCAATTACCACAGACCAGGAATATGTTCTGCCCAGAATGACAACAGTATGCAGATTGTTTGGATCGAAAAAGTTGTTAACGGCGCTGGTAATTCCGTTGATCTGTGTAAACGTTCCGATACCCATAAGACCAACGCAGAGACCGAAAAAAGCAAAGATTTTTCCAAGCCACCGCCATTGTTTTCCCATACCATTTTCAATGTAGTAAAAAGGGCCGCCGACAACATGGCCGTCTTCGGCTACGGTACGATATTTGATGGCCAGAAGACCTTCCGCGTATTTGGTGGCTGTTCCCACAACCGCTGCCATGACCATCCAGAACAGAGCGCCTGGACCACCGGCAACGATGGCCGTGGCGACACCAACGATATTTCCGGTACCGATGGTGGCAGACAGCGCAGTACAAAGGGCGGCAAAACTGGAAATGTCTCCGGTATGTCCGTCGCTCTCGTTAGAAAGCATATACTTCACCGCCAGGGGAAGCTTTTTTAATTGTAAACCTTTTAAACGGATTGTTAAATAGATACCTGTGGCGAGAATCATGACGATCAGCGGGATGCCCCATACTGCATTGTCCACCGCCGTGAGAATTTTGTTGATCGTGTTCAACATTGTTTCATACTTCCTTTCCATAAGCAGAGTAAATTAATTGAACGCTTATTCAGCAAAATTGGGGAGAAATAAAAGATACATCCGATAAGTACATGGACATAAAAAAAGAGCCAGATCGACATCCAGCCCTCCAAAGAAAAACATGCATTTACGTGTTCTGTCCTTTTGCCTGAGAGATAAACAAAAAAATTTGTCGTACACCTTCGGTAACGGTGAACTGCTGCGGCTCATACAGCAACGCACAGTCGATGCCTCG
>ENA-ORTP01002551-ORTP01002551.1-human-gut-metagenome-genome-assembly--contig:-NODE-2551-length-14928-cov-2.512271_pt1 | contig 14928 bp, 12 predicted proteins | sample MGYA00241913_ERZ509190 | MGnify/ENA primary metagenome ERZ509190 (study PRJEB26280, sample SAMEA2338839) | human gut metagenome | biome: human gut; feature: human-associated habitat; material: faeces...
TATTTCTCTATCAGCCCAGACAGGGAAAGGCAGGAGAAGCGTCTCTTCCCGAAGTATATCTGGCACCCCATGGAGAATGGAAGGAGGAGGGAAAAAGCGTCCTGCCGTCATTATGGATGGAGACGATACAAGATACGCCGGAAAATATTTTGATGAAAAACCATGTCTATGACAGACTGCCTGATTTTTTACGGGCGGTCTTTTGGTGCCTGTGTGAGAAAAAACAAAGCTTGAATCTGGTGGCGCCTTCCTGGAAAAAAGAAGAATTTGCAAAGCGCGCCCGGGAACTGGTGTATGCGATTCATGATTTTTTACCGGAAACTCTGCGAAAAAAAGCTGGATATATTTCTTTTACCGAGGAGGAAACCCATCGGGAAGCGTTCTGTTTTTCGCAGGAGGCACAGGGAAATAATGCGCTGAATCTGGATACTTTTGCAGAAACCGGTTATTTGCCGGCTGCATCAAAAATGGAAGAGTATTTTTTCTTCCATCTGGCAGAATTACTGGTGCAGGACCGGGAAAAATATAATCGATTCATGGAAAAAGCAGAGAATTACCTCGGACGTTGCGTTGGTGGAAATATACTGAAAAAATTGCAGTGGATATTTTATATTTTCTGCCGGGAAAATGGAAAAGAAGCGCTGAAGAAGACGGATGTGCTTGTGGGAATCCCGGAACTCTTTTATTGGGCCAGCGGGGAAAAGGAGCTGGAAGAAACGGCAGAGAAGCTGGTAGATTTTCTGCGGCAGGAACGATGGAGTCCGGAAGAACGGGAAGAATATGTCCGGATTCTGGCAGAAGGCTATACGGGAAAAGCCCAGGACAGAATCTGTGCAGAACTGGACTGGATGCTGCAGAAGCTTTTTTTGCAAGATGCTGCAGAAGCAGGGAAGCTGCTGACACTGTTGCAGGAAAAAAATCGAAGGGTATATACCTGTCTCCTTCTCCGGGGAATCGAGAATACAGATACCTGGCAAAGTCGTTTTTTTCATGAAAAAATGACCTCATTTTCTTCAATGGAGGAATATCTTTCCGGTACGGATCAATCGGTACTGTCTTCCGAAGTAAAAAACCAGATGATTATGGCGGGAATCCACCTGTTAAATGAAGATTTATTTAAAAAAGACAGCTTTGTATATTTTGACCGCCTGATCAATGATTTGGATAGAAAAGAGCAGTGGGCAGAAATCTTAAAAGATTTTGTCCGTCAACTGGAGGCAGAAGCCGCCCAGTTTGATGATGAACAGCTGGAAACAGCCTGTTATGTGGAACAGTTATTAAAAAAATATGCACCGGAGGAGGCGGCGGGAACGCTGATGAAAGAAAAGAAAAAACGGCAGGGAGAATTTTTGACAGACGTGGAAGAAGACGCGGAATTTGTCCCGGCAGCCATGGAAGAGGAAGAAGAGAACGGGTCTTTGGCAGAAACTTTACTGGTGGGATTTCCTCAGGGCTTTCTGACCGGCTGCGCCTGGTTTTTATCCAGCTATGCACTGACCATTGGCCATTGGAAGATCGCTGTGGGTATGGCGGGAATCTGGATTTTATTTATGTTGAATTATGAGTATCTGTTGATGCATAAAGAAAAGAAATATGTGTTCTGGAAAAATCTAGGTATTTGTATTCTGGAAGGCTATGTGATCAAATTTGTGGCGAATCTGTTTATATCCCAGAAAATCCGCTTGTATTATTTTATCCTTCTTGGTGTGCTGGCAGTTGGTGTGGAGATATTTAATATTGTCCGTATGAAAAGAGAAAAAGAGGAAGAGTAAATGAAAATACAGGATACTACAGAGCGTTTCCTGGAAGAAATAGAAAAAAAATTATCGGGAGCGCAGAAAAATAAAGTTCCATTTTCCCGGTTTCTGGAAGAAAAAATGGACCAGTTTGATTATAGTAATACCGCCCTTGCCAGAAAAGTTTTTCATCGGGTGGAGAAAAAAGGAGAGGAAAGGGTACAGTATGTGCCGGTGACCAGACAGACCATTGGCGCCTGGTTAAAGGGATCTATGCCCTCATCCAGAGAAATTTACATTACGCTGGGGATGGCCTTTTCCATGTCTTTAGAAGAAATCAACTACGTCTTGCTGGAAACCTATATGGGATATGGTCTGTACTGTAAAAATATAGAAGATGCCCTATGGATCGCATTGATCAATGGTCTGTTTACCATCGATCAGATGGAAGAGGTAAAGGAAAAAATAGAAGATATTCTGGCGGAAAGCGAAGAAACCGACGGTCGAAGCCTTGCCACCATGGATTTATGGGTCATGCTGGCGGATGCCCGTTCTCTGGAACAGTTTTATGATCTGGTGCGGGCATACCGGGAAGAATTCAGAGACGGGGCCAAACGTTTTGGCCAATGCCTGGAAGAAGTCATTGAAGAAGAATATGGATATTATGAAAAAGCGGCATGGTTTTTGAGGGACATTGGCTGTCTGCACTGTGAGGCACAGTTTTCCAAGATCCGGGCGGGAAAAGCTGTGGTAACAAGAGAGTGGCTTCTACGCTTTTGTATTGCTTTACAGCCAAGCATAGAGTCCATTGAAAAATTACTGGCAAAGGCACAGATGGAGCCATTGGGCGTTACGCCGGCCGAAATCATTATCGGGATGATCGCAAGATATAAGGCGGATACGGTGGAAGACAGTCAGAAAATCTGGATGATGATCGAATCGGTGACCGATCAGCTCAGGCAAAAGGGTTATGAGATCGATGAAGATTTATGTCGTAAATATGAATCGGTCTACGAGGTTCCGGTCTGGCAGAAATGGTGGTTTTCGGTATGCGTGGGTCGCCAGCTTTTACATAACCAGCAGCAAAAAGATTTTGGGTATGAAAAGAACGGGTATTGCCGTTATGTGATGACAGACCGGGTTCTTTTTGACGATATGAACCGGAATAAAAAGAGCAGTCTGTTTAAAAAGAATGCTAGAACTTACACGGAGGAAGGAAAAGCGCTTTCCTGGATAACGCTTGACTGGCAGGAAGTCCCTTCCCTGGCGATAGAAAAGGGGTTTGTTCCTGATGATTTCGATCTGGAAAAATATGAGGACTATTGTTATCTGCGAAGACCCAGTCGTTTTTCTAAGGATTTTATCATGAATGACATCTATTTTTATTCCGCATTGCTTTATTCCATCTGGACGGGAAAATGTTTTCAAAAAGGGAATGGAGGGCTGGAAACAGAAGAATTACGGAAAGAATTTGGTTCTCTGACGTTTGATACAGAAGCCGTGCTGGATATTCTGGCCCATAATCTGGGAGAAAACGCAGTATATCAGGAGGAATGTGATATTGCACACTTACTGGACGCCCTGTGCCGGGATAAAGTAAAAATGGATAAAAACAGAATTTGAAACTGAAAATGAACTATGGTATGCTCCTGTTAACTTATGTAGAACAGGAGCTGATTTTATGTCTATTTTATCGCAGGTTGGAATGGTTCTTCTGGTCGGAGCCATTGTTTATATTTTAATACGCGCCAATAAAACTTTAGAAGAAGCGGCAAAAGAAGGCGAACATTTTGTCGATGAATGGGATATGCACCAGAAAAGAAAAGAAGAACGTTTGCTGGAAAGAAAAACGAAAAAAACAGGGAAAGTTTTCCTCAATTCTCCTGAAAATAAGGATCCTCTGAAAACAGAAGAAGAGATAACCGGAGAATCGTTTTCTGATGAGCAGCAGAAGGAAAACTGTGGGGAAGAACGCAAAGAAGAGGAAAGTGCGTACGGAAAAAGAGAGTATCCGCAAAACAATATTGTATCTATGGAACAATATAAAAATCCGGGAATTACTCTTGTGCAGTTAACGGAAGACCACCAGACGCTGCGGCGCATACGTGTGGACCGACTTCCTTTTACGATTGGAAGAAGTCAGGATAACATGCTGGTGCTTGACGATCTTTGCGTGGCCAGAAAACATTGTCGTATCGTGGAAAAAGAAGGGGCCTATGTGCTGGAAGATGTGGGATCGGCCAATAAGATTTTTGTCCATGGACAGATTACAGAGCAGGTACGATTGGAAGACCATCTGTCACTGTATATCGGAAACGTGGAATTTGTCGTGGAGATGAGCATGTCAAGAAGCAGGGATACCCATCTTTATCGCCGGGAAGGAGAACGATACTATGAGTAGGAAACAGGGAATAAAAGAAAGAAAAGGCGTTTCTTTGGAGCGTGTTTCCTGGGAAGTGCAAAGAGCTTTTTCTTCTTTTCAAGGGAGTCCGGTTTTTGCTGTTCTTTTGTTTCAGCTTCTGGCTTTTATTGTGGTTCATGCCAAGGGAGCAGGAAAAATCTATGCGGATATGATCGCGATTCTGGTGGGAATCACATTACTTTCCTGGTTTTTTGTGTCGGTGATCCATGGGAATCGGAAAATACTGATTTACTCCCTGCTTTTACTGACTGTGGGAACCATGCTGCAGTGCATCATGAAGCAGGAAGAATACATAAAAAAACCGGAGCTGCTAAACGGACGAAACCTGGCGGCCGGTCTTCAGCTTCAGTATCTGGTCGCTTTCGGGGCGGCGCTCCTGATTACCTTTGTTTACTTACAATGTAAGAAACTGGCCTCCATGTCCGTATGCCGGATGTTGACTGTGATTTCTCTTGGTTTATCGGCGCTTACTTTGGTGGTTGGTTCCGGCAATGTAAGAAACTGGATCACCATTGGCGGTATGTCCCTGCAGACGACGGAGATCGTTAAGGTCCTGTATGTGTTCATCGGCGCAATTCTTCTGGGCACCAATGAGGAACCGTCGCCGGGGAGAATAAAAGTATTTTATGGCATAACCATTCTGGAAGCGCTGATGCTGACCATGCAAAGTGAATTTGGTACACTGCTGCTGTTGCTGATGATTTTTCTTACCTTTATCTTTTTATTTGTTCCCGATCTGCGGATATTTTTCTGGACGGTGGGAGTAATCGCGGTACTAGCGCTGGTGGTGATTCTGGCCGGAATACAGATCGGACGTTGGGAGGATGCCGGATCCATTTTGGGAACCAATCCGCTGTCACAGTTTTTTTTATCCAATTATGATAAGATTGCCAATCGTTTTATTTACTGGCTGAATCCGGAAAAAGACGCGCTGGGTCTGGGGTATCAATTATTAAAGGCCAGAGAATCCATTGTGCTTGGCGGATGGTTTGGCACTTCCTCGGTGACCGATCTTCCGGTGAAGACCAGCGACCTTGTTTACCCGGCATTGATCCAGCGTTGTGGGATGATTTTTGCCATTCTGGTATTCTTTGTGTTTATTTTAATGTGGCTAGAAGGGATAAAGCTGTTTATCCGAAAAAAGGACAGGTTTCATCAGGCAGTCGGCGCCGGTTTTGTGTTTATGTTGTTTGATCAGGCTCTGATCATCATTGGGGGAAGTACGGGACTTTTTCCCCTGACCGGCATTACGCTCCCCTTTATCTCCAGTGGAGGAAGTTCGCTGGTAGTCACCTTTATGATTACAGGAATTATCCTGGCCGTATCCAGTAATGTGAAGTGGAAAGGAACCAATAACGATGAAAAAGATGAATTTTTTAAAGAGAACGCAGTGTTTGCAAAGTGCCGCGCTTATTTGCGTCATCTTAATGATCATATCCCTCATCCGGACGTCCGCGCTTTTGCCCGGCGTTTCCGAGGAAGCCGACCGGCAAAAGAACGAAGCCAGAGAAAAAATGTATCAGAAAGAATACGTTCGTGGAAGAATCCTGGACAGAGAGGGAAACATTCTGGCCATGTCGAAAAAACCAGAGGGAAAAAGGATATACAATAATCCGCTGGCCTACTCCAGTGTACTTGGTTACTGGTCAGTCAAATACGGGGCATACGGGCTGGAAAAAACTTTCAATGACGTTTTGCTGCACAGTGCGTCTGGAAAAGGAGAAAAGCGGGGGGCAGATGTCAGTCTGACCCTGGATGACCGGTTGCAGACGGCGGCTTACGAACTGCTTTCTTCCTCTACCGGATCTGCAGTGGTGCTGAAAGTGAAAACCGGAGAAATCCTTGCGCTGGCTTCTTCTCCGTCTTTTAATGCCAATAAAATAGAAGAAAACTGGGAAGAATTCAGCCAGAAAGAAGGCATTTTCTTATCCAATGCCTACCAGAATCCCGTGGCGCCCGGTTCCGTCTTTAAACTGGTCTCGTCCAAGGCGATTCTGGAAGAAGGGATTGACCGGGAAACCGTAGAAGATGAAGGCAAGCTGGTGGTGAACGGACAAACCATAAGAAATTATAACGGCATTGCCCACGGGCGAATATCTTTCACGGAAGGCTTTGTGAAATCCTCCAATGTTTATTTTATGGACAGAGCGTTGAAAATGGGCGCAGCCAGAATGCAGGAAGCGGCAGACAGTTTTCTTTTGGGAAAAGACATTCCTTTGGATTTTGCCACGATAAAATCAACGTTTTCTCTGGGAGATGGAGAAGACAATGTGCTGGCCGCCACCGCTTTTGGACAGGGAGAGACCCTGGTCACGCCGTTACATATGGCTATGATTACCCAGAGTATTGCCAATGAGGGAAAAATGTTGAAGCCTTATCTGATTCAATCGGTGGTAAATGGAAAGGGAAAAACCATGGAGGAAGGAAAGACGGAAGAATTAACGGAAACCATGGAAAAGGAAATTGCCGAAAAACTGAGGAGGGTCATGACAAAAGCCGGGGAGTCGTACGGAATGGAAACGATTGACGGCAAAGAAATTGCGGCGAAAACCGGGACGGCGCAGCGGGGCGACGGAACCAATAACGCCTGGCTGGTGACTTTTGCACCGGCAGATGATCCGGAGTATGTGATTGTACTGAATCGGCTGAAAACGAAAGAAATTGGAAAATCTCTGGCTCCGGCAGCAGAAGCCCTCTATGAGATCTTATGGGAAGATGAGGCGAGGCAGTAAAGCCATAAAAGCAGGTCGGCAGAGGAATTACCGGAACATGCAGAGAAAATCCTTTAAGGTCAGTTCTTCGGAAGGGTGTCTTCCGGTTTCCAGAAGAGAATAGACAAAAGAAGGCAGGTCTGTGCAATGATGTTCTTCCAAAAGGGCATAAAAGAGATAGGTCAGCGACTGAATCAGAAGCTGCTGCCCTTTGAGGTTTGGTGATAAATCATAAGAAAATCGCAGAGAATACGAAGGAGCAGGGTTGGTTAAGAAGTAGTAACAATAGGTGAAATCAACGAGGGTTACCTGCATCTGTGTTTTTCCCTCCGGCGTAAAATCTCTGGATAAAAGCAGATTGGAAGGGTGTAAATCAGTATAAAGAACGCCGTTTTTTAAAAGATAGAGAAGAATATCTCCGGTTGTTAAAATGACGGCGTTGATCTCTTCAAAAGTAAGAGGAGAGGATAACGCAGGAACCGAACAGTCTTCCATACAAAGCGTCAGCGCCTCCCGCGCCTGCCCCGGTGGGCAGAAACTTTCGCTGATACCGTAATAAACCGGAAGACAGGGGTGAGAGAGCCGGGACAAAGTGTGATATTCATCATAAAAAGCCTGTTTAATCGAAGAATCCTCTGTTATAATAGATTTCAGAAGATAGTGGTGGGAGGTATCCTTCGCCTTATACAGACTGATGTCTCTTTTTTTTCCAAAAAGTTCGATGGCAGTAAGTGAAGTTGGAAACATGAAAAAACAAACCTCCCCAGTCGTTTAATGTATCCATCAAGTGTAACATAAAGAAAATAAATTGGCAAACATAAAGGAGGGCAAACCGTGGCTTTCTATTTTGCAAGTGAAATGAATAAAAGATCGGTAAATGAAGACAGTTACTGTCATATGGAACTGCGGATCAATCTGGAGGCATCCGTCAGCGCCATGGTTGTGGCAGATGGTATGGGAGGACTTTCCGGAGGAAAACTGTATTCAGAATCTGCGCTGAAATTATGGTACAGAGGACTGCTGAATACGATCATGAGTGAAAATTTCCGGGATTGTTCCCTCCATCAGCAGATTGACGCCCTGCTGGATTTTTCTGAAAATATTTTTGAAAAAATTAATCGTTATCTTTATAAAAAAGGATTGGATACCGGCAATAAGGGAGGAACTACCCTGTCCGCGGCCATTCATTTCTGGGATACCTGGATCATCGCCAACTGTGGCGACAGTCCGATCTACGGGATGAAAAACGGAACCCTTACGCTGCTGAGTGAGATTCAGAATGTAGCCAGTCAGATGGTGAAGAAAGGGATGGCCCGGGAAGGGAGCGCTCTGTTTTACCAGAATAAGAATCGTCTGACGGAATATCTGGGCAAAAGAGGGGAGGTACATCCTTTTTGCACCCGTCTTCCGCAGGATGCGGCAGATGCGATCATCATTGGTTCTGACGGCGCCTTTGGGAATCTGACCATGGAAGAGATTGAACATGTTCTAAATGGACAACCGTCTTCCAAGGCATTATTAAAAGAATTATTTGAACAGGCAAAGGCTTCCGGGGAGGAAGATAACCAGACGGCTGTCTTGTTTGTCCGGGATGAAGAGGAAAATCCGGAACTATTCTGTTCGGATCTGTATCAGAATCTGCGGTTGGAGGATGCCTTCCAGAATCCGGTCACCCCGTTTTGTTCCTATACGGAAATTACGGAGAGTAAAAAAGAAATGAGCCTGAAAGAAAAATTGTTCCGACACCGGTGGACAGGGGGTAAAGAAAAATGAATCGCTATTTTGAAGAAGGGGAAGTCTTTACCTGGCATCGAGACAGGGACAGGGAAGAAGAGAATCTGGTGATTGCCCTGAAAATGGTGAAAGAAAATTATCGAAATGGAAATAAACAGGCCATGATCGCAGAAGATATTCGCACAGGGAAAAAATATTTTGTAAAAGTGCTGTTTTGCAATAATCTGGAACAGATTTATGTGGAAAAAGAAAGCAAGGTGCAGTTGTATTCTCCCTATGTTATCCGGATCTATGGGGGGATGCTGGATGAAAAGAACCGACGATTTATTACGCTGGTGGAATATATTGAAGAACGTGACCTGTCCGATCTGGTGCGCAGCCATGGGCTGGCCGGCAAGACCTGGAATGAAAAAATGAAGGTCTGTCACAGAATCGCATTGAAATTTTTATATGGCATCGACCATTACATGTCCATGCATCAGCGGGATCCCATTGTACACCGGGATCTTAAACCGGAAAATATTCTGGCTTCGCCCGATGGAAAGACCGTAAAGATCATTGATTTTGACTGGGTGCATCTCCATGATTCCAATATGACGGTGATGCTGCGGCGGGAACAAAAAGGAACGCCGGGATATGCGGATCCCCGTTACTGGAACAGTTATATCTGCCGGAAAGAGATGGACATTTATTCTGCCGGACTTGTCCTTTATTTTTTATACACGGGCAGACATCATTTTCATGGAAATGAGGAATTGCAAAGATATATGCTGGGGGATGATTATGCCTACGAATTAAAAGAAATGCCGGGAATTGATGAAAAACTGGTGGCAATCATTGCAAAAATGATCGCCAGAGAAGAAGATCGTTATAAAGATATTCGCCAGGTGATTGCTGATCTGGAGCAGTATCTGACTTCGGTGGGGCGTTTACCTCAGTTACCGGAACTTCTCAGAGAAGAAGAGACAAAGGATACCATCCGTCTTTCTTATCAGGTGGGAGAAATCAAATACAGTCCTTATATGAAAAATTATCGTTTTGTTCCCATAGACTTCGGGAGAAAACAGGAACGAAGTCAGAATGGGCGAATGAGCGGGCATATCTTATCGTTTTACCGCCTGAATAATCGGATTAAAGCCGTGATTCTTCATGAGGACTGCCACATCGTCAGAGAAAAAAATTCGGAATGGGTAAGCGAAGGAGATATGTATTCCTATGCCGGTACAAATATCGAAATCCTGCAGATCAAACAACGCAGGTAAAGGAGAATAGAATGAGTGAGAAATGGAACCCGGAGCTTCCTCTGGATATTCAAAGGGATTTTGTGAAAGAAAAAGAACAGGCCTTCACCTTATATCTTGATTTTATTGTGGATGGGACAGCCTCCATGTATACGGTTTTTCCTGCGGTATATTATGCGGCGGCACATTTTCTGGACTGTCTATCCAAATATGAAGTTTATCCCATGGTAGGACTGACGATTATCCGTAACGAAAAAGCCGGAGAGGAAACCGAGTGTGTTTCTTTTGAAAATGAACATTATTTTACGGAAGAAATTTCTTTGTTCTTAAAAAAATTAAAAGGGATACCGTTGTATGGCGGGGGAGAAGATGGAAAGGAATCTGTGCATACCGCCATTAAAAAATCTTTGCATAAATTTCCGATGACGGGAAGAAACCGTGCAGTTTTTGTTTTTACCGACGCTTATGGCAGCAACGATTATGCCGAATATGTGGACGATCCGCTGGGACAGGTGATTTTCTTTTCCACAGAAGAAATGAGTGAAGAAGATTTTCATTTCTGTTTTGTGCAGGCGGACGGAGAGCTGGATGAGGAGGCTTCGCCGATGTTTATTTCTCTGGAAAAACTGCTGAAACCAATGAGTACAGAGTTTATGGATAACATCGTGAAACCGCTGAAAGATTTGATGAAGGGAGTTTCCATTGGTGCATAAAGAAAACATAACTGCAGGGACGGTATATGAGGACAGAGAACGGCAGGAAACCATAGGAATGGCGGATGGTTCCAAGGCGGATCTGTTTACTCAGGGACATCCGATCGTGCGGCAGATCCGGGACATTCCGGAAATTATTTTTGAAGAAGAAAACAATGTGCCGCCATCGGTGATTTCTCTGAAAAAGCTGTTTAGCAGAAAACAGATGGATGAGCAGCACGTTGATTTTCTTATTTTGTATAAAATTGCATTGAGCGTACTGCAGATTTTAAAAAAATTATCCGGAATCCATGTATATCCCGGGTTAGTGGATCTGGGAGAACTCTACGTAGATCTTTCTCATCCTGGGACTGGCGGCGTGTATCTTTTGCATCCGCAAAAGTTCCAGCTTCTGCATTTTGAGCAGGATTATGAATGGTATCCGGAAGATGAGCGTATTTTCGGAGACGCTCTGTTGTTTGATGAGGATATGCAAAAAAAGGCGGATACCCGGCTTATTTATAAAATTCTGGTGGCCAGCGCCAGGGGGAATGTGAAATATCCGCCAGGCCATACGGAGGCTGACTATTCCGCATTATTTTTTAAAGCATTGCCGGATGAATGGAAACGGTTGTTTCAGGAAAAAGAAGGCGTCAGCCATGACGACATGGAAAAACTGCTGAAGCAGTGTATTGAGATAGAAGAGAGTTTTGCCAGAGAAGCAAAAGTACGCCTGGATGAAAAAGCGGAAAAAAAGATGCAGGAAGAAACCACCGCTTTGTCCGGAGAAAAAACGAAAAGCGGAAAAAAACTTTTCTGTGTACTGGCTTTATTGCGGACGGAACTGGAAGATTCCCGGAGAATGAGCAAAATAGTTTATCAATTACAGGACGAACTGGAGATGGAAGCGTCTTTTTCTCAGGTACAATATTATCAGGCCTTTGTGTTTGGAAATGGTTCCATAGCGGCCAGAGAGTTTGCCTGTTATGAAAAAGGGTTTCGCTGCCAGTGCGAGCAGCAGATCAGGGAATATTCTGCCGGAGAAACCCTGCTGATCGCCGCGTCGCTGGTGAAAGAAAAAATGGAAGCGGAACCGGAAGGAGAGTACCGGATGTATGCGCTGGCTGATGGCAGTCTGAAAAATGACCGGGTTTTTCAGGCGGCGTTTACCATGCTGGAAAACCGGAAAAAAGAAGGGATGCAGTTTTATTTATGTCTGGATGAAGACAGCCGGTGCGAGGCCTGTCAAAGATTAAAACATCTGGCAGGCGGACAGGAGGAAATACATGCTGATCAGGGCAATCAGGAGATTTAGAGAAAAGACGCTGGAGCAATATAAAATAGAAGAAGAAAAACAGATGGAGCCGTGGAAAAAAGACGTGCTTCGCCTGCATGAGAAGGCGGATTTTCTCTTTTATTTTGATGAAGCGCAGCCGGAGAAAAAAAGTCTGTTAAAGTATAATGTCCGGGGAGAAATTGCCAAAGGAAAACCGGAAATCGGACAAAGATGTCTGCTTTATGACGGAGAAGGCAGATTTCTCGGTGAGGCGGAGATTTTAACCGACGCCGGAGAAGAAGAGGAAAAGGGTCTGGGCATGATCAAAATGAAAAAAAACCAGTTTATGATCCGTATTCTCAGGGTAGGCGGGCAGAAAGCGGCGTCCATGGAAGTTGGAGAGTACCAGAAACAGATTGGAAAATTATTTTCGGCGCTGTCTCTGGTTTCCCATCAGAAAGAGGAAGAAAAATAAAGAGAAAAAAGTTTATTTTTTGAAAAAGGCCGAGAGAATCTCCCGCATTTTTTCTCCATTTTTTTCATCGTTGCCAAGAAGAGAATTCAACATCAAAAAAACAGAAGGATCAGAAAAGGCGTCAGAAGCCGGCCCTTTTTCGCCGGAACGCTGTCCGAAGTTCTGGGATAAAAATTCCACAAGTTCCGGATGGTTATGCATGGTTTCATGCCAGGTCTGATAGAGCCGGGAAAACTGGATAACCTGTAAAATGGAGTCAATCTGTCGGGCCTTTTCTTCGGAAAGGGAAGGACGAAGAGAACGTAGAACGGTTTCAAGATCCGCAGAAGAATCATCAAAACCGCAGGCATGAAGGTAGGGTTCATCATCGAAACCGGCGATGATTTTCTGAATTTCCATGACTTTCATCTGTACGGCCAGAAATTTGGCTACCGGGGGACGGCAAAAAGGCAGAAGCTGTTCCATCAGTAACAGATCGTCATCTTCTAAGAGCCGGGCAAGCGGAGAGGGAGATAAAGTAGACTGCATGGCATAATCCTCCTTGGAATGACAAAACTGCCCTGTGTTCAAACAGTGACGACAGCAAAGATCATTCATATATTAAAATATACAGGGTAATCCTGTTGTTTTACCTCATTGTATGAAAAGGAAAAGAAAGTTATGAATGAAAATCTGATTTTTGACGGGAACACCATCTATGAGCTGGATCCGGAATGTATGCAGGCAAGAAAAAGACGGCGGGAGCTGGAAGAAGGAGAAAGAATCTTCCGGAGTCAGGAATATGGAACGCAGAGAAAGAAGGAGCAAAACCAATGGTTTTTCTTCTTCCTGTGTTTTTTTGGGTGGAAAAAATACGGAGCAAAAAGATAAAGTTCGTCAACATTGACGCATAAAAAAGACAGGGTCTTTTGACCCTGCCTTTTTCACGAAAGCAATCGTAATAAGAAGATGGTTTGGAATGCGGAAAAATCTGCTCGGATGAAAAATCAGCAGCAGCTGCTTCCCATGTTGCAGCCATTTCCACAGCCACAGTTAAAATTAAATCCATTTCCACAGCCGAAGAAGGACAGGAGAATGATCAGCCAGAGAATATCACAGCCGTTGCCGCAGCCGCAATCACTGTTATGACTGGATCCTCCGCCACAGCAGCAAATCAATAAAAGAGGAAGAAGACAGTTGGAGAAGGAAGAACCCGATCCACAGTCACATCCGTTATTTCTGGTATTCTGGCAGTTTGTAGCAGCTAAATCACTCATTTGAGTTACCTCCAATATTTATTTACAGTTTATACTATGCCGGAAGGAAAAAATGTTTCCTCGTGCAATGAAGCCGGGCAGAGCGGGATTATTCGGGAAGACATTGGAAAATGGAAGGATTGCCTGTGGAAATATTCATGATTTTTCTTAAATAAAAACTTTTTTTTTCATTAATTAGCCAGAAATGAAAAAATGACTTGTTTTTTATTCAAAAAAGGAATACAATAGAAAAAGTTTGTAGAAAAATACTTTAAGGATATACATTTGTAGGTAAAACAGGAGGTAACAGGATGACACCATATCGTGAATTAAGCAGAAAAAATCTGCTGGAATTACAAAAAGAATTACAGGCGGCATATAAAGAGCAGCAGGCAAAGGGATTAAAACTGGATATTTCCCGGGGAAAACCGGGAAAAGAACAGTTGGATCTGGCAATGCCAATGCTGGACGTGCTGAACAGCGAAGCGGATCTTAACGCTGCCGATGGCACGGACGTAAGAAATTATGGTATGCTGGATGGTATTCCGGAGGCAAAAAAATTAATGGGCGATCTGATGGGTGTCGATCCTTCTCAGGTGATTGTTTTTGGAAACTCCAGTCTGAACAGTATGTATGACTGTATTGGACGTTCCATGATCTTTGGCGTGATGGGTTCCATACCATGGTCGAAATTGGATAAAGTAAAATTCCTCTGCCCGGTACCGGGATATGACCGTCATTTTGCGGTGACGGAACAGTTTGGCTGTGAACTGATCAGTATTCCTATGGGGGAAGACGGCCCGGACATGGACATGGTAGAAGAATATGTCAATAACGATCCTGCGGTCAAAGGAATCTGGTGCGTGCCGCTGTATTCCAATCCGACCGGATGTGTGTATTCGGATGAGACAGTGCGGAGAATGGCGGCGTTGAAACCGGCAGCAAAAGATTTCCGTATTTACTGGGATAACGCTTATTGCGTTCATCATTTATATGAAGAAAAACAGGGAAAAATTTTAAATATTCTTGAAGAATGCGCAAAAGCCGGAAATCCGGATATGGTTTATCAGTTCTGTTCTACATCCAAGGTAACCTTTTCCGGCGCGGGAATTGCAGCGATGTCTGCTTCTCCGGCTAACATTGCCGATATTCGCAGCAAATTACAGTGGGCAACCATTGGTTATGATAAAATAAATCAGCTTCGTCATGTAAGATTTTTCAAAGATATTGAAGGATTGAAAAAGCATATGATGGCACATGCAGCCATTGTCCGTCCGAAATTTGAAGAGGTGCTGGCTATTCTGGAAAAAGAACTGGCCGGTCTGGAAATCGCAACCTGGAGCAATCCGCTGGGAGGATATTTCATTTCCTTTGATTCTCTGGATGGCTGTGCTAAGGATATTGTG
>ENA-ORTP01002552-ORTP01002552.1-human-gut-metagenome-genome-assembly--contig:-NODE-2552-length-14917-cov-2.992935_pt1 | contig 14917 bp, 11 predicted proteins | sample MGYA00241913_ERZ509190 | MGnify/ENA primary metagenome ERZ509190 (study PRJEB26280, sample SAMEA2338839) | human gut metagenome | biome: human gut; feature: human-associated habitat; material: faeces...
TAAAAACAAATAAGAGAATTATTAATCTTAAAAATTAAACACACAATGAAAAAGTATTTTGCAAAAACGTTCATGAGTTTATGTGCTCTTGGAATCTCTTCTGTAGCATTCGCGCAAGAAGCTACCGAAACCGCTGTTGAAGGTGGCATGTACCAGGCTTTGAAGACTAAGTTTATCGAAGGTGGTGCCGACTTCATGAGTTTGGTTGCCATCGCATTGATTTTCGGTTTGGCTTTCTGCTTGGAAAGAATCATTTACCTGAACTTGGCTGAAACTAACTCCAGCAAATTGCTGAAAGGTATCGAAGATGCTTTGGATAAAGGTGATGTAGAAGGTGCAAAAGCTATTGCTCGTGACACAAGAGGTCCTATCGCTTCTATCGCTTACCAGGGTTTGATGAGAATCGACCAGGGTATTGATGTTGTTGAAAAATCTATTGTTTCTTATGGTGGTGTTCAGGGTGGTCTTGGGCAGCCCCCACTCCTGGCAGATCTGCTTCTGGGAGTGGGGCGCCCCGTCGTCCAGGGCGTACAGCAGCCACAGCTCCGACGCCTTCACCCCGATCCGGGTCACATCGTCGCAGTACATCTGGTCAATGCGGTTCATGGCCGTGGCCAGCGCGCGCATGATCTGTCGGTTCTCCTCCATCGGGCCCCCTCCTCAGGTAAAAATCCGGTTTCGGACCATACTATAATCCGAAACCGGATTTTTGTCAAGGGGGATTTTCCTTTTTCTTGACATCTGTCCTCGGACCATGCTATACTCCCATTAGTTAGCTTTTGCTAATTTCATAATCTCATTCGTTTTCAAAGGAGGGTCATACCCATGTCCATGATTCAGAAAGAAATCAGCGATTTCCGCGTCCAGGCCTACCACCAGGGGGCATTCCAGACGGTCTCCAAGGCCGATGTCCTGGGCAAGTGGGCGGTGTTCTTCTTCTACCCCGCCGACTTTACCTTCGTCTGCCCCACGGAGCTGGAGGACCTGGCCAACAAGTACGCCGACTTCCAGGCCGCCGGCTGCCAGGTCTACGCCGTCTCCTGCGACACCCATTTCGTCCACAAGGCCTGGCATGACGCCTCCGAGCGCATCCAGAAGATTCAGTACCCCATGCTGGCCGACCCCACCCACGCCCTGGCCAAGGACTTCGAGGTCTATATCGAGGCCGACGGCGTGGCCGAGCGGGGCACCTTTGTGGTGAACCCCGAGGGGAAGATCGTGGCCTATGAGGTCAACGCCGGCAACGTGGGCCGCAACGCCGACGAGCTGCTGCGGAAGGTCCAGGCCCTCCAGTTCGTCCACGAGCACGGGGACGAGGTCTGCCCCGCCAAATGGCAGCCCGGCGCCGAGACCCTGAAGCCCAGCCTGGACCTGGTGGGGCAGCTGTGATGGACCAGAGCAGACTCTACGACGTCATCGTCATCGGGGGCGGCCCGGCGGGCCTCACCGCCGGGCTCTACCTGGCCCGGGCCCGGTACCGGGTGCTGGTGGTGGAGAAGGAGCGCTTCGGCGGCCAGATCACCATCACCGAGCAGGTGGTGAACTACCCTGGCGTGGCCCACACCAGCGGCACCCAGCTCACCGAGACCATGCGCCAGCAGGCCCAGTCCTTCGGGGCGGAGTTCCTCCTGGCGGAGGTCACCGGCCTGGACCTGGCGGGGGATGTGAAAACCGTCCGCACCAGCCGGGGGGACCTGTCCTGCTTCGGCGTCCTCTGGGCCACCGGGGCCCACCCCCGGATGGTGGGCTTCCAGGGGGAGGAGGCCTTCCGGGGCCGGGGGGTGGCCTACTGCGCCACCTGCGACGGAGAGTTCTTCACCGACAAGGAGGTCTTTGTGGTGGGGGGCGGCTTTGCCGCCGCGGAGGAGAGCGTCTTCCTCACCAAATACGCCCGCCATGTGACCATCCTCATCCGGGGGGCGGACTTCTCCTGCGCCCAGTCCACCGCCCAGGCGGCCCGGGACCATGAAAAGATCACCGTCCTCCCCCACACCCAGGTGGAGGAGGTGGGAGGGGACGACGCCCTGCGCTACCTCCGCTACCGGAACACCGAGACCGGCCAGGTCACCGAGTACCGGCCCCCCGCCGGGGAGACCTTCGGTCTGTTCGTCTTTGCCGGCTACCAGCCCGCCACGGAACTCCTCCAGGGGGTGGCGGACCTGGACGAACAGGGCTATGTCCTCACCGACCGGGGGCAGAAGACCTCCGCCGACGGCCTCTACGCCGCCGGGGATGTGTGCCAGAAGCCCCTGCGTCAGGTGGTCACCGCCGTTTCCGACGGGGCCGTTGCCGCTACCTCCATCGAGCGCTATGCGGCGGACATGCAGCGCAAGACGGGGTTGCGCCCGCAGCGCCCGGCAACCGCCCCGGCGTCTTCCGGAGCCTCGAAAGCCTCAGCCCCTTCCGGAAATGCCCGCGAGACAGAAGGCGGGTTCCTCACGGCGGAGCAGCGGGAACAGCTTGCGGGAGTCTTCGCCCGCATGGAACGCCCGCTCATCCTGAAGGCGGAACCGGACAGCCGCCCGGTTTCGGAAGATCTGCGCCGGATGCTCATGGAGCTCGCGGCTTTGACGGATAAGCTGACCGTGGAGTGGACGCCGCCGTCTGACGGGCCGGAACGCCCCTGCGTGCGGGTTTTGCGGGCGGACGGGACCGATACCGGCATTGCCTTCCACGGCGTCCCCGGCGGGCATGAGTTCAATTCGTTCGTCGTGGGCCTGTACAACGCGGCGGGCCCCGGGCAGAGCATCGATCCCGCCCTTGCCGAGGCCATCGCCGCCATCGACAGGCCGCTGGATCTGCAAATCGTGGTTGCCCTGTCCTGCACCATGTGCCCGGAACTGGTCATAGCCGCGCAGAAGATCGCCGCCTCCAATCCGCTGGTGACCGCCAAGGTCTACGACGTGAACCACTTCCCGGAACTGCGGGAACGGTACAAGATCATGAGCGTGCCTTGCCTCATCATCAACAAGGCGAAAGTGGCGTTCGGCAAGAAGACGCTCGGCCAGTTGTTGGAATTGCTGGCAGAACCGGAGGCCGGGCAGACTGGTTGATTTTCATGGACGGGCCTTGAAAGGGGAGGGGTAACGCTGGGGAAGGGGGCTTTTTCTGAAGAAGGTTTCCCTTTCCCAAAAACAGTCAGTGCGGCCTTCCTTCCTTCTCTTTCCAAGGCTGCGCGTATTGCGAAGCCCTGTGCTTTCACGGCACGGGGATCGCCTTTGGAATGGATACCTTTCAGAGGGATTTCCTTAAAGCGTTTGTGCGGAGATTTTCCGGCAAGCCTTGGCCGCAGCGAATCGCTGCGGCCTTTTTGTGCATTGGAGAAGTGCGCTGGTGGGAGCGCGCATTATCCGCAGAAACATAGTAGCGCATAATCTTTTTATTATGTCAATTTTATTATTCCGTTTTTTACAATAAGATAGGTACTGTAAAGTGTCTGTGGACATTCACAGTTTCCTGTCTTTATGGACGCATAAAATGGACACTCAGAATATCCGTTCTCATCTGCTTAGAAACAGACTTTCAAAATGGACGCTCACATTGTCCTTCTTAATCGGACGCTCATTTTGTATTTATATAATGGACATACAAAATGGACGCTCAATAAGGGAGGGTACGGTATGATTCCCTGTACAGCCGGGCCTGCCATTTCCTTCAAACGCCGGAGGAAGCGGATCGGGCTCCCTCCGGTATCTGGGATATCTCCCGTTCCCTTTCATGCCTGAGGATGCGGCACCGTAAAAAAAAAGACGCCGCATCCCCAAGGAAATGCGGCGTCCGGAGGCGTTTCGCGGCACCCTCGGATCAGAGGATGGCGCTGAACTTCGTCAGAAAGTCCCGGGTGAAGAAACCGTTCTGGATGCGCTCCCCGAACGAACCCTTTGCGCCGACCTTATGCCGGGCATACGTTTCCTTGATGCCCGGGGCGGCCCAGTCCTCCACGACGCGGTGCTCCCTTTCGAGCCGGGCGGCGTGGCGCTGAGCGTCCTTGAGCCGGGATACCGCGGCATCCACGGCTTCGTTGTCCATGCAGGGGGCGAGCATGGCCCGGTAGTCGTCTTCCCGGATGGCTGTGAGCTTGTCGAAGGTATCGCGGTCGATGAACACGGGCCGGAACAGCTGGTTGAAACCGAACTGCTGCCGCGTCTCGCTCAGCAGCCTGTCGGGGAGCTTCGAAAGGTCAATGCGCCCGTCCGGCGGTATCGTGTACCCCTCTCTGCGCAGCTTGCTCAGGAAATCCTGCTGGCGCGGGGTGGGGCGGCTCAGGTCAACGACGGTCATGCCCGCTTTGCGGGTCCCGAAGCTGGCGTCGTTGTCGATGCCCGTGATCTTCACGGCCCCGGTTTGCGGATTGATGTCGATGAGGTAGTTGTCGCCGTGGCGGTCCACCTGCCCGGAAAGGACATCGGCCCATTCCATTTTGGACAGTTCGCGCATCAGGTTGGCGCGCATGGCGTCGAGTTTCCCGTTGGAGCGCAGGACGCGGCAGGTTTCGGGGAAATTGAGTTCCTTGCCGTCAGGCATCCGGCAGACGGGCTTGCCTCTGGCGATATCGAAGAAGGTCTTGCCGGGGGCGGCCTCCATGAACAGGCCGAGCTGCCCGTCATGGCTGCCGATGCTTGAGCGGGCGATGGTTCCGCCGCAGCCGATGGCGTCCGCCACGCGGGAGGCCGCCACGTTGAGCTGCATGACGCGCGCCCCGTTGCGGTAGCCGAGGCCGGACGCGCACAGATGGTCGAGGCCGCGCCGCGCGCCCACCTCGGGCTTGAACACAAGCTTCATGTCTTCGCCGTCTCTGCCCCGGTACGTGCACAGATGCACGGTATTGGCCGCGCCCTGCCCGAGCTTGCGGGTGTCGGTCAGGATGGCGTCGCCCGCCCGGAGTTCAAGCTGGTCGGCCATGATGCCGCGCAGGGAGGCTTCGAGGATGGTATTCATGTCCACATGGTGATCCAGCGCGGCCTGGATGTATTCGCCCCGCGCCTGCGGGTTGGCCCCGGTCGAGCGCAGCATCCCGGCGGCCTCCTGAAACTCGGAAACGAGGATCCCATCGCGCGTGAGCAGGGGCGTGTTTTCGATCTGGGCCGCGAGCCTTTTCATCTCGGACGGCACGAGCACGAAGCCGTTTTGCCCCACGCTCCGGCGCAACAGGTCCGCCATGCCGCGCGGGATGCGTTCGCCGCAGAAATGCTGATAGTAGCCGCCGATTTCCTTTGCGCCGATGGTAGGGTGCTCCGCGATTGCCATCATGGTCAGGAGCGTGCCGCAGGCCCGGCGAGTCTCCGGGGCCCGCAGGATGCGCACGGCGTCTTCCATTTCGTGGGCCAGCCGCTCGGGCGAGAGCGCCCCGGCATCGAGGCGGGTCATGATCTCGTTGACCTTGGCGTTGTAGCGGGCGAGCCCCGTGGCGAGCGGCGTGCCGAGGCCGCCGGGCAGGGCCGAGGCCGAGGGAAACAGGGACTGGTCCACGGGCGGCAGGATCGCGCGCACGGCGGATTTGACGCCCGCTCTGGGATCGGCGGAGGCAAGGGCGTCCAGCCGCTCGGCGGAACGGGCGAGCATGGCCTCGGCGGGGGCGAACAGGGTGCGGTCGGGGATGAGGACGGGGCCGCCCCCGGGATCGGCGTTGGGGTGTATCGCCCCGTCGATGCGGCCGCGCAGGGCTTCGAGATCGCCGCGCAACCGGGTGGCCGTATCCCGGAATTCGGCCAGCGGCATCTGCCCCTTGCGGCCTTCCAGCGCGTCGATGCTCCCGAAAAGCCGCGCCGCGTCGGCCCTGAATGCCCCGGCGACGTCACCGCTGCCGTGCATGAAGTGCGCCATGTCCTGCATGGCTTTCCCCGCCGTGGGCGCCTGCGGATCCGCGACACCGGGGGCTATCTGCTGCCGCCGTTCGGCGGGCATCGCCGCGAGCTGCATGGTGGCGGCGAAATTCAGCGCCTCGGAAGCCCGGAACTGGGTGGCCTGCGCCAGCGAATCGAGCAGGGCGGCGCTGACGCCGCTGGCCTTCTGGAATGCGCCGATCTGGGTGTAGAGCTCGTTCTGCGCGCCGACGAACGCTTCCAGCGCGGCGAAGGCGGCATCGGGAAGCGGATTGGCGTGGAAGTCCGCAATGGGGATGCGGCGCAGGTTCGCCGCCGCCACGTCGCAGGCGTTGGCGGCCTTCAGCATGGCGGAGTGGATGCGGAAGCCGCCGTGGAAGACTTTGGGTCGGGGGATTTCGGTTTTGATGGCGTCGTACAGATCCCCGCCGATGCCCCGCAGCCCGCCGGAACGGTCAAGGGCGGTGTCCAGCATCTGGCGCAGCCGCGCCTCGGCCTGGACGAGATCCTCATTGGGCGGGTTTCCGGGGGCCGGCGCCCCGTTCTGGGCGTCGTGGGGAACTGCGGGGTTTTGCTGCCCGGCGCCTTCGACGTCCGCATGGGGATCGACGCTGATGGAAGTTCCGGACGTCGCGGAGAAAATCGTGGAGCTCATGGTGGCCTCCGTGCGCTAGACGCGCATCCAGTTGACGTTGGACATGCCGACAAGCCCGGAATCGAGCCCCTGCATCAGATCCAGCAGGGCATACAGGCCTTCGCCCTGTTGCTGCACGTCGCCTTCCGGGGTGTCCAGACGCCATGCGCAGCGCTCGGCGTCGAGGACGACGTTCAGCACGCCCGATTGGGGCAGGCAGGCTTGGCAGGCCTCGATAAAGCTGCAAGCCGCCTCAAGGGACAGGCGTTCCGTTTCGGGATCGTTCCATGCGCCCCCCCACGGAAGCGACAGCCCGAGGCGCAGGCGGCCCGCATCCAGCAGATAGCGGAACTGCCAACTCTGGAGCCCCCCGCCGAGGAGCCCGCAGCCAAGATAGCGGACGGGGCCTTTCCTGAGGCCTTGCGGCGCTTCGGGGCTGTCGAAGACGGCGTCCAGATCCTCAAGGTAAAGCCCGGCAAGCCCGGAGAGCGGCTCGCGCCCGTCCGTGGCGAAAAACCATTCGTCGGTCTGTTCCAGTTCGTTGATGGCCTCCAGAGGCAGGGGAGGCAACGGCAGGCCGTTGTCTTCAAGCATCCCCGAGAACCCTTCCGGCAGCCGCAATCCCTGTATGGTAGCGTCCATTGTCCGACTCCTTGTCATGCCGCAAAACGGCGGAACATGCCGCACGGGCCTGCCAACGACGTTGCCGGGATTTCCGTGCGGGCGCTTCATGCAAAAGGCTCAAGCAAAATCCGTGCTCAGAGAAGTCATAACCAGCCGAAGCTGTTCCCGCAACACCTTCTCCGGATGCGGAAAAGGCGGTTCCCCGGACGATGAGGGCCGTGCCTGCCGTTCCCGCTTTTCCGCGGGATGCGGGGAAGCATCCGGACGGGAAGCCGCGCGCTTCCGGGCGGGGATGGCCTGCGCCGGGCCATCCGGGGCGGGGCCGCGCATGGGCTGGAGATCGCCTCCATCGATAGAGGCGGTGCCAACGTTTTTCCCGTGTGCCCCGGGTACGCTCCGCCCAATGCCGCCGGGCTCGCGGCCTCTTCCACGGGAGCCCCGGCGTGTTGAGGCGGCTGGTAGCATAACGCGAGGGAATATGGGGCATTATGGGGCGTTTCCCGGCGCGTGGAAGCGGGGCGGTATCCGGGAAGCCGCCCGCGGGCGCGGCATGGGCCTCTTGATCGGATCGGCGGAGAGGCCGATGTCCGGGAATGCGGAAGGCGAGGTTCCGTCAGCCGGAAACCTCCGCGAGGATGGCCGGGAGCGCGGCTACGGCCTCTCCGACCTGCTCGAGGATGGCCTTTACCGTGCGGGCGGGCACGTCCACGACCGAGGCCGCGGCGATCATGTCCTTGTCCGTGATGTCCCGCCCCTTGCCGTTGACCATGCAGGTCTGTTCCCCCCCCACGCCCCGCGAGGGGGTGAGGTCATAGGCCGGGGCCAGCCGCCAGCGGCCTTTCGCATCGAGGAGGAAGGAAAAGTTCTTGGAATGGTCGTCCTGATTGCCGAGCCTGACGTTGAACGCCATGAGCCGGACCAGCTTTTCCACGTCCTCGGGATTGCGGGTGAGGGATTTTCCCAGCCGGAACAGGTTTTGGTAGTCGAGGGAGGCGTACCGGTGCGAGGCGTGCAGCAGCCCGCAGGCGGTATGCACATGCACCTTGCCGCCGTCCTCGCGGTCGAAGCGCCGGACGCCGAAGTAGGCGGCCCCGTCCCTGCCGGGGAAGAGGGCTGTCTCCGGCATCTCGATCCCCGCCCGCTTCGCGGCGAGGGAACAGGCGTATTCCATCCTGCCGATGGCGGGATCGTCATGGCGCGCCGGGAACTTGATCAGCCACGGATCGCAGCCGGGCTCGGCGACGGCGTCGGGCACGATGAGCCGCCTGTCGCCGGACACCCGGACCATGATCTTGGGCCGCGCCCCGCAGGAGGAGCCGTTCAGGGCCATGAGCGTGCGCAGCGTCTCCACGGGCAGCGGGTCCTCATTGAGGGTGCGCCACGCCTCTTCGGCCACGCCGTCCAGATCGATGCGTTCGGGCAGCGGGTCGGGGTCCGGGGTCACGGGCTCATATTCCAGCGCGCCCATGCCGCCGCTCCCCACCAGCGAGAGCCGGGACAGGGGCGTGATCCGTTCCAGCGGCAGGCCGCTGCGCCGCAGCAGGCGGTCCAGCAGGAGCAGCCCCCAGCCGTCGGGCAGGCTGTCGTTGAAGACGCCGAACAGCCCGTCGAACGTCCGTTTCGGATCGGACGCCACCCCGGGCCGCAGGGGAAGCAGGAAAGGCGAGAGTTCAATGCCCGAATCGAGGAAGCGCTTGTCGTACTCGAACAGGATGTCCCCGCCGCGCTCCTCTAATAAGCCCACGAACCGCCTTTCGCCCCGGGCATTCAGATATACTTCAAGACGCATCGGGCCTCCTCGCGCGCTTGCGTTCGCGGGGCGCGGCTTCAAACAGGCTGTGCACCGGGGGTTCGGGGAACAGGGCGTCGAACCCGTCCATGCGGCGCAGGGCGAACGCGATTTCCACGAACGAGGCCAGCGCGATGTCCCCGGTCTTTTCAAAGCGCCGGAGCGTGGACAGGCTGATCCCGGCGGCATGGGCCAAGGCTTCCTGCGTGAGGTTCTGGCGCAGCCGTTCGGCCTTGGCCCGTTCCGCCAGCTCGAGCCGCACGTCGCGCGGGCTTTTCAGATAATCATTCAACATAGAGCGGTAAACTCCGTTTATGGGAGAGTATCGTTCTTTTATGGATGGTTGTCAAAGCCTTTCGCGGATTCCGCAGCGCCGCAAACGGTGCGGAGACGGCGAGAAAGAGAAGCATCCGGGGGCCCGGCAGCGCGTCGGGCTGGACAAGCTTGCCCAGCCCCCGGAAAAACAGCCCGAACGTGAGGAACAGGAGAAGCATTTTTCCCTCGCGTATGGTTCCCCGCCTCCGCGCCCGGTCAGAACGTGTAGGTCAGGCCAAGGGTGAGGCTTTGCGTGTGCGTTTCCCCGACCATGGGGCTGTCTTTGACCGCGCCGCTCAGGAACGTCACCTCCCCCTGGCAGAACAGTTCCCACTGCTCCGTGAGGCTGTAGTCGATGGCGAAGCTTACATACGGGGCAAAGCCCGAGCCCGGCGCATAGGCGCCGAGGCCGCTCTTGCGGGCTTCCTTCCGGGTCACGCCGTAGTAATAGCTGTTGTAGCGGGCGTCGCTCCAGTAGGCGCCGACGGCGGGGAGCAGTTCCAGCGGCCCGAATTCTATGGACTGGATGAAGCCGATGTCGCCGTTGAAGCCGTTGCTGTGGCTGAGTACGTCCCCGGCCCCGCTGACATGGAACATGCCGTAAGGCGAGAGCAGGCGCAGTTCCATCCCGGCCTGGGCGGACGGGGAACGGTCCTCAAGCCTGCGCAGCCGCCGGTTGGAGGATTCGGAAGCCTCGAAAGAGGTGCTGTCGTATCCGGCGAAGGCGGAAATCTCCAAGTAGGGCAGGTTGATGATCTTGACGCCCGCCGTATACCCCCGGATGAAGAACCGTTCCCCCTCATAGGTGATCATGGGGAACGGCAGCCAGTCCGGGCCGTAGCCCTTGTAGGGGGAGCTGCTCACGCTGCCGCCCGCGCCGAGGGTGAGTTCCCCGTCGAAGGGGAGGGTTGGGCAGCGCCTGGAGGGGGTGGACGCTTCGCCTTTCCATTCCATGTCTCCGGAGGGTGGGGTGCCGGATTCCGTCCCGTACGCGGCGTGGAGGGGCGCGGCGAGCAGGAGCACGCCCAGCAGGGCGGGCAGGGTGAAACGGCGGAAGGCCGCCCCGGAAAGGCATGGCCGCCCGTGTGCGCCGCCGATGGCGCTGGTGCCCCCGGTACCAGCGGCGGCATGGGGAGCGGGTGGGCCCGTGTCCGCGTTGGCGGGGCCGGTTCCGTTCGGAAAGGGCGTCATATCATTTCCTTTTTATTGATGATGTTGATGCCGAGCTTTTTGATGCGGTGCCACATGCTCCGCTCTGAAATGTTAAGCAGTTCCGCCGCCTTGACTTGCACGCCCCCGGTTTCTTCGAGCGCCCGCAGGATGAGGTCGCGTTCCGTTTCCGCGAGCTGCCGATCGAGATCGAGCGGGAAGGCGGAGCCGGGCGCGGAGGGGCGGCTTGCGTCCCCGCCGCCGGGCACGGCGCAGGAGGCCAGCCGTTCCGGGGTGATGGCGGTGCCGGAGGCGATGATCGTGAGCCGCTCGATGCAGTTCTCCAGTTCGCGGATGTTGCCCGGCCACGTATGGTTCTTGAGGATCTCAAGGGCCGCCTCCGTGAACGTCACCGGGACTTTGCCCATCTCCCCGGCGGCGCGGAGGGCGAAGTGCTCGGCGAGGAGGGGGATGTCTTCCTTGCGTTCCCTGAGCGACGGCATGATGATCGGGTAGACGTTGAGCCGGTAATACAGATCGCGGCGGAACTTCCCTTTTTCAATGGCTTCGAGGAGGTTTTGGTTGGTCGCGGCGATGATGCGCACGTCGACCTTTTGCGTGGTGTTGGAGCCGACGGGCTCAATGGCCTTCTCCTGGATGCAGCGCAGGATCTTCGCCTGGAGCGCCAGCGGCATGTCCCCGATTTCGTCGAGGAACAGCGTGCCGCCGTCGGCCTGTGCGAAGCGCCCCTTGCGGTTGCTGGTGGCGCCCGTGAACGCGCCTCTGGCGTGGCCGAACAGCTCGCTTTCGAGGAGCTGTTCGGGGATGGCGGCGCAGTTGATGGTCACGAGGGGGGCTTTGGCCCTCGGGCCGCCGTAGTGGATGGCCTTGGCCACGACTTCCTTGCCGGTGCCGGATTCGCCGGTGATGAGCACGTTGGCACTGCTCGCCGAGACTTCCCTGACGTTGCGCAGCAGGGCGAGGTAGGCCGGGCTTTGCCCGACGAATTGCCCGGCCGAGGCGGTCTGGAGCTGTTCGCGCAGATCCCGGTTGTCCCGCCCGAGCGCGTAATACCGCAGCGCGCTGGCGATGGTGGCTTCGAGGGCGTCAAGCTCGAACGGCTTCACCGTGTAGTCGAACGCCCCTTCCTTGATGATCTCCACAGCCTCCTTGAGCGAGGCGTAGGCGGTCATGATCACCACGGGCAGATCCGGGTTGGCGGCCTTGACCTTTTCCATCAGCTCGCGCCCGCTCAGCCCCGGAAGCCGGAGATCGCTCAGGACGAGGTGCACTTCCCGTTCTTCGAGTACGGCCAGCGCTTCCTCGGCCGTTTCCGCCGTGACCGTGCCGTAGCCCATGTTTTCGAGGGCTACGGCCAGCACTTCCAAAAGGTTCGCTTCGTCGTCGACGATGAGGATTGTATACATGATTCCGCCGTTTGCTGGGACAGCATTGCTTGTGAAATGATATTGGGGTGTTGGGGGGAAGCGCCTTTCCCGGAAAAGCTCCTCCCTCCTCAACCCCGCCGGAACGGAACCCCTCCCTTCCCCTGAAACCGTATGGCTTTCAAAAGGAAGCCGCCTTACCTGTTCAGGCACACGGTAAATACGGTCCCTTCCCCGACCGTGCTTGAGCAGGAGATGCTGCCGCCGTGTTCTTCAATAATGGCATAGGCTTTTGACAGGCCGAGGCCAAGCCCGTTCTTTTTGGTCGAGATGAAGGGCATATGGATTGTGGACAGCAGATTCGGGGGGATGCCGCAGCCCGTGTCCTTGAGTTCGATGCGGATCTGCCCGCCTTCCGCGTACAGGCGCACGGAGAGGGTGCCACCTTGCGGCATGGCGTCCATCGCGTTCAGCCCGAGGTTGAGCAGGACCTGCCGGATCTGGCTCCGCTCGCCGAGGACCCGGTCGTCCTCCGCCTCGTTGGAGAAGCTGTACCGGATGCCGCGCTTGTCCATTTCGGCGGAGCTCAGTTCCGCGATTTCCTGTATCAGCGGGGACAGCGGGAAATATTCGAGTTTCAGCGGCGAGGGCTTGGCGAAGGCCAGGAACTCGGAAATCAGGTTGTTGATGCGGGCCACTTCTTCAACCACGAAGCCGAGCAGCCGGACTTCCCGCGACTTGACGGCGAGGGACGCGAGCACCACTTCGGCGGAGGTCTTGATGACCACGAGGGGGTTGCGGATCTCGTGGGCGAAGCCGAGGGCTATTTCGCCGAGCATACGCGAACGCTCCTGCCGGGCGGACTTGATGCTCTCGTGCCGCATGATTTCCAGCTGCCGCGCCATGACGTTGAAACCGGCGGTCAGCTCGGCGATCTCGTCGTTCCCCCGGACGGGAAGCTGGCAGTCGAGCTTTCCGGCGGCGATGTCGCGCGCGCCCTCGTTGAGCTGGCGGAGGGGGCTTATCAGCCTGCGGGCCAGCACGTACCCGATCCCCGCCGAGAGCAGGGTCCCGAAGATGAAAAAGCCCCAGAACAGCACCGGGCTCGCCAGCCAGCCCCGGAAGGGGAGCAGGAGGGCGGAGGTGACGAACAGCGCCTGGACCTCGCCGTTTTCGCCGCGCGCCACGGCGATCAGGGAATGCGCGCCGGGGGTGTCGTCGGTCCAGTCGGGTTCGGGGATGAAGACGGTTGAGGCCCCTTTCCCGATCTCTTCCAAGGCGCTGCGCGGGATGTGGAAACGCTTGTCCGAGGCCGAAGAATAGACCTGCCGGAATGTGCCGCCCTCCGGCAGGAAGATACGCAGGATCACCGGGCCGCTGGCGCTGCTGTCCGAGTAGTCGATGCTGAACCAGCTGGCAAGCTGGAGGGTACGGACCTTGCCGTCGTCCGCCGTGAATGCCCGTTCGCTCGTGACGGCGACCCGCCGCGTACCGTCGGCCATGAGGACCCAGCTGAACAGGGCGCCGGGATACAGCGGCTCCGCGATCCGGCCTTCGGGCAGGGTGGCGTAGAGCAGCCCCCCCTCCGCGTCCCGGAGCCACAGCGCGTCGATATCCATAAAGGAAAGGGCCGCGGCTTCCCTTTTGTTGAGGGTCGTCTTGCCGTCGAAGCGGGTATCGAGGAGGCGGCTCACGGCCTTGAGGCGCTCGTGCGTTTCCTCGACGCTGTGGCGCATGTAGGTCGTGGCTTCCCCGAGCCAGCGCTCGATGTTCCTGTTCACCACATCGGCAATGAGCTCCGTGGTGATCTTGCTCGCCACCAGCATGGGTATGACCGCCACCAGGACGAAGGCCAGCACCAGCTTGGCGACGAGCGATATCTTCAATCCGCGAAAATACTTCATAACCCGCCCTGAACAGCGTATATTATTAAGGATAACCGGGGGACGGAGACTACCGCATGTTGTGTGGCCCAGCATAGCGCAGCCGCTGGGCGGGGTCTAACACCATTTCCTGTAGCAAGCTCCATTTTTTGTAGCTCGTTTCCTTCATTTTATGTTGCTTCCTCTCGATCCCCGCGGTTTTCGCCGCCTCGCGCCTTTTTTTGCAATCATAGGGGAAGCAATGGCATTCCCCGGATTTCCGGCGCCGTGGCACGCTGTTTGCTTATTTTGGGGAAACAGCCCGGAGTTTCCACATGCATACCGCTCACCCCTTCACGGAGAAGCAAGACGTGTTCCAGTTGCCCGATTTCGCGGCGGGGCCGTATTCCGTCATCTGCGATTTCGACGGCACCGTCACGCCGTTCGACGTGACCGACGCGATCCTCGAACGGTTCGCCCGGCCAGCCTGGAAAACCATCGAGGACGAATGGGTGCGGGGTGCCATCTCGGCCCGCCAGTGCATGGAGCGGCAGATCCCGCTCATCGAGGCTCCGCTGGAGCGGCTGGACGCCTTTCTGGACACGGTCCCCGTCACCGGCGGGTTCGTGGAGTTCGTGCGGTACAGCCGCTCGAAAGGCATCCCCCTCGGCATCGTGAGCGACGGCATGGACTACCCCATCAAGCGCATCTTGAACAGGCACGGCCTGCGCCATGTCCCCGTGGTCGCCAACCGCATGGTCTACAGGGAAGGGGCCTACCGCCTCGAATTCCCCTACGGACGCGAAGGCTGCGCTTCCGGGGTGTGCAAGTGCGGCGTTGCCGAGGCCGTCTCGGGGGACGGCAAGACCCTGCTCATCGGAGACGGGCTTTCCGACTGCTGTCTGGCGCGCACGGCCTCGTTCACGCTGGCCCGGCAGGGCAAGGCCCTGCACCGCCGCTGTGCCGCCGAAGGGTATCCGTATTTCACCTATCTTGATTTCTTCGACATCCTTGAGGCGTTCGGCGCACCCCTGCCGAAGCCCATCGCCGCGCCCGCCGCGGCTCCGGCTGCCTAGGGCGGAGAGCTTTGCCTTTGGAACAAATCCCATTTCGAAGGGGATTGTTTGAACCTGTATCCCTCCCTTCCCCAAGATCTCCGGCCCCTTTCACATTTCACCCCCAACCTGTGGAGAATGTCTTGAAGACCACGAAAGCAGACGAAAAGGCGCTTCTCGAAGCCGAATCCCGGTATTGCTCCTACGGCGACACCGTGCACTATCTGGAACCGGCGAAGCTGTTCGCGGGCTGTAACGGCTCCTTCCTGTACGATTACGAGG
>ENA-ORTP01002575-ORTP01002575.1-human-gut-metagenome-genome-assembly--contig:-NODE-2575-length-14766-cov-2.522058_pt1 | contig 14766 bp, 14 predicted proteins | sample MGYA00241913_ERZ509190 | MGnify/ENA primary metagenome ERZ509190 (study PRJEB26280, sample SAMEA2338839) | human gut metagenome | biome: human gut; feature: human-associated habitat; material: faeces...
GGTGGCGGTTCAACTATGGGCTACAAGTTGGCAGGGTTTGATGTGATAGGTTGCACCTAATGGAATGGATGATGTTGCCTTTGATACTTTTGAGCACTTTATTGAAACTAACCTTGAACGTTTTATTAATTTTAGTGATATTGATGTGAATAAGGTAGGAAAGAAAACTATCGTAGACAGATTATTTTCTTTCGTATATTTTACTTTAAGGAAAATCAAAAGGTAAAGGAAATGAGGATTATACAGCTATCTTATGAAAGTAGCATGATGTTTAGAGGCATTGCCATCTTAATGATGATATTTTTGCATTGTTTCAATTATCATTCCCAGAATGATTATATTGATTTAATTATAAATGGAAACACACTATCTTGGTGGCTGACAAAGACTGCTGGATTGTGCGTAGCTTTTTATTGTTTTCTATCTGGTTAAGGTTTATATAAAAAGTATCCGTATGGATATAAGTATTGCTTGGAAAAGGCATGGATATTGATCAAACGTTATTGGTTTTTCTTGGTACTATTTGTTGGCATAGGAGCATTTGTCTTTAATGCTTATGAACTCAATGTGTCTACATTATTCTCTAATTTTTTGGGTTATAATACTACTTATAATCCAACTTTATGGTTTTTACTTCCATATTTGCTTGTGATGGTAGCTTCTCCATTGTTACTCAAGATTTTTACTACCCATAAAACTTGGAAATCTGTTGCATTAGTGGTTGTAGCCTATGGTGGAGCTTTCTACTGCTTGAAAATGAAATCAATAGGAGTGATAGCTATTCCTGATGTATTATGTGTAGTGTTAGAAAGTTTTCATTTATTGTTTTCATTTATGTGCGGAGCACTATTGGCTAAATATGGAATTCCTAAATTAAAAATTATGCGAAACATAGTGATCAATAACTTTGCTTTAATAGTTCTTATTGCAGTGTTAGTTCTTGTTAGATCATTGATAGACAGCTCTATGTTATCCCCTGTTTTATGTTTCATATTGATTGTATTGTTGGCAAATCTACATTTCGCAGATGGTTTAATGAGACTATTTGAGGAATTGGGAAGACATTCTTTGGATATGTGGTTTATTCATGCCTATTTTACCTATAAATATCTGGATTTTACAGTCTATTGGTTGAGGTATCCGCTTTTTATATTTTTGGCTGTAGTAATATATAGTTATGTGCTCTCCAAATTATTTGATATAGTATTGAAACGATTAGATATAATAAGAATAAAGTGAGAATATTGCATATTATATTATCTCTTGAAATCGGTGGGGCGCAACGTTTACTTTCTGATCTATTACCGTTGCAAAAGCAGAATAACGAGGTGAAGCTATTGGTTTTTAAGAAAGTCGAAACTTCTTTTCAGGCTTCTATCGAAGCAAGCGGAATAGAGATTATTGATTTGGATTGTAAAAGCTTTTATAATCCGTTGATAATGATGAGATTGATACCTTTTATAAAACAATTTGATATAATACATGTACATTTATTTCCTACACTCTATTGGGTGGCATTAGCTACATGTAAATGTAAGGGAGTAAAGCTAGTTTATACAGAACATTCAACTCATAATAAGCGTAGAGATAAGACTTTATTTCGGCCAATAGAACGTTATATCTACAGTAAATATGATAAACTGATAAGTATTAGCCAGCAAACGCAAGATAGCTTAATGAAATGGCTGAAAGTGAAACCGGGCAATAGACACTTTGTGGTGATAGAGAATGGTGTAAATTTGTCAGCTTTTTCTTCAGTGGTTCCAGTTACTACTAATAAAAAGCAAATTATTATGGTATCACGTTTTGCTCAAATGAAGGATCAAGAAACAGTTATCCGAGCGATGACGGACATAAATGAAGATGCGGAATTGATTTTAGTAGGTGATGGTCCTAACAAGGAACATTGTGAGGAAGTAGTACGTGAGTTAGGTTTAACAGATAGGGTTCAATTTTTGGGTGCAAGGGGGGATATTTCTGAGTTGATAGCGCAAGCATATATCGGTGTACAGTCGTCTATTTGGGAAGGATTCGGTTTAACAGCTGTAGAACTGATGGCAGCGCATAAACCCGTAGTAGCAACCAATGTAGATGGATTAAAACAGGTGGTGGAAGGTGCTGGATGCTTGTTTGAAGTGGGTGATACCAAAGCACTGGCATTCCATATCAACGAAATGTTAAGGAATAAATGTCTTTATACTACTTTGGCTGATCAGTGTTATGAACGGGCAAAATATTATGATATAAGCAGAATGGCAGTATGCTATCAGAAAGTATATGAAGAGTTATTTGCACACAAAAGATTAGAGATTATAAGATAAATTGTTAATGACTAGATTATTCATTGTTGTCAATGTCGATTGGTTTTTCCTCTCTCATCGTAAAGACATTGCTTTAAGTGCTCAAGAAAACGGTTATGAAGTTACCGTTGTGACGAAAGATACCGGTAAGAAATCAACTATTGAGGCTTTGGGTTTGAAGGTGATTGATTTGCCTATGAACCGTTCCGGGCAAAACATTATAGAGGAGTTGTATACATGTTGGTTTTTGTATCGTCTCTATCGACGTGAAAAACCGGATATTGTTCATCATGTAGGCTTAAAGACTATACTTTGGGGGACTTTAGCTGCAAAACTGGCAAAAGTACATGGAGTAGTTAATGCTGTTAGTGGATTGGGAATCTTTTTCTCAGAGGAAAATACATCATTAGTTTCAAAACTTCTCCCTAGGGTACTTCGCTTTTCTCACCATCGTAAAAATCTTGCAGTAATTTTTCAGAATGAAGAAGATAAAGGTTTATTCTTAAAAAACAGGATTATAAAAGAAGAACAGGCTTTCATGATAAAAGGGTCAGGAGTAGATTTGAACCAATATTGTTATACTCCTGAACTGGAAAGTCAAAAAATCAAAGTTTTGCTTACTGCCCGTATGATTGTAGAAAAAGGGGTATTTGTGTTAGTAGATGCTGCGTTGAAACTTAAAGAAAAATATAGAGATAAAGTAGAGTTTCTGCTTTGTGGTGGATTGGATGATAACCCAAAAGCAATAAAAGAGGAGGAACTTAAATCTGTATGTGATGGTGGATATATTCAGTGGCTAGGATATCGTACGGATGTGTTGGAGTTATTGAAATCTTGCCATATAGTAGCATTCCCTTCCTATTATAAAGAGGGTCTTCCAAAGTCATTAATTGAAGCTGCTGCTGTTGGTCGTCCTATAGTGACTACGAATTCCATTGGATGTAAAGAAACAGTGGTGGATGGCTATAATGGCTATCTAATTCCTGTAAAAGACAGTGATACTTTAGCGGAGAAATTGAACCTTCTTTTTGAAGATGAGAATTTGAGACAAAATATGGGGCGCAACTCGCGTATTTTGGCTGAAAAAGATTTTTCAATAGAGAATGTAATACATAGACATCTTGAAATATATAGTCAGTTGAGTAAAGCATGAAAATTTTAGTTACCGGTGCAGCCGGTTTTATAGGCTCTTATGTGTGTAGGCGTCTATTGGGTCGTGGTGATGAGGTCCTTGGGCTGGATAATTTGAATGACTACTATGACGTGAACCTGAAATATGGTCGTTTGGGTACACTGGGTATCTCTAAGGATGATATAGACTGGTATAAGTTTGTAGGAAGTTCAGAATATTCTTCTTTCCGTTTTGTTCGTATGAATCTTGAGGACAAACAAGCTATGCGGATGCTGTTTGCCAATGAGCATTTTGATAAGGTAGTGAATCTTGCAGCTCAGGCGGGAGTAAGATATTCTATTGAAAATCCTTATGCTTACGTAGAAAGTAATGTGGATGGATTTCTAAATATTTTAGAAGGATGTCGTCATTACAAAGTAAAACATTTGATATATGCCAGTTCCAGTAGTGTATATGGTTTGAATGGTAAAGTTCCCTTTTCAGAAAGGGATAGTATAGCTCATCCGGTGAGTTTATATGCTGCTACGAAGAAGTCTAATGAATTGATGGCTCACACATACAGTCATCTCTATGGCATTCCTTCAACAGGACTCCGTTTTTTTACGGTATATGGTCCTTGGGGGCGCCCTGACATGTCTCCTTTCTTGTTTGCAGATGCCATGTTACACCATCGTCCTATAAAGGTATTCAATAACGGTGATATGCTTCGTGACTTTACCTATATTGACGATATTGTAGAGGGTGTTTTGCGAGTGATAGATCATACTCCATCTCCTGATTTTGACTGGCAAGCGGAAACACCGGATCCCAGTACCTCCACTGCACCTTACAAGATTTATAACATTGGTAATTCGCATCCTGTGAAGTTGATGGATTTTATACAGGCCATAGAAGAAGCGATTGGGCATCCGGCAGAGAAGGTATTTCTTCCGATGCAACCCGGTGATGTTTATCAGACAAATGCGGATACTACAGCATTGCAAAATGAATTGGGATTTAAACCTAATAAATCTATTAGAGAAGGAGTGAAAGAGACTATGGATTGGTATCGGGATTTTTATAAACTTTGATAAAAGAATGGATTATTTAGCCCGGATACAAATAGATTCAGTATCTTTGTGGCACTACAATAAATAAAGAAAGGAATGTTATGTTGGGAATGAATTCAAAAAGAACGCTTATTGCCGGTGAATTTGCCGATGAAATAAAGAACAGGGTTCGTCGTATTCAAACCGGACAATTGACTAAACGTGACTGCGAGGAGATTCGCAAGGGACGTCAGGTTATAAATAAAGTTTCCATCGTTTGGAAATAATCCTTTTCAGATGGAATATCTATTTGAAAGCTTAGATGACACTTCCTGTTTACACGATTTTAAGTGTGGGGTTGCACCTATGGATTGTTTCATTCAAGATGGCTTGAATCTTAGTATCACTAATCATTATTGCAATGCATATTTGGTGAGGGAAAACGCTGAAGAGTCAATGGTAATGGCGGTGTTTGCTTTGAGCTTTGACTCTTTGGATTTGGATGTTGATGATAAAGATGAAATGATGTCGGGTGTTTCTTGTACAGATATTCCTAAACTCACAGATAATTATAGAGAGATATTCCTAAACAAATCTCATTATCCTGCCTTGGAAATAGCTTATTTGGCTGTTTCTGAAGAATGTCATTTCAAAGGATTGGGCAGAATTATTGTTGAAGCTATTGCGCAAAAAGCGCAGATGCAGGATTTGGCAGGCTGTCAATTCCTTACAGTGGAAGCCTTGAATGCGGTGGGAAATAATGCTGTCGGCTTTTATGAAAAATGTGGCTTCTCTTCATGTGAATATCCCAACCCCAATAAGGGCACTCTGCGAATGTTTCGGACGCTTTATCCGATTTCTGTTGAAGATAAAATTTAATTGAGACTTTTTACGGGCTACTTTTAGCCATTATTATGTTCTTGCCGGGAAGTGTTCATTTTTCGGTTTAATTACTTATGTATTTATGAAAATAGCAATTGTTGGAACTGGCTATGTCGGTCTGGTTACCGGTACCTGTTTCTCGGAAATGGGTGTAGACGTCACTTGTGTGGATGTACAGGAAAATAAGATAGAAAATCTGAAGAAAGGTATTATTCCCATTTATGAACCGGGATTGGAGGATATGGTACACCGCAACTATAATGCGGGCCGATTGAATTTTACGACCTGTTTATCGGATTGCTTGGATGATGTGGAAGTGGTGTTCAGTGCTGTGGGTACCCCTCCCGATGAAGATGGAAGTGCGGACTTGAAGTATGTGCTTGAAGTAGCACGCACTATTGGACGCAACATGAAAAAATATGTATTAGTGGTTACCAAGAGTACGGTTCCTGTAGGTACTGCACAGAAAGTTAAGGCCGCTATTCAGGAAGAACTTGATAAACGTAATGTGAAGATAGAATTTGATGTGGCATCCAATCCTGAATTCCTGAAGGAGGGGGATGCAGTGGATGATTTTATGAAACCGGATCGTGTAGTGGTCGGTGTTGAATCTGAAAAAGCAAAGGACATAATGGAGCGTCTTTATAAGCCTTTCATGATGAATAATTATCGTTTGATATTTACAGATATTCCGAGTGCTGAAATGATAAAGTATGCAGCCAATTCGATGTTGGCTACTCGTATCAGCTTCATGAATGACATTGCGAACTTGTGTGAACTGGTAGGTGCAGATGTAAATATGGTACGCAAGGGCATTGGTGCAGATAGTCGTATTGGAAGCAAGTTCCTTTATCCTGGTTGTGGTTACGGTGGATCCTGTTTTCCGAAAGATGTAAAAGCGTTAATAAAAACAGCGGAAAAGAATGGTTATCCGATGCGGGTGCTTGAAGCAGTGGAAGAGGTAAATGAAAAACAAAAGAGTATTCTTTTCGAAAAGTTGTTGAAGCATTTCAAAGGTGATATAAAAGGCAAGCAGGTGGCTATGTGGGGATTGGCGTTCAAGCCGGAAACGGACGATATGCGTGAAGCTCCGGCTTTGGTACTGATAGATAAATTGTTGGAATCCGGTGTGACAGTGAAAGTGTATGACCCAATTGCTATGAAGGAGTGTAAACGTAGAGTAGGCGATAAGGTTGTTTATGCTACGGATATGTATGATGCCGTATTGGACGCTGATGCTTTGCTGGTGGTGACCGAATGGAAAGAGTTCAGGATGCCAAGTTGGGGAGTGTTGAAAAAAACAATGAAGCAACCATTAGTTATTGATGGTCGTAATATTTATGATAAGAATGAGTTGCAGGAAATAGGGGTTGAATACACATGTATTGGGAAACTCTAAACTACAAATGAAAGCATTTTAAGTTGCGTTAATATCTGAATATTATTTTATCTCCATGAATATACTTATTACCGGAGTTCACGGCTTTGTGGGCTCTAATCTTGTTATTGCCTTAAAAGGACATCATTCCCTTTATGGCCTTGATATTGTCGCCCCTGAAAAGGAGGGAGTGGTAAAGACTTTTGCTTGGAAAGATATTGAAACAACTTCTTTTCCGATGCAGTTTTTACCCAAGTTTGATGCTATCATCCATTTGGCAGGTAAAGCGCATGATACTAAGAATCAATCTGTTGCACAGGTATATTTTGATATCAATACAGGGCTGACACAAAAGATATTTGATTTCTTTTTAGAATCTTCTGCGAAGAAGTTTATCTTTTTTAGTTCTGTGAAAGCTGCCGCAGACAGTGTAGTGGGGGATATGTTGACAGAAGATGTGATACCTACTCCTGTTGGTCCTTATGGAGAAAGTAAGATTGCGGCTGAAGAATATATTCTTAGTAAATTGAGAAGTGAGCGTGGAGAATTGAAAGTTGCTATGCAGCGTGATAAACAGGTATATATTTTGCGTCCTTGTATGATTCACGGTCCTGGTAATAAGGGTAATCTGAACTTGCTTTATAATGTGGTAAAGAAAGGTATCCCCTGGCCTTTAGGCGATTTTGAGAATAAGCGTTCTTTCACTTCTATAGATAATCTTTGCTATGTTGTGGAAGGTTTGTTGACAAAAGACGTAGCGAGTGGTATTTATCACATGGGTGATGATGAAGCCTTGTCTACGAATGAACTGATAGCCCTAATGTGTGAAGCTATGGGTAAGGAGCCTCACATCTGGAAAATGAACAGGAAAATGATGGAAGGTTGCGCAGGACTGGGTACATTGCTTCATTTGCCTTTGAATACAGAACGGCTGAGAAAACTGACTGAGAATTACGTGGTAAGTAATGAGAAAATAAAATCCGCCCTTGGTATTGAAAGGATGCCTGTCCGTGCGGCGGATGGAATAATGAAAACAATACGGAGTTTCTAACCTATTTATAAATTGTAAATCGTGTATTATATCATTATATTAGTTCTGCTCTTTGTAGCAGAACTTTTTTATTTTAGAGTGGCTGATAAGTTTAATATCATTGATAAACCCAATGAACGTAGTTCACATACAAAAGTAACTTTGCGTGGAGGTGGCATTATTTTCTATTTCGGAGCTTTGGCCTATTTCCTGAGTAATCATTGGGAGTATCCATGGTTTATGTTGGCATTGACTCTGATCACTTTTATCAGTTTTGTAGATGATATCCGTTCTACTTCCCAAGGTCTGAGGTTGGTGTTTCACTTTACTGCTATGGCTCTAATGTTTTACCAATGGGGCTTGTTTTCGCTTTCCTGGTGGTGGATCATTATAGCTTTGATCGTTTGCACAGGTATCATCAATGCTTATAATTTCATGGATGGCATTAATGGTATTACAGGTGGTTATTCATTGATTATTTTAGGAGCATTGGCTTATATCAATGAAGAAATGGTATCCTTTGCTGAACCGGCTTTAATTTATACGGTGCTTTGTTCAGTGGTGGTATTCTGCTTCTTTAATTTCCGCAGGAAGGCGAAGTGTTTTGCCGGTGATGTAGGTTCTGTGAGTATCGCTTTCATACTGCTTTTCCTGATAGGGAAGTTGATTCTGAAAACGGAGGATTTCAGTTGGATGATTCTTTTGGCAGTTTACGGAGTTGATAGTGTTTTGACTATTATTCATCGCCTGATGCTCCATGAAAACATAGGCTTGCCACATCGGAAACATATGTATCAGTTAATGGCAAATGAGTTGAAAATACCTCATGTTGTGGTTTCGCTGGTTTATATGGCTGTGCAGGCTATAGTGATTATCGGATATATCTATTGTCAGAATTGGGGATACTTGTATCTTTTATGTGCTATTTTATTGCTCAGCTTCATTTATGTATGGTTCATGAGGAAATATTTTAGATTGCATTTATCTGTTTAAGTGAGATAATATTCATACTGGTTCCCGGCAGACAATTATTGTCTTGTCGGGATTTTTTTTGTCCATAATTGAGCAGGTAGCATCAGCCGGAGTTATCGGGTAGATGCTACCCGGGACAAGTAGGCTTTAAAGTTCAAATTTCACTGCCGCCCAACGGTTTTTCTCTTGATGGTGTACAAAGTGTAATCCGTTACGTTCGGCCTCTGCCTGGATCAGAGGAATGTCGTCCACATAGAATCCACTCATAAAGAGTTGGGAACCTTTGCGCATGCAACGTACATACTGTTTCATGTCATTCAGCAGAATGTTCCGGTTGATGTTAGCAATGACTACGTCAAACGGACCTATATCTTCCAGTGAAGAGGCGTCTCCCTGGAATACGGAAATATTGTCTACGTGGTTCAATTCGATGTTTTCAAGTGAGTTACGAACGCACCATTCATCAATATCGATGGCAGTACAAGGTTCTGCACCACGCATGCGAGCAAGAATGGCAAGGATGGAAGTGCCGCAACCCATATCGAGAAGGGACTTGCCTTGTAGGTCACTGTCCAGTAGTTCACCGATGATGAGACTGGTGGTTTCGTGATGTCCTGTACCGAAAGCCATTTGCGGATTGATGACAATATCATATTCTGTTTGGGGGACATCATGGTGGAAAGTACTGTGGATGACACAGCGGTCACCAATCACAATCGGTTGGAAGAAGTTCTTTTCCCATTCCTCATTCCAGTCTTTATCTTCGGCTTCTGTAAAAGTATATTCAATTTGGATATCTGGTAGGGGGAACTCGTCAATAGCTGCTTTTACAGTTGTTTCATCATACAAATCTTTTTGTATATAGGCAGCAATACCGCCTTCTTGTTCAACAAAACTCTCAAAACCTGCATCGCCCAGGATAGCGGAAAGCACATCGTTTACTACTTCTGTACAAGGAGAAGTGCGGAAAGTAAATTCTAAATATTTCATTGGAATATAATTTATTGTTAAATGCAAAGCCTCTGTTAGCGAAGCGAACCAGTTTCTTTGTATATTTGTTTATTAGCTGCAAAGATAATGCAAATCGAATGTAGAACTTTCATGCTTGCATGAAAAAGTTATGCTGAGATGCAGTTTGCCTTATTTAAAGATGGGGCATTTAAGAAATTCTATTCATCTTTGAAAATCTTTCCATATTGTTTTAATGCCATATTTTTCATGAGTGTTTCTTCTTTTGTCAGTGCGAATCCCATATATTTGCAAACGTGATCATTGCGTAGGATACAGATACACATTCTTTTGTAAGTCGGAATTTCCTTGAACTCTGCAATATCAATATCATCTAAATAATCCATCCTGACAGGCTTCTTGTCCGTTTTGTAGTTTGTGCTTTCTCCTACTTGAATAGGAATATTTCTTTCTCTTAGTTTCTGTATCACTTCGTCACTGAGTACACCGCCCTTATTCTTCCAGAATCTGATGCTTGTCTCCAATTTCTTCCGGTATCTGTTCCGGGTATGTTCAGGTAGAGTAGACAGAAGAAACTCTGTAAAGGATTTCCATGTATATCCTTTGGGTAAATGTATCTCATCTCTTCCCATGGCTCCGGTTTTTCCGTAAATCCCGGAAAAATTTACTCCGTTAACCCGGCCAATCATCCGTCCCCACATATCGGGATCAATCACTCTGTACAGTGACAGGCTCTCTATGGCTTCGCAGATAAAAGGACTTGCTACCCGTTGTCGGTCAAGGCTAATTCCTGCTTGATAATAAAGATCGTACAGATGATTATAATCCCACTTGAATTTACCATTTGCTACCCAGATATCAGTTGTTTTCCAGTCAAAAATAGGATAGAGGTTATAAACACCTTCAGTAATTTGGGTACTCCATAGGTAGTTGGCATATCGTTCCTTTGTTTTTCTGTAAATGGCACGCCAACGATTATGGCTTTCCTGTGTACGAATGCCAACTAAACAGCATGTTCGGGTAGCCTTTTTATTTTTATGTAGCCATTGGGCAAATTCCATTTGAAAATCATAATCCCACATGTCGGTAGTGTAGAAAGGGAACTCATGTAATGTCATTGCCCTCTCCGGTTTTTGGCGTACCCAGACTGCTTTTTTGTCTTCATCCCATGGCCTCCAATAATCTTCATACATGGACGTACATGTCGTTACTCGAAAAGGTACGCAAACATGATATATATCCAGGATGTCTTGATTCTCTTTAAAAGTTCGTTCCACATAATCAATTGTCATGTTGTACTGTATTTCATAATCCATATGAAATACCCCAATTTTTCTTTTTAAATTATGTTTGCGGATATAATCTATGCATAAATTTAATAGTACACCGCTATCCTTGCCTCCTGAAAATGAGATGTAAATATTATCAAAATTCTGAAAAATGACACGTAATCTTTCTTGGGCAAGGTCATATACGTTTTGCTTTCTTATGTCTTGCATTGTTTTTTTAGTATTGTTCGTTTATTTGCTGCAAAAGTAATAAAAAAAGATCAGATAGATAAAATGTATAAACATATACAAATTCCGGAGATACTTCCTAATCCGATTCTCCCTGCTGACTTTTACATCTCGTATAGCCTTTATCTCATCAGTAGATAGCCAGATATCACGCACTGATTTCTCCGGCATTTTATATCCGTCAAACGGATAAGTTTCATGTGTTATAAACTTGCACTGGAGATTTAATTTAGTGCATTGAAAACCAAAATAATATCTCTTTTGTTATGATAGAATAGGGAAATCCCTATAATCATTTGGGGAAATTCTCCTGTATGCGGTAAAATCCATCGTTATCTTTGTGACGTGATAAAATGGATTAATGTAAAACCTATAAACCACACCCATATGAAAAAGATTGTTTTTTTATCGCTTTTTGCCTTGTGCCTCCCTTGGATGGTTTCGGCGCAGAGCATAGATGACGACCTTTACTACATTCCTTCTAAGGATAAGAAGGAAAAGAAGCAGGAGAAGAAAGTTACAAGCTCTGCTCCGACTGAAGAAATTGTAGTAAAGTCGAATGCACCAACTACGGTTTATACGTCGCCAGGTAATACTACTGTTGTAGTACAGGATCGTAAAGGAAATACACGTGATGTAGACGAATATAACCGTCGTTATGATTCTCGTGAGAATGACTTCGTAATGGAAGATGATACCTTATATATTAAGGAAAAAGCAGTGCCCGATCCGGATGGTGAATGGGTAAATGGCTTCGATGGTTCGGAAGATGATTATGAATATGCTATGCGTATCGTACGTTTCCGCAACCCGCGTTATGCGGTGAGCATCAGTAGCCCGTATTATTGGGATATCGTTTACGGTCTGAATTCATGGGACTGGAACGTTTATACTGACGGAATGTATGCGTATGCTTTCCCGACTTTCTCTAACCGCTTATGGTGGGATTGGCGTTATAACTCCTACGGATGGGGAGGCTATCCTTATTATGGTTGGGGTGGATACTCACCTTATTACAGTTACGGTGGCTGGTCCTATGGCTGGGGCGGTTTCTACGGTGGCTGGAGTTGGGGATGGGGACATCATCACCATCATTATTATCCTGGCGGTGGCTGGTATCCCGGTGGCGGTGGACACTGGGGAGGCAACCATTGGGGGAGTCGTGATACATATACGAACAGACGCTACAACGGAACACGTCGTACGACAACTGCACGGCGTACTGACGGAACTGGTAGAGTGACAGGTGCGACCAGACAAAGTACAAGTGGACAAGTAAGACGTGGAGAAAGTGGAACTACCCGTCGGGTAGTGGGAACCCGTTCTTCCGGTGAACGTCCGGGAATGTCAACCCGCACAGATGCAGCTTCGTCAAGACGTTCAACCTATACACGTCCAAGTAGTACACGTAGCAGCTCTTCTTATAATAGCAATGTAGGAAATGTACGTAGTGGTAGTACGGTTCGTGGTACTTCAACGAGATCATCTTCGGGAAGTAGTGGCACCGTAAGAAGTACTTCAACACGTAGTAGCAGTACCTATAACCGGGGTAGTTCAACAGCTCCACGCAGCTACTCTAATGATAATAATCGTTCTTCTAGCTCACGGTCTTATAGTGCTCCTTCCACTCGTTCTTCTTCCAGTAGCAGTTATTCATCAGGAAGCAGTTCCCGTTCCAGTGGCAGTAGCTATTCCAGTGGCGGTGGAGGTTCCACACGTTCCAGTGGCGGCGGCGGTGGCTCAAGCAGAAGAAGATAAAAGTTAAGTGTTTCACACAAAAATGAATGAATTATGAAAAAGATAATGACTCTAACAGCCCTTGCTATGTTCGTCTCAATGGGTGCAGGGGCACAGACGGTATACGATGCTACGAATATAGCCAGTAAAGATCTAAGTGGTACTGCTCGTTTCGTAGGTATGGGAGGCGCAATGGGAGCGTTAGGTGGTGATATTTCCACTATCGGTACGAACCCTGCGGGTATTGGTATCTATCGTAGTAACGATATAGTAGCATCTTTCGGCTATTCGATTACAGATGTTGAAAGCAAATATGGCGGACAGACATTTAATATGGGAAAAAGCCGTTGGAACTTTGATAATGCAGGTGTTGTGTTTTCTACCAAGGTTGGTAATGTTACGTCATTACGTTATGTAAACTTTGCCTTTAATTATCAGAAAGTAAAGTCTTTCAATCGGAATATGACTATGGCAGGAGACTTGAATGGTTATTCGCAGACCTATCAGATGGCAGCTATGTCCGATGGGATTACACCGGAAATGTGGAAGGGTAGTAATCCTTTTAATACAGATGATATCGGATGGCTTTCCGCATTGGGATGGGAGGGACACCTGATAAATCCTTCAATAACTACTGATAAGACGCCTTATCCTTATAACGATGCCGATGGTAATCAAATAAAGGATGAGGAAGGTAATCTTTTATATGAGAATTATAATTTCTACACAAGTGCATTAGGAGGCTATCCATATCTTCGTGAATTTCGTTCCCGGGAAAGTGGAGGGGTAAATCAATTTGATTTCAATGTCTCTTTCAACTTTAATGATCGTTTCTATCTTGGTTTTACGATAGGAGCCTATGATGTGAACTATAATAAGTATACATTGTATGATGAAGATTTCCGTACAGGGAATGGAGAACCTACAGGTTCTGGATATATTTTAGAAAGTTTCAATAAAGTAAGTGGCGCCGGTTTTGATTTTAAGCTCGGTGCTATTGTTCGCCCATTTGAGGATTCACCTTTGCGTATTGGACTTGCCATACATACTCCGACTTTCTATAATTTGACATGGTCTACTTCTGCCTATCTTGTTTCTGATTGGTATGATGGTGATCAGGCTATGACTACAACGGTAAATAGTTACGACTATTTGAATGGCGGAGATATGAAACAAGAATATCAGATGAACACTCCATGGACTTATAATCTGAGCTTGGGATATACAGTAGGAACTCAATTGGCTTTAGGTGCTGAATATGAGTATAAAGACTATTCGACAACTAAATTCTATGATAACAATGGTAATAAGATGGAGTGGCAAACCGGTGAATCTGAACTTTGTTTGAAAGGAGTTAACACATTCCGTATTGGTGCTGAGTATAAAGTAATTCCACAGTTTGCTTTGCGTGCCGGATATAATTATAGTAGTTCTGCTTTCAAGAAGGATGCCATTAAGGCGTTGCCTATAGAGTCCATTAATACTGATACGGATTATGCTAATCTTAAGTCATTGAGTAATTACACACTGGGTATCGGTTACAGAGGCTCTGCATTTTATGCCGATTTAGCTTACAAATATTCAGTACAGAAAGGTGATTTTTATCCTTTCGATTCTTCTCAAGATGGCGAAGTAGGACTTACTGCAGCTAAGTTGACTAATACTCGCAGCCAGGTGATATTATCTTTAGGTATGCGTTTCTAAAAGAATAACAATATAAGCAAATAACCTTTCATTGCAAATACCTTGTGTATTAAATTCGAGTCCCCGGAGAGATAGCAGTACTCCGGGGACTTTTCTTTTCTAATTTCTTAATACTCT
>ENA-ORTP01002577-ORTP01002577.1-human-gut-metagenome-genome-assembly--contig:-NODE-2577-length-14761-cov-3.780430_pt1 | contig 14761 bp, 5 predicted proteins | sample MGYA00241913_ERZ509190 | MGnify/ENA primary metagenome ERZ509190 (study PRJEB26280, sample SAMEA2338839) | human gut metagenome | biome: human gut; feature: human-associated habitat; material: faeces...
GACACATGGTCAGCAGCGCCGCGCCTGCCTCCTTTTTGTCGGCATGGGTTACACCCGCCAGCGTAAGTGGGGAGAAGCCGTCCGCGTTTGGGTGGGTATTCTCCTTGACGGCAGCTATATCCGCGCCATACCCGGCGATCCGCGCCTGCGTTTCCGCGATTTGTTTCGGAAAGCCCTTGCTGATGGCGTCCTCCAGCGCGTATTTCTGAGAAAGATGGTTGGCTTTCAGCAGCTTCAGCTTGGACACCTCAATGTCGAGATCCATCTTTTCCTTGATCATGGGGTTGCCGCTGGCCAGCGCCTTGATCTCGGCATAAGAAAGCGCCTGTTCGTCTACATCTTCGGCTGAGCGGACAGGCGATTTGCTGGTCATAATTTGGCTGATAAATTTCTGCTTGTTCTCCACCGTCTGCCACAAGTAGGAATCGAAGGTGCCCTCAGTGACATAGCGGTAGATATGCACTTCCTGGTTCTGGTTGCCCTGGCGGACGATACGGCCCTTGCGCTGTTCCAGGTCTCCGGGCCGCCAGGGGCAGTCCAGGTCGTGCAGGGCGATGAGCCGGTCCTGGACGTTTGTGCCTGTACCCATTTTGGCGGTACTGCCCATGAGCACCCGCACTTGTCCGCGCCGCACCTTGGCGAAAAGCTCATTTCTTCTGGCATCGGTGTTGGCGTCGTGGATAAAGGCGATCTCATGGGCGGGGACGCCTCCGGCAATCAGCTTGTCCCGAATGTCCTCATAGACGGAAAAGGGTGCGTCCGGCTTTACATCGTCCAGGGTGTCCACCAGCGCGTGGAGGTCTGCGCCTCCCACTATTTTATCTCCCACCGCCATCGCGCTCCTGTCCCGCTGGGCAGCGGCTTTGGACTTGGGCGTGGAAATATCGCAGAACACCAACTGGGTCAGCTTATCAGCCTCGCCGTCCCGCCAAATCTGCATGATGTTTGCGACACATTGGTTGACCTTGGTGCCGGGTTCGTCCGGCAGCAACTGGTTGATGATACGCTGGTCCAGACCCAACTTGCGGCCATCGCCGGTGATCTTGAGCATATTGTCCTCCGATGGGTCAACGCTGCCGCTGTGTACCTTGGAGGCGCGCTCGGAGAGAACCTGCACCATCTCTTTTTGGTGTTCAGTAGGCTGGGCCACAATGTTGTGGTATTCCACCTCCGGCGTGGGCAGATGGAGCTGATCGGCGGTTTTGATGTCCGCCACCTCTTTGAACAGGTTCATCAGCTCCGGGAGATTGAAAAACTTGGAGAAGCGGGTGCGCGCCCGGTAGCCGGTGCCTTCCGGTGCCAGTTCCAGCGCCGTCGTCGTTTCACCAAAGCGCGACGCCCAGCAGTCAAAGTGGGTCATGCTCAGTTCCTGCAAGCGGTCATACTGGAGATACCGCTGCATGGTGTAAAGCTCGGTCATGGAGTTACTGACCGGGGTGCCGGTGGCAAAGATAACCCCTCGGCTGCCGGTGATCTCGTCCATGTAGCGGCACTTGGCAAACATATCGCTGGACTTTTGGGCATCGCTGGTGGAGAGGCCCGCCACATTCCGCATCTTGGTGTATAAAAACAGGTTCTTGTAGTTGTGTGCTTCATCGACGAATAGACGGTCCACACCCAGCTGCTCGAAAGTCACCACATCGTCCTTGCGGCCCTCGGCCTGGAGCTTTTCCAGCCGCGCCTCCAGGGATTTGCGGGTCCGTTCCAGCTGCTTGACCGTGAAACGCTCGCCGCCGCTGGCCTGTACCTCGGCAATCCCCTCGGTAATCTCGTCGATCTGCTCGTAGAGGAGCCGTTCCTGGCGCTCCCTGCTGATGGGGATACGCTCAAACTGCGAGTGGCCGATGATAACGGCGTCGTAGTCGCCGGTGGCGATCCGGGCGCAAAACTTCTTTCGGTTATGGGTCTCAAAGTCCTTTTTGGTCGTGACCAGGATTTTGGCGGATGGATAGAGCCGCAGGAACTCCGACGCCCATTGTTCGGTCAGATGATTGGGAACAACGAACAGGGACTTTTGGCACAGCCCCAGGCGCTTGGCCTCCATCGCAGCAGCCACCATCTCAAAAGTCTTGCCCGCGCCCACCTCGTGTGCCAGCAGTGTATTGCCGCCATACAGCACATGAGCGATAGCGCCCAGCTGGTGATCCCGCAGGGTGATGGATGGGTTCATGCCGCCGAAGGTGATGTGGGACCCGTCATATTCACGGGGCCGGGTGGAATTCATTTCCTCGTTGTACTGGCGCACCAGGGTCTGGCGGCGCTCCGGGTCCCGCCAAATCCAATCGCGGAAAGCGTCCCGGATGGCCTGCTGCTTTTGGGCGGCCAGGGTGGTCTCCTTGGCGTTCAGCACCCGGCGTTCCTTGCCGTCCGCGTCCTCCACGGTGTCATAGATACGGACATCCCGCAGGTTCAGGCTGTCCTCCAAAATCTTGTAGGCGTTGGCACGGCTGGTTCCGTAGGTGGTGTAGGCCGCCACATCTTTTTCGGATACAGAGTTTTTGCCCGTGACCTGCCATTCGGCGGTGTAAGAGGCGTAATTGACCTGAATGGCGCGCTGGAGGTAGTACGGGGTGTTGAAGGTCTCATACATGAATTGCTGGATGTACTCCTTGTCGATCCAGGTAGCGCCCAGGCGCACCTCGATCTCCGAAGCGTCCAGGTCTTTGGGCTGCGCCTTTTCCAGCGCCTCCACATTGGGACGGAAAATCTCGCTGACCTCCAGCGCCCGCTGTGCCTGACGCAGCTTGCGCCGCACATTGCCGGACAGGTATTCGTCGGCGGTCACATAGGCAGGCCGTTCTCCCTCCGGCACCGGCCCAGGCAGGCGGAAGATCACGCCTTGCAGCTCAGAGGCCACCTCGTCGCTGGTCTTGCCGGTAAGCTGTTCCATGTACTCCATATCCACACGGGCCTTTTCCGCGATGGATACGGCCAGGGCTTCGCTGGCGGTGTCCACAGAAGTCACCGCCTCATGGGGCTTGATGGTCCGCTTGGTGAACATATCCGCCTTGCGCTCCAGCCTGCCGTCCTCGTCCACGATCTCCAGCGCGCAGAGCAGATAATAGCTGGAATCATCGGCAAAGGCCAGCCGGTTCGCCCGGTCATTGATAAGGCCGTACTTGGCGGAAAACTCGTCATAGAGCCGGTTCAGCTCCGCCTGCTTCTCCCGGATTTCGCTGTCCGGTGTGGCAGCGTCCATTTGCAGGTCGATCAGCTCCTGGACGCAATCCCGCAGCCCCACCATGCCCTTGACACGGGCTTCGGCGGTGGCGTTGAGGTCAGGCCGCACCATGCGGCTGTTCTCCCGGAAATACACAGCGCCGTCCACAACGGTGTAGGAGTAGTTTTTCACATTGGGGTCAGCAGGGATGGAGGTGTCGATGGCCTCGCCTTCGCCCAGCTCCGGCAGCTCGGCCTCCTGGTAGGTGCCGCGAATGTACTTCACGGCATCATGCAGCTGATCGGCCAGCTCCAGCCCCTCGATGGGGGCCACGGTGTAATCCATGCCGTGGGCGGTGCTTTCCGGCTCCTGTCGGCCCAGCACCATTTCCGGGTGGTCCAGGAAATAGCGGTTGATGGAAAAACCGTCCTCGGTCTGTCCGGTCTGCGTCCACTCCGGCACGATGTCCAGCGGACGGTCCCGCTTTTGCAGGAAGATGATGTCCGATACAACCTCGGTCCCAGCATTGGCCTTGAACGCATTGTTGGGCAAACGGATAGCCCCCAGCAACTCAGCGCGCTGGGCCAGATACCGGCGCACGGTGGAATCCTTGGCGTCCATCGTGTAGCGGCTGGTGACAAAGGCCACCACGCCACCGGGGCGCACCTGATCCAACGCCTTGGCAAAAAAGTAGTTGTGAATGCTAAAATTCAGCTTGTCATAGGCTTTGTCCCGAACCTGATACTGGCCGAAAGGCACATTGCCCACCGCCAGATCGTAGAAGTCCCGCCTGTCGGTGGTCTCAAATCCGGCCACGGTGATGTTCGCTTGGGGATAAAGCTGCCGAGCAATCCGCCCGCTGATAGAATCCAGCTCCACGCCATACAGACGGCTATTTCTCATTTCCTCCGGCAGCATACCAAAGAAGTTACCCACGCCACAGGACGGCTCCAGGATGTTGCCGGTCTCAAATCCCATGCGGCCTACGGCCTCATAGATGGCCCGGATCACCGTGGGGCTGGTGTAATGGGCGTTGAGGGTGGACCCCCTGGCGGCAGCGTATTCCTCCGGGGTCAGCAGTTCCTTCAGTTCCGAATACTCCGCATCCCATGCGGGTTTGTCCTGGTCAAAGGCATCTGCCAGCCCACCCCAGCCCACATACTGCGAAAGTATATGCTGTTCCTCCGGGGTAGCGTAGCGATTCTCCTGCTCGATCTGTTTCAGCGTGGAAATGGCCTTGATGTTGCGCCAGAATTTTTCCTTTGGCCCACCTGTACCCAGGTTGTCATCCGTAATGCGGAAATTCTCAGGCGCAGGTTGCTGGAGCTGTACCTGCTCCGGCTCCGGCTCATCGGTCCGCAAGGTCTGAACCACCACATCATAGGGCAGATGGTTCTTGTCGCCCGGATAGACTGCCACGGTCTCAGCGTGGTAAGCCGGGGTTTCGGCAGCCGGTTCGGAGCGTTCCTGTCCAAAGCCGTCCAGCTGACGGGCATACAGACCTCGCACCAAAGAAGCAACCTCATTCCAGCGGAAGGACAGCATGGCCAAACGCTTTTCGTCTGCGTCCAGCACTTCCAGTTCAATACCTTCAGGAGTAGTACGGTAGTCAGCAGTATCGCCGGTCTCCAGCCCCATCGTTTCCATGATGTTGGGATAGGCGCGGCTCAGCCACAGGGCCACCTCTCGATTACCCTTGCCGGTGTGAAGCAGCTCGGAAAGCTCCGCCTTGTCGGTCTCACCGATCAGGCCGTGGGCCAGAACATCCCTCAGATCCTGGTCCACAGTATCCAGATTTGCAGGCAGGAACTCGGTATAAAAGTCGTTGCGGTTATCTTCACGCAGAAGCTGCTCAAACTGCTCCCGACGCTCAACCCGATAGATGGGGTAACTCATGCCGGTTGGCAGCAGTTGCACCGTGTCATCCCGTAGTTCTGTAATCTGATGGGGACGGTCATCTAAATAAACGGTATCGCCCACATTGTAGGGCGGAACCGCCGGATCGTAGGAAGTCCGTTCCCGGACCGTGCCACGGGCCGCAGCATATTCTTCGTCTGACACAAGAACACGCGAATCACCGGAAGAAGGCTGTTCCGGTTGGTCTGCTTGGCTGGTCTCCCTGGATATGGCTTCCACATCCCGCATGACCTGCTGAATAAAGGGGTCGCTGTCCAGCTTTTCCGTGTCCACCACTTGGCCGTCTACGATACCCCGCTGGGCCAGGGCCTCCCGGATAGCGATGGGGTCCACATCGTCCAGATTGTCCTGCTCGACCTGGGTATAGAAGCGATACTCCTTGATGAGTTGGGCGATCCGGCGCTGTACCTTGGGCCAGGGCAGCGCCGTTCCTTCGGGGCTTTCCGGTCGGACCGCAAACGGAGTTTTGCCGTCGCCGCCGTCAAACTCATGGGCCAGCCACGCAGCGGTGTCTTTCTCGCGTGCATGGTCCCTCATGTAGCGAACAACGGCGTGTTTGCTCTCGATCTTGCCGTTCCACTCCTGGATAGCCCGGTCAATGTCATTGTCCGAAAGAGGGCGCAGCAGCTCATGGAGCTTGGAATAGGTCTCGTCGATTACCTCCCGGTGCAGGCGCTGCCGGAACTCCGGGGTGTTAGAATAGAGACGAAGCAGGCCCATATTGCCGGACCCCAGGACAGCACGACGAATAGCGGCGTTGCCCTCAATCACGGCGTTCTCGTAATCACTGTGTCCGCAGGCGTTCCGGTATCTGGCGTCCTGGGTAACAGCCTCCAGCACGATGGGCTTGTATTGCTCATGCAGCTCCCGGATAGTGGCGGCTTTGATGGCTTCTTCATCCCGGAATGCCCGGAACCCGTCAGCGCCATACTCCGCTTCGTGGGCGTTGATGTCCTGTTCGGCCTCATGGTCGATGGAGAGGACGGAATACTCCCGGCGCTGGGCGCTGCCTTCCAGAGTGGCGGAGACCGTCACATCGTGATTGGCCCGGAGCTGTTCCAGATACTGCTCCAGCCGGTTTGCCGGGAACCCGCACATTTCCACGCGGCCACCGCCAGGGATAGCACGGGAGACCAGTTGCAGCCCCAGTTCCGGCGCGGCTTCTTTGGCGTCCTCGCCATAAATCTCAAAAAAATCACCCATCTGATACAGGACCATATCGTCCGGGTGGCGCTCCTTGACGCCGTTGTATTCCCACACAGCCGGGTCCGGTTTGGGCTGCTCCTGGGCAAAAGAAAAAGCAGAGGATGTTTTCACATTCTCTGCTTCATCTATTCTTTGGATTTGTTCTGCTTCGGAGAGGAAGAAACTCAGCTGTGAATAAGCTCCGCCATCAGAATCTCCTCGGCCTGGGCTTTGCAGGTGTTCATCAAGCCCACCCAGCGCATCGGATCGCGGGCTTTCAGCTCCTCCGTCGCGCCCGCCGACTCCGCCAGCTGGGGCATCATCTGCTCCATGCGGCTGTTCGCCGTTTCGTCGATCTCCAGCAGGTGCGGGTACAGCTTCTCGGTCAGCAGCAGCTGGTTGTAGATCAGGGGTCGGTGTTCCTTCAGGTACGCTTTCCGCATCCTGCCGTACTTGCCCAGGGGCTTCTCCGGCTGCTCGCTCAGGCTCAGGTCGGGAATCAGGTAATCGCCGTTCCTCGTGTAAGTCAGGTTGTTCTCCATGTGTAACGCTCCTTTCCGCGAGTTGTTCGCGCTCATAGTTCTGGATGGTGACGCCGATCTGCCGCAGCACCTGCTGGTTCATCTGGCTGACCGCCGCTCCCAATGCCCCAACCGTGGCCGGGGTATTAAAATCGAAAATTGGCATGAAGTCCTCATGCTGGAAATATTGCTCCGTATCCAGCCCACATCGGGATATCAGGGCGTAGGCGATACTGACGGTGGCGGCTGACTTAAAATGGACTTCTATGTTGAGTTCATCGTACTCCTCCAGAAACGAACCGTCAACGATATAGCGGAAGTCCTGCTGATGTTCGTTCCAATACTCACTCGCCAGCTTTCCGGCCACATCAATGAGCTGTTGGGCAAGATCATCACCGGCAACGCCGTAGTTGCGCTCCAACATAGCTGACACAGAACCGATGTGCTGTTCTTCCAGCTGCCACAGCCAGGGAGTACGGGAGTGTTCGCGGGTGCCGGTGTCTGAAATATCAAACACATAGCGCAGCCGGGGCCTGTCGCCGGAATCGTCCACCAGAGCGATCCCCTTGGAGCCGCGCCGCACATACCGGCCCATTTTGTCATTCCACAAGTCGTACTCAGCGCAGGCGGTGGCATCCGGGCGCTGGGCATAAATCATCATTTGTTCATGGAACGGGTACTTATAAAGGCGGGCGGCAGTGGCAAGAAATGCTGTCCACTCCTTCCAGCTTCCCACAAGCTGGGTCGATACCTGTTCGGCCATCTGCCGGTAAAATTCAGCTTTGGATGGCATATTGTTCACCTCCACAACAAAAAAGACGGCTGCCATAGAAGCAGACGTCTTTTTTACTTAGATATTATTTAGATTGGCTCTTTAATTTGATTCTCTTGGCAAATGAATTCGTTGGCGCTATTATGCTTTTTACAGAATTTTTTGTATTTGATACTGCGAATCGCCTGCGTCTTTACACGAGAACATACTAACCGGTATTTGATGCAATATCCACGCAATTCATTTTGAAAACGGTGAGCTGTCGCCTCCAGTTGATCTAACGCATGCTCAATGTCCGAACCTTTCAATTCAATGAGGTAGGCGTCGCGCCGATCATCATTCATGACCAAAAAATCACAGCGAATTGATGTATCGCGTACTATATCACCGTCAATTTTATATTGGGTTACATGACAGGGATCATTATTGAAAGCTCTGTGTTCCCGTCTGGTCCCACTATCACGGCTGACAATAATACGCTGACGTTCTTCACATAAGGAGGAATATCCATTCAGGGGCATTACGATTCCTCCTCCGCTTGCTGCTCAATGGCAAACAATACATCATATTCTTCGTTGATTCCGTGCGAGATTTGGTCGAGGAGAGAGTTGTCGATCTGCATCAGCTCCTGATCCATACAATTTTCAGCGCGCCCGTTTTCCATAAACATGGCTGTACAGGATGCACTTTTGATCCACTTGCAGCGGGAAATAACCTGTGCAGTCTTTTGCACGGAGTATTTTCCCACGGTATCCGCGTAGAGTAAATTGTTCACAGTACCCAGTACATATGGGCTGTGCGTCGTCAGCAATACGGCGTTACCAACACCAGCTATCATGGAAATCAGTTCAATAACTAACTTCTGTGATTCAGGGAACAGATTAGATTCCGGTTCTTCGATAATGAAAAAAACTGGCTGATCCGTGAGCAAATAGTAGACCAAAAGGTTTAAAATCCACACAATCTCCTGTTGGCCAGAAGAGGCAAAATTAATTTTCACATAATGGTTATTATCGACCCAAATGCGCTCCTCACCATCTGTTGCTGTATATTTCCCTTTGAGAATCTGACCAACCAGCGCGAGAGCCTCTCTATACAGCTCCTGTTTTTCCTTTGGAACAATTTTCCCTTCCGCAAGTCCTTCCAGACCGTTTGCAAACTGCGGACGCAACCGCATGACTCGTTCCAAATAATCACGAGTACAAGCATCCAGCAACCGTTTCTGCGCATCGTCCATTGTGGAATAAAAATAGTTGAATTGGCTGCCCAATACGGTCAGGACACTGCGCCCTGCGGGAATATAGACGGTTTCGTATGGATCATCGAACAGAGCATCTAGTTCTCGTCGCAAAGCTTCACGGTTATTCGCTGGCCAGGAGTTGCTCAAAAACTTCCGGATACAAGGCGAATATTCTACCCAGACAAAATTCGGTGTCAAAGAATTGCGGCTCTCTGCAAGACTTATCGTAATCTCCACATTATCACTGTATTGATAGCACAGCCGCATAGCCTTATCCATACTGTATGATGAGCCAAACGTACTGAGAAATTTGTTACGAACAAAGCTCTCAAAATCGCCGTACAATGTATGCTGCTTTGCATCTTCCTGACGAGGCGCATATTTTAGCCCATAAATAAGTTCAGAATACTCCTGCTGCTGAATCAATTGGTAAATATCATCTTTCAGAGTACGGAAGAAATAAATAGCCTTTGCAACCGTGCTTTTGCCCGCCGCTTGAAAACCTGTCAAGACCGTATATTGTCTGATTGGTAGTTGACAATGCTGAATAGGCCCCAATTTCTCAATTGTCAACCAATGCATGTTCATCCCTCCAATCGCGTAGTAGTAATAGTGTCATTCGTATCCATTATAGAAAAAAACGCTGCCAATTGCAAGAAAAAACGCATCTTCAAACTAGACAGTATTTGCAGATTTAGCGTTATTTTGTGTCCATCACTCATCAAAATCCGGGTATAATTCCAGCTCGGCAAACTCGGCGTCGCTCATGGCCTGGAGCTTGCCCAGGGCGCTGTCGGTCAGCTCCTGCAGTTCGGTTTCCTCCGGCGAAAGCTCACCGCGCATCTCCGTCAGAGCGTCGATCAGCCCGGTGCGGCTGCCGGTGTTATAGATGCAAAGAAGGTTCGTTTCCTCAAAGGTGAAGTTGTTCATATCAAAGCTCCCTTTCCGCGCTCTTTTTTTGCGCTGTCTTTTTTGGTTCCGTCTTAGGCTGGCTTTTCAACTGCTCCATGACGGACTTTTTCTTTTCCCGGTCCTCCCGGTGGGTGGCGGCAGCCAAATCCATGAGGGAGATCGGCTGGCCGCTGCGGGCCTGCTGTTCCAGCTGGGCCACCGTCGGCTCCTTGGGGCCATTGTTGATAATTCCGTCGATCATACCGTAGTCATCCTCCACCGCCATTTCCGCGTTCTTCAGCGGATTGTCCGGCAGGAATCCGGGAACCTGCTGAAAGCCGAAGCTGTCGCAGTAATGACAGGATACCTTGCCGTTCCGCTTGATGGCAATGATGTCGCTGACACTCATGGACGGGTGGCCGTAATCGGCGGGATGTTCATTGTTGAAACGGTAAAAGAGCTGTTCGGTGGTATCGCCTTTCAGGTCAGAGGGCAGCAGCGGAGCGGTATAAACCAGCTCATAGTTATCCCGCTGCACCGTCCGCCCGATGGACTGGAGCCATTCCAGGCCCTCGTAGCGGATGTCCCGCAGCTCGTCGGTGTGCTTCACCTGATAAATGGCGAAGCAGTCCCCCTTGTGGGAGAGAAACGCCTGCTCCCGTTCCTCCTGGTGGTCCATGCGGTCCTTGACCAGCTTATCAAACTCCGGGGTTTCCTCCCATTCCTCGCGGGGCAGGGCGAAGATACCGTCATGAGCGTCCAGGTCGGCGGTGTCAAAGGCCATCACCGGATTTTCGCCTTCCTGGATAATGTAAACGGTCAGGTCACGCTCCATCAACTCATAGGCCCGCTCTTTGGAGAGGGGCAAAAGGTCACTGTCCAGGCAGCCGCATTTCTCCAGATCGTCCTGGGTCAGTACCGGGTCCGGCATGGGATATTCGTCCAACGCCTGTTCCTGGGCATCCGGCAGCTGGGCGGCTGCTGCTTCTGCGGTCTGCTGGCTGACCTGTTCCTGCATCTGCTGGGAGGCCGCCTCCTGTAAAGTTTCGATCATGGACAGCGAGGCATACTTGATGGACTTGCCGCCCATCCCCAGGTCCTCGCAAATATGGCTGACTGCTGTGGAACGGCCCATGTCGGTCCCATCCAGCTGGCCGCCGTCCAGCTGCTTCATAGTTTCCACATCGTAGAGCGTGTAGTCCCAGCCGGTGTCACAGGGCTGAACATGGAGATAGGCGGTATCGTCCAGCACCAGCAGGGCCTCCCGGTACTCGGCGCTGGGCTGGGGACTTTCAACATCGAAAGACAACGGAAATTCCTTATCGGAGTTCCAGTCAGTATCCACGCCCATCGCCATCGCTTCATCAGCCATCTTCACAAGGTTGGGGTCAGGTTCCGGCTCGGCCAGCTGTTCCGGTTCAGTCACCGGCACCAGCTGATCCAGGCGACCCAGCAGCTCGGCAGCTTTTGTGGCCGCTTCCCCCAGTTCACTTTCCTCGGCAAATTCGTGAAGCCAGTCCCGAACACCGCTGGCGTCTCCGCTGCGGAGTGCAGCGGTCAGCTCCCGCAAGGCAGCCTCCCGGTCATCCACACGATCTCGGTATTCATAGGTATCGTAGTCAAAGGAAAACTGGTCGATGTCGGCAGCCAGCTGCTCGATAGGGTCCCGCTCCGGTTCAGGGGCGGCGGTCAGGTCAATGCCGCGCTCCTTACAGATTTCCTTGTAGTTGCGCTCGATGTCGTTAATCAGCTCGCAGGAAGTCTTGTTGATGGTCTCCAGGCTGGCCCGCAGTTCCTTCAGCTCCTTGTCCTTGGACCAGGAAGCGATGTAGCCGAAGCTGTTTTCTCCGGTCTGTATGCCGAAATACTGGCAGACCGCATAGGAAATGCTCTCGGCCTCCACTTCCTCGGTGTTGCGGTTCTTGGCGGCCTGTTTCACCGCCGTCAGATCTTCCTCTACCTCCAGCCGCCACTCAAACTGATTCTCGTCCACATAGCGCCAGCCTTCCTCGGCGGCGGCCTGTTCCGCCTCTGCTTCGGTGGCAAAGTCCAGGCGGAAGTCCTGCTTGGTGCCGCCCTCGCTCACCATCACGATCTTCCAGGTCGGCTCCGCTTCATGCTTTTTGGGGTCGTGGAGCTTGCTGTGAGCGGTCTCATGGACGGCGGCGGAAATGGTCTGCACTTCACTCATGCCTTCCCGGAGGGCGATCCGCTGCTGCTCGGAGGAAAAATAGCCGTCCATGTTCGCGGCCATCGGCTCAAACTCGATGGGAACCGGGGCGGAGCGCCGCACCGCCTCCAGAAACGCCTCATAGTGCGGCACCGTCCCGGATAGGCTGGAGGCCAGCTCCGGCAGAGGCTTTCCGTCCGTCTGCGAAACATCAAACACCTTGACCGGGCGGAACATGGGGATTTCGATTTCCTTTTCCTCAATGACCGCCTTGCCATCCGCGTCCAGGATGGGGGCATGGGTGTCCGGGTCGCGCTTCATTTCCTCGATCTTCTTTTTGTAGGGCGTGGGGGCGATGATGGTAATGCCATGCTCACCCTTTTTCACATGGCGCTCAAACTGGTTTTTCCATTTGTTGAACCCGGCCACCAGGGTGGCGTCCGGGCGCTGCATATAGATGAGCATGGTGTTGTTGACGGAGTAACGGTGGAACTTGGACATGACGGACAGGTAGCGCATATACTTTTCACTCTCGAACAGCTCCTTGATACCCTGTTCAATGCCTGCCGTGATTTCCTGCAACCGCTCCCGGTTGGTGGGCTTATCAGCCATGATTTTCACTCTCCTTTCCAAATTGGCGATTTCTGATTGATGTTCGGCAATCCACAGCTTCTGTTCCTCCGGGCCGTCCTCTAAGAAAAAATCCAGCAGATAGCCCGTGTAGTCCTTTTTCTGAATTGCCTCCATAAAACGGGGATGAGGATTTTCTTCCGGCGTTTTGGGAGAATAGTCGGTTTCCCACTTTCTCAGCAGATGATAGTAGTCAGCCAGGACACGAAAGGCATGGTCCCGATCCTCTTTGAACTTCTGTGCCTCGGTTTTCTGCTGGACATAGCGCCTCCGGGGAGGGGCCTGACTGTCATAAGCCAGGCCAAAATCCTGGGCCAGCTTCTCAGCGGCCTCCTTGGGAGACAGATTGTAGAGCCGTGCGGTGAAGTCGATCACATCGCCGGTAGCTCCGCAGCCGAAGCAGTAGAAGTATTCCTCGTTCAGCTTCATGCTGGGATTTTTGTCATCGTGGAACGGGCAGCAGGCCATGCCGCTCCGGTTGACCTCGATCCCGTACATCTGCGCCGCTTCCCGGACGGTGATGGACTGCTTGACGGCCTCAAAGACGCTCTCGGCCATGCTTACTCGCTGCCCTTCTTGGGGGTGGGCGGCCTGTACCCGGCAGCCTTGGCCCGTTCACTGGCCGCCTTGCGGCGCTCGGCGCTGTACGGCTCCCGGACGGACACGCACCGTTTCGGGACAAGAAAGGTCTGCCGGTCCTTTTTCACGATCTGGTCCGGGTATTTCTCCGCCAGTCGCCGCAGTTTTTCCAGCAGTCGGGGGTCATGGGTATAGACCTCGGCGGCGGCCTCGGCCTGGTTGTAGAGGATGATGGTTTCCTGTTCATAGAGGGAGAGCTTCATCGTTTACCGCCTTTCTGCCTGTCAAACTCCAGCCTGAAGCTCACATACTGCCCATCGTCCTCCAGCACCACGGTGGCATCGTAGGTTTTGCCGGTCTTTTCGGAATAACAGCCGGTGAGCCGTGCGCGGCCATCTTTGAGAAGGGCTGCCACCACCACCTTGGTAGGCTGCTTTTTCTTGGCGGCCCACCACTTGTTATTTTTCCAGATTGCAAATCTGCAAGCTTCGTTCTGACAGAAGAATCCTTTTTGCATTTCTGCAACCTCACCGCCGCAGCGCGGACAGCGGCCCACTACTTCACGGGGCGGGGAGAATAGGTACTCGGTGCCTTTTATCACCTGATAGGTTCCCACTAACTCACGGAGCATAGCAGAGATCCCGGCCATGAAGTCCTCCGGGGGAAGCTCGCCGCACTCAATCTCGCCCAGCCGGTACTCCCACTCGGCGGTCAAAAGGGGCGATTGTAGCTGCTCCGGCAGCACGGTAATCAGGGATACCGCATCATGGGAAGGCATGAGCTGTACGATTTTTTTGCTCTTTTTCCGTTCCAGAAAGCCCGCAGACACCAGCTTTTCCAGAATACCGGCACGGGTAGCCGGGGTTCCCAACCCCTTACGCTCGGCATCCTCCGGCATATCCTCTTTCCCGGCAGTCTCCATAGCAGAAAGCAGGGTATCCTCGGTGAAATGCTTGGGTGGGCTGGTTTTGCCCTCCTTGACGACTGTACCGGACAGGGGCAAACTCTGGCCTTCGGTCAGCTCCGGCAGCGCCTTGCTCTCGGTTTCTTTATCCGGTTCCGGGGTATTCTTCAAATTGGCACAGTAGGCAGCATCCAGCGCCCGCCAGCCGGGATGCTTCACCGTCCTGCCTTTGGCGGAAAACTCAACACCGGCGCACTCCACGGTGACAGAAGTTTCGGCATAGGTATGGGGCTGGGCCACAGCGCACAGCAGACGCAGAGCCACCAGCTCCAGCACCGCCCTTTCGCCCACCGGCAGACCGGACAAGTCAGCATTTTGGATATTACGGGTGGGGATCACCGCATGATGGTCGGTCACTTTCTTGTCGTTGATAACCGCATCGGCATCGCAGGAAATCGCGATTCCTTTTCGGAAGGTCATAGCATTAGCAACCAGATTCACCAGCACCGGCAGACCCTCGGCCATGTCCGAAGTCAGATAGCGGCTGTCCGTGCGGGGATAGGTGCAGAGCTTCTTTTCATAGAGGTTTTGCAGATAGTCCAACGTCTGCTGCGCCGTGAACCCCAGCAGGCGGTTGGCGTCCCGCTGGAGGGTGGTGAGGTCATAGAGGGCGGGCGGCTTCTCGGTTTTGGCCTTGCACTCTATCTGCTTGACCGTCACCGTGCCGCCCTGGCAGGCAGTTTTCAGCTGTTCGGCATCGGCTTTTTTGTCCATGCGGGCGCTGGCAGCGGT
>ENA-ORTP01002599-ORTP01002599.1-human-gut-metagenome-genome-assembly--contig:-NODE-2599-length-14666-cov-15.453083_pt1 | contig 14666 bp, 13 predicted proteins | sample MGYA00241913_ERZ509190 | MGnify/ENA primary metagenome ERZ509190 (study PRJEB26280, sample SAMEA2338839) | human gut metagenome | biome: human gut; feature: human-associated habitat; material: faeces...
GTGCTGACGCTGGCCCGCACCGGCACACACAGCGACTTGTTCGGCAAATAAACAGCCTGCCGCCGTATGGGGAAACCTGTACGGCGGTTTTACGGAGCCGTTACACTGTTTTCAAATCCTCCCGCATGGATTTCATGGAAAGCGTGTCCGTCTGCTTTCCGGCGACCAGCTGCGTCATACAGGATCAGTTCCCGGCTGTGGCGCTGCTCAAGCTGTTCCCGTTTTTCCGGCTTTACTTTGGCAAGCTGTTTGTGGATGCCGTTGCTGACTGTTGGTAAGGTTTCCGGTATGTCTCATGCAATTTACCCCAGGGAATCCTGGATTATGTATGATGAATTCATGAGTAAATTCTGCCGGAAGGAAGATGGAACTTCGATGTATATGGGAGAAAAGGTTTTTGCTTAATAAGTAGTTGAAACGAAAGGCGGAATGGCATTTTGCATTCTGCTTTCCCCCCCTCATTCCACATAAAACATTATTTTTGTAATATATTCATTCTCATCTCCGGTCGAGAGATAATCATTGATTGCAAATTCATAAGAATCGGAAATAATATGAAGATGATGGCGGCGGCAGTATTCCAGGATTCGTTCGTATGCTTTTCCGATAGAAATATAATTTCCCGTATGATAGGTAAATATACTTTTTCCCGCAGGAAGTTCCACAACACCCGGAACATGATCGATTTTTTCAATGGGAAGAAAAGCAAAGGCTGCTTCCGTGTATTTTTTATTTAAAATATTCTCATAGGGAACGATGGCCCCGCTCTGAAAGAAGATGGGAAGCTGTTCCTTAAAGGAACGGACAAAGCATTCTTTTGTAGCGATGCTGACGCTTTCCAGGGTATGAGGAGAGGGAACCTCCTGGAGCAGGATATGCTGGATTTTTGCATCTTCCAAAGCAACAATATCGCTGCTGTTACGAATAGCGACGGCATGCTCCAGCTGACGGCAGCGATGCTCCACACGGTTTCTTATCATCTGCAGCTCCTGAATCTGCTGCTCGATGATAGTAAGCTGTTTGCGCAGTGTGACAATAGAGTGGTCTATCGTGTAGTTTTTCATGTATGTCTTGATTTCTTCAAGAGAAAATCCGATTTTTTTCATAATACAGATGGTGTCCAGATAATCAAGCTGACTGTAGCTGTAGTAGCGGTAGCCGTTTTCCGGATCCACGTAGGCAGGGGGAAACAGACCGATTTTATCATAAAAAATCAGAGTCTGGCGCGAAATGTTCTGCTGTTTCGAAAGTTCTCCAATGGAAAATAGATTTTTCATAAAAATACCCCTTGACTGTATAGTTACTATATAGTTTATAACTATATCATAAAAATATAAACCAATCAAGGAGGTCGTTTTTGTTGTTATCTCATATATCTGAACTTTGGAACAGGGTGAAGGATGGACTGACTGTCAAAAAAATATTGCTGATTATGCTTGGCGCAATGATATATACGTTTGGCGTTCACAATATCCATCAGAGAACCAATATTACAGAGGGCGGAGTTATCGGTCTGATGCTGCTTGTAGAACACTGGATGAAAATGTCTCCGGCTTACATTACACCGGTTCTTGATCTTGCCTGCTATCTGCTGGCATTTAAGTTCCTCGGAGGAAATTTTATTAAGGTGTCTATTATTTCAACAATGTTTGTGTCAGGCTTTTACAAGATCTGGGAGCTGTTTCCCCCCATGCTTCCTGATTTATCAGAATATCCTTTACTCGCCGCTGTGTTAGGCGGTATTTTTGTGGGTGTCGGTGTGGGCCTGATTGTAAGGCAGGGCGGTTCCAGCGGGGGAGATGATGCGCTGGCATTGACAATTTCGCATACGCTTCGCTGGCGTTTGTCCCGGGCGTATTTATTTACGGATACGGTGGTTTTAGTATTGTCGTTAACGTATATTCCTGTTGTGCGGATTGTTTTTTCACTGATTACTGTGAATATTTCTTCTGTATTGATTGACTGGATCAAAGAGTTTCAGATACGGACCGGCGCCTCTGTCAGTGAGGACTGTGCGGCAGATATAAACTGAAGGAAATCTTAACTTGCCAGGAAAATGCTGCGATGATATTCTTAAGGGAGTATTGGATTGATTTGGCATTTACAGGAGATTTTCATGGAACACAGCAAAAACGGGGATTTAAAAACGCAGTTGTTTCAGAAATGCAGTTTGGTTCTGCATGCCTATTTTGGCAGAGACATGGACACATTCGCTGCATTGCTGGACAAAGATTTTGTAGGAATCGGCTCTTACAAAGCTCAGTTTACAAAGGGAATCCAGGAGTTTCTGGCGGTATCTCATAATGAGCAGATGGAACCTCCCGCAGAGGTATATGATGAGGAATATCAAATTCTTTTTGGTGAGCAGAATATATGGATTGTTTACGGACAGTTTCGTACTTCTGCACAAAGAAATGAAACAATGATTCTTCATACTTATCAAAGAGGGACTTATGTCTGGAAGCTTGAAAATAAGGAATTTAAGCTTTTGCATTTCCATTGTTCCATGGTCAGAGACGAGTCTTTTGAAGGTTCTGCAGATGTGAAAGTGCAAAAAAATCTTCGCTGGTATGACTATATGATTTTGGTGGAAAAAAATCGTTTCCAGAAACAGCATTTTTTCCTGAAGGATGGAAATGGAGGAATACGCTATCTGCTTCCTGAACAGGTGCTTTATGTTTCCATGTCATACCGGGTTGCCACTGTTTATACGCTCTCAGGGAGTTTTACAACGAATAGAAAACTGGGACAGCTGCTGGAAGTGATGCCGTTTCTTCTGCAGACGCATAAAAGCTGGCTTGTCAATCCCCTGTATGTTACAGAAATAAGACGTTATTATGTTACGCTTTCAAATAAAACGGAAATACCTGTTGGTAAATCCAAGTATAATGAGGTTTACGAAGCATTGGCGAAACGATAACAGGAAGAATATCGGCCTGTGAATCACAGGGAAATGCTATGTATCCTGCAACTTGGTATATGTCAAAAGGTTGATATAGAGAATGGCTTTAATGGGAAAATATACGCTTTAATGAGTAAAAAAAGCGAGATTTTCCTGTTAAAGCCTTTTTTTCCTGTTCAGGCCATTGTTCTTGCGTCGGGTTATTTGAGATGTTATACTGGCGTTACTGAATTTATTTGGAAAGATGAGGGGAATATAAATGAAAATGACTCTTGCAGCATCTCTGGCTGCAGGCAGCGCTCCGTTAAAGGTCAATGCTGCAACGGAGGTTGTTTCCCAGCAAAGTGTTCAGAATGCAAATGAGAATACCGGGGATATTTCAAAAAATGCAGAAAGTGCAGAGATTATTTTAGAGGAGGATGAGTCGGGGACTGTTCTGACCACATTGGAAGAAGTGGAGGAACAGCTGAATCAGGCATTTGGTTCTGAACTACAGAGTGCAGGAATCTCTGTAAAGGACTGGAATATTTATTCAGAGGTCAGTGCAATCCGGAAAAGATGGGTTCCCCTGGCAGGCGAGGGATATGCCGGTACAGATTATCCGGGGATTTTAGCCAAGATGGACGGAACCTGTAAAATAGGAGTAAACCGTACTTTCGGCAAACTCGATTATTTTAAAACCGATCCTAAGATAGAGAAAGAATTCACTATTACCATAAAACGGGAGCCTGCGTATGAAACCCGCAGTCTGGTGCTGGAGCTTACAGGAAATGGAACCGTGACAGTGAATTCGGATGCGCTGACTGCAGGATCCAATGATATTGCGAAAAATGACGTTACATTGACGATCAAACCGGCTGCTAATCAGTATGTGAAGGCTGTTTTCTTAAATAATGAAACAGATATTACAGAACAGCTGCAGTTTCACCAGTGTACCGGTACCTATACCCTTGCAGGGGGCGAGGAACCGGTGGCTTTAAGGGTGGAGTTTGCGGAAGCAGGCCTGAAGGCAAAGGAAGTGATAGAGCCGATAGATTTGTTAAAGACAGCGGAAGAGGATATTGGTTATGCGGCTGTAGCTCAGGATATTATTAATAAAGTGATTTATACAGAGACCATATACCTTCTGGGCGGGAATTATGTTGCATTGCCGATTGTGAGAACCTACATCATTGGAAAAGAACCTACCGTGGTTAAGTTTGATCAAAATTCCATATTGAAAACATATGATGGAAATCCGGCTGGACTTACAGCAGGTGTTTTTGACAGCAAAGGAAATCGTATCAGTGAGGCAGAGCTGACTTATACAGGAGTAGATTTAGGCGGAGTTGAATATCAGAGCACAGAAGCCCCGATCAATGCCGGTGTTTACCAGGTTACGGCTTCTTATGGCGGAGATGATGTGCATCAGGCTGCGATCCCCAATATCATAGGTCTGGTAACCATTGCTCAGGCGAGACCGGCAACCATTAAGATTAATGATATTACCACAGATGAAGGAGTAACGCCGGATCCTCAGGCGTATTCTTACGAGCGTGAAGGTTTTGTTGGAGAAAATGATAATACCAGAACCGATCTTCTGACGGAAATTAAATGTAAGGAAGGCGCTGATATTACAAAGGATCATGAAATTGTTGGTGTCGTAAACAGAGATGTGGCGAAGAATTACATGAGAGTAAAAGTTGAGTCAGGAACTCATCATGTAATACCGAAAACAAGAGTGCATGTGACCTTGATCAGCAATGCAGCTTCCGGAACATTCCCGGATGGCGCAGATGTTCTGAATTATGATTTCACAGAGGATGAGCCGATGCTGCAGCTGCCGGAGGTGACTGCGAAGGACGGATGGAAGTTTACAGGCTGGACTGTAGCTGGTCAGGAGCAAAAGACGATAGATCCGGATACAGAATCTATCAATGTGATGGAGTATGCAAGTTTTGATAATGACAGTAAAAACGGAACATTAACAATTTTTGCAGCTTATGAAAAAGAAGAAGAGAAGACGGTGAATGTATACTTCTCCATCAATAAAGAGAAGGGAGAGTTTACAGAAAATCCGGAAGCCGAGAACCTGTCCTATGAGAACCTGACAGAGGATCAGCTTCTGGTGCCGAAGGTAGCAGCGAAGGACGGTTATGTATTTACCGGCTGGAGAGGCCAGGGAGCAGAAGAGATCGAATGGGATGCAGAAGCAGAGACCTTCGGAGTAACCGGACTGGCGCATTTCGCAGAAGGCTCAAACGTAGGCTATGCAACCATAGAAGCGCAGTTTGAGGAAGAGCCGGAAGAAGAGAAACAAATGTCTGCCGATATTATCATTGATCTGGATAAGGGTTACTTTGAAGGCTGGGAAGGCGCAGAGGAATTGTAATTGTTATATTCAGAGGAAACATCTGGATATAGTCACAGGGCGGGGACGAAAGTCCCCGCCCTGCTGCATACAGAAAGAAATTAAGGGTTTGATTCGCCGTCCGGAGGGGCGGCTTTTTTCTTTTTACGGAAAAGCGGTCTGTTGGCTCCGGCTTTCTTTTTCAGGAGCCGGATCAGAAGGAAAATAAGAAGGGCAGCCGGAACCCAGAAGGGCGCCAGAGTTAAAATACTAATCAGCAAATTGAGAAGGAACTGCCCCATGGAAGCCAGATTGTTCTGAAAATCCCGGCTGATTCTCTGGGCGGCAGTCAGTGGCTCAGAGGGCGTCAGACGGCTTTCATCTGCCTCCTGAAGCGTCAGGTGGACGGTGCTGTATTCTACCTGATTGTTATAAAGGCGCAGGCGGGATTCCAGGGCTTCCAGCTCGTAACGGATTTCTGAAAGACGATCCTCCAGGGCAATAACAGATTCCAGACTTTCTGCTTTTTCCAGCAGAACCCAGATTCGTTCCTGCTCAATTTCCAGAGATTTTTTTCGGCTTTCCACATCAGAATACTGAAGAGTAACATCTTCGGTGGATTCAGAATGACTGACAACATTTCCGCTGGTCCGGGCTGCCTGAAGAAAGGCATCCAGGTGTTTGACGGGGATCCGGACAGTCATGGAAGCGCGGCGGAGAATAGGTTCTCCGGCATAATTCAGGCGGTTTCCGGTGACTTCAGATTGTTCGGTATAGCCGTCCAGAGCAGAAATTTTTTCGTAAACAGACTGAAGTGAACGGTCAAAATCGGTTGTTTCCATGTCAAGCCATACGGTGCGGATCAGTTTTCTTCCTGTCTGTATCTGAGGCAGCCGGCCCGTTTCGTTTTCTGCAGGAAATTCGCTTTCGGCGCCCGCGTCTGCGGCGGTGTCGAAGTCTGCGCTTCCCTTTTCCTCCAGATAAGCTTCTGGGGCAGAATATCCGGCAGCGGCGGCGGTAGTCTCAGCTACGGCCATGACGCTTTTTGAAGTACCTCCGCAGGCGGACAGAGCCAGAGCGGCTGTCAGAAGGACAGCAGAAATAAGAAGATGGTTTGAGGGCTTCGATTTCATAATACACCTCCCTTTTTTGAAACAAACGTGCGTATTTTCTGATTTTAGAATATCATAAAAAGAAAGGCAATTTCAATAAAATACATAAAATGTAAGAAAGTTTAAGCTTTTTTTAAGAGATAGATTTACTTAAATTTTTCGGATTTGCGGTAGTGGTTTTTACTTTGCGCCTGTAAATTATTCATACGGAGAAAACAAATACAGAAGGAAATCAGAAAGGAAAATGGAGTGGAAAATAAAATTGTTTTGGAGAATATTGAGAAGACCTACGGTAAGGACAGGCCTGTTATTGAGGGCTTAAATCTTGCAATAGGCGAGGGGAGTTTTACGGTGCTGCTTGGTCCTTCCGGCTGCGGTAAATCTACGACACTCCGTATGATTGCAGGACTGGAAAAGGAAACAGGCGGCTCTCTGTACATTGACGGAAAGGATATGAAGGAGGTCAGACCAGGGGAGAGAGATATTGCAATGGTTTTTCAGAATTATGCCCTGTATCCTACGATGACGGTAAAGGAAAATATTGAGTTTGGATTGAAGAATGCAGGTGTTCCCAAAAAAGAAAGGGAAAAGCGGATTCTGGATGTCAGCCGTTCTGTGGGATTGGAGGAATACTTAAACCGAAAGCCGGGCGCCTTATCCGGAGGTCAGCGGCAGCGAGTTGCGCTGGCAAGAGCAATGGTGAAAAAACCGGGAGTTTTCCTGATGGATGAACCTTTGTCTAACCTGGATGCCAAGCTGCGTTCACAGCTGCGGACGGATTTGATTGAGCTGCATAACCGGCTTGGTTCTACCTTTGTATATGTGACTCATGATCAGGTTGAAGCCATGTCTATGGGGACACAGATTGTTTTGATGAATAAGGGAAAAATCATGCAGAGCGGGACTCCATACAGGATTTATCATGACCCGGATAATGTTTTTACAGCCCAGTTTATCGGAACGCCTCCTATGAATATTCTGAAGCAGAATCAGGTGAATTATGAATATTCAGATGCTGAAAATGCGTGTTATCTTGGCTTCCGCCCGGAGTATGCAGCCTTTTATGATGAGGAAAAACATAAGGATAAAAAGGGACTGATTCTGGAGGGAAAAGTGATTACTCATGAGATGCTGGGGATAGAAATTCTGTATAAAATTGATACCTGTTATGGCCGTATTCAGGCTAAAATATTTGATGATAAAAGGGCTTCTGACGGTCTGGTAAAACTGTTTATTCCTCACAGTAAAATCCTGTATTTTGACGGGGAAGAACAGAGAATCCGATGATTTTTTGCAGGAAAAAGAAAGGAGATAAGTATGGATGCAGGGGTAATAAATAACCGGATTAAGGTGGAAACAGAGCATACAGAGCAAGGCGTTTTCTGGAAGGAAATTATAAAAAAAGGACTGCCTTATCTGATGATTGCGCCGACGATGGCTGTCAGTCTTGTGTTCCTGGTATACCCTATTTTATATATGATTAAGCTGGGATTTTACAAGTGGAATATGGTAGGAGAAATGAAGTTTATCGGGCTGGATAACTACAGAGCTTTGATGACGGATCCGGAGTTCCTGCAGGTGCTGAAAAACACCTGTCAGTTCTCTTTCTGGACGGTAGCAGGATGTATGATTCTGGGAATGATGTTCGCTCTTTATCTCAATAAAAATGCCAGATTTGAGCGGCTTGTTCAGGTGATTATGTTTACGCCGTATGTACTTCCCATGATTTCTATTGCCTTTATCTGGATGTGGATTATGGACGGAGATATCGGTCTTCTAAACTATATTCTGGGATTCTTTGGAATCGAAAAGGTAAGGTGGCTGGATGACCCTGATGTGGCAATGTATTCCCTGATTCTGGTGAATATCTGGAAAGGTGTCGGCTATTATACCCTGATTATATTATCTGCTCTTCAGAGTATTCCGAAATACATTTATGAGGCCGCAGAGCTGGATCAGGCTCATCCGGTTACGACTTTTTTCCGGCTTACTCTTCCGATGCTGTCCCCCACCTTGTTCTTTCTGTCAATTACAGCTGTAATCAGTTCTTTTAAGGTATTTGAGACAGTAAATGTGATGACGGCAGGCGGTCCGCAGAACTCGACTACCAGTCTTGTATATTACATTTATCAGTACGGATTTCAGTTTTATAAGATTGGTTATGCATCTGCAGCAGGCGTGATTTTAATGGTAATTGTAGGCGCTTTTACCCTGGTATATTTTGGATGTCTGCAGAAAAAAGTCCACTATCAATAGCATGATATCAGGGAAAAACCTCTTTTATTTTTCATTATCAAAACATAAAAAATTATAGGAGACAGAGTATGAAATATATGTCAAAAGCTGTCAGATTTATGATAAATCTGCTTCTGACAGCCATCTTTTTTGTTCCCCTGTACTGGATGGCATTGACTGCCTTCAAGACAGCGGCTCAGGCTCTTCAGTCCCCTCCGGCATTCTGGGTAAGGAATCCTCAGTGGGGGAATTTTGCAAGAGCAATAGAAGTAATTCCGTTTTTTCATTTTCTGAAAAACTCGCTGATTGTAACAGGCGGGATTATGGTTTTGCAGGTGGTAACGGTGATTCCTGCAGCGTATGCTTTTGCCAGATATGAATTTCCGGGAAAGGGAATTGCTTTCGGAGTGATTCTGGCAACAATGATGATTCCTGCTCAGCTTATTTTTCTCCCTGTATTTTTAATGCTGAGTAAGTGGGGGCTGATCAATACATACTGGTCGTTGATTCTTCCACAGGCTACCAGCGCGTTTGCAGTTTTTATGCTGAGGCAGAATTTCAAGCAGATTCCGGAAGAGCTGATTGAGGCGGCGCGGCTGGATCGGGCGGGAGAGCTGAAAATCATTACCCGCATCATGCTTCCGGCGGCAAGACCAACGATTATTATGCTGGGAATGCTGACTTTTGTGGGTACGTGGAACGACTATTTCTGGCCTATGGTTCTGACAACAACAGATGCAGTCAGGACGCTTCCTGTGGGACTGACGATGCTGCGGAGTGTGGAAAACGGTGTGTATCAGCACATTTTAATGGCAGGAAATGTGCTGCTGATGGCTCCGATTATCCTTGTTTATACGATTGCGCAGAAGCAGATTATTAAGGGATTTACTTATATGGGAGTAAAATAAAAACATAAAAATTACCCTGAAACAGGGTTGATATAAAAGGAATAAAAGTCTGAAAAAACAGATAAAAAAGAGGAGAAAAAATGAAAAATCAAAAGAAAATTTTAGGCACAGCAGCAATGGTTTGTATGGCTGCAGGAGTATTGGCAGGCTGCGGAAATTCCGGGGAAAACAAGACAGAAAGCAGCGCTGTCGTATCTGGTGAGACAGGAAAAAAAGAGGAGACTGAAGCAGACGGAAATGTAACAGAATTAACCTACTGGTACTGCTGGACAGACAAAATTCAGGAGAATAATCTGGAGCTGACAGAGCTGTTTAATGAAACAGTAGGAAAGGAAAAAGGGATCCATGTTACTGCGGAATATCAGGGCACTTATGATGAATGTCATCAGAAGCTGCAGGCAGCTTTTGTTGCCAATGAAATGCCTGATGTTTCTGTTATGGAGATCAGTTCCATTCGAAGATTTGCCGAAAACGGGGTGATTGAGCCGCTGGATTCCTATATTGAAGCATCAGGAATAGATATGACAGATTTTTATGATGCTCTTTTGTTAAACGGTCAGGTTGATGGTTCCTGCTATGGCCTTCCTTACCTGAGAAGCACCCCTATTATGTATTACAATAATACCCTTCTGAAGGAAGCAGGATATGACGGGGCGAATCTGAAAACCTGGGATGATTTAAAGGAAATGGCAGTGGCCGTACATGAGAAAACCGGGGGATACGGGATTTCCCAGTACAGCTATATCTGGACTCTTGATGCTTTTATGATAGAGCATGGAAGCTCTGTTTTAAATGATGATGAGACGGCAACCAACCTGAATTCAGAGGCAGGAAAAGAAGTGATAGGATTCTTCCGGGATTTGATTGATCAGGGCGTGGTACATGCTTTTAATAACACAGAATCCGATAAGGTAACAGCAGATGTGCAGAATGAAGATACGGCTATCTGGTTCAGCTCTACCGGTGATTTGACGAAATTTTCATCTATGGCCGACGAGCTGGGATTTGAGTTGGGAGTGGGATTTATTCCTATGGAAGAGTGTTATGGAACCCCTACCGGCGGCTGTAATCTTGTTATGATGAGTAAGCTTCCTGATAAGAAAAAGGAAGCAGCCTGGGAGTTTATCCGCTTTATGACTGACACGGAGCAGACAGTAAAATCTTCGATTAAAACCGGTTATTTGCCTGCAAGAAAGAGCGCCGGAGAATCAGAGACAATGAAGGCTTATTTTGAAGAAATGCCTATGGCCCGTGTGGCTTTGGATCAGCTTACTTATGCAAACCGTGCGGCATATTCCAACCCGAATTATACAGAGGCAGGAGAGGCCATGAAGGCCGCACTTGACGCGATTTATATAAATAACAGCGATATTGATGCGACTTTGGCTGACCTGGAAATAAAGGTGAATAAAATTTTAAATCAATAGGATTTTATCGTTTTTATGAGGAGAAATAAAATGAAAAACAAGTTAATTATACTTTCTGCTGATGCCATGGTAACGGAGGATTTGGAATTGTTTTCCACCTTACCGGGATATCAGAAATATCTGGACGGCGGCTGCAGAATCAACCGTGTGGAGTCTGTTTATCCGACGGTAACCTATCCCTGTCACACGACGATGATGACGGGAAATTATCCTGATCGTCATGGAGTTACCAGCAATTTTGTTCTGGCTTTTAATCAGAAACCGACGCCCTGGAACCGTTATGCAGACGTAATCTGTTCGCGGGATATTTTTACGGCATGCAGGGAAAAAGGACTGACTACAGCTGCAGTATTCTGGCCGGTAACAGGATGTCACAAGGATATTGACTATAAGATTCCGGAATATGTTCCGGAAAACGGGGAAACTATAGAACAGGCATTCCGGAAGATGGGCTGCGAGGAAGACATGATTCGGATTGTGGAAAAAAACAGCTCGATTTTGAAGGAATGGGGACATCCTTATATTGATGAATTTATCATTGCCTGCGCCTGCGATATTCTGCGGGAGAAGCAGCCGGATGTTATACTGATTCACCCGGCCAATATTGACGGAGCCAGACATCAGTACGGAGTATTTCATGAAAGAGTGTCTCAGGCTGTTGTGGATACAGACCGGTTTGTTCAGCAGCTGATGGGTGTGCAGGAGGAGCTGGGACTTGCAGAGCAGACAAATCTGGTGGTGACCAGTGATCACGGCCAGATGGAGGTGCAGAGGATTATGAATCTGAACGTAATGCTGGCAGACTATGGATTTCTGGATGTAAGGGAGGACGGATATGTTGCAGACTGGCGGGCGTACTGCCTTTCTAACGGACTTTCTGCAGTTGTATATCTGAAGAATCCTCTGGATGAAAAGCTGTATCAGCGGGTATTTCAGCTGCTTCGCTGGATGAGAAACGAAGGAGTTTATGGAATCGGTGAGGTTCTTACTGCAGAGGAGGCAGAGGAAAAATACAGACTGAATGGGCCGTTTTCTTTTGTCCTTGAATCTGATGATTATACCTCCTTTGGGGAAAATACATCCGGGCCTCTGGTGGAGAGCTTTGGAGACAGAGATTACCGGTATGGAAGGGCTTCCCACGGATATTATCCGCAGAAAGGACCACAGCCGGTTTTCATGGCCAAGGGACCGGATTTTGCAGAATCTGCAGTACTGGAGAAGGGCCGTCTGATTGACCAGGCTCCGACTTATGCCATGCTTTTGGGCGTGGAGCTGCCGGATACAGATGGAACACCGATTGAGGAGTTTGTGAGGAAAACATATGCATAATATAATAAGAATACTGGCAACGGATCTGGACGGAACCATGCTTCATCATGACAATGAGGTTTCCCCGAGAAACTACAGAGCTGTTGAACGTGCGGTAAATGAAGGAATGCTGTATGTGGTTGCCACAGGAAGATGCCGCTCCATTGTACCCTTTTCAAAGCTTCCGCTTCCGGATTATCTGATTTCAGAAAACGGAGCTGTTATTTACCGGGGCGGCACAGAGCAGGTGCTTTATTGCCAGCCGGTTGCGGCAGAACAGCTCAGGGCGGCTGTCAGAATCGGGAAAAAATATCACGCCTTTGTGGAGCTTGTTTCAGACGGCAGAATTGTAGTAGAAAAGCAGCTTTTAAGCCAGGCGGGACAGCTTCATCTGACAAAAATCCAGGAGGATTTTTTAAGAGAAAAACGATATCTTACTGTAGATTCCTTTGAAAAATACTGCGATAAGATTCAGAAAAATCAGGAAGGAGAGGAGCCTTTCGGCGGGCCTCAGGTTACGAAAATCAATATTATCTGCCAGGACGCAGAGGGCTGGCAGGGGGCTGAAAAAGAGCTGGAGGCCTGCGGCTGCTTTACCATAACATCGGATGGATACGGGCTGGAGCTTACAAAAAAAGGTGTCAGCAAGGGAAGCGCAATGAAGTGGCTCTGCAGCTTTTTGAACCTGGAATTAAGCAATGTAATGGCATTTGGCGATGGCAGTAATGACGCCGTACTGCTGAAGCATGCAGGTATCGGCGTCGCCATGGATAATGCTGGAGAGGCGGTAAAGCAGTGCGCGGATTATGTGACCTGCAGCAATTATGAAGACGGGGTGGCTCAGTTTGTGGAGCAGTATGTGTTAAAGCAGGCTATCTGAAAAATCTGCAAAAGTACTCCGGCAGACCTGGTGAATGCTCAGCATTCCGAGGTGGATTCCTGGATAATACGGATTTGGGAAAGCCTGAAAAACAGGTTTCCAAGAGCGTATTTCTGAAGACTCAGATACTCTTCCCGGGAAACCTTTTCTCCGTAATTCAGGATTTCCATTTCCCCGCTTGTGCCGGTAATAAAGAGTCCGGAGGAGGAAAATCCATTTTTCAGATAAAATTTCCTGCGTGCAATTCGCTGGCTGCTGTTTTCTGCAGTGTCATCCAGGCGTTCAATCAGCAGAACGATTTTTTTATCTGAAAACTGACGGCAGACCTGTTCCATGATATAGCTTCCGGTTCCCTTGCTCCGAATTCGGGAGGATACTGCCAGATAATCAACCATTACCATATTCTGGTAGGGAATGAGAACAGTAAAGCCCAGAAGCTGGTTATTTTCGGACGCTGTCATAAGAAGGGCTTTTCCTTTTTTGACAGAATGCCGGAGGGACAAATATGGTTTTCGTTCTGCCTGGGGGAATGCCTCCAGGTAGATTTTTTTGATTTCCGGCCACTGATTGTTTTTTATACAGGTAAATTCCATAAAATCTTCCTCTCTGAATTGAATTATTTGTTGTTGTAAGGTATCATACTATGTACAGTAACTGTACGGTCAAGAGGTGTTTTATGAAAAAAGGCGATTATCTGTATCCGTCAGGAGAATTTGCCAGACTGGCAGGAGTAAATAAGCGAACCCTTCATTATTTCCATGATATCGGGCTTTTCTGCCCTGCAGTCATTGGAGAAAACGGCTATCATTATTACTCCTGTTTTCAGTTTGCACAGCTGGAGCTGATTCTGACTTTGAGAAAAATCGGTCTGTCTATTGAGGAAATCCGGGAATATGTGACAGGGCCGTCAGATGAATCATTTTCCCGGATGATGGAAAAAAAGAAGCGGCTGATTGATGCGTCTATCCGGGAGCTGTTGTCGGTTCAGGCTTTTCTGGAAAAGAAATCACAGAGGCTGCAGGCGGGCTTTGAGGCGCGGCACGGGGAGATTGAGCTGTGTACGCTTCCGGAGAGGAAAATTATCTGGTCTGCGCCTATTTCCGGAAGATATGATGAAGGGGATTTTTCCGTTGCAGCGGAGTTTTCCCTTCGGTTAAAAAAGCTGTTTCATCTTTATGACAGCTTTGGAAGCCGGATTTCCATGGATGCAGTGTACAAAGGGGAATTTAACAGCTATGAATCCTTTTTTGCGTATTGTCCCGGCAATTCTGAGATTTATGATGAGATTCTGCCGGAAGGGGTTTTTCTGCGGGCATACTGTGTGGGGCCGTGGAACCGGCTGGGAGAGGTTTATCGGAAAATCCTGCATTATGCAGAGGAGAAGAGGCTGACGCTTTCAGGCTGTGCCTACGAGGAGGGACTGAATGAAATGGCTGTCCGAAGCCAGGAGGATTATGTGACAATGATCACGATTCCATGTGCGGATTCGGGCAGGGAAGGCTGATTATAAGTTGAAAAAAGGCTACCGCAATCCCACTGGCTTTAGACGGTGGGTTAAGGTAGCT
>ENA-ORTP01002602-ORTP01002602.1-human-gut-metagenome-genome-assembly--contig:-NODE-2602-length-14662-cov-2.966044_pt1 | contig 14662 bp, 4 predicted proteins | sample MGYA00241913_ERZ509190 | MGnify/ENA primary metagenome ERZ509190 (study PRJEB26280, sample SAMEA2338839) | human gut metagenome | biome: human gut; feature: human-associated habitat; material: faeces...
GGTATTTCGACGCCGTGATCTGTATCGATGCCTACCATTTTTTCGGCTGTGATCCGGAGTACCTCGACGCCCACATCGCTCCTCTCGTCAAGCCGGGCGGCTTTATCGCCGCCGCCATCCCGGGCCTCCGGCAGGAATTCACGGGGGACATCCCCGACGAGCTCCGGCCTTATTGGAAGGAAGATATCAATTTCCACTCCGCCGGATGGTGGGCCGAACTCTGGAAACAGTCCACCCGCGCCGCCGTACGGGACGCCTTCTCCCTCCGCAGCCACAAAGCCGCATGGGAGGACTGGCTCCAGTGCGACAACCCCTATGCACAGCGCGATGACGACATGATGGAAAAGGCCGGCTGGCGCTACTTCGACTCCATCGGCATCATCGCTACCGTGTCCCCGGCAGCCTGTTCGGAACCGTACCTTCTATTATAAGGTAGAGGTCTCCCTTGAAAGCCTGTCGCCCGTGCGGCGGAACGGCCTCCCCCTTGGCAGCCCCACCTTGGAATACCGTTCGCCGAACCTCCATACCTCCGATAGGCATTCGTCCGTTTCCGGCACCAACCCGGACGGATGTATACCCGCCATCCCACATCAGCCCAAACCTTTTGCCGGAGCCTCACACCTCCGGCAAAAGGGCATCCCCGGCGAGCCCGGAACACAGCAAAAAGCAGCGGCTTCGGGCGAGACTCTCTCTTCCGAAGTAAAAAAGCCCTAAAGATCTGCATGGATTCAATGGCGACGGTCCCGATGATACCCACCCGCCGGGACGCCAAATAGAAACAAGTCTCATTGACAGCCGATGCACGACTGCTTATAAACAAGAAAAGTTTTCGGCATCCCGCCCCCTTGGGGATGCCCATCATTCTTGAGAAACGCGCCTTCGCGCACCTCTCCCAGCCCGACATCATCAGGACTGCCCCATCGTAGATAAGGCCCTGCACATTACGTGCAGAGGCCTCTTTTGTTTTTCCTCCTACCGTTAAGGAGTCCTGATATGGCGGACATCATTCTCAATAAGCCGGAAGCGGGCACTCAGGCCGTCTTCGAAGCGGCCGGGGACAGCCGAATCGACCTCAACTTCCCTACTGATCAGGCAACGCTGGAACGTTCCGGCAATGACCTTATTTTCCGTTTCGACGACGGCAGCACCGTTGTCCTGCGTGATTTCTATACGGCCTATACCAAGGATTCCATGCCCGACTTCGTGATCGAAGGCACTCCGATCGCGGGCGAGCAATTCTTCACGGCCCTGAACGAACCCGACCTCATGCCCGCGGCCGGTCCGGCGGCAAACGCCGCCAGCGCGGACGGCGGACGCTTCCGCGAATATGCCGACGACGCCCTCATCAACGGTGTAAACCGCCTTGACGGGCTCGACCTGAGCAGCAACCGCGCCTTCTTCCCCGAGCGCGACCCGTGGGGCGGCCTGCGCGGCGACGATACCCCCAACTACGCGCCGACCCTCAGCGTCAGCGGCTCGCTCGGCGTCATCGAATCCGGCGTGTTCCCCGGCGGCAATGAACTCTACGAGGGCGTCCCCTCCATGTCCGGCAGGGCCACCGGCACCGACGCCAACGGCGACACGCTTTCCTTCGGCTTCATCGACGCGAACGGGGCGCAGGTGACCAGCATCGTCACCCCCTATGGCGTGATGGCAATGGCCCCCGACGGGACCTACACCTATACCATCGACAACGCTGATCCCGATACCAACGGCCTCGCTCTTGGCGAAACCCGTACCGAAACCTTCACCGTCTATGTGAGCGACGGACGCGGCGGCCTCGCCACGCAGGAAATCACCGTCACTCTCACCGGTACCAACGACCGGCCCGAACTCTCCATCGCCAACGCCGCGCAGGACATCCACGAAGACACAGCCTCCGTGGGCGGCACATTCGCCGTACAGGATCCGGACAGCGACAGCGGGCAGAACCAGACGTTCCACATCGAGGGAGGCAGCAACACGCCCGCCGCCGACGGCACCAGCCCTTCTGACGGTTCCCACTCCGCCACAGGCAGCACGGACGCCACGTTCACCACGGACTACGGCACCCTGACTCTCGATCCCGCCACCGGGCAGTGGACCTATGCGCTCAACAACGCCAGCGACAAGGTCCAGCAGCTCAATGCCGGGGAAACCAAGGTCGAAACCTTTGAAGTGACCGTTACCGACGAACACGGCGCGACCTCCACCCAGACCATCACCGTTACCATCACCGGCACCAACGACATCCCGGTGATCGACACCGATCAAAGCAACTTCCATCTCGACTTCAAGGAACAGGGCGTCTACCAGCCCTCGGAAAACGGCGACGGCAACACGCCCACGACGCCCGGCGGAACGGGCGAAGGCCAGCATCAGACCGGAACCCTTTCCGGCAGGATCTTCGCCTCCGATGCCGACAAGGAAAACGGGGCGGGCTCCACGGAGCACGATGTCAACAAGCTCAACTTCCACGTCGAGCACGCAGGATCGAGCCTGACCGACGGCGGAGCCTCCACCACTGTGACCGGAACCGGAACCCCCGGCACCGGGGACGTCGTCTATGCCTACACCTCCGCCTACGGCACCCTGACCTTCCGCGCGGACGGCTCCTACGAGTATACGCTCAACAACAAGAATCCCGGCGAAGCAGGCGCGGACGGCAATGCCGTCAACAACCTCGCCCTCGGCCAGACCGTGACCGAGACCTTCACCGTCTACGTCACCGACGCCCAGACCGGCCGGAGCGTGCCCCAGACCATCACCGTCACCATCAACGGCACCAACGACGTCCCCACGCTTGATCTGTCCAACGACAATCTCAACGATCTGCTCGGCGGCGACGGCAACCTCCATGTGGTCGAGGACGGCGTGGGCCGTGACGACGCCAACACCCCCACCACTGATCCCGGCAAGGAAAACACCTCCTTCACGGGCCATACCACCGACACCGGAACCGCCAGCGGCAATGACGTCGACGCAGGGCATATCCTGTATTTCGGCGCGGCTGCGGGCGAGAACACCAAGACGTTCGATCCTTCCGTATTCAACACGGCCGACTCCACCGCCACGGGCGGCGCGGCCTCTTCCGTGGTTGCGGGCGGCCAGTACGGCAGCCTGACGATCAACTCCAATGGCTCCTACACCTACGCCATGAAGGGCGAAGGCGAAAACGTCAGCTTCGAGCTCGACGGCAAGACCTACACCTCCCTTGATCAGCTCGCCGAAGGCGACACCATTTACGAAACCTTCACCATCTACGTGCGCGACGAGCACAATGCGTGGACGGCGAAGACCGTCACCGTGGCCATCCACGGCACCAACGACATCCCCACCCTCGACATCACGGGCAGCGACTGGAACATCACGCAGGGCGGCGATCTGTCCATCGACGGCACCTTCACGGTCACCGACAACGACCGCGACGCCGGGACGGCTCAGGCCTTCCATATCGCTGGCGGCAAGGACACCTCCGGCACGGGCACTGACGGCGCACACGGGACCGACGGCGACACGAACGCCACGTTCACCACGGACTACGGCACGCTGACCCTCGATCCCGCCACCGGACAGTGGACCTACGAAGCCAACCCCGACGCGATCAAGGGACTCGGCAAGGACGAAACCAAGATCGAGACCTTCGAAGTGACCGTCACCGACGAGCACGGCGCGACCTCCACGAAGGAGATCACCGTTACCCTGCACGGCACCAACGATGCGCCGTGGATCAAGCAGACTTCCATCGAACTGAAGGAACAGGGGGTCTATGACAGGCCCGAAGATTGGATTAAGGACGACGCCAATACCTCCACGACTGAAAAGGTCGGCGGCACATGGATAGGCGCCGGCGAGCACAAGCTCTCCATTGAAGGCGATCTGTCCCTGAATGCGGGTGACCTGGACGTTCACGACAAGCTCACCTATGGCATCAACGGGCTGACCACAGGCAGCGGCTCCGCCGACAGCCTGAACGTGGCGATCAAGGGCAGTGACCCCGACGCTCCCGATACCGTGGAAGTCAGGGTCATCTCCTCCACGTTTGATCCGAGCAATCCGCATATCCAGATCATTGAGACCAACTACGGCACGCTCACCCTCGACACGCAGACCGGCAAGTTTACCTTCGACATCAGCGGGTCCGAGGCCGACAAGCTGGCGCAGGGCGAAGAGCTGAACTTCAACTTCCGCACCACCGTCGACGACGGGAACGGCGGAACAGCCGAACACATGCTGGCCGTGAAGATCAAGGGCACCAACGATCGGCCCACGCTCGATCTGGTTGAACCCACCCACGGCGACAACGTCACGGTCGTGACCGACGATAAGACCGGAGAAGTCAAGTTCGACATCACCGAAAAGGCCGACGTCGCCAACGACACCACCGTTTCCGGGACGCTCAAGTCCGACGACGACGATCGCGGGGCGAACCTGCGCTACGGCGTGGCGCTCGGCAAGCAGGACGTGGAGTCCGAAGCGGGCCGAAACCTCGCCTTCGGTTCCGGTTCCGACGGCAAGCCCGGCATGGGCGAACCGCTCCACCAGACCACCGACGGCAAGCTCGTAATTGAAGGCAAGTACGGCACGCTGACCATCGATCCGGAGAGCAATACCTACACCTACAAGACCAACGAAAACGCCGACCGTCTCGGCCTCGACGCCGACGGCAACCCGCAGGCCGGAACCGACGAGTTCACCATCTACGTGCGTGACGAGCACGGCGCGTGGACGGCGAAGCCCATTTCCGTCACGGTCACCGGTTCCAACGACACGCCGACGATTACGGCTGACGACGCCGAGCACTGGGTCAAGGAAGCGGGCGTCGTGGACACCTCGACGGACCACGGCTCCACCACCGACACGGCGAAGACTCCGGATCCCTCCGACGATTCCCGCGAGCTGACCGACGCGGATACCAGCCTCTCCCGGAATGAAATTTCCGGTCAGGTCCACGTCAAGGATACAGACACCACCGACACTCTGACCCTCAACATCGGGGCGAAGGAAGGCTCCGGCACGACCCTCATCGGCGATCCCAAGACGGACGCCAACGGCAACATTACGCTGGAAACCGAATTCGGTTCCATCATCCTGCACAAGGACGGGACCTATACCTACACGATCGACGAAGACAAGACGCAGTCCCTCTCGCAGGGCCAGACCGAGAAGGAAATCTTCACCATCACCGTGAGCGACGGGCACGGCGGCACGGCCTCCGTGGACATCACGATCAACATCGTGGGCACCAACGACCGGCCTACTCTGACCCTGACTCCGACGAGCGACACGGTCGTCAGTGATCCCGGCTACGACAAGAATCATACTGAAGTCGCGGAAGACCTCACCGTCACCGGTACCTTCGAGGGTGCTGACCCCGATTCCAACCCCACGCTCGAATACGGCGTAAGCACCAGCGCGGGCAACCGGGACACCGCGTTCGACGCGGACGGTAGCAACCCCGGCATGGGCGGCGGACATCATTCGGCCACGGGCACGTACGGCTCCCTGACTATTAATCCGAGCTCCGGCGAGTACACCTACACGCTGGACACCGCCAAGAACGGCGCTGCGGACAAGCTCGGCCTCAACGCCGACGGCACGCCGCAGACCGGAACCGACACGTTCACCATCTACGTGCGCGACGAGCACGGCGCATGGTCCGAACAGACCATCACCATCACCGTCAACGGCTCCAACGATGCGCCCGAGATCGACAATACCGGACAGACGCTCACGATTATCGAATCCGGCGTCGATGAGAAGAACAAGCCCATCGCCGGCACGAAGTCGGATTCAGGCAAGGTGGGCGCTACCGACGTCGACAACGACGACAAGCTCGAATACTTCTTCTCCGACAAGGCTCACAACCCCGTCACGTTCGGGAAGGGCGACGTGATCGGTCATCTGACGCTCGCCGACGGTACGAAGACCGACATCACGGTTACGTCCGTCAAGGCGGACGGAACCATCGTCACCGACTACGGCACGTTCCATCTGGACACCAAGACCGGCGAGTACACGTTCACGAAGACCGAATCCACCGGCAACGCCACCGATCAGCTCCAGCTCGGCGACAAGGTGGAACTCGACTTCTCCATCAGCGTGAAGGATTCCCACGGCGAAACGGCTTCGAGCACGCATGACGTCACCGTCGTGATCAACGGCTCCAACGACCGGCCTTCCGCCACGATGCAGGGCATCACCGTCAAGGAGGCGGGTGTCCATGACGGTAACACCGCGACCACGGCCGATACGGACGGCACCCTCGGCGCTGGCGAGCACCGGGTCACCTCCGGTACGCTGAATATAACGAACCTCAAGGACGTGGACGACGACATCAGCAAGGGGTTCGGAACCGGAGAGGATCAGTTCAAGATCAGCTTGCGGGGCTCGGGCAATTGCGGCACGCCGAGCCACAATGCCGACGGCACGTGGACCATGACTCACCTGCTGAGCAATGGCGGAGACTTCAACAACGTCAGGGCCACCCTCTTCAACTCCAACTTCCCGAAGGACGCCTTCGACAAGCTCGAAGCGCAGCTTCGAGCCGAAGGGCTGCTGGGACAGAATCAGGATCTCACTTACGGCAACGCGGCTTCCATCCTCTCTCAGGTGGCGCTCGGCACCCTGACCGTCAACCCGGACGGTTCATACTCCTTTACCCTGCCCCCGGACGGCTCGGCGGGCAGCATGATCGTGAACATGTTCGGCGCGGACAACTCCTCCAACCGGACCATCAACTTCTCAGTCACCGACCCGCACGGCGGCGTTTTCAACGGTTCATTCGGCGTCACCATCAAGGGCACCAACGATCGGCCCGAACTGGAACTGCTCGGCGGCGATGATCACCGCCTCGTTATTTCCACGGGTACGACGCCCGACGGAAACGCGACGACCCACGCCACAATCACCATGACCGAAGATGACAAGTCCTTCTCGGCCAATGCCAAGGGAACGGACGTGGACTTCGGTTCCAGGCTGACCTACGGCATCGCCGGAGGCCATATCGGCGATGCGGACAGTGCCGACATCAATGACCTGAAGGCGGCCTTTGACGGCGACAAGGGCATGGGCAACGCGCATACCCGGATCGAAACCGAGCACGGCGTGTTCACCATCGACTCGTCCACCGGCAAGTATACCTACACGCCGAACGAAGACCTGGTCTACGGCGAAAAGTACACGGATGAATTCACCATCTTCGTGCGCGACGAAAAGGGTGCGTGGTCGCAGCAGCACGTCACCATCAACGTGACGGGCGGCGCTGACGCCCCGATCCTCGTGGGCAAGCTCCCCAACGCGATCATGGCCGAAATCACCGAGGCGGGCGTCGTGCCCAACACTAATACGGACGTGGACGGCTCCATCCATGTCAACGGCCAGCTCGTGGACGGCCACTTCAACAGCGGCGGGCACGCGCTCGGCTCGTTCGAGGTCAAGCAGGTCGACACAGGAGAGGGCGCGGGGCATCTGATCGCCGGGTTCGTCGTGGGCGGCAAGTTCTACGCGGGCGACCTGCACACCGACTACGGGACCCTGCACGCCGAAGTCATCACCGAGAACGGCGTGTCCAAGATCGTCTACTCCTTCATCCTGCCGGAACCGGGCACGAAGGAAGCCGCGAACCTCGACGCCCTCGACGCGGGCCAGCGTGAAAAGCTGTTCGACAACCTCAAGGTCGGCGTCTACGATTCCGCCCACGAATCCCTCGTGAACGGCGGCGCCAACGCGGACGGCTCGTTCAACATCAATACCGACAACTCGAACCTCATCCCCACGCAGGATGTGGATGTCTACGTGAAGGGCACCAATGACCGGCCCGTCTTCACCGACGAAAACGGGAACGTCATCGCCGAAGTCGTCACCGACGCGAACGGGAAGACCTTCACGAAGATCACTTCCGACCAGACCAGTGAAGGCGTGTTGCAGGAAGACGGCAGCCACACCCTTTCGGGAAACCTGAGCGCCCACGACCCCGACAAGAGCCACGGCGACGCGGCGGGCAACCTCAGCTACAGCATCGAGAGCGGCGGCAAGCTGGTGCAGATCATCGAAGGCAAGTACGGCATCCTCAAGCTCAATCAGGATGGCAGCTACACCTACGAGATCACCAAGCCCGAGCTGCTGAAGGAGCTGAATGCAGGTCAGAGCCTCACCGATTCCAAGCTCCCACAGGAAGTGTTCGACGTCCGCGTCACCGACCCGCTCGGGGCCCACAGCTCCGGCAAGCTGGTCATCGATGTTACCGGAACGGCGGATATGCCGACCATCAGCTTCAATAACACGGTGATATCTGAGGATAACGGCGCGATCGTAACGCCTTCGGAAGGCGATCACAGCCATGATCCCTCCATCACCGGACAGTTGACGCTGGGCGACAGGGTCGACGCCGAAGACATCGGCGGCAGCCTGACGTGGACGAACAAGGGACAGACCGGCTTCGCCACGGGCGCGGACGGCAAGCCGCTCGGCACGCTGAACATCGATCCGGAAACGGGCGAGTATACCTATACGCTGACCGAAAACGGCTCGAAGATCGTCCAGTCCATGAACGATGGCGACGTCAAGACCGAAACCTTCAAGGTGCAGGTGGAGATCGAAGGCGGCAAGATCGTCGAGAAGGACATCACCATCACCATCAAGGGCACCAACGACGCCCCGACCTTTACGGATACGGTTACCGGCCTTGAGGGCGACGTGAAGCAGGACGCCTTCGACGATCCCGATGGAAGCGACGGCGGCGTCCCCGGCGTGGTCTTCACGGGGACCCTCTCCGGCGCGACCGACGTGGACGATCCGGACGGCCAGCTCCGTTTCATGCTGGTCGGCAAGGATGGGAAGCCCGTCACGGAACTCAAGACCGAATACGGCACCATCGTCCTCACCTACGAGACGGCGGCGGACGGTTCGATCATCACGCATTACAAGTATACGCTGGACAACGAGAGCACGGAGCTCGACGAAGCCTTAAAGGATCCGAGCAAGCTCACCGACAAGGGGACGCTACTCGACGGCGCGAAGGTCGTGGTGGTCGACCCCCACGGCAAGGTTTCCGAGGAGCAGAAGGAGCTCACCATCAACATCCATAAGCCCGACAACGAGGGTGGATGGGACGGCGGAGCGGGCCTCATCATCGACGCCGACAAGAGTGAGTTCAACGGCGCGGTGGTCGAGGACGGCAGGGATCTGCCGCAAACGCCTGATGTCACGGAAGGCCTGATCTTCGAAGGCCAGCTCCATGCCAAGTGGGACGGCGAAGGCCACCCCGGAACGCCTCCCGACCGCGTCTTCGGCATCGAAGAAAAGGATGAGTTTGGGCACGGAACCGGAAAGCAAATCCAGAGCAGCGCCGCCGACGGTTTCGTAACCGCGGAAGGCAAGTACGGCTACCTCGTCGTCGATCCCGTTACCGGGAAGTACACCTATACCCTGTACAACGGCGAAAACGGCAAGCCGGGCACGGTGCAGAACCTCGCCGAAGGACAGATGGAGAAGGAAGAGTTCACCGTCATGCTCAACGGCACGCGGACAAACTCCAAGATCACCATCACCATCCACGGCACCAACGACGCACCGGTCATCGACAGCTACCAGAATATGACGATTCAGGAAGGCGCCGATGGGCTGGGCAATCTGACGACCTCAGAAACCCTGAAGGCACATGACATCGACAAGCTTTTGGGCACGGACGGGTCGTTTGAATCGGGAACTGAAACCGAGACGCTCAAGTACTACTTCCGCGACAAGGACGGCAACGAAACCAACACGCTGCCGACCAAGTACGGCACTGTCACGCTGACCTTCGATAAGGACGGCAACTGCACCTATACCTACACGACCGACGGGGCAAAGTTGCCCGACCATCTGCCAAAGGGCGAGTCACTTCCCGATTCGTTCATCATCTACGTGCGTGACGCACACGGCGAGGTGGTTAAGCAGGAGATTACCGTCACCATCAACGGCACCAACCACGGCCCCGAAGTGGTTCCGGGCGAGCACGTCCTGAACGTTGTGGAGGACGTGACCGTCTCGCAGGAAGGCAACCTGAACGATATCATCAAGGATGACGAAGGGCTGAACAACCTGCACTTTTCCATCAACGGCAAGGGAACGGTCGTGGAAGGCGAGTACGGTACGCTGCACATCGATCCGGCTACCGGAAAGTATATCTACACCCTGAACAATGCCGACCCGGAAGTGCAGGGCCTCGACGCCAAGAGCAGCATTAAGGAGACTTTCACGATCACTGTGACGGATAAGCACGGGGAAACGACGACCGTTGATGTCACGGTCAACGTCAAGGGCACCGACGACACGCCCGAGCTCACACTCGGCAAGGTCCTCTCCGTGCGCGAAGGCGACGCTGACGCCGTTGGTGACACCGCCGTGGGCTTCGACAAGGATATCGCGGATCAGGGGCACCTGACCTACTCCTTCGGTAAGGATGCCGACGGCAATCCTCTTACTGAAATAAGCAACGAATACGGTACGTTCACCATCGATCCCAAGACCGGTGCATACACGTTCACGCTCGACAACACGTCCGAAACCGTGCTCAAGATGGCGGCGGGCCGTTTGTACGAGACTTCTATTAATGTGACCGTCACTGACACGTCAGGACTGTCAGATACAAAGGAACTCGTCGTCAATATCGAAGGCACCAACACCGCCCCCGTCATCACGAGCGGCGAGCACGGCGTCATCATCGCCAACCCGGCTCCGCTGGTTGAAGACGGTGGCGTCTCCAAGGTGACCGGGCAGGTGACGGCCCGCGAATACGACGAAGGCGACCACGTCGTTGCCTTCAAGTTCGTGAACGACAAGGGCGAGCTTGTCGACTCGCTCACCGGCAAGTACGGCACCATCAGCATCGATAAGGACGGCAACTACACCTACACGTTCAACAATGGGCAGGCGCAGCATCTTGGCGCTGGCGAAATGACCGCCGAGCACTTCAACGTCGTCGCCGTCGACACCTACGGAGCGCAAACCACGACGCCTTCCGAGCTGCAGATCCAGATTCAGGGCACCAACGACGCCCCTGTGATCACCAGCCCTACCCCCGTACTCAACTTGACTGAACTGGCCAGCGGGCAGGCCGAAATAACCGGTACCATCACATTCAACGATGCGGACAAGGAGGCCGACGGAACCTTCTATGACACGCACACCTTCTCGGTCAGGCCCGCCGGAGCCGCCGAGACGGAAAACGGTACAGCAGCCGAAGGCAAGTACGGTACGCTGACCATCGATGAACACGGCAACTACAAGTACACCCTGATCAGCGACGCGCTCGGAGAGGGAGACAAGTACACAGAAACGTTCACGGCCACCGTGGACGACGGCAACGGCGGGAAGGCCACCCAGACCATCACCGTCAATCTCACCGGCACCAACGACGCCCCGGTGATCACGGAGTCGCACACTGACAACGGAACCACGGGGTCCTTCATCTTCACCGATGCCGATGTAAAGGCCGATGGCTCCTTCTACGATACGCATTCCTTCGCCATCAGCGTCGACGGCAAGGCACACGGCGTAACGCTGGATTCCACCGGCACGCACGGCACCGTCACCATCGACGGCCTGGGCACGTTCGAGCTGACGCAGGTCCACGGCGGCAACTGGCACTACGCCTTCACCGCCAGCCCAGAGGCCATAGCCGGGGCCGCTTTGGGGAGCCTCGTGACGCATGACTTCCAGATCCTCGTCAATGACGGCCATGCCACGGCGATGACCCCGGCAGGCGAAGATTCCCTGTCTGTGAGCTTTATGGGCACGGGTACACCCCCTGCAGACATGGATCTGGGCAACCTGACGCCGGGCATGGCCCAGGGCGATCATCTGCCCGGAATGGATGCGGACGGACACCAGCTCGCCTACGCCTTCGACAAGGCCGTGGACGGCAACATCCAGGGAGAATTCGGGAGCCTGCATTTCAATGCGGAAACCGGACAGTACACCTACACTCTGGACACCTCGGAGGACGGCCTCCACAAGCTGGCGCAGGCACAAGCCGACGGTTCCGCCCTGAAGGAATCCTTCGGATATACCGTAAGCGGTCATGAGGGCCATTCCAACGGCTCGCTGGAAATCAACCTGACGGATCTGCACACGCAGCTCGGCCACGCCGGAGCCGATACGCTCGGCGACCAGACAGCGGCGCATTCACAGGTGATCTTCGGCGAAGGCGGCGACGACGTCATCCACGGCGGCGCGGGCAACGATTGGCTGTTCGGCGGCGAAGGGGACGATCAGATCTTCGGCGGCACGGGCGACGACATCCTGTACGGCGGCGCGGGTAACGATTACCTCGACGGCGGGACGGGCCACAACTCGCTCTACGGCGGGGCCGGAAACGATATCCTCGTCTACAACCAGGACATGGCCCACGCCAGCGGCGGTGAAGGCATCGACTTCCTCGTCGGAGCCGAAAAGGACACGTTGGACAGCCTGTTCGCCAACCCGGACAACAATCCCATCCAGAGCGATATCGAAAAGCTCATCACGTCCAAGCCGGACAGCCTGAGCCTTACGAATCTGGATGATCTGAAGAGCATCGGCATCTCCATAGAGGGCGATAAGCTCCACCTCTCCGGGGATTGGACACCGACGGCTATCGGAGGAGAGGAACACGGAATCAGCCTCGGCAATTACGCCGAGTTCACCCATCACAGCGATCACGGAGACATTACGATCCTCGTGCAGTCCGGTACGCCGGCCACTGACGACCTGGCGCAACAGATCGTCCAGAACACGCTGAACCACGGACAAGGCTGATCCTGAAACAAAGGGTCCCGTCCCGACGCTTTTGCCGCGACGGGACCCCTTTCTCAAACATCGCCGACCCGCTTTACCCAACCTTCACAGCAACAAAAAAAGCGGGGAAATCGCATCCCGCCCTATCGGCAATAATCCGTTTGGGGGCGCCGCGAGAGCCTGGCCAGCCCACTCCCTCTATGCACACGGGGTAATCGCCACTTGACGCTCTCCCCTTCCTTGCCCACGGAGGATGGGCATATCCCACGGCCCCGAGTGAAGCCGCAGTCCACGCTCTTCACCCAGACTTCTTCAAAAAAGCCATTGATCCTGCTCGAATCAATGGCTTGCCTGTCTGCGCCGGGGCAGGAAAAAGGGCATAGGCGGGGTGACGGGACGCGGCGGCATTGTACGCCGGGGACGCGGAGCGTCAAATGATCCGGTGACGACCACGGCCCGTTCCTCTTCTTCGAGTTCCTGCTGGCAAGCCACGCAGTACCGTACCGAAGGCGACGCCAAGAGCCGCAGGAGCGGTATGGGCTCCCCACACGCCTCACAGACGCCGTAATCCATGACCTCGATACGCCGCAGGGCGTTCTCCAGATCCCGGATACGCTCGACGCGCCGGGCGGTCAGCCGCTCATCCACCGCACGCTCGCTCAGACGCGAGGCCAATTCGTTTTCATCGGGACATTTGAGAGAAATCTCCGGAGACATCCGGGGCGACCGCAACGCCGAAAGTTCCCGTTCCATCATCCATCGCAATGCAGCCAATTGAGAGGTGTTCATACCGTTCCTCACTTGCGGGGGTTGTTCCGTGGATTCGGATGTATCCCCCACAACGCGACGGCTTCATGACGCCCCTATGGCTTTTTTGTGCAACACATGAAAACTGTTGGCACGGATGGCGGAGTTTTCCTGTCCTGCGCTCTGCGCATAGGCATCGCGCAAAACGGCCACAAGGCCCTCAACCGTCCGAAGGACTCAGCATTTCCCGCAGATCCGCAACGCTTGCCGCCAGCCGCGTGGCACCGGCCTCCACGAGTTCCTCCCGCGATCCGTAGCCGTACAGCACGCCTATGTCCGCAAGCCCGGCCTCACGCGCACCCGCGATGTCGTACTTCCGATCGCCCACCATGACCGCACTCGACGGGGTTATGCCCCGCTCCCGCATGGCATAGCGGATCACGTCGATTTTGGAGGAACGTTTCCCTTCCATATCCGCGCCGTATACGCCCTCCAGCGCCCCCGCAAACCCGAAATGCTCCGCGATGCGTTTGGCGAACACCTCCGGTTTCGAGGTCGCCACGATGAGCCGCCTACCCGCAGCGCGCAAGGCTTCAAGCATTTCAGGCACCCCCGGATACGGAGCGTTCTCGAAAATCCCCTTATCGCGGAAATACACGCGGTAGGTGTCCACGGCGCGTTTCGCATCCGCGTCACTCATGCCCATTGTGCCCCGGAACGAGTCGTACAGCGGCGGCCCGATGAACGACCGCAGCGTCGCCGGTTCCGCTTCCATCCCGAAGCTCCGCAACGCGTACCGTACCGAATTGACGATCCCCGGCTCCGAGTCCGTCAGCGTCCCGTCCAGATCAAAGAGTATTGTTTTGTATTGCATGGCTCGCTTGTACGTCCCCCCGGGCCTTTGCGCAACCGTGGCCGGGATAGGGATGATGCCTCCGGCGGCAAGGGCTGCCGCCCCTTGACCCTGCCCGGGGGGGCAAGCGCCCCCCCGGACCCCGGCGAGTGTGATCCGTCTCCTTCCGCACTTCGTTTGGAAGAAAACGGATCACTTCTGCCTGCATCAGGTGATTACCTGCAAAGATGTTTATTATTTCCAATAAATACGATAAAATACAAAAACATGATTATCGTTCCGAGCAACCCGCGCCGTATCAGAAGCTTTTCTCCCCAAAATGCA
>ENA-ORTP01002607-ORTP01002607.1-human-gut-metagenome-genome-assembly--contig:-NODE-2607-length-14614-cov-3.099457_pt1 | contig 14614 bp, 16 predicted proteins | sample MGYA00241913_ERZ509190 | MGnify/ENA primary metagenome ERZ509190 (study PRJEB26280, sample SAMEA2338839) | human gut metagenome | biome: human gut; feature: human-associated habitat; material: faeces...
GCACCCCGCCAATCTGATCGAGGGCATCGCCCGCGGCGTCGACATGTTCGACTGCGTGCTGCCGACGCGCAACGGCCGCACCGGCACCGCGTTCACCTGCGAAGGCAAGATGAACGTCAAAAACCGGCGCTACGCCGAAGACTTTTCGCCCATCGACCCCGAGTGCGGTTGCTACGCCTGCCGCAACTTCACGCGCGCCTACGTGCGCCACCTCTACAAGGCCGGCGAGATCCTGGCGGTGCGGCTGCTTTCGTGGCACAACATTCATTTCCTCGTCCAGCTCGCGGCCGGCGCGCGGCAGGCCATCGTCGAAGGGCGCTTCGGCGCTTACCGCCGCGAGTTCATGACGCGGTACGAAGGCGGCGCTTACCTTGAAAAAATATGACAATATCGTCCCCGTCGATTTTTGGAACCCCGACCCGGCGGTGATCGCCCGCGCCGCGGCGCTGATCCGCGCCGGCGAGCTGGTGGCCTTTCCCACCGAGACGGTTTACGGCCTCGGCGGCAACGCGCTGGACGGCGAGGCGGTGAAAAAAATTTACGCCGCCAAGGGACGCCCTTCCGACAATCCGCTCATCCTGCATTTTCCCAGCCCCGAAGCGGTAGAGCGGGCGGCGTTCGTCGACGATCGCGCGCGGCGGCTGATGGCGCGCTTCTGGCCGGGACCGCTGACGATCATTTTAAATAAAAAGAAAGAGGTTCCCCATGGAACGACGGGAGGACTGAATACGGTGGCGATTCGTATGCCATCCCATCCGGTGGCGCAGGCATTGATCCGGGAGAGCGGATGTATGATCGCCGCGCCCAGCGCCAACACGTCGGGACGTCCCAGTCCGACAACGGCCGCGCATGTAATGGAAGATATGCAGGGCAGGATTCCGATGATTTTAGATGGGGGAGCCGTGGGGATTGGAATTGAATCTACGATTCTTGATCTGACAGGAGAGATTCCGATGATTCTCCGTCCCGGATATATTACGAAAGAAATGTTGGAAAAAGTGGCCGGAGCAGTGGACATTGATCCGGCAGTAGCGGGAAAACAGATGCCGGAGAATGTCGTGGCTAAGGCTCCGGGGATGAAGTACCGTCACTATGCCCCGAAGGGCAGTCTGGTTCTTGTGGAAGGACCGGAGGATAAAGTGATTGAGAAGATTAATGCACTGACAGAGGAGAAAACGAGGCTGGGGTATAAGGTTGGTGTTCTTGGCACCGATGAGACTCTGGAGAAATATCGGGCCGGCTGGCGCAGAAGTATCGGCAGCAGAGAATGTCCGGATTCCGTTGCGGCTCATCTTTACGGTCTGCTGAGAGAATGTGATGAACAGGAGCTGGATTACATTTATTCAGAAAGTTTTTTTGCCGATGGATTGGGGAATGCCATCATGAATCGCATGTTAAAGGCGGCCGGGTATCATCTGATCAGTTTGTAGGGGGAGTTAGTTTGGGTTATCGTAAAATTGTGATCGTGGGGGAGAATAATCTCTGCCGCAGTTTTATCGCAGAAAGTATATTGCGGGGATTACTGAATAAGAAAAATATTTCTAATATAGAAGTAATTTCCCGGGGACTGGTGGTGATGTTTTCTGAGCCGGTATCTCCCGTGGCGGAGAGGCTGCTGAGGCATCATGGATATAAGATTGAGGAATTTCGTTCCTCGCCATTGACCGAAAAAGATTTGGAGTCAGCGGATCTGGTTCTGACCATGACCAGGGCCCAGGCCGAGCAGGTGAGAAAAGACTATGCGACGCAGGCAGCCTGCATGTCCGTGGGAACCTTTATCGACATGGACGAAGATATACGCAGTCCTGAAGAAGGAATAGAACAGGCAGAAGATGAGAATGAGGTTCTGGAAACCTTTTTCCACTCGGTGGAACAGTCCATGGAAGCCGTGGCTGACCGGATTATCGGTGAATTGTCTCCGGTTTCGGAGATTCTGTCATGAAAAAAAGGAAAGACAGAAGAGCATTGCGTATGCTGGTTCTGATCAGTCAGTTGGGAATCTGTATGTTGACCGCCATATTCCTGTGTGTATTCCTCGGCAGATTTCTGGCGCAGCAGTTTCATCAGGAACTGTTTTTTCCCTTTATGCTTCTCCTTGGGATTCTGGCAGGAATGCGTTCCTGTTACGACGTGATTCGAAGATTCGTTGATTTGGAGAGCAGAGCGCCTTATGTTATCCATAAAAAGGAAAAAGACCCAAAAGGGAAAAATGGAGGAGAGACATTTGGAGAAAAAGAAGAATCAGATGGTCATGAAATGGATAGAATGGATGGAGAGGACCAATGATACTCTGCTGGATCTGATTTTCGGCTGTGTAATCTACAGTCTGGTGTTTGAAGTTGCCGGTCTTTTCCTGGTGGAAAACAAAGGAAGTTACAGCGCCGGTCTTTTGCTTGGGACGGTGATGGCTGTCTGGATGAGTATAAACATGGCCAGGGGGCTGGAAAAGTGTCTGCAAATGGATCCGGCCAGAGCGCAGCGTTCCATGACCATAAAGAGTATAGGCCGATGGTTCGTTATGTTTGTGACCGCATGGGTGGGCATACGATGGGAAATCGTAAGTTTTGCCGGTGTGATCATCGGGTTACTGGGCTTAAAAATCAGTGCGCATATGCATATGTACACAGATTTATATATAACAAAAAAATTAAAAAAGAAAGGAAGGTGGAAGTATGGGAAGTGGAATAGCCGGGATGTCGGTACCGACAATGCTCCTCAGTAATGATGTGGATTTTTTTATTCACAGTTATTATGAGTTCCAGCTTTTTGGGCAGACAGTATCCATTAATACAACCATGATCTCTACAACGATCGTGTGTCTGGTATTGCTTGGATTAATTTTGTTTGCAAGGCATGAGATCATGAAAGACTATGATGAACCCAATGCGGTGCAGAATGTCGTTGAGATGATCGTGGAAATGATGGACAGCATGGTTGAGAGCAGTATGGGAAAATATGCGCCAAAATACAGAAATTATGTTATTACCTTGATGGCGTTCATTTTTCTGGCCAATATCTCCGGTATATTTGGTCTGCGTGCACCGACGGCGGATTTTGGAACAACCTTTGCGTTGGCGCTGATTACCTTTATCATGATTGAATATGCATGGATTAAAGGAAAAGGAATCGGTTTTGTGAAGGATTTGTTTGAACCATTTCCGATTTTTTTCCCGGTTAATGTGATCAGCGAGTTTGCCACCCCTGTTTCCATGTCACTGCGTCTTTTCGGAAACGTGCTGGCGGGAACGATCATGCTGGGACTGTGGTACAGTCTTCTGCCGTGGTTTGCCAAGCTGGGTATCCCTGCATTTCTGCATATGTATTTTGATTTGTTCTCAGGAGCGATTCAGACCTATGTATTTGGAATGCTTACCATGACATTTATTCGAGATAAGTATGGTGATTAACCGGAGAGAAACACAGAAGTGTTTCTGTATGCAGGCAGAGCCAGAACAGGAAATGGCTTTTGCAAATGGATAAAATTTATCAGTTAAGGAGGAATTTATTATGACAGGAATTACAAACGAAGGTTTAATTTTAGCATGTTCAGCAATTGGTGCTGGTCTTGCACTGATCGCCGGTATCGGACCTGGTGTCGGTCAGGGAATCGCTGCCGGTTATGGTGCGTCTGCGGTTGGACGTAATCCGGGAGCAAGAGGGGAAATCATGTCCACCATGCTTCTTGGACAGGCGGTTGCTGAGACAACAGGTCTTTACGGTCTGGTTATCGGACTTATCCTTTTATACGCAAACCCACTGATCGGTAAGTTATAAGGTGCCTTCGGGCTGTTCGAAAGGAGGCCAGATAGTGTTATTAACACTGGATAACCGTATATTCGGACTTGACCCTCAGCTTCTGCTCAACCTGGCGTTTCAGGGCATTGCGATTCTGATTTTATTTACACTGGCAAGTTATCTTCTGCTTGATCCGGTGAGAAAGATTCTCAATGACCGTAAGGAAAGAGTGATGCGGGAGCAGAGAGAAGCGGCAGAAAATAAAGAAAATGCCGTGCGCATGAAGAACGAATATGATGGAAAATTAAAAGAAATTGATAAAGTTGCAGAGCAGATTCTGAGTGATTCCAGAAAGAAAGCGCTGCAGCGGGAAAATGAGATTATTGCGGAGGCAAAAGAGGAAGCCGGCAGAATCATTGCCAGCGCCCGTCAGGAGGCGGAACTGGAGAAAAAACGAGTCAGAGATGAAGTAAAACAGGAAATGATTTCTGTGGCATCTTTGATTTCCGAAAAATTTGTAGCGGCGTCCCTCAGTCCTGAGCAGCAAAATGCTCTCATTGAACAGACATTAGAAGAGATGGGTGATGAAACATGGCTAAATTAGTAAGCAGTACTTATGGTGATGCTTTGTTTGCGCTTGCGCTGGAAGAAGACAAGCTGGATACCTTCTGTGCGGAGGTAGAAGCAGCCAGAGAGGTTTTTCTTCAGAACGAAGAACTGCTTAAGCTTTTAAATCACCCTAAGATTGTGAAGGATGAGAAGATTGCTGTTGTGGAAAATATTTTCCGTGACAGAGTATCCGAAGAGATGCTGGGCTTTTTTCATATCGTGGTCACAAAGGACCGATACAACGATATACCAGCCATTTTTGATTATTTCCTCCGCAAGGTGAAGGAGTATAAGGGGATTGGAACAGCCAGAGTTACCTCGGCGATCGAACTTTCCCCGGAACAGAAAGCTGCGATTAAAGACCGGCTGCTTACGATTACGGATTATCGTTCCTTTGAGATGGAATATCAGGTAGACCCCGGGATTCTCGGAGGGCTGGTGATTCGGATTGATGACAGAGTGGTAGACAGCAGTCTGAAGACACAGATCGGAACTCTGGCCAGACAGTTGTCCAAGATTCAGCTATCGTGATAGAGGAAACATACGCAGAAGAAAGAAGGTGTATTAGGTTTTGGTGAACTTAAGACCAGAAGAAATCAGTTCTGTTATTAAAGAACAGATTAAAAATTATGCGGCAAAGCTGGAGACTACAGATGTGGGAACAGTAATTCAGGTAGCCGACGGCGTTGCACGTATTCATGGTCTGGAAAAAGCAATGCAGGGTGAGCTTCTTGAATTTCCTGGAGAAGTATACGGCATGGTGATGAACCTGGAAGAAGACAATGTCGGCGCCGTTTTACTGGGAGACCAGAAGAACATCAGTGAAGGTGACACCGTAAAGACCACCGGTCGAGTGGTTGAGGTTCCTGTAGGGGATGCCCTGACCGGCCGTGTTGTCAATGCATTGGGCCAGCCAATAGATGGAAAAGGACCGGTGGAAACAGATAAAAGCCGTCCGGTAGAAAGGGTGGCGCACGGCGTCATTGCCCGTCAGCCGGTAGATACCCCGGTGCAGACCGGAATTAAGGCGATTGATTCCATGGTACCGATTGGAAGAGGTCAGCGTGAGCTGATCATTGGAGACCGTCAGACCGGAAAAACGGCGATCGCCGTAGATACGATCATTAACCAGAAGGGACAGAATATGCACTGTATCTACGTGGCGATTGGACAGAAGGCGTCTACGGTAGCCAACATTGTAAAGACATTAACAGAATATGGCGCAATGGAATATACCACTGTCGTTGCGTCTACGGCCAGTGAACTGGCGCCTCTTCAGTATATCGCGCCATATGCCGGCTGTGCCATCGGAGAAGAATGGATGGAGCGGGGAGAGGACGTACTGGTTATTTATGACGATTTAAGTAAACATGCAACGGCATATCGTACCCTGTCCTTACTGCTTCGAAGACCGCCGGGACGTGAAGCTTATCCGGGAGACGTTTTCTATCTGCATTCCAGACTGCTGGAAAGAGCGTCCAGACTTTCGGATGAGATGGGAGGAGGATCCCTGACAGCGATTCCGATCATTGAAACGCAGGCAGGCGACGTATCTGCTTATATTCCGACAAACGTCATTTCAATTACAGACGGACAGATTTATCTGGAAACCGAGATGTTTAACGCCGGATTCCGTCCGGCGATCAATGCGGGTCTTTCCGTATCCCGTGTTGGCGGTTCCGCACAGATCAAGGCCATGAAAAAGATTGCCGGTCCGATCCGTACGGAGCTGGCACAGTATCGTGAGCTGGCGGCCTTTGCACAGTTTGGTTCAGAACTTGACGATGACACCAAAGAACGTCTGGCGCAGGGTGAACGTATTAAAGAAGTGCTGAAACAGCCGCAGTATAAACCGCTTCCGGTAGAAAAACAGATCATTACGATTTATGCGGTGACGAAAAAATATCTGCTGGATATTCCTGTAGAGCGCATTCTTGCCTTTGAAGAAGGCCTGCTGGAGTTTATCGATACAAAATATCCGGAAATCTATGCGGCAATTCGTGACACAAAAGAAATTAATCCGGAAACAGACGCATTGATCCAGAAGGCAATCACAGAATTTAAGGCTCAGTTTTAAGGATGGTGAAACGATATGGCGTCAATGAGAGATATAAAGAGGCGTAAAGACAGTATTCAGAGTACGCAGCAGATTACCAAAGCCATGAAATTAGTTTCCACCGTTAAATTGCAGAGAGCCAGAACAAGAGCAGAAAATTCCAAACCTTATTTTGATAAAATGTATGATACCGTTCAGTCCATCTTATCAAAATCCGGGAACATTCAGCATCCGTATCTGACCTTTAACGGCTCGGAGAAAAAAGCGGTACTGGTTGTGACCTCCAATCGTGGTCTTGCCGGCGGCTACAACAATAATGTGGTGAAGTTGGTGACGGACAGCGATATGCCAAAAGAGCAGGTAGAGATCTATGGTGTTGGAAAAAAAGGTGTGGAGGCTTTTGTTCGAAGAGGGTATCATATTGCAGAGGATAATTCCGAGGTGATCAACGAACCGATGTTTGCCGATGCGGCGGCCATGGCGCAAAGGGTGCTGGCTGCTTATGCGGCAGGGGAGATCGGGGAGATCTACCTGGCTTATACCTCCTTTAAAAATACTGTGGTGCATATTCCAAAACTGGTCAAACTGCTCCCGGTAGAAGTAGAAGAACAGGAAAAAGCAGATCATTCCGGAGAGAAAGAAGCTCCGATGAACTATGAACCGGAGGCGGAAGAGTCTCTGGATATGATTATTCCAAAATATATCAGCAGCACGATTTATGGTGCGTTTATTGAAGCCGCAGCCAGTGAAAATGGAGCGAGGATGCAGGCAATGGACTCTGCAACCAGCAATGCGGAAGAGATGATCTCCACCTTGTCTCTGGCTTATAACCGGGCAAGGCAGGGGGCAATCACTCAGGAATTAACGGAGATTATTTCAGGTGCGGAAGCTCTGAATTAATGATGAAGAAGGAGTAAAAAAATGGCAGCACAAAATAAAGGTAAAATTACCCAGGTTATCGGTGCCGTCCTGGATATCAAGTTCAGTGAGGGAATACTCCCGGAGATCAACGATGCCGTTGAAATTTACCGGGAAGATGGTTCCCGGCTGGTTGCCGAAGTTGCACAGCATCTCGGTGATGATATTGTAAGATGTATCGCCATGGGACCGACAGATGGTCTTGTGCGTGGTATGGACGCGGTGGCAGCCGGAGGCCCGATTACTGTGCCGGTTGGTGAAGTGACGCTGGGACGTATCTTTAACGTTTTGGGTGAACCGATTGACAATAAACCGATGCCTGATCATGTGGAACGCAGACCGATCCACAGAAAAGCGCCGACTTTCGCAGAACAGTCTACAGAGACAGAAGTTCTGGAAACAGGAATTAAAGTCGTTGACCTGCTTTGTCCATATCAAAAAGGTGGAAAAATTGGTCTGTTCGGTGGTGCGGGCGTAGGAAAAACCGTACTGATTCAGGAATTGATCCGTAATATCGCGACAGAGCACGGTGGATATTCCGTCTTTACCGGGGTAGGAGAACGTACCCGTGAAGGGAATGACCTTTACCGGGAGATGAGCGAATCCGGCGTTATCGAAAAGACGGCCATGGTATTCGGACAGATGAATGAACCGCCGGGAGCACGTATGCGGGTTGGTCTTTCCGGGCTGACTATCGCAGAAAACTTCCGTGATCAGGGAGGAAAAGACGTTCTTTTGTTTATTGATAATATTTTCCGTTTTACGCAGGCAGGTTCCGAGGTATCTGCTTTGCTGGGACGTGTACCTAGCGCTGTAGGTTATCAGCCTACTCTGCAGACGGAGATGGGCGCTTTGCAGGAGCGTATCACTTCCACGAAAAACGGATCCATCACATCTGTACAGGCAGTTTACGTGCCGGCCGATGACCTGACAGACCCGGCTCCGGCGACAACCTTTGCTCATCTGGATGCGACAACGGTACTTTCCCGTGCCATTGTAGAGCAGGGAATCTATCCGGCAGTGGATCCGCTGGAATCCACTTCCCGTATCCTCGACCCAAGAGTAGTCGGAGAAGAACATTATCAGGTAGCCAGAGGCGTACAGGAAATTCTGCAAAGATATAAAGAATTGCAGGACATCATCGCCATTCTCGGTATGGACGAATTATCCGAAGACGATAAACTTCTGGTAGCTCGTGCCCGTAAAGTGCAGAGATTCCTGTCACAGCCATTCTTCGTGGCAGAACAGTTTACAGGAACAACAGGACGTTATGTACCGCTGTCTGAAACGATTCAGGGATTTAAGGAGATTCTGGAAGGTAAGTACGATGATATTCCGGAAGGAATGTTCCTCAACGCAGGAAGTATCGACGATGTCTTAGCCAAAGCAGGTAAGTAGGTGATTTCATGGCAGAAAAATTATTCAGACTTGAAATTATCTCTCCGGATAAAATCTTTTATGCCGACGATGTCATGATGGCAGAGTATACTACGACAGAAGGAGAAGTGGGTGTCTATGCGGATCATATTCCGATGACGCAGATTCTCGCACCGGGGAAACTGACCATTACGGAGACAGAAGGTCAGAAAACAGCCGCATTACTTTCTGGTTTTGTGGAAATTACGCAGAAAAAGGTAACGATTCTTGCTGAAGCAGTAGAATGGCCGGAAAACATTGATGTGGAAAGAGCCAGAGAGGCGAAAATCCGGGCAGAGCGCAGAATCAGCGGCGAGGAAGGAACCATTGATTTAGTGAGAGCGGAACTGGCGCTTCGTCGGGCATTGATCCGTCTGGAGGTCGCGCAGCATTAAAATCTGTTTTCCTGTCCGGGACATTTTTCGTTTGCTTCGGCAGGGAAAATCGTATCCTGTCATTGCGGCAGAACATTATGGATATAGGAACGCAAAAAGGTCATCAGAGTTATACTCCGATGACCTTTTTCCTGTTGTTTTCCTGTGAAAAAACTGGACAAAGTCGTCAGAATCCTTATAATTAAAGAAGGAGTATTCAAAAAACAGAGTATTCAGGAATATAAAAATGAGCAAAGAGCGGGAACAGATGAGATTCCGGCCGGAAAAAGGGGGAGCCAGTGATGAATGCACAGGAATTACTGACATATGTAGAAGAATTGGTATTTAAAACATCCATGTTTGGTTATGACAAGGATGAGGTGGATATTCAGTTGGATAAGATCTGCGATGAAGTAGAAGCCATCGTAAAAGAAAAGGACAGACAGATCGAAGCCCTGAAAAACGGACAGCCTATCGTTGTGGATGAAGAAGTTGTCCGCATGGAACAGGAAGCGGAGACGGCGACAGAAGATTTTAATATCGACGCAGAGGAAATTACAGCCGATGGTATCGATGAACAGGCTGATGAAGACGCTCTTCGGGAACAGATCAATATGTTGACCCATAAAGTAAAAGAGATGGAAAAACAACTGGCTCAGGCGGCAAAACAGGTGGAAGAAGCCGAAGAACGGGCTGTGGAAGCAGAGAAAAAAGCGGCAGCGGCCGAAGGAAGAGCGGCGGTAGCCGAAAGCAGAGCAGCCACCCAGGCAGCGGCAGCGCCACTGACAAAAGACGAAGCCTATGAACAATATATCCGAAATGCAGATTTACTTTGCAAACAGCTTTCTGATCTTCAGGGCAAAGAAGACAGCATTGTGGAAAATGCCAGAAAAGAGGCCGATAAAATTATCGAAGATGCAGAAGTGCAGGCCAATGAAGTGCTGGCGGGTATCCAGTCCAGAAAAGAAGAACTTCAGCAACAGTACGAAGATCTGGTACAGCAGAAAGGTAAGATGGTTACCGTACTCAGTGAACTGACTGCGGAGGCAGAAACGTTAATTGAAAAAGCAAAACAGTCATAAAGAAGAACCGCTGACGAAGGAGTCTTGTATGGGGACTGTTGCATGATGAATGATTGGTGAGAAGATCATGGCATTATGCAATTGTCCCCTTCTCTATATTCCAGTAACCCCCGGCCGGAAGGCGCATATAAGTAAAGGGAAGCTGTAGAAAAGTAGGGATTGCTTTGCGTCAACTGGATGATACTTATGGATTTGACTGGCTTCCGGGATTTAAAGAAATGATGGCCTGTCAGGAAGCCGGAGAAGAAAAGGCGGTCGGACCGGATACGGAACCGGAACAGGTACCGGACCAGCAAAAACCGGAAAAGAACATGCTGCCGCCGGAAAAACTTCAGCAGGAAGAACAAAGCTACTGGCAGGATTATGAATATATGGTTCGTATGCTGCCGGCGGTGGCCAGAGAAATATGGGCGGTCGTCGATGCCATCCTTGACCAGTATGAGTTTGAAGGAAGCTCCATGTATGCGGAATATCCGGATCGAAACGCCCTTTTAAAAATAATGAAAGCCGTTTATGAAAAACTCCGCTATTACGAATGTAATCCGACGGAAAATAAAATCGATGGTTCACAGGGAAAAAACTGCTATTATCAGGAACCGGAAGAAAGAGGAGAAAACACTCCGTTAAAACATCTGATCCTGACGATGATTTGCTGGAATATGGCTTATCGCAGGCAGCGTTTTTTCAGAAGAAAGAAAATATTTCCACTTTCTTAACGATTCTTGACGATTTTACTACAGTTATGCACGAAAAAAGCGGCCGTCTTGCATGGAGACGGGAATCATGTTAAAATCGGTCAAAGAAGCCATAAAAACAAAAAAGACAGCAGCCGCTGACTTTGGGGAAACCGGTCAGCGGAATCAACATTTTTAGGATACGGGAAACCGTCAGAATCTTCTTTGAAAAAAGACAACGAAAAGCTGGAAAAGAAGACCCACAGGAAAAAGGATAATCGGATGGATTTTTTAATAAAAAAGATAAAAGAAAATTTGAATGAAGACTTATTGAAGATAACAATCAGTAATCCAAGAAAAACAGAAGACATCAAAAAATACAGTGTTCGCCCGATATTGGTGAAAGAACAACTGATTTTTCAGATGGAAAAATATACAAAGACCCAGGTATTCCATGAAAATCTGGATAAGGAGACCATGGGAGAGCGCATAGCAGAAATCCTGCCGCGCTATAAACAGGTACAGATACAGACCATCAACGAAGACAGTACGGCGCTGCTGAATAAAAAGGGAAAAGCGGCAGTGAAAATCACAAAAAAGCAGAAGGAAAAAAACAAAGAACAATCTGCCCTGCAAAAAGAAAGACTGCTGCATAACCGGGCGAAAAAATATATTTTACCGGAAGGGAAACCGGTGCCTTTTTTGCAGGATTTAGGAGTGATGACTGCAGAAGGGAAGATTGTTCGTACGAAATATGACAAGTTCAGACAGATTAATCGATTCCTTGAATTTATCGAAGACATTCTTCCGCATCTGCAAAAAGGAAAAGAAATCACCATTCTTGATTTTGGCTGCGGAAAATCCTACCTCACCTTTGCCGTATATTATTACCTGCGGGAATTACAGGGATATGACGTCCGGATTATCGGACTGGATCTGAAAAAAGATGTAATTCGTCATTGCAGTCGCCTCGCTCAAAAATATGGTTATGACAAACTAAAGTTTTATGAAGGATCCATCGAAGAATTTGAAGGAGTATCCCAGGTAGATATGGTGATCACCCTGCATGCCTGTGATACGGCCACAGATTATGCCATCCACAAAGCCGTGCGCTGGGGCGCAGAGGTCATTTTATCTGTTCCCTGCTGTCAGCATGAGCTGAACGGGCAGCTATCAGCGGAAAAACTGTTTCCGGTCACCGGTTATGGCATCTTAAAAGAGAGATTTGCAGCCATGGCCACGGATGCGGTAAGGGCCTCCCTTCTGGAAAGTATAGGATATGAGACCCAGATTCTGGAGTTTATTGCTATGGAACACACGCCGAAAAATCTGTTGATTCGAGCCGTGAAAGGAAAGAAACCCTCCCCGGAGAAATGGGAAAAGACCAGAGAATTCTGTGATTCCTTTGGTTTTGCGCCGACATTGAAAACACTTCTGGAAAAGGAAAGAGGTCAGTAAAAATGAAAGAAACCATGAAAATGGCCATCCTGTATGTTTTGGTTGGTGCCATTGTATTTGCAGGAGCACTCGTATTTTTTAATCATAAAATTGCTTCCGAAAAGGGAAATCCCGTAGTGGAACTGAGTAATGCCACGTATCCGGTGATGGAGATTGCCCAGGAAACAGGAGATTATAATCGAATGTCCGCTTACCGGGGAGATATAGATTTATCGCTGGTGAGAAATCAGGTTACCGTGGTGGATCACTCGAAAACACTGGAATTAAAACTGCATAATTATGATTATGACATTACCGCCATACAGTACGTCCTTTTTGAAAAAGAGGAAAGCCATCCTCTGGAAAAAGGTACGCTGAATCAGTTAAAAGAGAATAAGGAAGAACATGTGCGGACAGGCACAATGACGTTTACCAGCGATCTCAAACAGGGAAAAAACTATTATTTGAAAATGACCGTCCGGTTGGATAACAGTACCCGGGTCAGCTTCTATACAAAAGTACAAAACGGCGCAGGATATAATCTGGATGAATATTTTACATACGTCAAAGATTTTCATCAAAGCCTCTTTGATAAAAGTAAAATGGAAAAAATCGCCGCCTATCTTGAACCGATCAGCGGGACAGCAGACACATCGATGGAATATGTGAATATCAATTCCAGCACAGACGCCGTTTTTTTCGGCAATATGGAAGTGAAAGAAGTGGCGCAGCCATCCATAAAAGTCCGGGAAATCAACGAGACCTATGCGGTTGTAGAACTGGACACGGTTTTGTCCAGCGAGATCAGCAGCGGCGTTGTGCAGTATTATGACGTAAAGGAAACGTACAAATTACGCTATACGAAAGAAAGAATGTATCTTCTGGACTATGAACGGAACATGGATGCTTACTATAATGAAGCGGTGATTGACCCGGCCAACAATTATGTGGGCCTGGGGATTCAAAATGAAGAAAACGTCCAATTCCTCTCTTCCGATGGAGGCCGCCGTCTCTGTTTTGTGGTGGGAGGACAACTCTGGTACTATGACTATGAGGCCTCCGACGTGTCCAGAGTATACAGCTTTACCTCTGAAAATCTGGCGGACATCCACAATGATCAGGATGAACATGGTATCCGGATTCTCCGCATGGACGATAAAGGAAATATGATTTATCTCGTTTATGGTTATGTCAGCCGTGGCCGCCATGAAGGAGAAAACGGTATTCAGATCATGCGTTATGACGCAGACAGCGGCTGCAATGAAGAACTGGCTTTTCTGGTTTCTTCCGTGCCATACAGCGCCATGAAAGAAGATGTGGCAAAGCTGGCCTATCTGAACCAGCAGGAAATCTTCTATTGTCTTCTGGGAGGAGATCTCCATCAGGTAGATTTAAAAGAAAAGGAAGATAAAATCCTGGTATCCGGCATCGTCAATGAAAGTCTGACGGCATCTAAAGATCAGAGTATCATTGCCGTAGAAAAGCAGCAGGAGTTATGGAAAAACACAGAAATAGCGATGATTGATCTGGAAAGCAATGAAACCAGAACATTTTCCTGCGAAGATGATGAAAGAATCCGCTCCGTAGGATTTTTGGATGATGATTTTATCTATGGTCTGGCAGAAGAAGCCGATGTGCGTCGTGCGACCAGCGGGGCGGTGACGTTCCCCATCAAAGAAATCTATATCAGGGATATTGATGGAAATCCGGTGAAAAATTATCAGAAAAAAGATCGCTATATCATGGAAACCAGCATAAGCGGAAGTGTACTGGAGATGGATTTTGGGCGAAAAGGAGCCAGAGGATTCAACCGTACAGAAGAAAAAGACTATATCCGTTATAAAGAAGAAGAACGGGAGGACGCCATTACGCTGGCTTCAAAAAACTCGGATGTTTATGGCGATCAGCTTTATTTTAAATTCCCGGATTACGTGTATATTCAGGTGAAACCGGATCTGGTGCTGGCAAAGATCTTAGCCAGCGAAGATAATGTTTCGTTAACCTTGCAAAGAAGCGGGGAAAATATCGAGCAATACTATGTATATGCAGACGGAGAAACACAGGCATCCTTTACGAACCTGCCGGAAGCCGTCAATGCGGCGACGCAGGCGAGAGGAAATGTCATTGACAGCGAAGAACATGTTTTATGGGAATGTGTTTTTGCCGAATATGCCATGGTGGCCGGAATGGATCAGGTTGAGAAGGTCAGGGGAGACGGAGAGTCTCTGGCCGGATGTCTTTCCATGATTGCCAGAGTAAATGGAAAAAATATTTCACCGGAAACGGTGGATACACAGGCCGGAAATATACAGG
>ENA-ORTP01002610-ORTP01002610.1-human-gut-metagenome-genome-assembly--contig:-NODE-2610-length-14607-cov-4.224024_pt1 | contig 14607 bp, 9 predicted proteins | sample MGYA00241913_ERZ509190 | MGnify/ENA primary metagenome ERZ509190 (study PRJEB26280, sample SAMEA2338839) | human gut metagenome | biome: human gut; feature: human-associated habitat; material: faeces...
TGCCGGGCGGGTCAGGGACTTTCACCCGTTAGAACGTGCGCCCGCCGGGCGCACCAAAAAGAACTCGCCGACCTGTGCGAGGTCAGCGAGTCCGCTATCAGAAATTATGAATTGGGAAACAGGGTGCCGGATTTCCTCACACTCAAAAACATAACCGAGCAGCTTCGGGTCAGCTTCTACGCGATTGCCGATGTGAACCTGACGGATTTGAACGGCGCTGTTCAAGCATTGTTTAAGCTGGAAGAAATCTATGGTCTGTATCCGGTCGAGATTGATGGGCATATCCATTTTGTATTCCGTGACAGTATCGCTCTGGAAGACTTTCAGAAAGACCCGAATAGGACACTTGAAAGCATTAGTGCCATGCTCCAATACCGGGCCTTGAGGTTTATGGAAGCCTGCGCCCGGCACGACGCCGGGAATCTGACCGACGAGGAATACGCACTTTGGAAAAGCAAGTTCCCGGAGTACCGGGATGATTTTCACAAAGCGACTCAGACAGATGAGGACGAAATCACTTTGAAGTGCGACCCCATCCCCATGTCGGAACCTCAGACGCCGGAGCGGAGCCGGAAACGAAAAATCAACAACGGGCGTCAGCCGTAAAGCGGCAGAATTGCCGTGCAGCCAGACCAGCGGAGCGGTCTGTTCAAAGGGTTGGGGATGCTTCCCAACAAGCAAAAACAGCGGTTTCCGGCAACGCCGGAAATTGCTGTTTCGAGCCTTTGTGGGAACAAAGGCATTGCTTGCAGAGTAAGTGAACCGCCATCAACGGACAGAATGTTTCCGTTGATGGCGGTGGTGACAGAGTTTGTCACTACCACTTCTGGCGGTTGGTCTCCGATGGGGTGGACGAAGTTTGTCCATCCCGCTTTGCTAACATGTCATGTTGAATCGTTGTTACTAATGTGCGGTTTCGGTGCGTGCGGACACAAAATGTCCGCACCAGCTTGTTACAACATCTCATGGCAAGGTGGCCTTATGGCAGAAGTGCGCTACTGGGCAAGCAGTGCATTTGTGGATACAAATGCTCAAAACGGACTTCCAGCGTGACCGCCAGAAGTCCGTTTTTACTCGTTGGGACAGCTTCCCAAACCCTTGTTTCGCAGAATTTTGTTCTGCGGCTACGCACCGTTCCGGTGCTTTTCTTTTTCTTCCATCAGTGAGATTATGAACGGTGGAGCAAAGAGCATACTGCCAACTTTCGACATAAATCCTCCATAAATATTGATGAGAAGGGTTATATGTGTTATGATAAAAAATAGATGCTATGCCTCTGTCTCCAGAGAGGTAGAAACAAGGTATAAGGAAAATACTATAAGGGGGAATGCATATGGCTTCACTAACACATGTCTGCATGTGGTCGGATAACGGCTGGAAACGAATTACAGCAGAACAAGCGGCCAGATTGCATCCCGGCGGAACTGTATCTGCTCATAGTGGCCTGTTTATGTGTGAACTCTGTGGCCAGTATGTCATTCTTACCGATGGCGATATTAGAATACGATACTTCAAACACAGCGCCTATGAAAAAAACAAAGATTGCCCCGAGCGCACATTTGGAGCTGGTTATTCAGTTTCTTATAGTTCCCAGGAACACGATTTGCCAATTCGTATTACAAGTGTATCCTCGTCTTCTTTCAGATTTGAGATCGGTTTGATTCGTGCCCCGATATCATCTCTTAGCAAGGACTTCATCATAGAAATCAAACCAAAGGGAGCGTCTGATGTATGCTATGTGTTCAACAAAGAGCGACTGAACTACGACAGCATAACATATCTTCCTATCGGGGAAAGACCATTTGAAAAGTACACTCTCAGTTTCCAAAACGGAAACGATAAATTACATGAATTTTGGCCGAAAGAGATTAAAGGAATTGATCCAGAAGGCACATTGTTTGAAAAAGCTTCCGGCAAAAAACTCTCGTATGATGCCGATGTTGAAATTGGGAGGGAATATTATCTGCTAGAACGCAGCTATATCCATAGGAAGTCCTACAGCAGTATGCGAATTCAAGAAATCATGCGAAAACGAATCGAGTGGGAAACTTGGGCCCTCTATGTGGTTTCTGCATCTGCATTTAATGAAGATGCCGCACGATTCTACCTTGACTTCCATTGCCGTCTGACAGATCACCCTGTTTCATTGCAACCGGTGTGGCCACTGTTTATTGAAGGAAATTACATAGTAAAGCACAATCAAAACGGTATGTATATGCTTGTCGAAGGCAATGTAGCTGCAGTTAAAACCTTCCCTTCTGTGGCAGTTCGTCAGCTAAATTTTAATACATCTCAGCCAAAACTATATGAGGTGTTTTGTTCCGGCAGGCAGCAGCTAATATCTGCTGGTCGTACTCAGGCCTTACAATATACATACCTTTGGAAAGAGCCTATTGACCAGGTGGGCTTGCATCCAGAAGTTTTAGTAACCGATCTTTTAGGTGTCGAAGTTGATCCTGGCGAGACCGATACTCTGCCACACAACAAAACACTACGCTTTAAATCAACATTTGATGGCGAGCTGATTATCTCCAACAATAACAGTGTTATTGATAAGCGAAAAATATCCGCAGACAAATATGTAGAACTGGACGGACTATCCTACGATTTAAGCGTTCAAGTTGTCATTGGCCTTGATGTCATCTGGAAAATCAACTTCAAGAAACAACAGCCTGTCGCTGCAAAGGACGAAATTGAAATCCTGAAACGAATTACTAATGTATCAGGGGCAACAATCCCAGCCCCACACTCTTTGCAAAATATGTTAGTGGGCATGACTCACTATCCGCAGATATGCCAGTGGATACGAAAATGTATTAAGAATGGCACCATTAAAGAGCAATCTTACCGCAGATTACAGATGGCCTATCGCAGCATGAATACGAATAGATAAGGAGATACATATGAATTACATCGGTCTTCTCACTCAGGAAGAAAAATCTATTCTTTGCGGAATTATCACCGGTAGAGATTTGAAAGAGCTCTTCATGAGAAACGAAAGGGAATTCACGAAAATACGAAAGGGATTCAGAGCTAAGTCATTGACAGAGCAGTATGCGCTGTCAATTGCCGTAGCCAATATTGACAAGCCGTTTATCGCAATGTGGGTCAATGCAAGGGTAGATATCTGGCTTAAGGAAATTCAGGGAAATATAGATAAGCTTGAAGAAGAAGGTTCAACCCATGACATTGCCCTGGCAGCGACCATGCTTGACTCCGTTTTTGCCAATGATGTTGATTTATATCATAAACTTGCAGGAAAAACTCTCGATGTGGATGCTCACTCAAAACTTCATGAAAGAATGGAAAGTATCAAATCTGAGCGTGCAAGGAACGCTGAAGTGGCTGACCGTATTAAAATTATGGAAGAAGAAAAGCATGATCTCCTCGATCAAATCCAAGCCGCTCAACAGAGTGTTAATGCTATAGAGGCAGAATACGAACAGAAGATACAAGAAATTGAACAGGAAAAAAATCAGTTGGAGTCCTTGCTAACTGAGGCGCAAAAGAGAATTGCTGAATTGCAAACCGCTCCTACTGCTGTTAAAAGTGACGATGCAGATTATCTTGCGTGTTTCGATGATACGGATACTTCCGTTTTGCCTGCCATTAATAATGATGAAATCGTTTCTTTATGTGAGGTTATCTCAGATTATCATGGGCAAAAATGGCTTATTCGCTATGCCGATTTAAGCCATAATGGACGCTACTATATTTTTCATAGAAACGAAGATGTCCCACCGTACTTCACAAATAGAGACAAGATTTTTTATAAGGATGGTCCTTCCGCAGACGGTTCCTATGGTATTTGGACTTGGTCGGCAACTCCAAATGAGAAGGATCCTTCCAAGGATTATATATTATCCCGGCACAACATGAACCTTGAACCCATTGAAGTCGTTACCATTTCAGAAGCATCGAACCTTGATGATCTGATTAACCTTCTAAAAAACGGAATCGAATGCCAACTTCATAGCCGCAGAGTCATGTTTGCTATTTGTGCATCCAAGGGGCAGTATACAGGTGTTCTATGCAAAACTAAAGAACTCAAGATAGTTAATAGGATGACTTCCTTTGCTGAAGATTGCATTGAAGTACCAGTACATGAGTTCACCAGTGATGACATTTTACATTTGGATAATGGTTTTTCTTTCTATGGAAACGCATTCGCTGGCTTGCCGAGCAAACTTTATCATTTGAAAAGTCCGCTTGATATTGTAAGGGATGTCGTTCTTTCTTCAATTTCTTGGACAACATACAAAACAAGGAATGTGACTCGCTCTGAGTATAGAACTTTTAAGGATTTCCTAGACGGAATCCCGGTTGATGACATAACGTGCAAAATACAAACCGTATGCCGCTGTTCTAATCCGGCTGCGAAAAATTTGCTGGATGAATTCCTAAAGATGGTATGGAAATATGTTGATGGAGACAGCTTAGAAGATGAGATAATCCTTTCTGCTATTTCTGCAAGTATTGAACTTCAGGAAAAAACAAAAGCACTTATCCGTACAGATTGGGAAACAGAGAACGAGAGTTTATTGGCTGAAGCTCAGAAGAAACTCGATTCACTTGAGGCTGAGTTGCGTTCTGTTGCCGCCAGTTTAACTAAAGCACAAGAGACGCTTCATAAAACTCAATTAGAGGAAAAACGCCTTGCCGGAATTATCGCTGAAAAGGAAAAACTAGCTGAGGATGTTGAAAAAGCAGTTGCTGAAAAAATCCAAAAAGCACAGGAAAATGCTGCAGATTTTGTCGCAAATATGGCATTTGTTGGTGTACAACCGATTAAAGTTTCTGAAGCAGAGGCTTCTACCACAGATGAGGTTTTGTCAAAACCTGTTGTTACACCATACCACACTTTTTCAGCATTTGAGGATCTGAATGAACTCGAGGCTAATCACTCTTGGGCAGATGTAATTAATTCAGCCGCATTTGAACTCGGAGAGGCGGGGGTTGGAGAAAAATACAGAAGCGGTCTAGCTGCGTTTCTCTGCGCTGCCTACATTGAAAAACAGCCAATTCTCCTTGCTGGCCCTAATGCAATCGATATTGCCCAAGCATTTAGCGCAGCCGTAACAGGTCATAAGTATGGAATGCTCTGCTGTGAGGGCATCTATAGCCATCAGGTAATCGCAGAAATCGGTGTCGATGGCGAAGACATCGTGATAATCAACAATCTTCTTGCAAGTGGCTGGATGAACAGACTCCCAGAGATTCTTTCTCGAAACGATATTTTCTATGTTGCCACCCATCCGTATGCAGAAGATATTCAAGTTGAGCCCAAGAGCCTGTATGGATTTATGTTACCGCTATTTTCAGGGTTTTTTGTGGATAAAAAAGCTGCAGGTAAATACTATGGAGGCTATTTTGCTGATGACTTCAAACCTTACTCGGCATCAAAAGGCGTACATAACGAATTAAGAGTCCTTTCAAAATTTGCGTTGAGTCCTCTAGTCAAAAACCAGATTAACAGGCTTGTTGCAACAATGCGCAGTATTCATTCCGCCACAACGGCAGATGATGAATTTCTATTTGCTATTCTTCCTATTGCATATGCGTCGCTGGCAATAACCGAACTTACAGAAGCGATTGTTGACCCACAGAAAGGTATTACAATTTCTGCAAACCTGAAACGGGATCTGCAGTATGTCTTAGGAGAAATATAATGAACAAATATAATGGGCTGCTTTCAACCGTAGCACACAAATATCACATCCATAAAGGAACGCGCGAAACAGAGAACGATTGGAAAATTCGTCTGGTTTATAGTATCTGCGGAATGATGGCTTATGCTTCGCTCTGGGACGACTTGGAAGAAGAGCCCATTTCTATTGTGCACTTGAAAAGAAAAGTCCGCAATATGCTTGCATATTACAAATCAATGTACCCGGAGCTTTCTGGCGGGTTACCATATGTTTTCGAAGAACTCGAAGATGAGATTGCGAACCAATTCTTAAGCGCGGGAGTGGTTTATCACCGTCCTAACCGAATAGCTCCATCAATGAAGCATGAAGAACCGTTCAGTGATATTCTGTTTCAAAGAGGTATTGCTCTGGATAGTATCACTTGTGTATCTGGTATTGGCTTTTATGGTAAACAAGAAGGAGCAACAAATCCGGATAGGATAAAAACAATGTTCGGTCTCGAACATGGGACTTTACAATCATTGTGGTACGCAACATTATCTGCTGCTTCCTGGAAACCTGTTCTACTGTTTGAACAAAATACAGAGTACCTTCGCTTAAAACCGCCCTTCTCTCAAGGGTACTGGGTAAGCAAACCGGATACGACCGGCACGGTTTCGATTCTTCGAACCGGAATAAAAGGTTTACAGTTATACTATCTTTACCGCTATTCTGGCACTACGATAGAAGTCAGTCCACTTCCACAGTGGCAGGTAGAGTCCTACAATTACAGATTGGTCGCATGTGCCTGTCTCTCAACCTGTGGAACATTGCCGCCAATAGAGTATTTCGAGGATGGAGCATTAATCCATGTGCGTATGAATTATTTGCTCCCACCACGTGAACTTGAGTTTTTGAAACTCTACAGTTGGCCTGAGATATGCACATCACTTCCGTGCAATTTTAGGCGAAAACTCTCAGCAGAAGTCTTTACAGCCATTAAGAATGTTCTATCTGATGAAGGATATGAATTTAAAGGAGGGATGATTTGATGCCAAATGGAGCGAATTCTGTTCATAAGCAGTTGCGAACGGAGCTGGAAGACTATATTAAATCACAGTATTTCGGGAAATCTCCTCTCCTGCTCTCTGCCTTAAGCAATCATATTGATGATGAAGGATTGCTTTACCAGAAACCATTTATTGAGTCATCTCCAGCATATGTTACTGTCCAAAACGGCATTGAAACAGCATCTATAGAACTTTGGATGAAAGATTATTTCTTGCAGTTGGCAGAAGCAGGTATCGGGGTTTTCCCATCTCCATTTGCTCACCAGATATCTGCGCTTGAAGCAGCAACCAGAGGCAAAAACCTGTTCGTATCAACGGGTACCGGTTCTGGTAAAACTGAGTGTTTTATGTGGCCTCTTCTTGCGAAGATGGCTACTGAGGCAAGAAGCGCAAAGGAATCATGGGCAAAACGAGGTGTCCGTACAATCGTTATGTATCCCATGAATGCCTTGGTTTCAGATCAAGTCAGCCGACTCAGAAGGATGATTGGAGATCCTGATCAGAAATTTATCAAGATATTCAGAAACACCTGCGGTGACGAAGTTCGCCGCCCCCAGTTTGGTATGTATACCGGTCGAACCCCATACCCTGGAGCACAGCCTTCTACAGAGCAGGATAGAAAGCTCGAAAAAACCCTGGCAAGAATGTCTTTTCCCCAGAGTGATTCTGAAAAAGTTTTTTTCAATCACCTCCTCAAGGAAGGAAAGATACCTGCAAAGGCAGATATGAATCAGTTCCTGCAAGGGCTTCATGAGAGTAGGCATATTCCAAACGATGAGGACGCAGAACTAATAACCCGCTTTGAAATGCAGCAATTCTGTCCAGACATCCTCATCACCAACTATTCTATGCTGGAATACATGCTGCTACGTCCCAGAGAACAGAAAATCTGGAATGATACCCGTGAGTGGCTTGCTTCGAACGACGAAAGCAAATTGCTGTTTGTTATTGATGAAGCACATATGTACCGTGGTTCATCGGGCGGTGAAGTTGCATTACTGATTCGTAGGCTATTTCATAAACTCAGCATTAGTCGTGACCGCGTGCAATTTATACTCACTACCGCAAGTATGCCCAACAAGAATCAGCAGGATGTTGATTCAGTAATGAAGTTTGCAAATGAGCTTACTGCTTCCGACATAGCGACCCAGTTCTGTTATCTCACCGGCGAAAGGGAAGTCATCGATGGTCAATTAAAGTATGATATCCCCGTCGAGTTTCTCTTAAACGCAGATCCTGGCGAATTTGAGGACAAGGATGAATTAAAGCTTTCTGCGCTCTTGTCGTTCTGGCGCCAGTTGGAAGGTTTTGACCATAGCATTGACTCCTTGGAAGCGATTTGCAACTGGATGTACGACAATCTTATCTGTTATCGCCCATTCCATGAACTTATCAAGTATTGTCGCGGAAATGCAGTATCCCTGGGAGAATTATCTTCCGGTATTTTCCCAGGTCTCAGTCAGGAAAATGCGTTAAAAGCTGTTGGTGTCCTTCTGGCAATTGCACCACATGCAAAAAACGCCAAGGGTTCTGTTCTTTTCCCTGCACGTATGCACATGCTTTTCAAGGGCATTTCCGGAGTTTATGCCTGCGCCAATGCGAATTGCAACTGTTCTCATTCGGAAGGAGGTCTCACTTTAGGTGAGGTCTACTTGTCTGATGGTAATTTGATTTGTCCCCATTGTGGCAGTGTTGTATATGAACTTTACAACGACAGACGTTGTGGTGCGCTGTTCTTCAAGGGCTATGTCCTTGAAGATGACTCAGAACTTCATGGAAATGTATACCTGTGGCGCTACCCCGGTCAGTTAATGGATCGCAGGATGAAAGAAGTACATCTGTTTATCCCAACTGAGAACTTTGAACTGCCTGCAAAACAGGGTAAAAACGCCATCAAACCGTGTTACCTTGATGTCAAGAGCGGGTTTGTCAATTTTGCAGATGACTCTTCCGCTGGCAAGGCATGGATTAGAAAATTGTACTACTGCAACTATTCTGCGAAAGGCAGACCGCAAATCATTACCTTCCCGACTTGCCCACATTGCAGGCATCAACTTTCTACATCGCAGCTTACCTCATTTAGCACCCGAGGTAATCAGTCTTTTTTCAACTTGATTAAGTCGCAGTTCCAACTGCAACCTGCTGTACCAGGAAAAGATAGTGATCCTGATCGGTTTCCTAACGAAGGACGCAAAGTTTTGCTTTTCTCTGATAGCCGTCAACGTGCTGCAAAACTGGCTAGAGATATGTCTGATGCTTCGGATATTTCTGCTGCAAGGCAGTTGTTTGCAATAGCAATCAAAACAATGGAAGAGCAGACAGTCGAGCAATCCATGAATACGCTGTACGACTATTTCTGTCTTGCGGCCGGTCAGCATCATGTGCAGATGTTCCATGCCGATGAGCGCATAAAATTCGCTGAAGATTGTACTTCTGCACTGAATAACTACAATCGATGCGTAAAACAAAGAAGAGACTACGCTCCTCGATTTACCATTGCGAACGCACCTTTACAGATGCAGGAATACCTTCTTCGCCTGTTCGCTGGAGGTTATAACACTTTGTACGATTCCGCTACAAGTTGGATTGAGCCTACTGATCAAGCTCTTTTTGATGCTGTTGACGCTCTTGAGGAAAGTCATGTAATAGTCACGGATGAGGAATTTATTGATTTCTTCAATGCGTGGATTCTATCCGTCTGTGACATGTCTTCTGCCCTTGGCCATACCATCAATGATACAGTTCGATTGAAGGTTCGACCCAATTATGGTGGTTATGGGCTTGATAAAGATTGGGGATTTTCAAAGGTCATCCGAGAAATTATGGGTTGGAGCGACGAAAATGAAACTGAGATGACATGGAAACGAGTATTGAAAGAAGCGTTCCTTGACTCAGCGCAACCTGATAATGGCAAACTATACATTGACCTCTCCAGAGTAAAAGCACGTTTCAATGTTACGCATGTATGGCATAAGTGTGAGCAGTGTTCTGAGCTGACGCCCTTCGTCCTAAAAGGCAAATGCCCAAGTTGTGGTTCCACGCACATCCATAAGATGGGATTTGAGGAATACGAAGCACTTAGTTTCTGGAGAAAGCCAGTTGCTGACGCTCTCCAAGGTGAACCAATCCGTGTAATTGATACAGAAGAACATACCGCTCAGCTCTCACACAAGGACCAGCGTGATGACCTTTGGAGTAAGACCGAACAATATGAGCTGCGCTTCCAGGACTTGATCCAAGATAGCGAAACACCTGTCGATATTCTCAGCAGTACAACCACTATGGAAGTTGGTATTGATATTGGTTCCTTGGTTGCAGTTGGCCTGCGAAATATTCCTCCAATGCGCGAAAACTATCAGCAACGAGCAGGTCGTGCAGGCCGACGTGGATCCAGTTTATCTACAATCGTTACTTTCTGCGAAGATGGCCCCCATGATACATTGTACTTCAACGACCCGATTCCCATGTTCCGCGGCGATCCTCGCAAGCCTTGGATAGATATACGAAGTGAGAAACTCCTTCAGCGCCATCTGGCTATGGTTATCCTGCAGGAGTACCTCGCAGAAAATCATATGAGCCTTGATACAGTCCCCGCAGCCATTTTCCTTCAGGACTTCCTCGACGATTTCAAGAACTACCTTGCTTCCTATAACATTGATAAGGACAGGCTTCTTTTGCCTATCGGAGCAACATTTCATTATTCGGCGTTTGAGGATGAACTCAAAAGGGCCTTTGATACGCTTAAAGAAAAATGCCAGGCTCACCCCGAGCTTTTTGGCGTAGATGAAGGGGCTAAAGAAGGTGATGCAAAGGTTCTTCTGGATGCTCTCTATGAAGAAGGAATCATTCCAACATATTCATTTCCGAAGAATGTCGTAAGTACCTACATCCCGAATATGTACGGGAAGATTCTTTATGAGGTTGACCGCGGACTTGATGTAGCTATTGGAGAATATGCTCCTGGTAGAGCAATTGTTGTTGATAAACAAACCTATCAGATTGGCGGATTCTACTATCCTGGAAGCGAGCGCCGTCATGGTCAAGCACTAACTCCGGCGCGTGCCTACACAGAAGACCCAAATTATGTGAAACAGGTTATTTCTTGTGCTGAGTGTGGCTGGTTTGGCCTGATAGAAGAGGACACAAAATATTGTCCATTCTGCGGAAACAGTGATTTGAAAATCACTCGAGAAATGATGCGTCCTTGGGGCTTTGCGCCAAGAAATGCTGAAGCAATACCAGATGTTCAGCTATCAGAAGAGTATACGGCTGTACAACAGCCTCTGTATTCAACCCTGCCGGATGCAGAAGAAATGAATCTTGCTCCAGGCTGCAAGAACATACGAATTGCTTCACGAACAAATCAGCGAATCATCATGCTGAACAAAGGCTCAGATGACAAGGGCTTCATGGTTTGCAAGGACTGCGGTGCAGCCATGCCGGGTAACGATATTTCTGTTCTTAATGACATTAACAGACCGTACAAATCGAAGTTTGCTCGAAGCAGATGCCGCCATAGCAATTCCTTTAATGTGAATCTTGGCTATGACTTTATAACTGATATGTTGGTTCTTGAATTTACGATTGATGACAAGATTATTGATGTGCGTCGGAATGATAGTCCGTGGCTTAGCCGTGCGGCTCAATCCTTAGCTGAAGCACTGCGACTGGTAGCAAGCAAAAAACTCGATGTTGAATTCACTGAGCTTGTCACAGGTTATCGTCTCAGGACAGGATCTGAGGCCTCCTATGTCGATATCTATCTTTATGATAGTCTATCTAGCGGTGCTGGTTATGCTGTCAGTGTAGCCGATTCAATTGCTGAACTACTATCTGCTATGAAGGAACTGTTAAGTTCCTGTGATTGTGGCTCTGCGTGTTCCAAATGTCTGAAGCATTATAGAAACCTGTATGTGCACGGCATGCTTGACCGTTTCGCTGCGCTTCAACTTCTTAAATGGGGTGTTGATGGAATAAAAGCATCTCCTATCAAACAAGAGACACAGATTAACATGATTATACCCTTGGCGAATATTCTTAAACAATCGGGCTGCGAAATTACTGCTGATGGTGAAATCACCGCCACCGGGCGAAGAAGCACAAAGAAGGTTGTTATTTACCCAGCAATGTGGGCTGAACCACATGCTACAAACACCATTTTTGTGAGCGATGCTTATATTAAGTACGCCAAGCCATATGCCGTCCAAAAGATTCTCGATAACATTTGAAACAGACTGTCATCTTGGAACTCCTGGTTGCGAACTGGAATAATGGAGGGTATGAAAAAAAGTCTGTAAATTGAAATCTTCTATGATAGGTTAATGAGAAAGGTAGGTGGCTGTCGTGACCACCTACCTTTACTATACGGATGCTTTTGGCTTCTGTCAAGATATTTTGGAAAGATCTATCAAATGTGGTACACTTCTGATATAAGATCATCAGGAGGTATCTCATGAAGCTAAAAACAGACGAACCCTTTGTGCCAGAAAATATCAGGGTAAAAATCAATAAACTGCAGGCTTTGCTGGATCAGGCCGCAGACTTATATAATGATATCTATGAATGGTACGACCGCGAACTGAAATCTTATAACCCGAACGCTTCCGCGGATGATGAATTGTTTGACCCTGGTACAGGCACTGTTGTGGAAGGGATCAGATTATCTGGCGGTCATGGAATCCCTGTCCGAACTTCAGACAGCCAACGAATGTAAAGCGTGGGAGAATTAGCCCTGCGCCCCTTCAGCCTGGCTCCCGGCGATATCCGCCCGTATCAGGGATTTAATGGCTCCCTGTACGGAGGTATCCCGGCTGTATTTCTGCTTCCTGATCCAAGCAAGGATATCGGCATCTGTCTTGTTGTTCAGTTTCAGCTTGACCTGTGTGGTATTCCACTCATCATACCTTCCCTGCGCCTCATATTTTGAAAATCCATACATGGATGACTCCTTTCCGGATAGGTGTACACCTACATCCGGGCATAGGTGTACACCTATGCCTGTGTGTACTTATTCCGGCAGTCGGCCTTCATACATGATCGACAGTTCCCCGTAAACCTGCCCCCAGTTGCGGATGGGCATTGTCCATTTCTTCGTGGCCTCAAAGGTCGCCAGATACAATGCCTTCAGAAGCGCTGTGCTGCCGGGGAATACGCTCCTCTGGCGGTTGAGCTTGCGGTAGGTGGAATTGAGGCTCTCTATGGCGTTGGTCGTGTAGATCACCTTTCGCACCTCCATTGAGAACTTAAAGATCGGCGAGACTACATCCCAGTTGTCGTGCCAGCGCTTCATAGAATTCGGATATTTCGGCGTCCACTTTTCTGTCACCTTCTCCAGCGCCTCCAGGGCTTTCTCCTCGTTCGCAGCGTGGTAGATAGTTTTCAGATCTGTGGAGAATGTTTTCCGGTCTTTGTCAGAGACATATTTGAGTGTGTTGCGTACCATATGCACGATGCAGCGCTGTTGTTCCGTCTTCGGGAATGCTGCCGATATGGCCTCCTTAATGCCCGTGAGTCCGTCTGAGCAGAGGATGAGGATATCTTTCACTCCGCGGTTCTTCAGCTCATTCAGGACAGAGAGCCAGTACTTGGAACTCTCATTTTCCCCGATTTGTATACTTAAAACTTCCTTTTTCCCTTCCAGCGTGAGGCCAAGGATGACATAGGCGGCAAGCTTGCGGATCACTCCGTTCTCCCGGACAGAATAATGGATTGCGTCAATATAGACTACCGGGTAAACCTCCTCCAGCGGGCGGTTCTGCCAGTCTTCGATCTGTGGAAGAAGCTTGTCCGTCACATCCGAAATGAAACCCTCAGAAGCCTCGAACCCATAGATATCCATCAGCGTGTCGGATATCTGGCTGGTGGTCATGCCTTTTGCATACATGGAGATGATCTTCTGGTCGATACTGGAGATATCCTTTTGCCGCTTTTTTACTACCTGTGGCTCAAACGTCGACTTCCTGTCCTGGGGCACCTGGATGTCCATGCTCCCGAAGCTGCTGTTGATTCTCTTGGGCTTGTAGCCGTTGCGGTAATCGTCGGAATCAGAACGTTCCGATTTTTCATAACCGAGGTGGTCATCCATCTCAGCCTCCATCATCTCTTTCAGGGTACTTCCCAGAAGGTCTTTCAGGGCCTCCTGGATGTCCTCAGCAGTCTGGATGTCATACTCCTCCAACAACTGATGGACAATGTTCCTTTTGCCCTCCGTCATAACTACCTTGTGTACAGGTTGCTTTTCTCTTCTCGCCATAATAATAGGCCTCCTTATGATAATAGATTTTATCATAGAAGACCTACTGCTTGATAGCTATTTACAGAAAAACTTTCATACTCCCCGATACCCCGCAGCTTGCTGCGGGGTAGTTCATTTACTTGATCCGGGAGATAATGCTCAAGAAATTCGAGGGTCTTCGAAAAAAACAGTTTTTTCTGAGATTTTTTTCTATTCATAAGCATTTACCTCTGGGATCACATATCTTCCAGTTTCATCTTTATCCCTGATGATACGGAATGCTTCAGCAACCTGATGATAATAATAGAATGTTTCATCCGGGCTCTGATGACCCAGGTACCGGCTGAGGAAGGGGAGCATTTCTTTTAAAGGAACCCCTTCTTCCATCCACAGATTCATTCTTTTAACTACAAAAGCATGGCGAAGACAATGGACTGTCGGAGCCTTGTCACATGATTCTGCAAAAGGTGTTAATGCCCAGAAATCACGAAACTTTTTATCGATTGTACCAACACTGAGGCACTTATCTGTCTCCCGCGCTGGGAAAACCCAGTCTGACAGACAATGGTATTTATCGCGCAGCACTTTAGCGTATGCCTGTAACAGTTCAGTTAGATCTGTGGCCATGTAGATCAATCGGTCTTTGTGACCTTTCGACTGATATATATGGATTGTT